>Ga0209040_10003188_pt1 | contig 12635 bp, 7 predicted proteins | sample BogFormECP12_OM3_FD_188240 | JGI IMG/M metagenome (GOLD analysis project Ga0209040, IMG submission 188240) | Bog forest soil microbial communities from Calvert Island, British Columbia, Canada - ECP12_OM3 (SPAdes) (version 2) | ecosystem: Environmental > Aquatic > Freshwater > Wetlands > Bog ... | reverse complement strand
GAGATCGACCCTGCATGCCAAGATCGTCTCAGCTGGCACCCGCCGAGCCCGTCAGACACGACGACGGGGCTGGCAAGTTGTTCAGAGGCTTCCTAGCCGACCTGGCTGGGTCAGTGTTCGATCGATCCCCGCGCTATCTACCCATCAGCGTCCCCCCGGGGCAGCTCGGGGTGATCGCAACCGACGATGCGATGATTGGCATGGCCCGACTTGATCCCGGCGATGGGTCCTGGTCCAACGAGATCACCGCCCGGTCTCTGCTTGACGTGACGGTGCACCGGCCGCTGAGACACGCCCGGAATGCCCGATGCCCGCTGCTCATGGTTGTCGCCGAGCACGACACCATGGCTCCCACCGGACCGGCGTTGGCCGTGGCCGCGCGCGCACCCCGCGGAGAGCTATACCGCAGCCGCGGCGGACACTACGACGTCTACGCCGGCGGGCTTGACCACGAGAACGTGTTGCGGGTCGAGATATCCTTCTTGCGCCGACACTCCGAGATGCCCGACCACTGACGGCCGTAATCAAAACTTGTCAAAGACTTGATCAAGCTGCTAGCGCGCGCTTGCACACCCGCACGTCATGACACCCCTAACATCGTCAAACGACAACGACAATCTAGTCACTTCAAAGGGTGATGGAAGCGATGCGGGCTGCAGTTCGGTCTGTTCTTGTGGTGATCGGTATCGCAGTGACGGCGGTCGCGGCCAACCGGCGTGCGTCTGGCGGCGGCGAGTCTGTCGCATGGCTACTTCGCCATCGCATCGGTTCTGCCCACGCGGGGCGAGGTAGTGGGTGTCGCGCACCCCGTAGTGGTGACGTTCAGCGGGCCCGTCGCCGACCGGCACGCGGCCGAGCGCGCGATAGCAGTGAAATCGGCGTCCACGATGACCGGCAAGTTTGAGTGGCTCGACAACAATGTTGTGCAGTGGGTTCCCGACCGATTCTGGCCGGCGCACAGCACAGTGGCACTTTCGGTGGGCGGCCTGCCGACGGACTTCGAAACAGGTGCAGTCGTCCTCGGGGTTGCCGATATCTCAAAACACACGTTCACCGTGAGCATCGACGGAGTCCAGGCGGCACCGCCGCCTCGACTACCAGCACCGCATCACCGACCTCACTGGGGAGAAGAGGGAGTGATGCCGGCATCGATGGGTAGGCCGAGTTTCCCGACGCCTGTCGGTTCCTACGCCGTCATGTCCAAAGACCGCTCGGTGATTATGGATTCGAGCAGCGTCGGCATTCCTGTCGACGATCCCGAGGGGTACCGGCTCACGGTGGATTACGCCGTCCGTTTCAGCAGCCATGGCCTCTACGTGCATTCAGCTCCGTGGGCGGTCCCATCAATGGGGGTTGAGAATGTCAGCCACGGGTGCATCAGCCTAAGTCCCGCCGACGCGGAGTGGTACTTCGACAATGTCAAGATCGGTGACCCGGTAATCGTGCAGGAAGGGGTTCCGATAGAAGAAAAATCGGTTGATCCAGACCCTGTGCACATGCTCAGCGATTCACGAGCTGGCTGAACGGCCGATATGGCGTAATTCCTGCTCAGGGGTTACCACAAGGGAGAAGTCGCTCGGTAGCCGCAACCAACGTCGGACCAGCCACAGGCGCCGGCGACACAGGCGCCGGTACCGGCGCCGGACCGGGCAGAACCACCGGCCCAGCGGTGAGCGACGGGTCTGGATTAGTTGGCACACCCTTTCCCGAACCCGCCTGCGGCAGCACAGGGGCGGCAGCCGGCGCGACCGGAGCACCCGCGCCCACCGGAGCTCCAGCCCCCACCGGAGCACCAGCCGGCACCGGAGCGCCACCCGCCCCGACAGGCGGACCAGGCAGGACCACCGGTCCTGGCGCAGCAAACGCCGCCATCTGGTCCACGCGCGTGGGGCCGCCACCTGTTGTCAGCGGGACGGCTGCCGCGCCGGGGCTGAACGCCAAGGCGGCCCCCCACAACCCAGCAGTGGCAGCTACTGTGATGCCGAATAGGTCAAAGATCTTCAACGCAAAACTCCCAGTATTCGGTTTTAGAGGGGTATTTCCACAATCAAAGGGCTCGGCGGAACTGTATCGTTGTCCCGAAAAGTTTCCTAGACGAGCGACTCAATTAGTTGCAGAACCGATACGGAGCACGAGCCGCGCCGTAACCGCATCTTTTCCAAACGATGACCTTCGGGATGGGCTCACACGGGGCGCTTCGAACCAAACACGTTGTACAACAGCTCTTTTAGGGCCGATACCCGCATCCTCAAGCTCCGAAACTTTCAAGAATCGCCGGCAGGTGGTCACCCTTCGTTTCCGGGCGATTTAGCGAGACAATTCGCGTGGGAATGCCATTCATGTAATTAATCGCACAACACTTGGTGCCGCCACTCGGTCGCACGGGGCCACTTCGAGTCGACATTGCGAGGCATCTCGCCTTTCTGCCCCGCTATTGAACCTGTAGAGGTGGGGTTCATCGCTTAGGGCAGCTCACCCTCGACTGGATGCGGACTGATCCGACGAACTGTGCGTGGATCAGGGACACGCCGACCTACACGCCGCCGGTCGGTATCGGTGACGTCATGCGCGGGTGGGGGCGATTTGTAACCAACTAACCCGGGCAGTAGGTCGATTCTGCGAGGCTCACCATGGATGTGACATCGCCGAAATTAATGCCTCTCGGGCCCAAGGTGGAGTGGATGTCCTGGGCAATCACATCTGGCGTCCAACCATTCATGCGATCGGCGCAGATGTGGTGCGCCATCCCGATGATGTCGCTGTCGTCCCCCGGCGGCCAACTGAAGCCGAGGGCGTGCATTTTTGCTACGAATGTGTCATCAGTGGCGTCTGCAGCCGCAATCGCAGCGTTAGCAACCAGGACAGCGCCAACCATCATGGGGATGGTAAATCTGGCCAGCCAGCGAGGTGAAGGCATTTGATGCGCTTCCTTTCTTCTTGGCGTTGACGGTGCCGTCAGTGTGCGGGTCCAAAGCGGCACAAATATGAAGATATAGAGAAAGCTGGGAAAAACCCCTACCAGGCGGGGCTTGCGGACCGTGTGTGCGATTACATCGAAAACACGCACCCGCGAGCCGACGAGCTGACCGCACCGTTATGGCCGAACCGGGCACTCGGCGGCTCGCGCCGCCGTGGCTTCCCACGCAGTTGCGTGATTGGCGGAAACACACGTCTGAGCTTTTGGTGCGTGCACCGTTCACCGCCCCCGGCGGCGGGCGCGAAATCGACCTAACCCGGGCAATAGGTCGATTCTGCGAGGCTGACCATGGATGTGACGTCGCCGAAATTAATGCCTCTCGGGCCCAAGGTGGAGTGGATGTCCTGGGCAATCGCTTCTGGCGTCCAATGATTCCAGCGATCGGCGCAGATGTGGCGCGCCATCAAGAGAATGTCGCTGTCGTCCCCCGGCGGCCAAGTGAAGCCGAGGCCGCGCAGTTGAGCGAGGTACGTGTCATCAGTGGCGTCGGCAGCCGCAATCGCGGCGTTAGCAACCAGGACAGCGCCCAATATCATGGGGGCGGTAACTCTGGCTAGCCAGCGAGGTGAAGGCATTTGATGCACTTCCTTTCTTCTTGGCGTTGACGGTGCCGTCAGTGTGCGGGACCAAAGCGGCACAAATATGAAGATATAGAGAAAGGTGGGAAAAACCCCTGCCGGGCCACCGCGAGGCGCCACGTTCCGTGGCGAAGCGATTTCATCCAATTGCTAGCCCGGGACGACGCAGATCACCGACACCGTGTCAGAAACCGCATTGGCGACGTACACCCGGGTGCCGTCCGGGCTGACCGCGGCGCTATACGGGCTGGCTCCGACGGGGATGACCGCGATGACGTGGTTGTAGTTGGCACTGGTCGGATCGGTGTCGATCACCGACACCGTGTCGTCCTGCTGATTGGGCACATAGACGCGCCGAGTATCCGGTGTGACGGCCAGCATCTGCGGGTTGGTACCGACTTTGATGTAGGTGTCTCCGACGCCTGGCGGTGGCACCTCTTCATACTGAATTACCGACGTGGTCGGGCCTTGCGGAACCTCGTCAAATACGGTGACCTTGTCGCCTCCCGCGGCGCTGATGTAGATCCGGTTGAACGCGGCAGGTCCGTGGTATCCGAGCGCGACGTAGTCGGAATCCCCACCGATGTAAGGGAAGACGCTGACGGCGTGGCTGGCGGTGTTGATCGCCGCGAGTGTGCTGGTGTCGACGCCGACGGTGTAGGCGTAGCGGGTGCTGACGGCGACGCCGTTGGGCACGGATCCGACGGGAATCGTCGCGGTGACTTGGTGATAGGTCGGGCTGGCCGGGTGCGTGTCGATCACGCCGACGGTGCCGTCGTTGTTGTTGGCTACGTACGCGGCGGTTCCATCCAGACCGACGGCCAGGCCGATCGGATGGTGGCCGACCGCGATGATGTTGGTGACCTGGTGATAGGTCGGGCTGGCAGGATCGGTATCGATCACCGAAACCGTGTCGTCGCCCCAGTTGCTGGTGTACGCGCGGGTGCCGTCGGGAGTGGGCGTCACCACGTACGGGTCCTCGCCAACCTCGATTTGGGCGGTTACGGCGTACGTCGCGGTGTCGATGACGGATACCGTGTCCTGCGCGGTGCTCACGACGTAGGCATGCCTGCCGTCCGGGCTGAATGCCACGTTGATGGGATTGCCCAAGACCGGGACGGGGATGGTCGCGATGACGGTGTTGTTCGGCGGCGAGATGGGGACCGTCACCGTCACGGTGGTGTGGGCGTAGCCGTCGCCCGCCACCACGGTGAACGTGTCCTCCTTGTCGGCGGGCGTTGCGTTGGGCTGCGCCGCCGCGATCTGGGCGTCCGGGCTCGGCACGTAGGTCCAATCCCCGGCCTCGCTGTCGACCGTGACCGAGCCCTTGCCCGGCGGCCCACCGACACCGAAGTGAAGCGGATCGCCATCATCGTCGGCGACGTACACCCAACCGACGACCTCCCCAGTGTCCGGGTTCGGATCGCCCACCGTCGCCGGCGCGATGGCCGTCGGTGCTGCATTGCTGTACGCCGCGTCACCGGGCAGGACGGAGACTACTCGAACCGCGTAGTCGTTGAACGTGCTGACGTATAGATGACGCCCGTCCGGGCCGATCGCCAGGCTGTTGAAGCTGGTGGCGTTGAGGCTGATTGGGGTGGTGGCGGTGACGAGCCAGGCGGCGGTGTCGATCACCGATACGGTGCCGTTGCCGTGGCTGGTGGCGTACACCCGCGTGCCGTCGGGGCTGACCACCACATCCTCCGGAATGCCGTATACCGGAATAGCCGCGGTCACCGCATCGGTCGCGGTGTCGATCACGGTGACGCCGTTGCTCTGGAAGTTGCCGATGTAGACGTGCGCGCCGTCAGGACTTGGCGCCACGCCGCGCGGACGCCCGCCGACCGGAATGACATGGCTCACCGCGTCGGCACCGGTGTCCACGACCGCCACCGCGTAGTTGTCGTCTTCTGCCAGTGCGGTGACAAAGAGTCGGGTGCCGTCCGGGCTGACAGCGATATCGCTGGCCACCACAGCGAGCAGCCCGACTAGAGGGATGGTCTTGGCGATGGTGCCGGTCGCCGTGTCGATGACCGCCACCTCGCGGGGCTGATGGAGTCCGGCCGTGTCGATTCCCGTGGTCACGTAAAGCCAAGTGCCATCCGGGCTCTCGGCCATTCCGCCTGCGACGCCGACGTCGACGGACGCGATCGTCGCATACGTGGCGGCGTCGACGATCGCGACAATCTGGGTGTTGATGTAGGGGTTCAGCGGCGAGCCGGCACTGACCCCGCTGTCGTAGCCGACGTAGATGCGCGCCCCGTCCCGACTGGCCGCCACAGCATTGGGGCCGTCATTGCCGATGGGGATGGCCGCGATCGAGGTGTTGGTGGCGGTGTCGACCACCGAGAGATAGCGGTCCGCGACATAGAGGCGGGCGCCGTCGGGGCTGACCGCCGCCCCGAACGGTGAGTACCCGATATTGATTGTCGCGACGACGGTGTTGTCCGGGGGCAGGACGGGAACGGTGATATCCATTACGGTTTCAGTGTTTCCATCGCTTGCGGTGATGGTGAACGTGTCCTGCTTGTCCGCCGCGGAACCGTTCGCCGCCTGTATCCGGGCATTGGGGGCCGGGGTGTAGATCCATTGCGCGATGAGCGGGTCGCCGGCGACGGCGCCCTTCGCCGGAATGGTCGTGGTGTAGGTCAGCGGGCCAGCATCGGGGTCGACGCCGTCGACCGTGATGACGATGGCACCGGTCTGCGGGTGCGGGTTGCCGACGGCGGCGCTCAGCATGCACGCAAATGTATGCCAGTTATCGTCACAGTTCCGCAAGTCGCATAAACAGACACCGCCGAACGGCGGCGTCGTTGGTGAGCTCGATGGCCTTGCGGTATGCCCGGGATGACGACGTCCTCCATCTGCCATGTAGCGGGTTCGGGAAAGCAATTAGGTGACAAGGGCGTTATCGGGGTAAGGGCTTTACGGTGCGCGCGCTGGGTGCGTGTGTCTTAGACTTTTATCCCTGTACAGCGCGGAAGGCGTTGCCCGTATGTCAGATAGCAAACTCCGTCTGCCTTTGCCCTGGACGCTTATCCTGTTTGTTGCGGCAACGGGTGGCACCAGTCAGCTTCGTCGTTGCGAACTGGCCGAGCAGAAGGGCTGCGGACAATCGGTTCAACGGTGATTCAGGATCAGGAGCGTGCCGACGGTGGGCAACCGTCGCCATGGGCACCGTTGCGCAATCGCATATACCGAGACCTGTTTATCGCGCAGTTCGTCTCCAACATCGGGACGTGGATGCAAAATGTGGCGGCCCAATGGTTCTTGGTGGAAGAGCACAGCAGCGCCGTCATCGTGGCACTGGTGCAGACGGCGAGTCTCGGGCCGACGCTGCTTTTGGGATTGTTCGCCGGAGCGCTTGCTGACCTGTTCGACCGGCGCCGGTTCCTGATATTTATGCAGTCGTATGCGGTGGTAGTGACGCTAGCCCTGGCGGTGCAGGCATACCTCGGTAGCCTTGGCCCGGTATCACTGTTGATGTATACGGTGGCCATCGGCTGCGCTTCTGCGTTGGCCGGACCGGCCTGGCAGGCGATTCAGCCCGAGGTGGTCTCGCGCGAGCAGATACCGGCCGCCGCGACTCTGGCCAGCGTCTCGGCAAACGCGTCCCGAGCGATCGGACCGGCAGTTGGCGGCGTCGCCGTGGCACTGGCCGGCCCCGCGGCAGTCTTCGCGATCAACGCAGTATCGTTCGCGGGAATAATCGTTGCCCTGATGGCGTGGCAACGACCCAGGCAAAGCGCGCCAATCGAACGAGAACACTTCGGCCAGGCCATCCTCAGCGGACTGCTATACGTTTCTAACGCTCCAATTTTCCGCAGGATCTTGACGCGCACAGCCCTTTTTCTGTTTCCCGCCTCGGCCCTGTTGGCGCTGTTGCCGGTGGCTGCCGCCCACCGATGGCACCTGGGAGCCAGTGGCTACGGCGTGGCGCTGGGGGCGATCGGTTTTGGCGCCGTACTAGCTGTCGGGATCGCCGCACGCTTACGCCAGAAAGTGTCAGACAACGTGCTGCTGGCGGCCTCCGCCGCCGCGTACGGTGTTGCACCGCTGGCGGTGATCTGGCTGCCGTTCGCTGCGGCGACGCCCTTTTTGGTGTTGTCGGGGACGGCCTGGCTGATTACGTTGACAACGTTGAACGCAGCAGCGCAGTTGTCGTTGCCGCGATGGGTTATGGCCCGCGGGTTGTCGGTTTACCTGCTGGTCTCCACGGGATCTCAGGCAATCGGGTCGTGGCTCTGGGGTGCCGTTGCCACGCGGGCGGGACTTGACGTCGCCCTGCTTTGGTCGGCGGTGGTGCTGGGCGCTGTTGCGCTCAGCGTTGCCGTGCTTCCGTTGCGGCCGACCACCGGGAAGGTGAGCGTCGAGGTTTCCTCTGCCTGGCCCACGCCGACGCTGGTGTTTGAACCATGTCCCAACGATGGGCCGGTGCTTGTAGCCGTCCGCTACCGAGTGCCGGCCGAGAACCGCGAAAAATTCATCGAGGCGATGAGCGCGGTCAGGCGATCACGGCTGCGAACGGGCGGCCATAGTTGGCGGCTGTATCACAGTGTCGGACAACCCAACACGTTCCTCGAGAGGTTCACCGTGGCGTCCTGGACCGAATTTGAGCGCCAGCGCAAGGAGCGTTGGTTGGATTTCGATTCTGAGGGCGTCGCGACGGCGATCGGCTACACCGTCAACCGCACCCGACAGCACGGGTACTACCTCGCTGTGCGTGTGCACCGATGAGTTTTGCCCCGTTAACGGGGCCAGTGCTCGGCCGTGGTTCAGCGCATCGCCGGTCATCGCGCCTAAATAGGTAGCGGCGCAACACTTTCGCCGCGGCGATATGGTCACGGGTCCGCACCCAGTCCGGATCAGCGAGTATCAGGTGATTGGGCCAGGCGGTCGATCCTGGTCGGCGGGGCCGGGCAGATCGAGTTGCATCCATGCGACATCGTGCCAACTGTCGTGCTTCCACTCGACGCGCCGGTATAGGCCGACATCCTGAAACCCGAAGGATCGATGAAAAGCGTTGCTGGCCTCGTTGGGTTGGGTGATGCCGGCGAAGACTCGGCGGTAGCCGCGCTCGGTGAGCCGGCGTAGCACTTCTGTGTAGAGTTTGCGGCCGCCGCCTGCGCGGTGATGGTCGCCGCTGACGTAGATACCGGTTTCAGTCGACCACGTGTAGGAAGGCAGGCGATGCAACGCGTGGCCGTAGGCGAAGCCGATGACCTGACCGTCATGTTCGAGAACGAGCCATTCGTGGGCCTTTTGGGCCGAGGCGATACGCGAAGCCATCTCCTCTGCGCTCGGGACTTCGATTTCCCAACTGATCACCGTGTTCTCGACATAGGGGCGGTAAATCGAAACGCAGGCGGCCGCATCTTGGAGGGAAGCCGAACGCACACCATTGCCAATCGCTTGCATGCGAGTAGTCTTCCAGCCGCTGGAGGCTTCGCGTGGGTAGGGCCGGTTGCATGTTCGGCGATATCATCCCCGCGGTGAGACCGCACGGACGTCTTGCCATCACGCAGATCCCGTCGCGCGCCGTCTCACCGACGGGCGTACTTACCGGCAAACCGGTACACCCTTAAGACGCAAACACTTCGGCGTGGGATAGGCGCCGCGCAACCCTGGCGCCCCACGATCCCGCAGCGGGGACTAGAGGGCGCAATCGTAAGGGAAAGCAGTTTTTCGGGCCTTAACGGCCGCCGCCGCCGCGGCCGCCGCCGCCGCCACGGCCGCCGCCGCCGCCACGACCGCCGCCGCCGCCACGACCGCCACCGCCACCGCGGCCGCCGCCGCCGCGACCGCCACCGCCGCGACCGCCACCGCCGCCGAGGATACGGCCGCCACCGCCGCCGAGGATCATGCTGGTCTTCGTCATGGCCCAACACTATCGCCGAATCCGCCTCAGTCGCAATACGGTTCAAAGTGAACACCGGCCTCGTTGGTGTGTGAACGGAGGCCGTAATTCCGTTTAACAGACGGGGTGTTTTACGGTGCCGGATGCTGAACTTCTATATGCCGCCATGGCTCAAGCAGCGGCGCCTGGCGATCGAGCTCGTCGAACCGAGCGAGCGCGGCATCCAGGTCTGCCTCGTCGAAGATCTCGTTGCGGCTGATCCGGTCGCCTTCGAGCGTGTAGAGGAGGATCATTCGCCACTCGGCGTCGAAGCCTTCTGGCGAGGTCCCATACGCCGTAACGGCGACGACCGCTCCGAGGTCGCTCAGCCGGTGCACAGCTTCCATGTAGATGCTGATGTCCGGGGTGACATCCCAGACGGCACGGACGGATGAGGACAGATCACTCGCCGCCATCGCCATAAGCGGCCGATGGTCGATGTAGACCCAGTCCGGCGTCGTTGCGGGAAGTTCGTGCCGGTTGAACCCGGGACAGAGCGCTGCCATGACCGACCAGGTGTGTGCGTGGCCGGCCGCTTCGCCGGCGCCGTAGCGGGCGTCGAGCTCCTCGAAGGCGGCGTTGATGTCGTCGAGATCGAACAGGATGCGTGCGGCGACCCGGTTGTCTGCATCGATGTCGACGATGCCGAGCATTTCACTGTGGAACGCCTCGGGTCGGTGATCTCGGCCCGACAAGCGGAGTCGGGCGAGGACAAGGCGCTCGCCACGGGTTGCAATGACTGTCGACGTGAGATCAGTCGCCCCGACGTCGGCGGTCGCCCGTATGTTCGCGACGTCGATATCTCGTCCGCGCAGAAACCCGCTACTGACAACCGAACGGCGATCGTCAGTGATTACTTCGTCGGCCGAAATCTCGGCGATTGCAGCCCAGTTGCGCGCCGCGAAATAGACGCGGAAGCGCTCGATCAGTCGGCTCGCGGCGTTTTCCAGTCGCGGCACCTGCGGGTGCAATTCCTCAAACCTCGCGAGCGCGGCGTCGAGGTCTGCTTCGTCGAAGATTTCGCAGCGGTTGATCCGGTCGCCTTCGACTGTCAAAAGTTCGATATTTCGCCACTCGGCGTCGAAGCCTTCGTGGGAGGTCCCGTGCGCCGTACTGGTGATGACCGCTCCGAAACCGCTGAGCCGGTGCACCGCCTCGATGTGGACGCTGAGGTCTGGCGTGAGGTCCCAAATGGTGCGGATTAACATGGGCAGATCACTCGTGTCGGCCGTTACGAGCAGCCGGTGGTCGATGTTGACCCAGTCCACCTCGGGGAGTTCGTGCCGGTTGAAAGCCGCGCGCATCCTTGCGATAACCGACCAGGTGTGCGCGTGGGCGGCCGCTTCGCCTGCAAGGTATCGAGCATCAAGCTCTTCGAAGGCAGCGTCGACGTCGTCCACGTCGTATTCGACGTGCGCCGCGATCCGCTCGTCGGTGTCGATCTCGACGATGTTGAGCATCTCGACGCCGAACTCTCCCTGCCTAGGGTCGCGATTCGAGGAACGGATACGAGTGAGGGCGAGGCGCTCCCCACGGGTCGCAATGACGGACGTGATGATCGCCGCAGCCTCGGCCACAGCTCGCATGTTTGCTAATACGACATCGCGACCGTCCCACAACCCGGCATTCACTGCGGGACGGCGATCGTGGATGAAACTCTCGTCGGTGAGGATCTCGGCCAGGGCCGCCCAGTTGCGCGCCCCAAAGTACGCAAAGAAGCGGTCATCTGCCCGGGTTGCCGCGTTTTCCAGTCGCCGCGCCTGCGGGTGCAATTCGTCAAACCGAGCGAGCGCGGCGTCGAGGTCTGCCTCGTCGAAGATTTCGCAGCGGTTGATCCGGTCGCCTTCGACTGCGAAAATGTCGATCATCCGCCACTCAGCGTCGAAGCCCTCTGGCGAGGTCCCTTTCAGGACCCCGGTGACGACGGCTCCGAGTTCGCTCATCCGATGCACCGCCTCGATGTAGACGCTGATATCAGGCATGAGGTCCCACGTGGCACGGATGTTCGCGGTCAGGTCACTCGCGTCGATCGTTGCGACCGGTCGATGATCGATGTAAACCGAATCCGGTGTCGTCGGGGGGAATTCGCGCTGATTGAACCCGGCGTAGGCCCCCGCAATCACCGACCACGTGTGCGAATGGGCGGCCGCTTCGCCGGCGAGGTATCGGGCATCAAGCTCCTCCAAGGCAGCGTCGATGTCGTCAAGGTCGAAAAAGACAGCTGCTGCGATCCGCTCGTCGGCGTCGATCTCGAGAACTCGAAGTATCTCGGTGTGAAACGGCTCCGGCGCCTGGTCGCGCCCTGAGAAATGGAGGCGATCGAGTACGAGGCGCTCCCCGCGGGCCGCGATGACGGTCGACCTCACGTTCTCGATTCCGACGTCGAAGCTCGCCCGCATGTTCGCGACGTTTACATCCCGACCCCGGTGGATCCCCGCGCCAACTACCCGACGGCGATCGTCAGTGACGATGTCTTCTGCCGCTATCTCAACCATCGCGGCCCAGTCGTCGGCTGCCAAGCAAGCCTGAAAGCGTTCCCACACTCGGCTTGCCGCGTTCCTTAGCCGCGGCGCGGGCCGGCCGAGTTCTTCGAACTTCGCGATCGCGGTGTCGATGTCGGCCTCGTCGAACAGCTCGCAGCGGTTGATCAGGTCGCCTTCGACGGTCAGCACGTTGATTCCGCGGAACTCGACGTCGACGCCTTCCTGCGAGGTCCCATACCCCGCCCAGGTGACAACCGCACCCAGATTGCTCAGCCGATGCGCGGTCTCGATGTAGACGCCGCCGTCGGACAAGAGGTTCCACGCGGTACGGATGTACGCCGTCAAGTCACCGGGCGCAAACGCTATCCCTCGCCTGTGGTCGATGTTCACCCAATCAGGCGTCGTCGGGAATAGCTCGCCCTGGCTGAGCGCGGCGCACGCCCCTGCAATCACCGACCACGTGTGCGAGTGGGCACCCGCTTCGCCGGCGAGGTACCGGGCATCGAGTTCCTCGAAAGCGGCGTCGATGTCGTCGACGTCGAAACTAATTTGGGCCGCGACCCGATTGTCGGAGTTTGTCTCGGCGACGCTGAGTATCTCCGTGACGAACGGCTCGGGCCCTTGATCGTGGCTCGAAAACCGGGTACGGGTGAGGGCAAGGCGGGCGCTGCGGGTCGCAATGACTGTCGACGAAATATCCG
>Ga0209040_10003187_pt1 | contig 12636 bp, 14 predicted proteins | sample BogFormECP12_OM3_FD_188240 | JGI IMG/M metagenome (GOLD analysis project Ga0209040, IMG submission 188240) | Bog forest soil microbial communities from Calvert Island, British Columbia, Canada - ECP12_OM3 (SPAdes) (version 2) | ecosystem: Environmental > Aquatic > Freshwater > Wetlands > Bog ... | reverse complement strand
TACACTCTCATGGCAATCGCCGCGTGGATCGTCTGGAAAACCCGTCCCAGCCCCTGCCGGCGACGCGGCCTGCTGCTCTTTTATCTGCAGCTAGCCCTGAATTTCCTCTGGAGCTGGATCTTCTTCGACCGTCACCAGATCGGCACGGCCTTCGCGGACATCGTTGTCCTGTGGGTCGCCATTCTGCTCACCATCCTTACGTTCAAGAAGATGAGCACTACCGCCACGTGGCTGCTGGTTCCTTATCTCGCCTGGGTCACCTTTGCCGGCTATCTCAACTTCGCTATCTGGCGGCTGAACCACGGCTGAACCGTCCCTAGGGCATCCACGGAGCGGTTTGCGTAGACTGTCTCAGTGAAAGTTACGATTGCTTCGATTGCGGGGCGGGCGCGGAGTGAGCACTTCGACGCCCTGGTGGCGGAGTATGTGAGCCGGATGGCGGCGTATGCTCCGACGGAAACAGCAGTCTTCAAGACGAACGAGGCGTTTTTCGAGTCGGTCGAGAAGCAACGGTCCCGCATGGGATCGGTGCTGGTGCTGCTGGATGCGCAGGGGAAGGCGTTCTCGTCGGAGGAACTGGCGCGGTGGCTGAGGCGGCAGCGCGATGAGGGCCAGCAGCGGCTGGTCTTCGCGATCGGGCCGGCGGATGGCTGGTCGGACGAGGAACGCGCGCGCGGGGGACTGCTTTTGTCCCTTGGACCGATGACGCTGCCCCACGAGCTGGCTCGGGTGGTGCTGAGCGAACAGGTCTACCGGGCATTTACAATCCTTGCTGGGCATCCGTATCACAGAGGCGGCTAAGAAGCAGGTAGCTGGGCAGCTAAGGTCCGGGTAGCTAAAGTCCGGATAGCGGAACGGGTTCAGGCCCACGTCCGAAAGAAATCCGGACCCTTCGGCTTCGCTGAGGGCAGGCAGTGGGCACCCGATATCGAAGTTGGGGAGGCGGATTGGAATCTACGGAGTCGCGGCGGGGGCTGGTTCTGATCAATACGGGGCCAGGAAAGGGCAAGAGCACGGCCGCGATGGGAACGGCTTTGCGCGCGGTCGGCAACGGGATGCGGGTACTGATGCTGCAGTTTCTCAAGGGCTCGTGGCACTACGGCGAGCTCGATGCAGTCGAGGCCTTTGGCGGCAACTTCGTGATGAAGCAGATGGGCCGCGGGTTTGTGAAGATCGGGGGAGCGGAGACCGATCCGGAAGACATAAAGATGGTCGAGGATGCGTGGGACGAAGCGCGGCTGGCGATTCTTTCCGGCGAGTGGGACATGGTGGTGCTGGACGAGATCAACTATGCGATCAGCTACGGGATGCTCGATCCGGCAAAGGTGGTGGAGACGCTGAAGGCTCGGCCGGAGATGGTACACGTGATTCTTACCGGCAGGAATGCGCATGCTTCACTTGTGGACATGGCCGATACGGTGACGGAGATGCGCGAGGTCAAGCATGCGTATCAGAAGGGGATTCTGGCGCAGCGGGGAATAGAGTACTGACTGGCAGCTAAAGTTCGGCCAGCGGTTGATTGAGAGGGCAGGATGTCGTGGTTTCGGCGGGAAGACAACAAGATAGAGGATACGGGGGCGAAGACGGTGCGCACCGAAGGACTCTGGATCAAGTGCGAGTCGTGCGAGGCGGTGATTTTTCGGGCCGATCTCGAAGCGAATCTCATGGTCTGTCCCAAGTGCGACTACCACTTTCGGATAGGGGCGCGCGCGCGCGTTGAAATGCTGCTTGAACCGGGCTACAAGCTGGTAGATCTGGAGTTGAGATCGACCGACCCGCTGGATTTTACCGATCTGAAGCCGTACAAGAGCCGGCTCTCCAAAGCCCAGGCAGACACGGGCCTGAACGACGCCATCGTGAATGCGCTGGGGCTGCTGGGGGAGCATCGCGTGGTGCTTAGCGTGATGGAGTACAGCTTTATTGGCGGGAGCATGGGCGCGGTGGTGGGCGAGACGATTGCCCGGGCCGTGGATCGCGCGCATGACACGAGGCAGCCATTGATTATTGTCGCGGCATCGGGCGGGGCGCGCATGATGGAAGGCATCGTGAGCTTGATGCAGCTGGCGAAGATTTCGACGGCGCTGGCTCGGCTGGATGAGGCGAAAGTTCCGTTTATTTCTGTCCTGACCGATCCGACGACCGGCGGAGTGACGGCCAGCTTTGCCATGCTGGGCGATCTGAACGTGGCCGAGCCGGGCGCGCTGATCGGCTTTGCCGGACCGCGGGTGATCGAACAGACGATCCGGCAGAAGCTGCCGGAGGGTTTTCAGCGGTCGGAGTTCCTGCTGTCGCATGGGTTCCTCGACGCGGTCGTCGGGCGCAAAGAGTTGAAGAGCTATCTGAGCCGGGCGCTGGATTTCATGCGGGTCTAGTAGGAGCTGTCTCCTCTAGAATCAAGACATGTCGTACTCTGCTGCCATTGAGGGTCTGTTTTCGCTTGCGGGTGAGCTGTATGCGGCTCCGGGACAGCCGAGACGCAAATTCGAACTGGGCGAAATGCGGGTGCTGGCCGAAGGGTTGGGTCATCCGGAGCGCAGCTTTCCTTCTGTCCTGGTGGCGGGCACAAACGGCAAGGGATCGACCTCGGCGACGCTGGCTTCAATTCTGACGAGTGCGGGCTACCGCACCGGGCTGTACACCTCGCCGCACCTTTCCCGGGTGAATGAGCGGGTGCGGATCGACGGCGGGGAGATTTCCGACGACGACTTTGCAACATACTACTTTCGCGTTGACGATTGCGCGCGGCGGCTGGTTAACGAGGGCGAGCTGCATGGGCATCCCAGCTTTTTTGAGACGATGACGGCACTGGCATTTCTGGCGTTCGCAGAGAAGCAGGTAGATATTGCGGTGCTCGAAGTGGGCATGGGAGGACGGCTGGACGCGACGAATATTGTCGAGCCGGTCGTGTCGGTTATTACCGACATCTCGATCGATCATACGGAGTGGTTAGGTTCGACGATTGCGGTGATTACGCGCGAAAAGGCCGGGATTCTGCGCAAAAACGGGGTGCTTGTGACGCTGCCGCAGCATCCCGAGGCGAATCAGGCAATCGGCGAGGTGGCGGAAGAGTTGGGCGTGCGCGGCGTGAGTGCGGCGGCTTATGTCCCGGGGCGCGAGGCTGCGCATGGGGATGAGTATTCTCTAACGGTGCTGGGCGAGCGGATCGAGGTGAAGTCGCCGCTGGCGGGCACGCATCAGCAGAGGAATACGGCGCTGGCGATTGCGACGGCTGTTGAAATACGTAACTATTACGGTTACAATATTTCGACTGCGCAAATTGCGGATGGAATTCGCAGGACGCAATGGCCGGGGAGGCTGGAGCGGTTTTCACAGCCGGGACACGCAGACGTGTTGCTGGATGTAGCGCATAATACGGCGGGAGCCTGGGCGCTGCGGTCAGCGTTATCGCATCTCGATCCTGAACCACGGACGATGACGGCTGTCTTTGGCTGCCTGCGGGACAAGCCGGTGGGGGAACTGGCGCAGATCTTGTTTCCGATGTTTGAGACGGTGGTGCTCGTCGAAGTGGATTCGCCGCGGAAGGCGTCGCTTGCCGAGATGAAGACGGCGGCAGCGCCTACGGGCGTTAAGGTCGCAACGGCGGAGAATGTCCGGGATGCGATGGAGCAAGCGTGGGCGGCGACTCCTGAAAACGGGCTGGTCGTTGTGACGGGGTCGGTTTACCTGGTAGGCGCAGTGCGGGCAATGTTAGCGGAGGCCGGGAAGTGAAACAGCGAACGCTCGGGCCAAGGCCCAATCCGTTGCCGTGGAGCGAGCGGGCGGTGAGTTTCTGTATCCGGGCTCCTTTGTTCTTTCTCACAACGGGATTTTTTGGGAGTCTTTCGCTGATTGCGTCTGTGTGGGATAAGGACGGCAAAGTACAGCACGCGATTGCACAGCGGTGGGGACGGACAGTGGTTCGCATCAGCGGCGCAAAGTTGACACAGATCGCGCACGAGAAGCTGGATGGGCGGGTAGCGGTCTACGTCTCGAATCATCTGTCCTATACAGACACACCGGTAATTTTTGGAGCGCTGCCGTTTCAGTTTCGTATCGTGGCTCGGCATGATCTGTTCACGCTGCCGTTTATTGGATGGCATCTGCGGCGGTCGGGCCAGGTTCCGGTGAATGTGACGAATCCGCGGGCTTCGATTTCAAGCCTGGGCGGTGCGGTGAAGACGCTGCGGGCTGGGATGCCGGTGTTTATTTTTCCGGAGGGCGGGAGATCGGAGACGGGGCATCTGGCCGAGTTCATGAACGGGCCGGCATTCATGGCGATTCGGGCCGGGGTTCCCATCATACCCATGGCCTTGATCGGAACGTATGAGCTGCTGCCGATGCATTCGACGGAGTTTCATCCGGTTCCGTTGACGCTGGTAGTGGGTGATCCGATTGAAACGAAGGGCTATGGGATGAGGCAGATCGATAAATTCACGGAGCGAGTAAGCGAGGAGATTTGCCGGTTGTATTACGCGCACTCGTATCTGGAGCAACCCGCAGAGCTGGAGTTGGAGGCGATTACTCTGGCCTCGTCCGGGGCTAGCATGGAGGAAGACAAATGAAGACGCCGCGAATCGCGATTCCGGAGCCAACTTCTACAGATACGAAGTACAACGATCGTTCCTGGCAGCAATATGCCAAGGCGGTAGAGGCCGTGGGCGGGCAAGCAGTGAAGGTTCCGCTAGCGGCCTCACCGGCGGAGGTGGCACGGATGGCAGGATCGTGCGAGGGCGTGTTGCTGCCGGGAAGCGGAGCGGATGTAAATCCTGAGAAGTATGGGCAGACGCGGATTCGAGAGTGCGCTCCGGCCGATCCGGCACGCGAGGCTGTGGACGAACTGCTAATGCAGGATGCGGCGAACCTGCGCAAGCCGCTGCTAGGGATCTGTTACGGCTTTCAGTCGTGGAATGTGTGGCGGGGCGGAACGCTGATTCAGGACCTCAAGACCGGGGTCAATCACAAGCCCGGGCGCGAGGTGCGCGAGGCGCATCGGATTTCGGTGGCAAAAGGCTCCCGCATTGCGGAGATTGCCGGTCATGCGGAACTCGCGGTAAACAGCAGCCATCACCAAGCGCTCGATCATCCCGGCGATGGACTGACGGTTGTGGCGAGAAGTGTCGAAGACGGCGTAATCGAGGCGGTCGAGGGAACGGGAGATCAGTTCGTGATCGCGGTGCAGTGGCATCCGGAGCGAACCTTTGATTCGAGCCCGGCGTCCAGGGCGCTCTTTGCAGCGTTTGTGAAGGCAGCGGGGGAGTGGCAGCCGAGGGAGATTCGGGAGTCGGTGGCTGAGTGACAGCTGCGGAGATTGCGGCCGCGGTTGCGGCGGACGGTCTGTTGGCGTTGCCGCCACATGCTGGGGAGCATCTTGCCGGGTATCTTGCTTTGCTTCTCAAGTGGAATTTCAAGCTGAATTTAACGGCAGTACGTGAGCCTGCGGAGATTCTCCGGCGGCATCTGGTGGAGTGCGTTCAGTGCGCGCAGGTTCTTCCGGAAGTGGCGACCTTACTCGATTTCGGGTCGGGGGCTGGATTGCCCGGGTTGCCAATCGCCATTGTAAGGCCGGAAATTCGGGTGACGCTGGGGGAAGCGCAGGGGAAGAAAGCGGCGTTCCTGCGAGAAGTCGTGCGGACGCTGGGCTTGAATGCTGAAATATTCGATGAGCGGATCGAGAAAATGCCTGCGGGCACGGTGTTCGGCGCTGTAACGCTGCGGGCAGTGGACAAAATGTCGGATGCCTGCCGGGAGGCGGTGGCGCGGGTGCGGTCTGGGGGCTGGCTGGTCGCGTTTGCGACGGTGGGGACGGAGGAGCGTCTGAAATCGGCTTTATCTGGGGTCGAGTGGGGGCGGCGAGTACAGGTTGTGGGGCTGAATGAAGGCCTGCTACTTTTTGGAAGAAAGCAGTGATTGTTCCACGTGAAACATTGAGGGCAAATTCAGCCTTCCGGCTCTTCCTTGGATTGAATTCAAAAAGCCATATCGCTCTCAAGTGTTCCACGTGAAACACAAGGATTTCCACGGGTAGGCTAAAATTTGAAACATTCCTTTAGTAATGCTCTACCCCTCGCATCCCTCGTAACTCTTTGCACTTACCGCAGCCCCATCTTTCTCACCTCGTAAGTCTTCCACAGATTCCGCCCTGTTCTGCACAGGCGGTTTTCGTTGCGCATGAAGGCGCCTCCCCGATAGTCTTGATTTCCATGGGCAGGGTGTTGGCGGTCGTCAATCAAAAGGGCGGAGTGGGCAAAACGACCACCGCCATCAACCTGACGGCCGCATTGGCTCTGGAAGGCCTGAGGACGCTTTTGATCGACTGCGATCCCCAGGCAAACTCGACCGGGGGATATGGATTCTCTCGGAATGAAGAGCGAAAATCAATCTATGACGTTCTGGTCGGTGAGAGTACCTTGGCCGAAGCCATTCTTCCGACGGAACTTGAAACGCTATGGCTGGTTCCTTCGAGCAAGAATCTGATTGGGGCAAATGTTGAGCTGATCCAGCAGGATCGACGGGCCTTCCGGCTCCGAGAGGCGCTCGATCCGGAGCGCCAGAAGTACGATTACATCATGCTGGATTGCCCGCCAGCGCTGGATTTATTGACTCTCAATGCTCTGGTTGCGGCGGACCGCCTGCTGGTGCCGATGCAGGCGGAGTATTTTGCGCTAGAGGGTATCAGCGAGCTGATGCATACATTGGAGCGGGTACGGGGAGCATTCAATCCGGGGCTGGAGATTGAGGGAGTGCTTCTCACGATGTACGACGACCGTACTAACCTGGCCCAGCAGGTAAAAGAAAATCTCAGCGACTTTTTCAAGGAAAAGCTGTTCAAGACAGCCATCCCGAGAAACGTGCGGTTGGCAGAAGCCCCGAGTTACGGAAAGCCCGTTCAGCTGTACGATCCGCGGTCGCGCGGAGCGGAGAGTTATCGCGACCTGGGGGACGAATTGTTGAGCCGGCACGCAGTCGAAAGCCCACGCGCGAAAGAGCGGAAGGCCGCAGCCTCCGCTCGCGGCAAACCGACAGTGCGCTTCTGGCCTTATGGATAGGACGAGGAGTCCCGATTTCAAGCCGAGGTAGAGATGGCAATGATTGGCATAGATCTCCCGAAACGGAAGGCGTTGGGCAAGGGACTGGAATCCCTGCTTCCTCGTGTGCAGGCGAGTGTAGAGGAACCCGCACCAAGGATTGGCGACGGCACTCCGCGCGAGATTCCTCTGGGCGAGATTGAGCGCAATCCCTACCAGACACGAACGCGCTTCGACGAGACGCAGCTCGGCGAGCTGGCGGCCTCGATTGTGGCGACCGGAGTGGTGCAGCCAGTCCTGGTGCGGGCACTCGCCAATGGGCGGTTCCAGTTGATCGCCGGGGAGAGGCGTTGGCTGGCGTCGAAAATGGCGGGCAAGGCGACGATTCCGGCGATTTTGCGGCAGGTATCGGATGAACAGGCGATGGAGATGACCATCGTTGAGAACCTGCAGCGGACGGACCTGAACCCGATAGAGCAGGCGCGGGCCTTCGACCGGCTGAGTCGCGACTTCAAACTTACGCAGGAGCAGATGGCACAGCGCACCGGAAAAGACCGGACTTCGGTGGCCAATTTTCTGCGCCTGCTGCGCCTGCCCGCCGAGGTGCAAGCGAAGGTCGAAGCCGGCGAGTTGAGTTTTGGGCATGCGCGGGCCCTGCTGGCGCTGGAAAATCCCGAGACCGTCTTGAAAGCGGCACAGAAGGTCGGGGCTTTTTCGATGTCGGTTCGTCAGACAGAAAACTATGTTCAGGGAATCCTTCATCCCGAAAAGCACAAGGGCGAAGAAAAAGTGAAAGAGCCGCTTGACCCGAATGTGCGCGAGGCGCGGGACCTTCTGCAGCGCGCGCTTGGGCTGAAAGTAAGTATCGAGGACAAGAATGGCCGGGGTCGGGTGATTATCGAGTATTCCAGACTCGAAGACTTCGACGCCCTGATGGAGAGGCTTGGGGGCTAGCTTCACGCACCTATCTATCAACAAATTGCTGAATGAAGGAACTCTCGCAACTTCCGACTGAAGCGCGCAATCCAGCGACAGAGAGCCTTGACGGGCTCTCAACGCTGGAGCTGACCAAGGCGATGCACCACGCCGATTGGGAGGCCGTGGCCGCGGTAGAGAAGGAGCTGCCTCGGATCGCTGGGGCGATCGACGCGATTGTCGCGCGGTTGGAGCATGGCGGCCGGCTGTTCTACCTGGGGGCCGGAACTTCGGGCAGGTTGGGCGTGCTTGATGCGTCGGAGTGCCCTCCCACATACAACACCCCTCCCGAGATGGTGCAAGGGTTGATTGCGGGCGGCGATATTGCGCTGCGCAGATCGGTTGAGCGCGCGGAGGATGACGAGGCACAAGGGCAGCGCGACCTGGAGAAGCACGGCTTCTCGGGCAAGGATGTGCTGGTGGGCATTGCGGCAAGCGGGCGTACTCCGTATGTTCTGGGAGGGGTTCGGTATGGGCGCGGACTTGAGACGCTCACGATTGGGCTGAGCTGCGTGCCCGGGTCGCTGCTTGAGGGGGCGGCGGAGCTGGCGATTACACCAGCTACCGGCCCCGAAGTCGTAACCGGGTCGACGCGGATGAAGGCGGGCACAGCGACGAAGTTGGTGCTGAACATGCTCTCGACCGGAACGATGGTGCGACTGGGATACGTCTTCGGAAACCTGATGGTGAATGTGCAGCCGAGGAATGTGAAGCTGCGCGATCGGGCCGCTCGTATCGTTGCGATGGTGACGGGTCTGGACTATGAGGACGCCGTTGCCCTGCTGGAGCGAGCGGGATCGGTAAAGGCCGCAATTGTGATGGAGAAGCTGGGCGCGAGCCGCGAGGAGGCCGAGAAGCGCCTGAAGGCTGCGCGCGGAAGACTACGGCATGCGCTTGAGGCTTATCCGGCGAGTCAAAGTTGACAACCTGCTACACTTGCCGCAATCCATCCCAGCACGACCCCAGTGCAAGCGTCAACGAGGCCGTCATGCAAGCATTTCGTCGTCCATTGATTACGTCACTGGTGTTGTTACTTATTGCCGCGCTGCCTCTCTCCGCGGAGAACGCAAGTCCGTCGAGAATCCTGATCCGTGCGGGGCACGTGTTGGATGTTCATACCGGAAACGAGCTCGCCGATCAGACGATCATTGTCACCGGCGATCGCATTACCGCGATTGCCCCGACCGCGTCGACACCGAAGCAGCCGGGAGACATGGAGATCGATCTGCGCTCCATGACCGTCCTACCCGGGCTGATCGACGTGCACACGCATTTGACCGATGACAACAATTTCGATCCATATCATGAGCTTTCAACCAGCGTTGCGATGAGCGCACTGATTGGCGCGCGCAATGCGAAGGTAACTCTGGAAGCCGGATTCACGACTGTGCGAAACGTGGGTGCCGCCGGCTACGCAGACGTAGACTTGCGCGATGCGATCAATGCTGGGCTGGTGAAAGGACCGCACATGCAGGTGAGTGGACCGCCGCTGGGCATCACCGGCGGACACTGCGACGACAACCTGCTGCCGTTTTCCTTTCACGAAACGGCCGAGGGAGTAGCCGATGGCGTGGAAGCGGTGCAGCACAAGGTTCGCGAGACGATCAAGTATGGCGCCGACCTGATCAAAATTTGCGCGACTGGCGGCGTGTTGTCAAAGGGCGACGATCCGCAGGCATCCCAATACACCCTCGAAGAGATGCAGGCGATCGTAGCCGATGCACATCGCCTTGGGCGCAAAGTGGCGGCGCATGCGCACGGCGCGCAGGGAATTCTGTGGGCGACGGAAGCCGGAGTGGATTCAATCGAGCACGGATCTTATATGAACGATGAGGACATTGCGGCGATGAAGCAGCATGGCAACTACTTTGTCCCGACGGCGTACCTGGTGGACTGGATGCAGGAGAGCGGGCACCTGCCGGCGTTTTACGCACAGAAGATGAAGGACGTGAGCGCGGTAGAAAAGGCCAACGCGAAGAAGGCGATTGCGGCGGGCGTGAAGGTTGCGCTGGGGACCGATGCAGCGGTGTATCCGCATGGATTGAATGCGCACGAGCTGGATGTGTATGTGAATCAGTTTGGAATGACTCCGCTGGCGGCGCTGCAGGCGGGCACGTTGAACGCGGCGGACCTGATGGGCTGGTCCGATAAGATTGGCTCGATCGAAGCAGGCAAATGGGCAGATGTAATTGCCGTGGATGGCGATCCGCTGAAGGATGTGCGCATCCTGCAGCAGGTTCGCTTCGTGATGAAGGCGGGCGTGGTCTACAAAAGCGGTGGCGCTGTCACGCAGTGAAGGCAACGCAATTCGAGTTTCGCTACCGGCTATGGATTGGTTTCTTGATCTACGGGCTGGGCTTCGCGATGCCGTGGCTGGTCTTCAGCGCGGGTGGACCGCGAGTCTCGACGACCTGGCTTGAACTGGCGGGCGGATTGGCCGGCACGCGTGCGCTGGCGCTGCAATCGGCAACGCTGCTGGTGACGTCACTGGCAATCGTTCTGGCCGCGGTAGGAGCAGCGTTTCGTGTGTGGGGCACGGCGTACCTGGGCGCGGGAATTGTGACCTCGGGCGCGATGCACGCACAGGCGATGGTGGCGGCGGGGCCGTATCGCTATGTGCGGAATCCACTGTATTTCGGGAGCTTTGTCTTTTCGCTGGCGGTGTCGATCCTGATGGCGCCGTCCGGCGCAGTTTTCTTCCTCGTAGCGATGTTCCTGCAGATGCTACGGTTGATCCTGGGTGAGGAAGCATATCTTGCGGCCGAGCAGGGCGAGCCCTACCTGGCGTACAAGGCTCGGGTGCCCAGGCTTTTTCCGAGTTTCGTGCCGCGTGTGCCAGCCTCTCCTGCAATGCCGCGCTGGCTGCAGGCGACTGCGGCGGAGATCTATGTTGTGGGATTGGCGGCTTGCTTTGCCGTGCTGGCGTGGCGCTACAACGCGCAGCTGCTGACACAGGCGCTCATTATCTGCTTTGGAGTTTCGCTGGTGGTGCGGGCGCTAGCAGCGGAACGAACACACCAGTCGTAGCGGCCACACAAGGAAAAACAGGAGACGGACCCCAGACCCGTCTCCTTCTCCCTTATGAAAGTTAGCCGCTATATCGTCGTATGGACGGCGGCTGCCGTCGTGCGCAACCAGTTGACTACTTCTTGGGCGGAGCGATGACGTCCTTGGCGGCCTTGGCCACGCGGAACTTGACGACCGTCTTCGCCTTGATCTTGATCTGTTCGCCGGTCTGGGGGTTGCGGCCCATCCGCGCCTTCCGCTCTGCCTTCACCAGGCGGCCGAGACCGGGGATGATGAATACGCCATTCTTCTTGGTTTCCTTGATGGCGGTTTCCGCCAGCAGATCGAGGAATGCCGCGGACTGCTTGTTGGTCAGCTCAAGCTTCTCAGCCAAAAGCCGTACGAGAGCTGTCTTAGTCAATGCTGTTGCCATGTTTATTTCCTCCTGATTTCGTTTGACTCGACCGGTTGCGTATGGTGCGCGCCGTCGCCGATTGGTTGCTGCCGGTTCCCTCGTCTCCGCATACCGGCATCCAGCCGCAGCCGGGAAGCCCTGTGTTTATGCGGGTCCGAGAGAACCCACCGCCGTTTACCTTGCGGCTTTTCAACGCCTTTGTCAACAGTAAAAGCCGGGTTTCCACAGGTTTTTCACGGGTTTTATGGGTATTTTCGGGTTTTCTTACCGTTTTAGTCCCGGCGGAGCCGCCAGAAGCGCGGAAAACCCTTGTCCAGAGCGGCTGCGAACGATGGCCTATTGCGCGACTATAGGCGCGCGGGATGAGACTAGTAAAGGCCGAAGAGAGGTTTTTTTCGCTTCTCGAGGCTGTGCAGTAACGGCTCGTTGAGGAAATCGACCAGCGGCTGGGCCAGCTTGAAATATGCGCCGATGGCGGCGGCCAGCCCTGGCTTGAGCGCGAGACCCCCAGGAAGAGTGGCGGTCACGCCCCACTGCCGCCACTTGATCCATTCGATGTCGGGGTGTTCCGCGGGAAAGCCTTTGGGCGGACGCATGAGGGCCGCTGGGTCGTGCAGTGTCATCTTGGCGCGGAGTTTTTTCGATTCAATGAGGCGCTTGAATTCGTCGGGATGCGCAAGGAGATGCTGACGGATGGCGAGGAGCTGTTCCTTTGGCGGCATGTAGACGCCGGCGGCGACTATTATCTCGGTCGCGGTGAGGTGAAAGTAGTAGCCTCCGCCGGAGGTCTTCTCGAGGCCGTTGCGCGTCCACCAGGCGGCGAGATTGGTCTTGTAGGGCGTCTTGTCAGCGGAGAAGCGGGTGTCGCGATAGATGCGCAGCATGCACTTTTGCGCCGGACGGATATGGGCCGGAGCATAGTCCATCATGCCCTGGGTGATCTTCTCGATGAGGGCCAGCATCGGCTGCTTGAGGTCGCGTTCGTAAATTTCGCGGCGCGCCTCGAACCATTCGCGCCGGTTGTTGCGTTTGAGCTGGCGCAGGAAGTCAAGGCTCTGCCGGTTGAAGTATGGTTGTGCGGGCTGGGAGGGATTGGCGGGGGTGGATTTTTTCGCCGTTCGCGGGGGCATCTTCGTATTTTATGTGGAATGAAGTGTTGATAATTTCTTGCTAGACTCACACCGTTATGCGAATTCTTCTTCCATTCCTCGCTGT
>Ga0209040_10003186_pt1 | contig 12648 bp, 8 predicted proteins | sample BogFormECP12_OM3_FD_188240 | JGI IMG/M metagenome (GOLD analysis project Ga0209040, IMG submission 188240) | Bog forest soil microbial communities from Calvert Island, British Columbia, Canada - ECP12_OM3 (SPAdes) (version 2) | ecosystem: Environmental > Aquatic > Freshwater > Wetlands > Bog ... | reverse complement strand
ACGAAGCGGGAGGCCTTGGGGTCGGCCGCCGTGTCCTTCGACCATTGCTCGACCAGCTTCGATCGCGTGTCCGCCTGCCGCGTCGTCCAGATCACCGCGTGATTGCGCGCGAAGGCGCGCAACGCCTCCTCGAACCGGCCCTCCGATAAGCTCCGCGCCGCCTCGCGTTGCCAGTCGACCCGCTGGCGCGTCACATGGCTGATCTCGGCCGAGCCATGCGCCTTGCGCAATTCGGTGAACAGGCCGCCGCGCTCGATTGAGGCAAGCTGACGATCGTCGCCGGCGCCAATCACCTTGGCGCCGGCCATCTTCGCCTCGCGTAAAAGCTCGCCGGTGATTTTCGCGTCGAGCATTGCCATCTCGTCGACCACGACCAGCGTGCGCCGGCCCCAGGCGGCATGGCCGTTCTTCAGCCGGAACAGCTCGGCATGAACCGTCGAGGTCCGCTTGAACCCGTCATGGCCGAGATCCTGGGCGACCGCGTTCGTCGGCGCGAGGCCAATGACCTCATAGCCTGCCGCCTCATGCGCCTGCCGAATCGCGCCGAGCGTGAAGCTCTTGCCGGTCCCGGCCCGCCCCTCGATGACCTTCAACCCGCCCGCGCCGGTCGCATGCTCGAACGCCGCCCGCTGGTCCGGACGAAGCGCGGCGCCCGACGGCGCCGCCGCCCGCGCCGCGGCGCCGATATCCCGATGCGCCCCCGCCGCCACCCGCGCGCCGTCCGCCAACGCCTCGCGTTCCTGCCCCCGCACCGCCCGTGTCGTGAACCGCCCGGCGCTTGTCCCCGTCTCGCGGTCGTGCAAGGCCAGGACCTCGGCATGCCCGAGCACTTTGGTCCGGACCGCCCCGCGCTCCGCGTCCTCGGGAATGTGCTTGGCGAGATGCCGGTCGAGATCGCGTTCCGTGAACGTGGCGTTGTTGCGCGTCAGCACGCCGAGCACTTGGCTTGGATCCCGCGCCGCTGAGGCGTTCGCTTTCGCAATCGCCTCGGCCCGCGCGTTCGCCTCCGCCTCCGGCGCCCGCATCCGGATCGGCCCGATATGCTCCTGCGGCACGGCGCTAGTGGCGTCGACCCTTATGTCGAGCCCATGCTCGGCAAAATAGCGGTTCTGGTGATCGCGCCACAGCGCGCCCCAGGCGTCGGCCTCCGTCACCACCGCGCGACCCTTCCCCTGCCGCACCACGGGATCGAGGTCGCGCGCCTTCTTCGCCGAAAGCCCGGTCGCATCGACCCGCCGCGTCGTGATCAAAAGATGCGCGTGATGATTCGCGCGCTCGCTCTCGCTGTCCGCGCCATGCGGCGAATGCACGTCGAGCTGCACCGCCAGACCCTTCGACACGAAATGTGCTTCAGCAAAGCTGCGCGCCAGCTCGATCCGGTCGTCAGGGCCAAGTTCGGGATTGGCCGGCAACGCCAGAACCAGCTCTCGCGCCACCTGCGCGTCGCCGCGCCTCTCCGCCGCCTCCGCCGCGTTCCACAACACACTCGCGTCGCGGAAAGATTCCGGCGCGCCCTCCGGCAGCATCACCTCGTGATGATCGGGTGCGTCGCGATGGGCGAAGTAGAACACCTCGCCGGTGCGTTCCGCCACGATCTTGTCGCGGCCATTATACGCCTGCCCGGCGGAAGAGTCGTCTTTCTCCTCGACGAGGTCGCCCGCCTTGGCTTCATGTCGTCGCTCGCCCGAGCCCGCGACGCTGGCCGCAAATACGGCATCACCCTCGTCATGCTCTACCAGTCCGAAGGCCAGCTCCGCGAGCAATGGGGCGAAGGCGGCAAGGCCTCCTGGTTCGAATCCGCCTCATGGCGCGCTTATGCCGCCATCGGCTCGCTCGAACAGGCCCGCGCCATTTCCGAGGCCTGCGGCGAGCATGGCGTCATCCTCTCCTCCGAGGGGACGAACCGCAGCAAAAGCAGCCGCCCTCTCGATCGCGGCGCAGCGACCACAGGCTCCTCCGAGCAACTCTCTGAGCGCGGGCGGCCCCTCGCCATGGTCTCGGAGATCCTCTCCGATGCCCGCGCCGACGAGCAGTTTGTGTTCGTGCGAGGCCGCAAGCCCCTACGCTGCGGACGGGCGATCTATTTCCGGCGCCCGGAAATGGCTGCTCTCGTCGCCACCAATCGCTTCGCCCCGCCCCCACGCCTCGCGCCGGCGTGGCGAAGCCGGTGAGCCATCATGCCGGGCGGCCTGATCCCTCTTGGCCTCAACTAACGAAACGGCCTTCGGATACGCACAAGCGGACAAAACAGGAATGAGACGCTGTCGGAAAACCCCCCGCACCTATGTTTCCGCACACTTTCCCATTCCGACAGGGTTTATCGCACAAGAAAACGGTTCGTTTTTTGGCTCTTCAGGACAACGATCGCTGGGCATCGGGAATCATCTGTTTCCCGACATCGTCGCCGATCAACTGGCCGGACCCGTCCATGCGATTTTCTGCGGAGTTCCGCGGCCTACACGGCGCGGCGTTCTCGATTCGTCCCCTTATGCGTATCTGGAGGCCGTTTCGTTAGTTGGTCAGGGCCGCGCGGGGCCGGTTTGTTGCGTGCAATACGCTACCGTGCGCTTTTACACGGATGGGCCTTCTGCCCCTAGTTCTGGCCGTTGGGCTGGCCTCGCTGATTCAGAACATGAACATTACGTAAAAATCGCCTCCTCGCGAAGCCCCTTTGCGCCGCTTCGGCTTGGTGCTGTGCTTGCCGTTTAAAGCGCCGTGGTGTTTCTCGTGGGTCAGAGGGTCAGAGGTTGTTCCGGCCCCCAAGATCGCGAAATAGAGTACGGCCGAAGGCCGTCCGATTGCGCGCGAAGCGCGCGTTCAAAGCGTTTGCCAAAACTTATCCACAGGGGCTGTCGGATTCTTCTTTTATTCTAGATTCTAAGATTCAAGATTCAGGGCCGGATCAAATCGGAAATTCAAAGGGTTATCAGTTTAATTATGAGGTTTTGGGGGACTCCTGTGAGGAATTGGGGGCAAAACAGCCTGTTACTATGAAGATTCGGGGGGATACTATGAGGTTTTGGGGGTGCTTACGACAGGCTGACACGCCAAAAATCGAACTATGAGGTTTTGGGGGTGGTCGATTTGACGGCGCAAAACTATGTGATTTCAAAGGGAACCTGGCGCTGTAAGACGGCCAACTATGAGGTTTTGGGGGAACGGCGCCTGCGGTCCTCGCGGACCAGGCGAGAGATCGACGGCACGGGCGGCAAGATATGCTCGACCGTTCCGGCGATCCGCGCCCTCCGGCCGAAGCGCGGGCGCTGCGATTCCGCAAACGCTTCATGCAGGGCGGCCGAATCCTTCCGCAACCAGCCCACACGGACGGACATGACGCGCTTGCCCTGCTTTACCGGCAGGACGCTGATGCTGAAGGGGGCCAGCGCATTGACCTCGGCGACCGCAGGCTGAAGGACGTGCTTGTTCAACTCCCCAAAGGTCTTGTAGCGGCCGGGCTGCACGCCGAGCATGTCGCGGAATTCATCGAGCGAGAAGGATTGGGACTGCTTCAGCTCAAGCCCTGTCATCTGCGATACGTTCTCGTAGAGGCTGACGGCGTATTTCGAGTTGAAGGCCATCAGGACGGGCAATGTGATCTTGCCCCAGATGGTCGAGGTCTTGAGGATTTCGATCAGGCGCTTGTCGAAACTGTAGGTTAGAACGCCCGCCGGCCGGTCGGGGTCGTCCAGGTCGTTGCCGCCAAGGAACTGCACGCGGGTCGTCTTGCCGCCCGGCATCTTCACGGTAATGAGCGCACGCATGAGGGCGATAATCGCCTCCTCGACACGCTCGTAACCCTTGTGCCGGTCGGCTTTCAGGTCGTCGATTTCGATGGTGTAGTCCTTCCCCGCCGCGACGCCCTGTCTGTGGGCGTTGTGCCAGAGAATTGTGATGGCGCGGCGGGCGTTCAGCGTCAGCGCGCTATGTCCGCTAATCTGAATCAACTCAGCCGGCTTCGTCGCCTCCCGCTCTCGCGGCTTAAGGTCAAGCGTGTAAATTTTGCCAGTTTCCCGCTGATTCATGGCGAATCATACCGTGAAGCTATGAATTCTAGAAATGAAATCTGTCATGGTGCAATTTCATAGTTGGGCTTCCCCCAATCCCTCATAGTTGTCATAAAGCGAAGCGGCTTTAGCCCCTCCCCTGCCCTGCCAGCTCACGGCGAAGTGCGGCCAGCGCATGTTCCAGGGTCTCTCCGACAAGCCATCCCTGCTGATCGGCCACCTCATACATGCCGTCAAAGCAGGCTTGCGTCGTCCGGCAGTTGAATTGCTGGGTGCGGCCGGTCCGGTGGCGGCGCGGCACGTGTTTCGCGGGTACCGGTTCTGCCGGCTGGCTCGTCTTCGCCTCGCGGCTCAGGAAACGCGAAGCCTCGGCTACTGCGCGGACGCGCTCGGGCGGCATGGCGTCCGGGTGCGGTGCCGATTTCGGGGTGAAACCGGAAACGTCGAGATCGTCGGCGTCCTCGAAGATGCTGCTGCGCTCCTTGCTCATCAGGCCACCTCGCGGGCGGCCGCGCGCGGCGGGGACGGATTTTTCAGGAGAGAAAGCACTTCGGCCGCGACGGCCCGCGCATTGGCGATGGCGGCGGGAATGTTGCTGACCTGGCTGCGGTCAAGACCGGACAGCGAACCGCCGAAGGAAAAGATACCGCGGAAGGCGTCGCGCTCGTGCATCTGCGTTTCCAGCACGGTCACGCCGCCGCTGGCGAATTCCGCCTCGATGGCTTGCAGGGATCTCGGCCGGATGGCGGTGCTGGTGCGCGTGAATAGGATGGCGGTCGGGATCATCTTTCCTGCGGTTTTCTCCATGTTCCGCACAAGACGGATCGCCTTCACGGCCTCGGTCGCGTCGAGCTGGCTGCCTTGCGTCGGGATGACGACAAGATCGGCGCGGCTGATGGCGTAACCAACCATCAGGGACGCCGTTCCCTCAAGGTCCACGATGACGAAAGCGGACTGGCGTGCGGCCTGCTCGATCCGGTCCATGATCGAGTCCTCGGTCACGTCCTCGATGACGGTCAGGCTGGCGGGCTTGCCGGGCCGTTTGGCCCAACGGGACACGGGCTTGTTGGGATCGGCGTCGATGATCGTGACCGCAGCCCCCTTCCCTGCGAGTTCGGTGGCGAGGATGACGGCGGAGGTGGATTTCCCGGCTCCGCCCTTGGGGCTAGCAAAAACGATGGTCGGCATGGGGACTCTTTTCGCGGAAGGTTGGACGAATCGCTCCCCATATGGTCCGGGACTGTTACCACCATGTCAACAACATGTTGACGCTTCACTGACTGTCATCATGAAGGTCACTGTTCACACTCTGCTAACACACAGTTCTCTGTTCACAGCCTGTCCTTCTCTTGTTGACAGTTTGCCTCGCCGGTCCTGCCGGTCGGTCCCCGTCCGGCTTTTCCGCTAGGGCAGGGCGCAGAGGTGTAACTACAGCCGCGATAATTGACGGCACAGCGCGAGCGATTCCGCGACGCGCCTGCTTTCGCGCTCTCGTCCCGGCCTCAAGCCCGGCGAAGGAGCGGGGGCAGGGGAGTGGGACCGGACACAGGGAAAACCCCGCGCGAAATCGCCACAGACGGCCCAGGAGGGCCGTCCAGCTCTCGGGGTGGACCAGAAAACTGCTCTTCGACGACGGCGACGGGCGCCTTGCCGTCTGGAACTGAGCACTCCATCTCGTCGCAGGCGGCGACCTTCCCCCGGAAGCCGAACCGTTCCCTGTTCGTTCGACCTTAGCGTTGCTTAGCTGACAACGGACGCTCTGCCCTCAGAAAAGCTGCGGCTTCCGACGCTTTGGATGCGGCGGTGAAAATCGCCTTCTTGTCGGCCTTCAGAACCGAAAGCCACGATGCGAGATATTGCGCGTGATCCGGGCGCGGCTCGTTGGTGATCCCGAGATCGGCGCAGAGAAACGCGGCTCCGAGTTCCGCGACATATCCTGACAGTCCAGCCCTATTTTGAATTGTTGCGGCGCGGGAGGTGGAGCTCGTCACGCCGCCAGCTCCTCGGTCTCGGGCTGCTGGGCCCACATCCAATCGGCGGCTTGCTGGGCCTTGCTGGCAGCGGTGAAGATGGCGCGCGGGTCGTCCTTGAGCACCTGCAACCAGGTGGCTATGTAGGCGGCGTGGTCGGGGCGCGGATGGTGCGCAATGCCGAGGTCGGCGAGGATCAGCCCGCTGAGAATCTCCACGGCGCATTCCTCGGCCGCGTAGGCGGCGGATCCGAAGCGGCCGCTCAGATCACGATCGAGGCGGTGCTTCGCGCCTGAAGCGTGCCCAAGTTCGTGCGCGTAAACGCCGATGAACGACGCGGCGTCGCGGAATCGCTCGAACGGCGGGAGATGCACCGTATCCGTCGACGGCGAATAATAGGCCTCGGATCCGCCGAAGACGGTGGTGACGCCAAGGTTGGCGAGGAACGCTTCGGCGTGCGGCAGGCGCTCGCTATCCGGCAAGATGGGGATGTCGGTCGCGGCCGGTTGGTACCCGTCGACCTGTCGCTCGTTGAAGACCGAGAACGCCCGGGCGAACATCCGCCGGCGCCCCGTTCCCTCGTCGTCTGCCCCTTCATCGTCTTCGCTCGTCGCGCGCGCTTCCTTCCAGAGCACGACTGCCGTGGCCTTCTCGCCGCGGCGGACCTGCGCGCCGACCGCGGCCCAGGCGCGGTAAGTGCCCCAGACGCCGCTGGTGTAGCCATGCGCTATGGCGGCGACCCAAAGGGCGAGCCGATTTATGCCGCGATAGAGACGCGACGAGGCGACGTTAGTCGGGCGAGCCGTCGCCGCGCCGTCGTGATGCCATGGCATCGACCACGTGCCCGTACCCGCCTCGATCGCCGCGATGATCTCGGCGGTGACGCGGGTGTAGACGTCGGCACGATCCGACGAGGCGTGACTCCTGGGCATCGGGAATACCTCCGCGACGGGCGGCGGCGAGCCTCTCTCGCCACCTCAACCCCTCACGAAACCCCGGCCTCCCTCTCCCTCTAAGGCTCCGGGGGAAGCGCCGCGGCTGCAGCCGACGGCGCAGTAGGCGAGCCCAGTCCGTCCAGGACCGTGTTGAAGCGTTCGAGGTCGGACAGCAGCGCGGTCCGCTGAAGCGCGGTCAGGCGCTTCTCCCGCAGCATCGCCCTGACGTCGTCGGCTGCGCGCGCCCATGCAGGCCGATGCCGCTCGACGATGCAGGCGTTGGGGCAGCGGGCCGGCTCGCACAGAGCAGTGAGCGGTCCGGTCTGGCGTGTGTCGGTCGAGCGCTTCAGGCAGAGCGCGGTCGCGGGATCGAAGAAGCAGTCGGCAAGCACGCCGACATGGAGGGTGCGGGCGAGGCTGGCGAGCAGCGTGCGAAGCCGTGCTCGGTCGGCGATCATGACCGGCGATGGGCCGAGTTCGGCGGCAGCGGCGTCGAGCGCACCGGCGACGCGCGGTCCGGCAGGGCCGGACGGTAACGTGCCGCCACGGCGATCATTGAAATACTCGAGAAGGTCGTCGAGTTGGCCGAGGCGGCGCTCGGCCTCGACCTCGGCCCTGAATCCGGAGCGGCTGGATCCGGCATAGCCCTCGAACGCCGCCACCGAGGCATGCTTGTACTGGATCATCCCAGCGATGGTGCCGAACGGGCGGTTGGCGATATGCCAGGCGACGGTGCGTCGGAACTGGAGGGTCGTGATGCGCCACGGCGTGCCACCGGACCCGTGCGGGATCGCTGGCTCGTCGGGGGTGCCGAACAGCATGTTGAGATGGTCGCGGTAGGCGTTGAGCTGGCGGACAATCTCGGCGGAGACATGCGTCTTGGTGCCGGTCTTCAGCGACAGCACCGGCCAGAGCGTGTCGGTGCCGCGAGCCTTGGACGACCGTGCCGACAGCGCCTCGAGCACCCCAATGGCCTCGACGACCGGCGCGATCGTAATCCAGTCGGCGGGCTCGCCCACCGAGGACTTGTTCTTGTAAGCAGTCGATCGGAGGCGATGACGGGTGATGAGGCCGTCGTCGCTCCGGGTGAGCGAGACGCAGCCAGAGCGCATGGCCTGCACCTCGCAATCACGCATGCCGGTCAGATAGGCGCAGACAATATAGCAGGCGGCCTGGAGCATCCGCTCCTCGACCGCGACGGCCTTGGCGTCGAACCGCGGTCGCCAAGGGCGTCCGCTATCAGGGTCGAGGCTGATCGGTGTGTCCATGCCGCCGACCTCGAGCCCGAGCTCGGCGACGGCCGCAGCGACCATATCGGGGGCGCCATGGGCGAGCAGGATGTGCTGGCCGGGCGCGAGCTTGGCGTTGATGCCGATGTGCAGGTGAAGAAGATGCGCGTTGATCGGAGGCGTCAGCTCACCGGTGCTCGGGTCGCATAGGACGGCGCCGTTATGCGGAGTGGTCCACACCGGGACGCCGCGGCGGCCGTCACGGCGTCGCTGCTCGAAGAACGCTGCGAGCCGCTCGCGCTGACGTGCACGCCGCTTGCGCCCGAAGGGTGCATCGACTGCGATCAGCGCATCGCGGTGCGCTTCGAGACGGTCGAGTTCCGCGCGCGCCGTCAGGATGTCGGGCGCGAAGTGGGTGACGTAGCGCAGCGATAAGCGCAGGAGCGGCGCGAGGATGGACTCGGGGATACGTGGGGTGCGGTTCTCCTCGCGGCGGAAGCGGTACCCAGCGACGATCGAGGCGACGCGACCAGGCCAGGGCTCGAACGCGAGACGCGCTGTTGTGAGGTGATTGCGAAGAGTATGGAGGGCGAACACCACGTCGAGCACTTGCGATGCGGCGATCGGCCGAAGCCCGGCCAGCTTGAGCGACTTGGCGTAGCGGTCGAGGAGAGACTGGTCGACACCAGTGAGGTCGAGCGAACCAAGCTCCGCTCTGACGAAGGCGAGGAAGCGGCGCGCTCTGTTGAAGGCGCTCCTGACGGTGGATGGTGGGATCCGCATGCGCATCCCCGGCACGTCGATGTTGAGGCGCGCGTAGAGATACTCGCGGAGAATGCGGGCCTCGACGGGATCGGCGATGCTGTCGAAGTGCACGGTGACGTGGCAGCGCCGGGCGTTGTCGCGGAACACCGCCGGCCCGAGATCCCAGCTCGGATCGTCGTAGCGCGAGAGATCGGCACGCGCGAACCCGGGCCGCAGCGGCGCGGTAGCGAGCACCGGCCTGTCGTCGCGGAGCTGATCCTGGGCGAGTCCGACAAGCGCGGTCACGCCCGAACCTCAGGGGGCAGATAGGTCAGCGGCGGGTCGACGGCCAACCTGTCACGAGCGTCGGCGATAACCTCGTCCGAGAACGCCGGCAGAATGTGAGTGGTGATGCGGGCGTGCGCGCGGCCGAACTTGGCGGCCCAGTCCCCGGCGGACAGACTGGCGCGCTGCTCCTCGATGAAGACGAGGAATGCCAGGATCGCGGGTAGCTTGCGCGCGGTGATCACCGCGTTGGCGCACTCGAGGCATCCCCAGAACGGGGTCGGGCACGGCGAGCCGGCGGTGCCAAACGGGCTGGCGTAGAAGCCGCCGCAGCTCGCCAGCCACACATCTTGAGAACCGTCGAGAAGCTCGCCGATATCGTCTGTGCCGGGGAGATCGGGCGCCGCATCAGGATCGGCGAGCCAGGCCGCCTCGGCCTCGGCTGCGAGCACATGCGGCCCGGTCGCGACCGCCAGGGCGTCCTCGAAGGCGGCAGCAATGGTCGCTTCGTGCAGCGGCCTGAGCGACGGCAGGTCGGCATAGTGGCGAGCGGCGACGTCGACCGTGTGGCCGACGGCGAAGCGCGTCATGTGGCCTTCGGTCTTCAGATACCAGAGCGCCTTGTGGGTCTTGCGGAGCTGCGAAAGAAGGAGCCGTAGCGGCCTGCCCTCATCATCGACGATCCCGTGGCGTTCGGTCCATGTATCGAGCGTCTCCCGGGGCTGGCGGATGCCAGCGCGCAGCTCGCCCTCGCAGCGATAGATCCAGATGCAGTCGCTCGGAACAATGCGGCGAGCGGCGGCGGTGACCTCGATCACGCATCGGATCAGTCCGCCGGGCGTGCGAACACCGCCGTCGCGGACGCGGATCGTCTTGTGCTCGGTGCCGCGGGCGCGACGCTTCATGTAAGCGACCTCGACCGTTTGCGCGGAGACATTGCGCAAGCAATCGACGGTGAGCGCCTTGAGGCACTCGATCTCTAGGCCCGTCTCGAGCGACAACAGCGTGAGGAGCGGTGGAAGATCGCTGGCGAGGAGATGATGCCGGCCATGCAGGTCGTCGCTCAGGGACGAGATCGGCAGCCCGCGACGCGCCCGCATAAAGTATAGGGACATGTAGACGTGGTGCTTGTGCGCAATCCCGCCATGCTCCGTTATGATCGCGTCCACCTTGTCGAGCGCGCGGCGATAGGCATCGTCACCGCACTCTTCGAGCGGCGCGCCGATCCGCCGGAACAGGCGCTCGACATCCGCGCGAGCCGCATCGCGAAGCTGCCGCGCGACGAACGGGCTCAGTGCATCGCGCGGACTCGACCGCTGGAAGGGCTTGGCGCTGACATAGCGAAGGCGCTCAAGCAGATCTGGCGCGAGCGTGCCCGGCGCGTCGGCATCGGCCGAGCGGAGCGTCGTCACGATCTTGGCGAGTACGGTGAAGAGGTGCGTGCGCGAGAGGCCCTCGGCCTCAAGCCACGCCTCGAACCCATCGATATGGCACGCCCTCAGATCCTCGACGCCGGCGATGCACTCGTCGATGGTGCGCAAGTAACTGAAGAAGCGCGGATGAGTGGTGGCATAGGCCTTGACGGTCGACCGGACGCTAAGCGGCCCGCCCGGAGCCGCCAAGCGGCGCAGCGCGCGGGCGAAGGTGAGCGCCAGTCGTCGCGGGCGCAGGCCGGTATAGTCGATCAGTGCCGGCGCACCGTGCTGCGGCACGATCGTGAAGCGCAGGCCGGCGACCGGGTCATGCGGCGCAGCCGGATCAATACCGTCCTCGCGCGTGAAGGCGACGCGATGGCCCTTGCGCGGGCGGTCGCTCACAGGGCGTATGCCGACGGCAAAAGCGCGAGCAACTCCTCGACCGCGGCGTCGACGGTGTCGGCGCGCGAGGCGATGTGCTCGAGATAGATGTAGGTGGTGGCGAGACTGGCGTGGCCGAGAAGCTGCTGGACCTGCTGCAGCGGATCGCCGAGCAGCTCGCGGTAAGCCTGCATCGGACCGGCGGGCGTGGCGGCCTCGCGCAGCCGATGCTGGATCAGCATGGCGAGCATGTGGACGGCGAAGGTGTGACGGAGCTGGTGCGGCGTGACCTGGACCGGGACGCCGGCCTCGGAACACCGCCGGCTCGCACGCGCGAAGATCGCCTCCCATGAGTTGGGCTGGACCGGCTGCCCGACCTCGCTCACCCACAACGCGGCGACCTCCCGCGGGGTGCCGTCCTCGTCGCAGATGACGAGGCGGCCGCGCTCCTCGGGGGTGAGGACGTCGACGGGAACGGTCCCGCCGCCAAGAAGGACGAGGCTATGCGCGCCCGGCGCGGGCGCGCGGATGAAGATGGGCCGATCGATCTGCCTCGGCCCTTGCCGGGCCGCGAACTTGGCGACAGCGCCGGCGCGCTCGACTTGCAGGTAGGCGGAGATCTGCGGGACAAGCCTGCTTGGAAGCACCACGGTGCGGCCGCGGTCGCCCTTGGTGAGGGCGGCGGCGAGCTCCAGGCGGCGTTGCCGGGATGGGGTGCCCGCGGACATGAGCGCCGAAAGCTCGAAGGCGAGCAGGAACGACGCCTCCTCGAGCCTGAGCCCGGTGGTGACGAGGAGCTCGGCGAAGAGCGCGTTGCGCGTGCCGTTGCGGTCGCGGGCGCTGGGGCGCTCGCTGCCATCTACGGCGAGACGGCGCAGGCCGACATCGCGGAAGGTGCGGAAGGCGGCGAGCTCGATGAAACGCACGTCGGACCGCTTGGCGGCGCGCTCGTAGGCCTCGTTGCGCGAGGCGAGCTGCGCGCGGCGGCCGCCATGGCCGCGCCGCCAGACGGTGCGGTGGGTGAAGGGAGCGATGGTGATGAGGTGCTCGCGCTCGCCCCAGGCGTAGAGCTTGGCGAGCGAGGCGACGGAGCGGTTCCACGAAGCGGCGGAGATGCGGAAGCGGGCGTCGCCACGCCGTCGAGCGCGATGGAAAGCATCGACGTCGGCGCGCTCGGCCTGCCAGACGTGCTTGCCGCGCGCATCGGCCAGGAAGCGCAGCCACACGACGACATCGTAACCACATGCGCGCAACGAATGGCGCGAGCGCATGCCGTTGAGCGGGAGATCAAGGAAGAAGCGATCGAGATCGGGATCGTAAAGCGCTCCGTCCCGCAGGATCATCGGGACGCAGGTGTCGAGACCTTCCGACGTCCGCTGCTCCTGGACGGTGATGTTCGCAGTCGGCGCGACGATATCCACAGCTTATTCAACCTTCCCCCGGACCCCCATCCGGGAGCCTGCATAAACGGAAGGTGTTCAGCTGGACCGGCGCTCTCCAGGCCGGCCTCCGCCAGCTATGTGGGAGCGCTGCGGCCGGCCTGGAAAGCGCCTCCGTCAGAGTGCTGCATCGAGTCAGCATCACGCTGAGCTCAAGCATCGCATCATGGCCGCCATGGATGAATTCAATCGCGATCCCGTCGTTCACACCTGGTCCTACAAGCTCGACCATGCCGCATGATCTGA
>Ga0209040_10003184_pt1 | contig 12649 bp, 13 predicted proteins | sample BogFormECP12_OM3_FD_188240 | JGI IMG/M metagenome (GOLD analysis project Ga0209040, IMG submission 188240) | Bog forest soil microbial communities from Calvert Island, British Columbia, Canada - ECP12_OM3 (SPAdes) (version 2) | ecosystem: Environmental > Aquatic > Freshwater > Wetlands > Bog ... | reverse complement strand
TAGGGTCCCTCGTGCACCTGCTGGAGGAACGGCGTGTCGGCATAGACGATCCCCCCGCTACGCAGGACACGGTGGATCTCTTTCGTGACCACAGTTGGCTCCAGCACGTGCTCGAGCACGGCCTGTATGACCACGCCATCGACGGAACCGTCGGTCAGCGGGATCGCGTGGCCATCGGCGATGAACTGCACGACGGGGCTCGCGTAGACGTCGAAGGAGATGAGGTCGACCGTGGGGTTGGCGTACAGCCCGTCGAGCCCAGCGCCCACGGTGCCGCCCCCGATGACCAGAATCCGGGGGCGCTGGTCGGCCGTGGCGTCGCCCGCGCCGAGCAGCTCGAGCATGCGGGCCACCTGGGCCGGCGCGGTGGTGTTGGCTGGATGTTGTAGCCGACCCAGCGCGCGGTGGCACCTCGACCGGTGGACCAACGAAGCACCTTCGACCGCGAGCAAGCGGTCGGCGTCAAGGACGCTGTGCTCGAAGTCCACAAAGGCCGGTATGCCGGAGACGACGGGGAACGGCTCGTCGGCATACCGGCACAGCGCGCCGGTGCAGCGCCATCGCCCGACTTCGTGGCGCACTGGGCTGGCGCACCGCGGGCAGATGATGACGTCGTGGTCGACCATCGCGTTGAGGGAGAACATCGATTCAGGATGACAGAACCGCGTCCCGCCACAAGACAGAACGGCCAGGGCGGTCGTGCGTCATTCGACGGCTAGACCATCAGAAATCCCAAGGTACGGCAGACCGCGGCCTACAGTGCGAAGCAGAAAGAGCACCTTTCAAATGAAATCCGCCCGTCGGTCGGCAATCATCTCACTGGCTCTGTTGATGGTCACCAGTTCGCAGTGGTTGGGCCGCCATTGGAGGACTTCCGCGAGGTGCTCGATATCGGAGGCGAAGCACCGAAGGTGCGTTCGATGAAGTTCGAGTGGCGGATGCAGTGATGATGTTCAGGCGGGAACCGCAGATAGGCGGTCGGGCCCTCGCGATCGGTCAGCACGATCTTCATCGCTGCCGGGTAGGTGGCCGACTAGCGGGTAGCGAACGCGGTCAGCCGGGCGTCGACCAGTTCGACCAGCCGCGGACCGGGCTCGGTTTCTGGGTCCTCGGTGTCGAACACGGCCCAGTAGCCGTCGCGGATCTCGGCCTGCATCGCGGCCGGGACCTTGGCCAGTACGTTGCGTAACTGACTAGTAAGGACCAAATTCTTTTTATGAGCGCGCCGTGATCAAAGAAGCGGTCATCCTGGCCGGGGGCCTGGGGACGCGATTGCGGTCGGCCGTTCCCGATCTGCCCAAATGCATGGCCCCGGTAGGCGGCCGGCCGTTCATCGGCTACATCACAGATTACTTCCGGCGGGCCGGCATCGAGCGGTTCATCTTTGCGTTGGGGTATAAGAGCGCCGTTTTCGAAGAATTCTTCGAGCGGGACTTCCCGGACGGCGGTTATACCGTATCGCTCGAGGACACGCCGCTGGGTACGGGCGGCGCTATCCGGCAGGCTTGTACGCTGGCCGGCGACGCAACCGTGCTGATCTTAAATGGAGACACTTTTTTTCGGATCGATCTGAACGCTTTATCGTCTTTTCATCCGGCACATCAGGCCGACTGCTCGCTTTGTTTGAAACCCATGCAAGACTTCGACCGGTTTGGCGTGGTGGAGTTAGATGCGGAAGGCCGGGTCAGGCAATTCCGAGAAAAGCAGGCGTACCGATCGGGGCTGATCAACGGCGGGGTCTATGCGCTCGACCGGGAAAGTTTTCTTCGGGAGGAGCTGCGGACGGTGTTCTCTTTTGAGAAGGATTATCTCGAAAAGATGGTGGATAAACGGCGTCTGTTTGGATTGGAGCAGGAAAACTATTTCATCGATATCGGCATCCCCGAAGACTATCTGCAGGTGCAAACGGCCATCAACCATTTACTATGATCAGCAAACGGCATCGAAACAAAGATCACGCCACCGACCCGAGGGCTCTGAGCTGCGAGGATGGGTGTTTCGGATGTGTCCCATATTCTGGGACACTTTGGGCGTTGGGTTTGCTGGGAGTTATTTTAATGTGAAAGTTGGCTTGTGGCTTGTAGCAATCAGATTCGGTAAGGATTGGTAGTGATCCGACTGCGCGGCGTCGGGAGGATCTGCTATGCGTCGTTGCGTTGCGTGTGATCGCGCGGGCTGTGAAGCTTCCCGGAACATCAGTTCATAGGGTGATTGTGAACTAACTACACATTCGGCATGACCGGCCCCCAATCTGGGAGTTGACTCGCTATGCGCGACCTCGTGTCGCACGTGAGAACTTCCCTGACTGCTATCCAGCTAACTTTCTTCGTGTGATAGCATCGGCCCCTCGGGGGCACCATGCGGGCTCGGACCCCTTCGGGACGGAAGGCAGAGTCGATGCCGGCATTGGGCGTGCAGAGCGGCGACGCGTACGAAACCGCGGACGCGAAGGCATGACGGAAGCACCTATGGCTGGCGGCGGGCAGATCACTCGACGCGTTGCCGTCTTCGGGCTCGGGTATGTGGGTATTGTCTCGGCAGCCTGTCTGGCAAGCCGAGGGCACTCAGTCATCGGCGTTGATGTCAGCTCTGAAAAGGTCGACATGGTCAACCAGGGCCGGAGCACTGTGGTCGAGGAACGGATCGGTGACCTCATCGCCGAGCAGGTCGCCGCCGGCCGGCTCAATGCGACAACCGAGTCGGCCCGCGCGGTCGCGGACACCGACATCGCGCTGGTATGCGTGGGCACACCCTCGGCCCCAAGCGGGAGCCTGGTGACCGCGTATCTGGAGCGCGTGAGCGAGGAGATCGGATCGGCGCTGGGCGGGCGTCGGGAGCGCTACACCGTCGTCATTCGTTCCACGATGCTGCCGACAACGTGCGAGCAGATCGTGCTCCCGCGCCTGAAGGCCGCCTCGGGCAAACTCGCCGGAGCCGATTTCGGTCTTGCTGTGAACCCCGAGTTCCTCCGTGAGGGCAGCTCGGTGCGTGATTTCTTCGACCCTCCCAAGACGGTGATCGGCCAGTTCGACGCGGCAAGCGGCGACGCTGTCGCCGAACTGTACGCAGGCTTACCCGGGCCCGTCTACCGCGTACCGCTGGGTGTCGCAGAGATGATCAAGTATGCCGACAACAGCTTTCATGCCCTAAAGGCCGGCTTCGCCAACGAGATGGGGGCGGTCTGCAAGGCCCTGGGGCTCGATAGCCACGCTGTGATGGACATCCTCATCGCCGACACCAAGCTCAACATTTCGCCGGCATACCTGCGTCCGGGATTTGCGTTCGGTGGCTCGTGCCTCCCCAAGGACCTGCGAGCCTTCGTCCACCGCGCCAGGCGGGCCGACGTGCCAGTTCCAATATTGGAGAGCATCGTCCCATCCAACGAGGGCCAGATTGACCGCGTCTTCAAGATCATCGAGGCCACCGGCAAGCGCCGGGTCGGGCTGCTCGGCCTGGCCTTCAAACCGGGCACGGACGACCTGCGCGAAAGCCCGCTGGTGGCCCTCGCCGAGCGCCTCCTGGGGCGCGGTTTCGAGTTGCTGATACACGACCCCCAGGTCGCGGTGTCACGCCTGCTCGGTGCCAACCGCGCCTACGTGGACCAGCGCATCCCACACCTATCGCGGCTTATGGCCGGCTCGGCCGACGCGGTCGTGCACCATGCAGAGGTATGCGTCGTGGGCGCCGCTGACCCCGACGCAATCGCCGCCCTCGGGCGCGTCGACGGTCGCATCGTGGTCGATTTGATACGTTTCCCCGGCTCGGCGGATTACGATGACGACCCACGGTACATCGGCATCAGCTGGTAGCGGCCAGACAGGCCGCCGTCCCCGCGTCCTGGTCCTCGTCGAGAACCTCTCCGTCCCGTTCGACCGCCGCGTGTGGCAGGAATCCCGCGCGCTCACCGAGGCGGGCTACCGGGTCGAGGTGATCTGCCCCTCGGGTACCAAGCACGACACCGAGCCCTTCGCCGAGGTCGACGGCGTCCGCATCCACCGCTACCCGCTCAACGCCGCGACCGGGGGGCCGGCGGGCTATCTGCGTGAGTACGGCACAGCCCTCTGGCGCACCCTGCGTATCGCCTGGCGCCTATCGCGGGACGAACCCTTCGACGTGGTCCACGCGTGCAACCCCCCAGACTTGCTGTTCCTGATCGCCTTGGCCCTGCGCCCGAGCGGGGCGCGGTTCATCTTCGATCAGCACGACCTGGTCCCCGAGCTGTTCGAGTCGCGGTTCGCCGGGGGACCGCGGGTGCTTCACGGGATTTCCCTCCTGCTCGAACGTCTTACGTTCCGGACTGCCGACGCGGTTATCAGTACGAACGAGAGCTACCGCGAGGTGGCGATCCGGCGCGGGGGGATGCCACACGACCGTGTGCGTGTGGTGCGCAGCGCCCCCGACCTGTCGCGGTTCGTCCCGGTTGAGCCCGACCCCACCCTCAAGCGGGGCAAGCCCTTCCTTGCGTGCTATCTCGGCGTGATGGGGCCACAGGATGGTGTCGACTACGCCCTTCGGGCCCTTGCGCACCTTTACGGCCAGATGGGGCGCGACGACCTGCATACGACGTTTATCGGCAACGGCGATGTGTTCGACGAGATGGTCGCCCTCACACGCCGCCTCGGCCTCGACGAGGTCGTGGAGTTCACCGGGCGGGTGCCGGACGAGACCGTGCAGCGATACCTCTCTACGGCCGATATCTGCCTATCCCCTGACCCGAAGAACCCCCTCAACGACGTCTCATCCATGAACAAGGTCGTCGAGTACATGGCCATGGCCCGCCCGCTGGTGTCGTTCGACCTGCACGAGGCTCGGGTGACGGCTCAAGACGCGGCTGTCTATGCATCCGAGAACGACGAGGCCCAGTTCGCGAAGCTGATCGCCGAGCTGTTGGACAACCCTGACCGGCGCGAGCGCATGGGGACGATCGGCAGGCAGCGCGTGGAGGAGGCGCTTTCGTGGGAGATATCGCGGCGTAGCCTGCTCGCCGCCTATGAGGACTTGCTCGCGCGCCCGCCGCGGCGGCGCGAGGGCCGCCGGCGAAGGGGGCGTGGCTTCGGGCCCCGAGAGCCAAGGGTGTCCCAGCCGGTCAGCCGTCGGTAATCGAGAGGCTTGCCGGCTCGGCGCCGTCGAGGAAGAGCCGGGCCCAGACGTCGAGCGTCAGCACGCTCCAGAGTTCCTTGCCGAAGTCGTAGTGACCGGCTCGGTGCAGGCCAATGGCCCGGCGGACGCGCTCCGGGTCCACTAGGGGGTCGGGTCGCGCGTCGGGGCCGAAGGTTAGGCGCTCCAAAGCATCGCCGAGGCTGCCGCGGAACCACGACGCGACCGGGACGGCGAAGCCGATCTTCTTTCGGGACAACAGTGCGGGGGGGAGACGTCGGCGGGCGACCTCGCGGATGACGATCTTCGTGCGCCAAGGGGAAGCCTTGAGCTCCTCCGGCAGCCGGGCCGCATACTCGGCCAGATCGTGGTCGAGAAGCGGCATCCGACCCTCGATTGAGGCCGCCATCGTCATCTTGTCCCCGCGTACGAGCAGGTTATCGACCAGATAGCTCTCGACGTCGAGTGCGAGCATGCGGTCGAGTGGGCCGAGGCCGGCGTCGATGCCGGCGAGCACCGAGTCAAGCGGTCGCAGGCCGTCAGACGACAGCCTCGCCTGAGGATCGGCGCCGAACCAGGCCGGCCAGCGCTCGGCAGGGGCCGCTGTCGCGAGCGCCGCGACGGCCATCCGAGCCCGTCGGGGCAGCCGGTGCCAGCCCGCCAGGCTACGCAGCTGGCCCTCACCCAGGACGGCGCGTCCGGCTCGGCCCGCGCGGGCCAGCAGAGCGTCGGCACGGTACTTCGGGTAGCCGCCGAACAACTCGTCGCCTCCCTCGCCCGAGAGGACCACCGTGACGTGCTCGCGTGCCATCCGCGACAGTGCCAGCAGCGGGATCTCCGACGGCTCGGCCAGCGGTTCGTCTCGGTGCCAGACCGCCGCAGGCATCAGTCGTAGGAACTCGTCGGGCCCGAGGCGGATCTCATGGTGGCGCGTGCCGAAAGCCCGCGCCGTCGAGCGGGCGGCCGGAAGCTCATCGCTTGCCCAGCCCTCGTCGAAGCCGATCGAGAACGTGCGCACCGGCTCGTCGCTCAACTCCGACATGAACGAGAGCACGGTGCTCGAGTCGAGGCCTCCCGACAGGAAGCATCCCAGCGGCACGTCGCTCACAAGGCGCCGCTCCACGGCGGTGCGCATGAGATCCTCGATGTCATCGGCGGCTTGGGCCAGCGTCAGCGCCGGTTTCGGGTCATAGCGCAACCGCCACCAGCGCTGGACCTCGAACCGGTCCTCGCTGATGACCATCTTGTGGCCAGCGGGAAGCTGACGCACGGACCGGAAGAGGGTCCGTGGGGCCGGGACGTAGCGCAGTGCCAGGTAGTCCTCAAGCGCGGCGTCGTCGAGATCCGCAGGGACACCCGCGGCCAGCAGGGCCTTGATCTCGGAGCCGAACACGATTTCGCCGCCAGGACGCGAGGAGTAGTAGAGGGGCTTCTTGCCGAAGCGGTCCCGTGCGACCAGCAGCCGACGGCGGTTTTCGTCCCAGAGTGCAAATGCGAACATGCCCACGAGGCGGTGGAGCATTTCGTCGCCCCATTGCTCATAGCCGTGCACGAGAGCCTCTGTGTCAGAACGGGTGGCGAAGCGGTGGCCCTGGCGCTCGAGGTCGGCACGTAGCTCACGGAAGTTGTAGATCTCGCCGTTGAAGACGACCACGACCGAGCCGTCTTCGTTGAAGATCGGCTGGTCGCCGCCCGCCAGGTCGATGATTGCCAGCCGACGCATCCCGAGGGCGAGGCCGGGCCGGTCGAGCCGCCCCCCGCCGTCGGGGCCGCGGTGGACGATGGTGTCCAGCATGCGGTCGATTCGCTCGCCCCCGGCCGCCGGATCCGAAAAATTCCAAATGCCGCAGATGCCACACATCAGGAATCCGTTCGGGCGTCTCGTGCGCTGGCGGTCACGGTGGGGGAGCTCTCGTCCCGCTTCGAGCGCGCCGAGCCGCTCAACGCGATGTAGGCCCGGCCGATGGCCGCGCCCTCGTTGTGGGCGGGGATACGCACTGATCCGATCGGGCGGCGGGAGCTCATAGCAGTCGGTGGTCGTGGTCAGGCGGCGAGTCGTGTTGTGTGATCACCTTGCTCTGCCCACAATCGTATTCGCTGCGCCCCCACTAGACGTCGCGCTGCCGAGCACGGCCATCCGCTCATTTCGGGACGGCGACCGCATAAAACCGCCGCATCCGAAACCGACCGCACTCACGCTCAGCTTAGGTCCCTGAAGTTCAACCTGCTGCATTGCGGCAGCCCTCGTAGATCCGCCGGAGCTCCGCGTCGATGACTACAGGGCTACGCGTCGCCGCAACGTGCGTCTGACCCCGCAGCCCATCACGTTCAGCCAGGTCCGGATCGCGTAGGTACCGGCCAATCGCCGCCGCCAACGCAGGCGCGTCGCCAACGGGTACGAGCATGCTCGGGTCTGACGCAATCTCCGCTGTGCCGCCAACGGGCGTTGCCACGAACGGTCGCGCGCCGGCAAGGGCCTCTGTCAAGATCATTGGCATTGCTTCAGCGAATGACGGAAGTGCGACCACTCGAACCGACCGGAGCAATTCACGGACCGCATCTGGATGTACCGGGCCTTCAACCGAGAGGCGTTCTGTCGGCGGCGGGGCGTAGTCGTCGACGAGACCAACTATCCGACAACGCCCTTCAATGCCCTCGGCGAGAAGTAACCGCCAGGCCTCGACAAGTATGTCGACACCTTTCCGGCGACCAATGGTGCCTGCGAAGAGGACCACGGGTGGCGTCGAGCTGGCCCCGGGCGCATCTCGATCAATCGCGATCGGGTTCGCCACGACGGAGGTTGGTACCGAGGGCACCAGCCCCGCCGCGGCGGATCGTGCCTCCTCCGACAAGAGGATCACGTGGTTCGTATGGTTCAACGTGGTACCCACAATGCGGGGATGGGACTGGGCGAACCTGGGAAAGTCGTCACCATGGATGGTGACGATCACCCGGCACCCTCGGGCTCTCGCCAGTCGAATCAACGCTCCTTCGCGCAGCCACGCTCCGCCATTCGTGATGTGGAAGTGCACGATGTTCGTGCGAGAGGCCCGAGTCAGCGCTACCGCCGAGCGCGCAGTGAGAAATAGGTTCTTCACGTGGCCCCGAGCCGAGCCGGGCCACGGACCGTTCCACGTCGACAGTGCGCGGATCTGGTCCGCGCCGATCTTGTTGTCGTGTATAACTCGGATCACGGAGGACGCCCCGCCCCAGCTGTACATCCCGGGCCCTACGTGAATGACGGGAATGGCCGCGCTCGTTCGCCGACGGTCAAGGCCACACGTGTGCGCGGTGAGGCCCGCCATGGTCCGTGTCTGATCCGGGTCCGTCATAAAGCGCCTAGGCACCTGAATGCCTCCTTACCTATAAATCACCAATTGACGGATGGTGATGGCAGGAGCGGTCACGCGAAGCCGAGGCGTCAGGGCCCTCGGGTCGCGTGGTTACGAACGACACGTGCTTCTCCTAACAGGCCCGAACCGACGCCGAATGGGGCCGCGGCCGCCGCGGTGGTGCTGGGGCGGCCATCAAAACGGCGGCCGCACGTACAAACCGGATATTTCTATTACTGCCATTATACATACTTTCTGAATGGTACATAGCCTCCAAACGATCGTTACGATCTTGTTAACGAGATCATGTGAGCTAGTCCGAAGTTATCGGGGTTGAGGTAGACGATTCCGGATTTGACGTGGGGGTTTGTTGAGGCTTTGGCCGGGCGTGGGTGGAGCGCTGGGCAGCCGCGACGGGTTGTGCCGCCGCGCGCAGCCGCGCCGGCGCCATCGGGCTCGATTGCCGGTACGAGCTTCTGGCGTGGCGTGAGGCCGGCCCGGCGAACCAGTGCCCAGCACTTCGGCCCGCACGTCCAGTAGCCGATCCGCGACGCGCTCGACGGCGAATCGCGGCGCGTAGTAGCGCGCTGCCGTGGCCCCGCGCAGGGGCGCAGTGCATGGATCGGCCAGGGCGCCGAACGCGGCCGATGAGCCCGAGACGTCGACAGCCGGGCCGGCGCGGCATCGGCGGTGAGGTTAAACGGCGGCTCGACTTATTTTCCAGTAAAGACTGCGAGTCTGATATTGGTGTCTTATCATCCATAAAGTGTGTACTATCGGCATTCATGTGGATGGATGGTTTGTACCCCCCCGGGCGTTCTGACCGCCGCCCCATACAACGCGAGCGCCGCGGCAGGCGGTTTCGGGAGGGGCCCGGTGAAGCTCGGCGGCGCCGCACCCGGCCGTCTGATCGGCCCGGGGCCGTGAAGGTGGTGCTGTTCTGCGGCGGCACGTTCAAAGAGCGCGCGGAAGCCGACGACAACAGGGAAATCCGCCCCTGGATGGTATGGAACGCACCCGAATACGCGGGCCGGCCAGCATGATCCCGCTGTCACAAATGCTGAAGGAAAATGTAGTAGCTGGAATGTTCCTCGATCGGGACGGTGTCGTCAACGCGAAGGCTCCACGCGGAGAATACATTACGTCACCAGACGACCTAGTGCTGCTGCGCGGCGTAGCTGCCGCTATACGTCGCGTGAACGAGTTGAGGGTTCCGGTATACATCGTTACGAACCAGCGATGGGTTGCCCATCGCCATGACGGAATCGAGAAGCTCCGCGCGATACACAAACGGCTCGGCGCGTTGCTTGGCTCGACAGGTGCATATGTGGACGGTATCTACGCGTGTGTACATGAGATCAACCGATGCGGGTGCCGGAAGCCGGAACGTGGCTTGGTCGATGAGGTCGTTAGCCATAACCGGAAGCTGGCACTGTCATCGTGCGTAATGGTTGGTGACGCGGAGACCGACATCGAACTCGCGTCACGCTGCGGGATGTACTCGGTCCGCCTCGTCAGCGATCAAGACAACGTCCATTTTGACCGGGAAAGTACCCGCGCTCAGGAGATCGCTGTGGATCTCTACTCCGCCGTAGTGGGGAAGCATGTTGTGGGTGGCACCAACCGGTCAGCGCGGCAGCCCAGTCCCTCGCGTTCGCGGGAAACCTTTGTCTTATCTACGACCAGCGAGAAAGGGTAACGATCGTGTACGTACGCTCGAAGGCTCCGCTGCGGATTAGCTTCGCCGGCGGCGGCACGGACGTCCCCCCATTCCCCGCCGGCACCGGTGGCGCGGTCGTGTCGTGCGCGATCGCCCGGTACGCCTACGCCGGCCTGGTCCGTCGTGATACCAGCCGGCCGGCACCGGTGATCAACTCCGTTTCGGTCGGACTGTTCGACCGGGCTAAACCCGACGCGGGAACGTCGGATCTTTTTCTGGAAGCGGTCGCGCGACGGTTCGACGCGCCCGGCGAGCTCACCACCGATTTCGACGTTCTTTCCGGATGCGACGCCCCCGTCGGATCGGGGCTGGGCCGATCCTCCACGGTCATGGTCGCATTGGTCGAACTGCTCAACGAGTACACCCGAAAACGCGTGGCACAAGACGATTTGGCCCGGCTGGCTTGGCAGATCGAACGCCGGGACCTCAAACTTCCCGGCGGCTTGCAGGACTACTACTCTGCTGTCTACGGCGGCCTGAACTACATGACGTTCAACGATACGGGGGTCGAGGTCCGCCGCCTGTCGGTCAGCGGCCAAATACTGGACGAACTCGAAGACCGACTGTTGCTGTGCTTCGTGAACCTCACCCGCGACTCAGGCAAGATCATCGAGGCACAGACCGAGCGCCTCACGTCGGGCAACAAACGCACCGTCGACGCGATGCGCCAGCAGCGCAGTTACGCCGACGAGATGCGGCGTTTGTTCGAGGCGGGCAAGCTGGGCGAGGTCGGCGAACTGCTGCATGAGGCGTGGGAATGCAAGAAGCGATTCACCCCGCTGGTCTCCACCCCGAAGGTTGATGAAGCCTACGAGATAGCACGCAAGCACGGCGCCCTCGGCGGCAAACTCACCGGCGCCGGCGGCGGCGGCTTTCTTTTGTTGTACTGCCCACTCGAGCGGCGTTCGGACATCGCCAACGCGATGAGCCGCACGGGATTTCGGCCTGAGGCGGTCAAGCTGGACAATACCGGGGTTCGCGCGTGGTCGGCCGATCAAGGCCCGACACGAACATTCGAATCCGGGTTCGGATGAGCAGGTCGTAGCGCTCGACATATCGCGCGACGGCCTGCCGTCTGCTCCCCAACGATGACACTGCCACCGTGATAGTAGAAAGAAAGGCTGAGACAAATGACATTGCAAACATTCCATTCCGAAGCTGGCGTCTTAACTCACTCCGAGATGACCAAGCTGATCATTGATGCTATGACCACGACAAGGTCCAATATCGATATACTGCGTGAAGATAGCGAGTTTACCCAGTCGGTCGTCGACGCCGCTAACGTGCTGATCGAGGCACTTCGCGCGGACAAGCGGGTGTTGGCGTGCGGAAACGGTGGCTCGATGAGCGATGCGATGCATTTCGCGGAGGAACTGACCGGTAATTTCCGCTCACACCGGAGGCCGCTCGGCGCAATTGCACTCTCAGACAGTGCGCACCTGACATGTGTCGCCAATGATTTCGGTTTCGATCAGGTGTTCGCCCGTGGTGTTGAGGCACACGGCTGTCGAGGGGACGTGCTGCTAGCCATCTCGACGAGCGGTAAGAGCCCTAACGTGCTCGCTGCAGTCTCTTCTGCCAAGGAGAAAGGGCTATCGACTATCGGCCTTGTCGGGCATGCCGAATCGGCGCTAGCAAAAGAGGTAGATATAGCAGTAGTGACTGCCGTCGAGAGTAAATGGGCAGACCGTGTGCAAGAACTCCATATTATCGTTATCCATATGCTGGTGCAATTGATCGAGGCCGCGTTGTTCGGCCCCGATCGATAGCGAGTCCATGAGATGTATGAGATTTACCTGAATAAGATGGAAGCATGAGGCATAGTTTTTGAGCTGTACCGAATGGCCGGCCACAGATTCGTGCAAGGCCGGCTTCAACCGGAAGTTTTAGACATCGTTCATACTCTCGACCGGGTACAGCGCGAGAACAACATTGGTGATGCCGTTGCAGAAATCGGGGTGCATCATGGCAAATTTTTCATCGGCTTGCGCTTATTGCTCCGTGAGAATCAGCGTTCGCTAGCTATTGATGTCTTTGCCGATCAGCATTTAAATCTCGACGGGTCAGGGCGAGGCGATCGCGGTAAGTTGCTCGCGAATATAAACAGATGGGCTTCGGCAGATGGACTCGTCATTCACCAGGGCGATTCTACGGCCTGCTGAAGGCCCGGACGACAGTCGCCACATCGGCTAACCTGCGTGTCGAAACGATGCCAACCGGTTGCGGTGTCACGGCGCCCCCTGCTGGTAGCAGCAGCCACTGGCGAGCGAGCGGCCGGCACTTGGGTGAGCACCTTCAGCAGGCGATCGGCGCTGTAGTCGACGGCGAATCGCTGCGCGTAGTGGCGTGCTGCCGCGGCTCCGCGCGGTGACGCGGTGCCTGGGTCGGCCAGCCCGTCAAATCAAACGCGGTGGCGAGCCCGGCGACGTCGTCGACACCGACCGGCGGGCAGCCCGGCGGCTGGAATTCGGGCAGCCCACCGGCCGTGGAAACAATCGGC
>Ga0209040_10003182_pt1 | contig 12649 bp, 8 predicted proteins | sample BogFormECP12_OM3_FD_188240 | JGI IMG/M metagenome (GOLD analysis project Ga0209040, IMG submission 188240) | Bog forest soil microbial communities from Calvert Island, British Columbia, Canada - ECP12_OM3 (SPAdes) (version 2) | ecosystem: Environmental > Aquatic > Freshwater > Wetlands > Bog ... | reverse complement strand
GACCACGATGTCCTTGATCGCCTGCACCGGGTGATGTGCCCGACCTTCGTGGGAAACGGCCTCTACGACGACATTGCACCGGTGACCAACGGCCAAGCCATCGTCGACAGGATCACTAACGCCACGCTGCACGTCTACGAGAGCGGCCACCTTTTCCTCTTGCAAGATCCAGCCGCATGGCCGGCAATCGCCGCATTCTTGGGGGCCTGAACCCTCAGCCCAGGATCTTCCCTTCTCACCCGACTGATCACACCCGGCACGGCGGTAAACAGCGGCCCGCGTGGCTGAACCCTTCGACGCGAGCCCTCGTTAGGCGCTGGTGGTGCCCAAGTTTTGGTGCGATCTTTGAGAAACTGAGAACGTTAACGCTCGGGCAGGTTGTCACGCCTGGCGGATAAGCCCTGCTGTGCACACAAGTTCGATGAATCTTGTGACATCCTCGTGGCACCGAGGGCCTCGGAAGCGTTGGCGGCTCGCACGCACATTTGCATAAGTGCAGCTAAAGCGACCTCTTTGCTAGCGCGCCTGAAGAGATTCGAACTCCCAACCTTCTGATCCGTAGGCAGCCCAGGCCCGTCTGCGACTGTCTATCCGCGTCCATGGATGCTGCCGCTAGACCCACAATATCGAAGCCCTGACCTGCGGCGTCAGTCCGAAGACATCCATTGCAGTCCGAGGCCGTTCACGGAGTATGGAGGGCGAGTTTTCGATGAGTTGTGACATCGTCGTGACACTGAAGATCATCTACGTCGCTTCATTGCCCGCATTAGGACAGGTCCTGCATCTCTGCCGCTCTCTCGCCCCGAAATGGGCAGCACGATGATGTCGTCGAACTATGTCTGGCGTTTGAGGTGCATCGCCGGCTCATGTAGATCAGCATGGAATAGGTGACGGGATATCCGGGCATCGACACCACTGTTCCGCCTACCGGCTCAGGCTGCGTGGGGTGCGAACAACAGCGCGGATGGTGGTTTCACCTGCGCCGGTGCGCGCAGTGCGGCCACGTCGGGTGCTGCGACAACTCGCCCGGTCAGCACGCCACCGCCCACGCCGAAGCAATCGGACATCCCTGGATCACCAGTTATGAGCCCGAAGAACACTGGTTCTACAACTACCGCGACCAACAGTTCTACGACGACGGCCCCCAACTCGCGCCGCCGGATCATCACCCATTAGACCAGCCGACGCCAGGACCCGCCGGACGCGTCCCTGCCGACTGGCAACAGCTGCTGCATTGATGCCGCACACAAATCGCAACGACCTGATCAGGTGGTGCCCCAATCCATTTAGGCCCGAATCGGCGGAGGGTCGGATGGTGGCGAACGAGCGGGGCAGAGGACGATGCAGAAGACGACGAAGTCGCCGAACTCGGCGTTGCCACCGTGGCGCTGGCAACTGGAGTGCTCGCGGAGCGGCCCCCGATCAGCAGCGCGTCCGCCAGGGCGACACCAGCCGAGCGTGTGCAAGCGACGGGCCTACCATACGCGTGAGGCCCAGCTTGAGCACGGCCCAGTCTTCCAGCCGCATCCCGCGCTGGCGGCCTCACGGGCAAGCCGGGGGTGAAGCGTGGGCGAGACGCTGAGGCGCAGCTGTTCATCGCCGTCCCGGCCGTGCTTGGTGGGCGTGCCGTGATGATGTGCGGTGTCGGTCACATCGTAGTGAACCATGTGATGTAGCTCCTAATTCCGCGGGTCGTCGATGCCGGGGCGCTTTTGCGATGGATCGAGGACGAACATGCCGCCGATGAGACCATCGGTATCCGGCGCGTCGGGTGGGGGCTCGGTGCGGGTTGGGTCGAGATTGAATCCCGGTGGCCGCACCACTGAGGCTCGATGACTAACAGAGAAACCCTCTCGGAGTCCCCGATCTATTTGTTCCTTCCGAGCCGGGCTGCCGGCCGGAGCCGTCTGTCGACAGTTACACGTAAGTGCGCCGAAGGGATTCGGGTTGGTGCCGACATCGTCCGGGTCGGCGCTAGCCGCTGCTGTTGGCCCGAGATGGGCTAAGAACGAAAGCAGCGATGGCCATTATTTTGGCGATCATCGGGTGGCGGTGAGTGGTCATATTATTGCCTTTTCCCGGTTCTGGAATGGTTCTGAAGTTTGATGGCCGAGAACGATGCTCTGGCGTCGTCGGCCAGAGCCGGATTTGGGTCTCCTCAGTCGATGTCGATGTCGATGTCGATGACAAGGTCGGTGGCTGTCGCGTGCTGGACCTCGTCTGAGGTGACCCCGGGTGCGGTCTCGCGGAGGATCAAGGCGCCATCGTGAACGTCGATGACGGCGAGATTGGTGATGATGCGTTGCACCACTCCCCGCCCGGTGAGCGGCAGCGTGCACTCGTCGAGGATCTTGGCGCGGCCATCCCGGTCGGTGTGTTCCATGACGACGATGACGCGCCCCGCACCGTGTACAAGATCCATCGCGCCGCCCATGCCCTTGACCATCTTGCCCGGCACCATCCAATTGGCGAGGTCCCCGGTACGTGAAACCTGCATGGCGCCAAGGACCGCGGTGTCGATGTGGCCGCCGCGGATCATGCCGAACGAGAGAGCCGAATCGAAGAACGCGGCCCCTGCGTTCACCGTCACGGTTTCCTTACCGGCATTGATCAGGTCCGCGTCGACTTGATCGTCGGTGGGATACCCTCCGGTGCCGAGGATTCCGTTCTCGGAATGCAGCACAACCTTCACCTCGTCAGGCAGGTAGCTCGGGATCAGCGTCGGCAGCCCGATCCCCAGATTCACGTACTCGCCCCGACGCATCTCGGCCGCCGCGCGGGCTGCCATCTGATGACGACTCCAACTCATGCCGACACCTCCGCAACCGTTCGCCGCTCGATCCGCTTGTCTTGCACACCGGTATGGACCACCCGCTGCACGAACACACCGGGCAGGTGCACCCGCGTCGGATCGATCTCCCCACGCTCGACGAGTGTCTCGACCTGCGCGATCGTCACCCGCCCCGCCATCGCGGCAAGAGGGTTGAAGTTCATGGCCGTCTTGTTGAACACCAGGTTCCCCTCGGTGTCCCCCACCTCGGCGTGCACCAGGGCGAAGTCTGCGGTGATCGATTCCTCGAGCACGTAGGTCCGTCCTCGGATCTGGCGCGTCTCCTTCGGCGGCGAAGCCACCGCCACACTGCCATCGGCGTGATACCGCCACGGCAGACCACCGTCGGAGACCGGCGTGCCCACCCCGGCCGGGGTGAAAAACGCCGGGATGCCCGCACCACCGGCCCGGAGCTTCTCCGCCAGCGTGCCCTGCGGCGTCAGCTCCACCTCGAGCTCCCCGGACAGATACTGACGGGCAAATTCCTTGTTCTCCCCGACGTAGGAGGCAGTGACCCGGCGGATCCGGCCCGCCGACAACAACATCCCGAGGCCGTAGTCGTCGACACCGCAGTTGTTGGAGTACACCTCCAGGTCGGTGGCATCTCCCGTGCTGATGGCGGCGATCAACACGTCCGGGATGCCGCAGAGCCCGAATCCGCCCACGGCCAGCGTCGAACCGCTCGTGATGTCGGCGACCGCGTGGCGGGCCGAATGCATCACTTTGTTCATGCCCGGGCTCCTACGGCGAGTGTCGCCAACTGGGTCAGGACCGTTTCGGGTATCGCGCCGGCGGGGATCTCGGCGAGATAGAACGCGGCGTCCTCGAGCGGCTCGCCGTCGGCGTACCAGAACGGTTCGGGTATGACGGTCCCGTCCGGTCCGTTGAGAATGGACACTCGGGTGGCGCCGCGTTGACCGAGGGACCAGCGATAGTGCTCGGTGACATTGAGGATCGGTGAATATGTCGTCAGCGGTAAGTCCGGAAGCGGGGCGCCTGCGGTGCGCGCGTCGAGCAGGACGGCGGTAACCGGCAACTGTGCCAGACCGCGTAGCCAGTCGGCGATGTACACCGACATGTTTTCCGCGTCGTCGACGTCGATGTCTGCCGCTGTGCCCGCGCCACATGTTTCGTGCGTGCTGGCCAACCAGACGGTGGGTGCCGGGATCTGTAGCACCAGAGGCGCTTTGGACGTCTGAGCCAGGACGGAGGCAAGTTCGCACGCTTGTTGCGCCGTTTCGCGGTCACCCAGCAGGGTCTTGAGCGCGTATCCGGTGCGAGTTCGTGCCGACATCGACTCGCGCAGAGGCTCGTTCGCGGCGATGCGTGCGGCGTGGAAACGCCCGAGGTCGAGTAGTGTCACATCGGGGTTCAACAGCCCCTGCGCCTGTCCGACGAAATTCGAGTACCTGACGGGGTCGGTCCAGGGCACGGGTTGACCGCGCAGGAACACCGACTGAGCGTAGTCGTGGTGGTCGATGACGACCGCTCGGTCGCGTCCTGACCGCGGCGCGGACAGGACCGAGTCAAAGTCCATTGTCATGACATCTCCTGGATATTCGGGGAACGGATCCGCTCCGGCGCATGGACGAGGGAGGTGCGGCCCGGGCTCGGGCTGATCAGGGGCTGAGCCCGGGCCGCGCGGTTCGGACGGCAGTGGTTAGGACTTGCGGGTGACCTTTTCGCCGTGCTTGTCCTCGAGCTCGCGGACACGCTCCTCGAGCGCAGCGACCTTGAGGTCCCGGGCGTCGGGCATCATGATGATCGGCATGTCCGCGACCGTCGCCTCGATGCGCTGAGGACCGTTGACCGTGAAGTAGGTGGCGGTCAGTTTGTCGGTCTCATCGCCCCACGACCCGTAGTACAGCAGGTCTTTCGGGGGTTCGGGCTTGACGAACTCCTTGACGAACTCGCTGTACGGTCTGCCGCGCGTAAGGCGGTCTTGGCGCAGCCGTGCCCGGGTGCGATCGGTGGCGTCCGCGTCGATGACCAGAGTGTCCGGGTCGTATTCGACGCCGTAGATCTCGTGTGCGACCTTGGGCGAGATGCGGTCGAGTTCGAGGTCCGCGATGACCGCGGCCGGGTCACGCTCGAGCGCGTCGCCGTAGCCGCCGCCGGTGCCCTGGCTGATCATGTAGAGCTCGCCGTCCTTGGCGACGTCGAACTGCAAACCCATGTGGCTGGTCATGTACTGGCCACCCTCGAAGGGCTGTTCGTTCATGACCTTCTCGATCGAGAGATCGAACCGCTCGGGGTTCTCGCGAATGACGTCGTAGACGTTGACACCCTTGACCCGCGCCAGCGGGTAGGTGTTGGAACCATAGCCGCCGAACATACCGGTGATCGAGGAGAACTTGGCGCCCGAGGTCACGGTCATGAATCCCCACAGGGGGGTTCCCTCGGCAGCAACGATCATCTCGTATCCCATGCCGCCGCGGTACTTGCCGAAACCCTGGTTGTCCCGCACGAGTCGCTTGGCGACGAGCTGCATGAAGGGCACCTCCTCCTCCATGACCTCTTGCTCTGCGGTATCGGCCATGGCGCAGAACAGCGGGGAGACGGCGTCTTCACCGTCGCGGAATGCCTTGGCGCCGCCGCCCATTCCGTTGAGGTCGGCGCACAGGTTGCCCACCTGATCTCCGTGCTGGGTGATCCCACCCCACAGGAACGTGTTGATCTGGTTGAACCAGGGCGCGATCACGTTGGAGAACTTCTCCGGATTGGAGAACTGCAGCTTCGCCCACGGGGTCTGCAGCGCGGAGAAGCCGCGGAAGGACGCCTGCAGGGATTGGCCCATGGGTGCGTCGTAGCCGGCGTCGGCCCAGGTGTGTTCGTCGGAGATGATCGTGATAGGTGACATCGCCGAGGTGCAGCGCGGCAGGTCCGGCCACCAGAACGCCAAGATCGCCTGCATCATCATGGATTTGACCGAGCACAGCGGCGAGTTGATGGCACGGTTGAGAATCTCGGGACCGGTGCCGCGAAGATCGATCGTCATCTGGTCGCCCTTGACGGTGATCTCACAGGCGAACTTGATCAGGATGTTCTCCTTGAGGGTGGAGTCCATGAACTGGTTGAACCGCACCGTGCCGTCGGGCAGTTCGCTGATCCGCCGACGTACCTCGGCCTCGACATCCTCGACCGTGATGCGCAGTGCCGCGACGAAGGTTTCGACCCCGACTTCGTCGATGATGGCGTCGATCCGTTCCTGGATGCGTTGCACTGCACCGATCTTCACCTTCAGATCGGCAAGCTGCAGCTTGGGGTCGCGCACCGAGTGTTGTAGGAAGGTGAGCAGGTCGCGGCGGAGTTGGCCGCGCTCGACGATCTTGAACGGCGACATCCGCAGCCCGTCGTCGAACGGGGTCTCCGATCCCGACGGCATGCCACCGGGTTCGCAGGCGCCGTTCTCGCCCTCGTGAATGGTTGCCGCCACCCAGGCGATGATCTGCCCGTTCCGCATCACCGGCATGATCATCGACTGGTCGGTGTTGTGGACGTTGCCGAACCGGGCGTCGTTGTGGATGAATCCGTCGCCCGGGTTGATGCCGACGGTGGGCTCGTCCTTCCAGTACTTCATGACGTATCGGATCGGATGGTGCAGGATCGCGGAGAACGCGATGACGCCGTGGCAGGACAGGTAGGTGACGTCCCCGGCGGCGGTGTAGATCGCCGTCGTGAGGTCGCCCCACTTCGCGCCGGGCGCCGCGCCCATGGCCTCACACATTTCGTAGCCCTCATCGAGAGCACCCGCGAGGCGCTTGCGGATGCGGTCGACCTGCAGCGGGTCGACGCCCTTGGCAATGCATTCGTCCTCGAACTCGGTGCGGCTGGCGATGTGGTGCGAGCGCATGATGTCGCGGTCGGGACCGAGGAACAGTGTGGTGTCGTCCATGAACTGGTCGACCCACTCCTGCTCCTGGCTGGTCAGCGGTGTGGTGAGTTCGGGGATCGGTGCGGAGGTGTGCTCGTGTACAGCGGTCATGATGGGTAACTCCTTCAGTGGTTCGGGGATCGTCAGCTGGCGGCCGGCGGCGTACTGGACTGGCCGTCCTTGAGGAACCACACCGCTCCCTGCGGTGTCGGCTCGAGACGCCAAGTCGGTTCGACGAGGTAAGTGGTGTTCTCGGTTGTGACGATCGCCGGACCGGGCACCACCCTCTGGTGGTCCAGGGCAGCCGCGTCGTAGATCGGTGTGTCGATCGGCGCGCTTTCCTTGACGAAGTGCACCTTGCGGTGACCGATCGGCGTGGGAACGGTGCGCTCGCCGTCGTATTCGAGTGATTCGAACTGCACGGCGTCCCCGTCGACGTACGCGGCGACGCGGATGGTTTGCACCCGAATGCCGGCCTCCGGTGCCTGTGAGCCCTCGCCGTAGCGCTGACCGTAGATGTCGGAGAAGGTGCGGATCATGTGCAGGACGTCTCCGACACCGTTCATGCGGTTGATGTCGAACACGACGGCTGTGGTCACCAGCTGGTTTCCGTAGCGCAGGTCCATTTCGAGACGGTGCTCAACGACGTCGGGTGAGAATCCCTGACGCACCAGGTCCTCGGTGCCGAGGCGCTCGAGTTCCTCGACGATCGCGTTGAATTCGCCGTACTTGTCGTACAGGCTCCGGTCGGTGGCGTTGTACATCACCACGTGGGCGCCGCGTTCATGGAAATGCAGCTGCTTCATGTTTCCGGCGCCGCACGCGGAGAACACCGACGCAAACGGCGGCGCGAGGATGCGGGAGATCCCGGCGTGGTCGGCGATACCGCACGCATGCAGCGGGCCGTTGCCGCCGTAAGCGAGCATGGTGAAGTCTTCCGGCAGGTAGCCGCGGACCCGCAGTTCCTTGGCCATTCCGATCGCCATCTGCTCGTCGACGGAGTTCTTGATGACCTTGGCGGCCTCGGTCACGTCCATGTCGAGGGGATCGCAGATCTCCTCTTCGATGGCGAATCGGGCCCGCTTCGGGTTGAGCTTGATGAAGCCGTTGGCGTAGTTGTCCGGGTCGAGGTAGCCGAGCAGCAGGTCGGCGTCGGTGACCGTCGGCTTCAGTCCCCCGCGGTCGTAGCAGGCAGGTCCTGGATCCGAGCCGGCCGATTCCGGACCCAGCTTGACGGCGTTGTAGATCCGGTCGTAGCTGGCGATCGATCCGCCGCCGGCACCGAGGGTGAGCAGGTGGATCATCGGGACCGACACCAGCCAGCGGTCGATCGTGGGCTGGAAGTCGTAGTGCTTGACGCCGCCCTCGGGCACCAGCCCGATGTCGAAGGAGGTTCCACCCATGTCGGTCGTGATGATGTGGCCGAGACCGGTGGCCCTGGCCAGGTGTTCGCCCGCCCCGACACCCGCGATGGGGCCGGAGTGGATGGTCTGCAGCGCGTCGGTGGAGTTCATCTGCGCCATGCCGCCGGAGTTGTGAATGACGAGCATCGGCTTGGTGTAGCCGGAGTCGCGCAGGTTGCTGGAGAGCTGTCCGAGCGCGTGGAACATGATCTCGTGAAGGAAGCCGTCGACGATCGTCGAGGTGGCGCGGACGTACTCGCCCTTACGGCCGGACACCTGATGCCCCAGCAGTACCGGGATCGCCCCGAGTTGGTGGGCCGGGTACTCCTCGAGGATCAGCTCGAGGATCCGCTGCTCGTGTTCGGGGTTCTCCGTCGAATTCACTAGGGACACGACGATGGCTTCCGCGCCGTTGTCGACGAGTTCACGCACCGCCTGACGGACATGGTTCTCGTCGAGGGGCACCACGACCTTGCCCGCGGAGTTGACCCGCTCGCGCACCGATCGGATGAGCCTGCGATGGACCAGCGGTTCCGGGCGCTCCGCGGCCGGCAGGTTCTGCTGCATGGACGGATCGAGTCCCTCGCCGTAGCCGCGGCCACGCGAGAGGGGAATGGTGTCCTCGAAGCCGTGCGTGACCAGGGCCCCCACCCTGGGACCTTTGCGCTCGATGAGTGCGTTCGTCCCGAGGGTGGTCGCATAGCGAACGGAGTCGACGCTGGAAAGAACCTCTTCGCGATCGAGGTCCGCGCGGCTGCAGGCGAGGTCGAGGGCTTCGTTGAACCCAAGGGCGAGGTTGTGATGAGTCGTCAACGCCTTGGCTTCGATGTGCTGGTCGTCCCACACGAAGAAGCAATCGGTGAAGGTGCCGCCGATGTCGACGGAGATGCGTTTCATTGAGGTGGTCTCCTTACTAGCCGTGCACTCAGTGCTGGTGTCTTGCGGCGCCGGCTTCGGCGTCTTCGCCCGGCCCGTAGGTGATCGCTGTTTGCGGATCGACTCCGCGTTCGAGCCATTTCGCGCGGAGGGAATCGATGTCCCAGATCATGTCGACCGTCGGCGGATGTCCCGGCGGCAGGTACTCCGTCTCGATCTGAGTTCCGCAGCCGGGGCAGTAGAACTCCAGAATCCGGCAGAAGTTGGGGTCCGGGGCGAACGTGAACTCGTACTTGTCGGGGTCGATGATCGCCTGGTGGATCTCGCGCGGGTCACGGTCGTAGACGAGCGTGCCCTCCTTGTAATTGCCTCGGGCACTGCCGAGTTCGTGTTCGCAGACTCGGCACACCCATTGTTCGGTGCCCAGGTCGATGGTGAGGTATTCGGTCATCGGAATGCGCATGGTGTCAATCTCTTTCGTGGATTCGAAGGTCGGTTCAGGGGAGGTCGGTGAGCAGGAGATCGCCCGCGCTGGACACCTCGAACGTCCAGCCCGGGAGAACACGGGCTGTGTAGAAGGGGCCTTCGACGATCGCCGGGCCCTCGACGAAGGCTCCGGGCTGCTGGTCGACAAGCGTGTACACCGACACCTCGTCCACGGTGTCCGCCGCCGACCTGACCCGCCGAGATCCGGACGGCACCGCCGGGCGCGCGGTCACCGCATCGCCGGTGTCGATGGTCACGTGCTGCAGCGCGTGGCGGACTTCTAGCGTCAGTGACGCCTGCTGCCCGGCCTCGGTGTCGGGAGCGTCGCCGATGCTGTAGTCGGATTCGGACACGATCCATCCGGTGGCGTCTTCGACGACCAGTTTCCATGTCACCGCGCAGGCGGCGAGCTCGTAGCCTTCCTGGAACATGTCGCGTTCGGCCCGCTCGAGCATCGAGTCGTGCGCCTGCCCGGCGGCTTCGGCGGTCGGTTCGGGAAGGGCGAACTCGTAGCTTTGCGCGATGTCGGAGAAGCCGATGCCGAAGGCGGAGAACACCGCGGCCATCTTCGGGATCAGCACGCTGTGCACTCCGGTCAGTTGCGCCGCTCCGCAGGCGCTCATCGGGCCGGCACCGCCGAACGCGGCGATGGTCGTCTCGCGTGGATCGTCGATGGCCGGTGCGAACGACTCGGCGATCCGCTCGAAATACGCGGATTCCATCCTGACCAGGGCCTCTTCCACGCTGATGCCCAGCGGATCCGCGACAGCCGTACGGATCGCGGTCTTCGACCGCTCGGCGTCGAGCGAGAACCCGCCGTCGAGGTAGGTGTCCGGATCGAGGACCCCGAGCAGCAGGTTGACGTCGGTGATGGTGGCGTCGGTGCCGCCGAATCCGAAGCACGCGGGCCCGGGGGCGGCTCCGACGCTTTCCGGGCCGACGGTGATCTCGCCGTCTTTGACGGCGATGATCGAGCTCCCGCCGACTCCGCTCGATTGCACGTCACTCATCGGGATGGAGATCGGTGCTCCCTCGATCGACCCGCGCCGGTTGGTGAGGATCTCTTCCTTCCGGACGGATCCGACGTCGGTGGTGGTGCCCCCCACATCGATCATCAACACGTGGCCCAGGCCGTACGCCTGCGCGAGGGCGCGGGTGCCTTCGAGCCCACCCCGGGGCCCGGACGAATAGGTCTTCAGGGCAACCGATTTCGCTACGCGGGAGGACGCGCCGTCGTTGCGGTAGATCAGCAGGGGATTCTTGACTCGGTGGCTGCGCAGGCGGTCCTCGGCGTTGTACAGGAAGCGCTCCATAGTTGGATGCAGGAAGGAGTTGAGCACACTCGACCAGATCCGACGCGACCGCACGCGGTCCGTGGTGAACTCCGACGAGTACAGGATCGGGACGGAACCGAGCAGGTGGCGCGGGAACTTGCGGAGCAGGATCCGGCGGATGCGGCGCTCGGCACCGCCGGCGCCATCGCCCGCCGCGACCACCAGGCGGGCCGCGCCATCGGTGGTCAGCTTGTTGACCTGGCGAACAAGCTCGGCGGTGAGCTCCTCGTCGCTGCGCTCGACGTCGATCGCCGCGATACGGTCACCGACCAGATCGTCGAACAACGCGCGCTCGGCGGCGGAGCCGCGCAACTCGTCCAAGACGGCGATGTCATCGGTGATCAGACCGATCCGCGGTCCCTTACGTTCGACAAGCGCATTGGTGCCCTGGGTCGTCGAGTAGCGGATGTGCTTGGTGCTATGCAGCAGCTCGGGTAGTGAGGGCTGCCCGTAAATCTCGGTCGATGCCTTCGTGATGCCGTCGAACAAGCACTGGGACAAGTCGAACGGCGTCGTGAGTGTCTTGGTGAACGTGAACTCCGTCCCGTCCCACACACAGATGTCGGTCAGCGTCCCACCGTTGTCGATATTGATCAGGCGTTCCATCGAGGCTCCTAACTTCCGGTCTGGCAATCCATGACTCGAGCCACAGCTGCCTGCTTCGGGATCAGTCTCACTTCGATGCATAGGTTGTGATCTGTCCTACTTTGGGACACCCTTGATGTGCGTGCGCGGCCGGTCTCACGCAGTTGGGCGAGGTTGGGAGCCCACAGGTCGGCGGTTGGTCGAACACGTAGTGCGAGGTTGGAGAATTAATCGATGGAGTCGTCAGACCGTCGCTTCAAAGTGGCGGACGCTCGTGTCGGGTATCTGTCCACCGGCGAGGCCGAGCCGGGCGCCGTGTCGGACTTCGTGGCCGCCTCGTGGCGTCGCTCGCGGGGCGCCGGAGTGGCCGCGGACGGCGGGGAAGTCCCCTTCATCGGAGACATCGACATTTCCTCTCGGCTGGTTCGATGCTCCCAACCGATCATCGACCGGCTCATCGATGCCACCGAGGACATTCCCTTGAGCGTCGCGCTGTCCGACAACAAGGCGCGGGTTCTCACGCGCGTCGACACCACCCGGACCATCGGGCTGCTCCTCGATGGTATCTCGCTCGCCCCGGGATTCGACTACGCAGAGGGGCATATCGGCACTAACGGTGTCGGGACAGTTCTCGAGGCCGGCCGATCCGCCCACATCGTCGGGCCAGAGCATTTTCACGAACGCTTTCAGGCGTATTCATGTTCGGGTGCACCGATCCACGATCCGATGACCGGGCACATCGAAGGCGTTCTCGACGTCACCTGTCTGACCGAACACTCCACCCCGATGCTGCACAGCATCGTGCGTTCGGCCGCGAACGAGATCGAACAGTGTCTGTTGCATGATCGAAGCCTGCAACAACAAGCGCTGTTCGAGGCGTTTCTGCGCGTGGATTCACACTCGAAGTCAGCGGTATTCGCGATCGGCGGCCGGGTAATGATGGCAAATGCACTGGCGCAGAGCATTTTTGATCCTGCTGAGCAGCGAGTGATCGTGCATCACGCTCGATATCTGACGGAAAGCAGGAGCGCCGCAAAAGACGAAATCGAGCTGCCCGGTGAAAGATTGGTTCATCTGCGGGGCACGCGAGTGAGCGCCGGGTCCGAGATCGCAGGAATCGTCGTGGAAGTCCGTGAGGCGCAGGAACGGTCGGCGCTGCGTACTCGTGGCAATCGCGACACCAGGTATACCCAACGCCGCCGCACAACCGGAGGCTCATCGATCGCAAGCGGCCGCACCGGCGCCCTGGGTCAGGATAGTC
>Ga0209040_10003181_pt1 | contig 12651 bp, 9 predicted proteins | sample BogFormECP12_OM3_FD_188240 | JGI IMG/M metagenome (GOLD analysis project Ga0209040, IMG submission 188240) | Bog forest soil microbial communities from Calvert Island, British Columbia, Canada - ECP12_OM3 (SPAdes) (version 2) | ecosystem: Environmental > Aquatic > Freshwater > Wetlands > Bog ... | reverse complement strand
ACCCGCTCCCCCTCCCGGAGACCCCGTTTGACCGCCCGTGTGGCCGGCGGCGCCCGCTGGATGCGTCTCATGCTCGCCGTGGCGCTGTCGCTGGCAGCCGTCGTGGCGGCGCTCGCCCTGCCCTCCGCCACACTGGCCCAGGCGAGTGCAAGGAAGTCGACCTGCTCGGGCGCCGCCGCGCACCCCAGACGCTCCGGCCGAGGATGCGTGCGATCCACCGGCAAGGTCAAGTCCTCGGCCCGCCGCGGCACCAGGCATCACCGCGTCAAGCACGCGGTCAAGAAGAAGCGGGCGGCGGCGAGACCGGGGGCAGCGGCAGCCACGACACCGGCGAGCTGCGAAGACGCGAGCGTCCCCGTGCGGGCTCAGGACGGAACCTTCTCGTGTGCCGACGGCGGCGAACCGACTTGCGAAGACCGCTTGAGCCCGGCGCCCTCGAGCAACGGCTCCAGGCTGCTCTGCCCCGCCGCAGCAGGGGGCAGCTCGGGCGCTGGCGAAACCACCTGCGAAGGCGCGGCGAGCTCGGGATGCAGCTTCGACACGGGCGGTGGCTGGGCGAGTTCGGCCGAACCGGCCTGCGAAGACGGAAGCACCCCGATCGAGGCGCGCGATGGCTCCTTCTCGTGCGACGATGGCAGCGAACCGGGCTGCGAAGACGGTTCGAGCCCGACGCCCTCCAGCGACGGCTCGACGCTGCTCTGCGAATCGGCGACAAGCGACGAGCGCCGCGGCTGAGCGTCTGCTCAGCGCCCGGCCGGCTGCAGGGCACAGGTCGAGATGCTCTCATAGGTGGCACCCGCGTTCGAGAGCCACGAGCGGTACAGCACGATCGCGGCGGGCGTGAAGCACAGCCGCGGGGTGGCAGGCAGCAGCGGCCGATCGCTTGATCGGCGGGCGCGGGCGGATTCCTCGCGGACGCGGGCGACCGTCACGTGGGGCCTGAAGCGCCGTCGCTCGGGCTCCCAGCCGCCGGCATGCGAGAGCGCGCCGGTGAGGTGTGCCTGCAGCCGAGCGAGCTCTCCCGCGCGATCGTGGATCTCGACCGCGAGCGCGCGCGGACGCCTCGGGGGCAGCCACAGGGGGGCTCCCACCGACAGCTTGCACGCGTGTTCGCCGCAGGCGCCGAGCGCCGACGCCAGGGATTCGATCTCCGCGACCGGGCGGCTGCCGAGGAAGCACAGCGTCAGGTGCAGCGACGACGCGGCCAGGACCCGCGCCGCGCGGGGCGGGCGCTTGGCCAGCGGCAGGCCCGATGCTCCCAGCGCGCGCCGCGCCCACTCGATCAGCTCCTCGCACACGGCGGTCGGCAACTCGACCGCCGCGAACAGCCTGGCTGTGGCGCCGCGGGACATCCCCGCCGGCGATGCTAGCGGCCGCCGGGCGGCTCTGCGCCCTCGGGGCTGAGCAGGCGCCGGATCAGGTGCATCGCCACCGTCGTGGCCCGATCGCGCACGTCGCTGCGCCCGCCGGGAAGGTTGACCGAGCGCGTCAGCCCGCCGGTCTCCGAGTGCCCCTGCCCGGCGAGCACCACGCTCAGCCACACGAGCCCAACCGGCTTCTCCGGGCTGCCGCCGCCGGGACCGGCCACGCCGGTCACCCCGACTCCCACGTCTGCTTCAAGCCGCGAGCATGCGCCGTCCGCGAGCGCCCGGGCGACCTCCGCCGAAACCGCTCCGTGGCGCTCGATCAGCTCGGTCGGCACGCCCGCCTGGGAGACCTTGACGGCGTTGGAGTAGGCCACGACCCCGCCCTGAACGTAGTCGGAGGCACCCGGCGGATCGGTCAGCCTCGCGACCAGCAGGCCGCCGGTGCAGGACTCGGCGGCGGCGATCGTCCTGGGGATGCCGGAGCTCTCTCCCCGCAGCAGTCGGGCGACCTGTTCGTCGACGGTGCTGCCGTCGGTGGAGAAGAGCGTGTCGGGGTGGCGCACGCCGACCACCCGCGCGAACGCCTCATAGGCCTCCTCGGCGTCGGGCTCGAAGCGCGTCACGATCTCGACCTCGCCCCGTTTCAAGCAGGTCGTGACCTCCAGCCTGGCGAGTTCGACGCCGTCCCGCCCGGCCACCCGCAGCGTCTCGGCGATCTCCGACTCGGGTATGCCGAACAGGCGCAGCGTCGCCTGCCGGAAGACCGTGGCGCCCGCGAGCGCCGTGCGCAACGCCTCGCTGCGAACGGCCGCCTGCCACATCGGCTGCAGCTCGCGCGGCGGGCCCGGCAGCACCACGACGGTCGGCCCGTCGCCAGGCTGCAGCGGCGGAACCACGAGCCCCGGCGCCGTTCCCACGGGCTCGAGCACCCCCGCGCCCTCGGGTATGGTCGCCTGCTTTCGGTTGGCCTGCGCGATCGCGGCGGGATCGATGTTCGGCCACCGTTTCAGAAGCGGTCGCACGATCTCCGCGATGCGCTTTTCAAGCGCCGCGTCGAGCACCATCGGGCGGGCCTGGAAGCGGCCCACGACCTCGGCCGTCAGGTCATCGGCGGTGGGGCCAAGGCCGCCGCTGGTCAGGACGATGCTCATGCCCTGCTCGGACATGAACCGCAGCGCCGCCTCCATGTCCTCGGGGCGGTCGCCCACGATCGCGGTATGGGCGAGGTCCACGCCGAGCTCGCGCAGCCGTTCCGCCAGCCACGGCCCGTTGCGGTCGCTGACCCTGCCGCTGAGCACCTCGGTGCCGGTCACCACTATGCCGGCGCGCGCGCTCACCTCGCACTCAACCGCACGTCGGCAGTTGGCCGGCCGCAAGCGGCTGGCGGCCGCGGGCCTTGGTGATCGAATAGCCGATCGCCTGGCTGGAGGGCGGCACGCTCCGCGCCCTGCCGTCGACGAACATCGTCACGGCGCTGTTCCCCAGCGTGATCTCAAAGTGCGTGGCATGGTAGGTGGGCGTGCTTGCGCCCGCTTGCAGATCGACTCCGGGTATCAGCTTGCGTCCGTTGTCGCCGATCAGGCATACGTACACCACACCCGTGGGCGTCAGTGACAGCGCCGTCACGCTCGAGGCGCCGGCGACGCCGGTGCGCCGCGTGCCCGACGCCCCGTGGTGATGCGTGCGAGCGCGGGGCTTGGTGGCGGTCGTAGAGGTGCTGGTCGGCGAGTTTGATGAGCCGCCGCCCGCGGCGAGCAGGACGATCAGCAGCACGATCACGGCTCCGACGACGCCCAGGGCGAGCATGTATCGACGCGACGGGCCGCCGCCTGACCCCCGTGCGCGTGCGCTCTGCGGCGTCGAGATGATCGGCTCGAGCGCCGCCTCGCTGGGGTCCTCGTGATGCAGCCGGTACTCCTCCACGAGCACCTTCCCGTCGAGTCCCAGCGCCTGGGCATACGTGCGCAGAAAGCTCTTCACGAACGTCGGGCCGGGCAGCAGCCCCCACTCTTCGTTCTCGAGCGCGCGCAGGTACTTGGCCCGGATCTTGGTCTGGGCCTCGATCTCCGACACGTCGATGCGGGCGCGCATACGCGCCTCGCGCAGCGTTGCTCCGATCTCGGGCATCTGGCGAATAATCGCATCCCCCACGCGACCGCCAGCGGTCGCGGGCATTTCGGCCGCACGTCGCGGCTAGTCGCTGACGCTCGCCGCGGACTCTCCAAGCGCCGCGAGCACCCGCGGGAGGTCGGCCTCGGTGATCAGCACCTGCCGCGGCTTGGACCCCTCGTAGCCTGAGATCACTCCGCGGCGCTCGAGCATGTCGATCATCCGGCCCGCCCGCGTGTAGCCGAGGCGCAGCCGTCGCTGGAGCATCGAGGTGGAGGCCGTCTGCATTTCCGCAACCAGCCGGATCGCGTCGGTCAGCAGCGGATCCTCATCGGGGTCGAACTCCTCCGGTCCACCCTCGGGCGTGTCCGGCTCGACCTCCTCGAGCAGCTCCTCGCGCAGCTCCGGCTCGCCCTGGCGGCGCCACAGATCGGTCAGCTTCTTGATCTGCGCCTCATCGATGTAGGCACCCTGGATACGCTGCAGCCGCGAGCTGCCCACCGGGCTGAACAACAGGTCGCCCTGCCCGAGCAGCGACTCGGCGCCGTTCTGGTCGAGGATCACCCGCGAGTCGGTCTGCGAGGACACCGCGAAGGCGATCCGCGAGGGCACGTTGGCCTTGATCATCCCGGTGATCACGTCCACACGCGGGCTCTGCGTGGCGAGCACGAGGTGGATGCCCACGGCGCGCGCCTTCTGGGCCAGGCGGATGATCGAATCCTCCACGTCTGCGGGCGCGACCATCATCAGGTCCGCGAGCTCGTCGATCACGCACAGGATGTAGGGCAGCGGCGCTTCGCCGCGTTTGGCGCGCGAGCGGTTGAGCTCGATCAGGCTGCGCGTGCGCGCCATCGACATGATCCCGTAGCGCTGCTCCATCTCCTTGACCAGGTTCGCGAGCGCGTTGGCGGCCATGCGCGGGCTCGTGATCACGGGCGTCAGCAGGTGCGGGATCGACTCGTAGTGGTTGAGCTCCACCTGCTTGGGATCGACCAGCACGAGCCTCAGCTCGTGCGGGGTGGCGCGCAGCAGCACGCTGCAGAGCATCGCGTTGATCGCGCCTGACTTGCCCGCGCCAGTCGTACCGGCCACCAGCAGGTGGGGCATCTTCGCCAGGTCGGCGCCGATCGCCTTGCCGGCGACGTCCTTGCCGAGCCACACCGTCAGCGGCGACCAATCCTTCGGCGGCTCCTGGAAGACGTCGCCCAGGCGCACGATCCGCCGGTGGGCGTTTGGCACCTCGACGCCGACCGCCTGCTTGCCCGGGATCGGAGCGAGGATGCGGATGTCCGTCGCCGCCAGCGCGTAGGCCAGATCGTCCTTGAGCTGGGCCACCTTGGCGACCTTCGTTCCCGGCGCGAGCCTCAGCTCGTAGCGCGTGATGTGGGGCCCGGCGACCGTGCCGATCACCTTCGCCTCCACGCCGAAGTGTCCGAGCGCCTCGACCAGGCTCGAGGCGATGCGCTCCTGCCCGGCCGTGTCGGGGCGCGCCTGCTCGCCGCTGGAGCGGGTCAGGAGCCTGCCCGCGTCAGGCAGCTCCCAGACGAAGTCCGGGTCATCCGTCACGGCGCCGCGCAGCCGCCCTTGGGGGGTGAGCTCGCCGGCCTCCGCGCGGGCCACGCCCGAGACCTCCTGCTCCTCATCGTGCTTCGTCTCCTCGTCCGGCTTCTGCTCATCCGGCTCGAGTTGCCGGCGCCCGCGCTCGGCGTCGGCGGACGCAGGAGGCTCATCCACGCCCTCGCCCCCGGCGACGGCGCCCATCCAGTCCTGCGACGGCGCCTCGACATGCGTGGCGCGCACGATCAGCTCCTGCGACGCCGGCTCGGGGGGGCGCATCGTTTGGTCGTGGATCCGCGCTGCCGATTCCTCGTCCTCACCGTCGAGAGGGCCGGGCCCGTCGGCGGCGCCGGCGGGCGCCCGCCGTCCGCTGTGGGCCCGCATCATCCGCGTCGTGTCGAGCAGGCCGCTCCCGGTCGCGCGGATCGCGCTCGCCAGCGAGGCCCCGGTCAGCAGGACCACCCCGGCGAGCATGAGGAACACGACCAGGATCTCAACTCCGACGTTCTGCACGAGCCGGTGGGCGAGCTGGTAGAGCGCCTCGCCCGCTACGCCGCCGTGGGCCTGCAGGAAGCTCGACGTCCAGGGTCCGCCGCGCCCGGCCGAGCCCGAGCTGATTCCGAGCGTGCCGGCCGCCAGCGCCAACGTGACGGACGCGAACACGCACGCGGCGCCGGCACGCAGCGGGCGCATCGCCGGCAGCACCGGGCGCAGGAGCAGCGCCCCGCCGCCGAGGACGAGCGCGACTGGGGCGAGCACGCGCGAGCGGCCGAGCATCCAGCCCAGCGCCAGCGCCAGGCCGTGTCCGACCCGTCCACCGTTCCACCCGCCGTACAGCACGAAGCCCATGAACACGCCGCAGGCCACCAGCGCGAGGCCGAGGACATCGCGCTGGCGCTGATCGAGAACCGGCAGCCGCGGAAGCCGATCGGACAGGAACGGCCCGATCGATGCCAAGGTGGCCGTGCGCCGCCGGCGGGCGCGAGCACGTGTCCGCCGCGCAGCGGAAGCGCGGCCGGCGGGGGATCTGCCCGCCGGTCGTCGCTCGGCGGTGGGGGCACGCCTGCCTGTGCCCCGGGGCTTGCGGGTGCCGGCCATCCCGCGCAACTTCGACGTCAAAGGCCCGTAACCTGCCCTGTGACCCCTTAGTATCGCTTTACACCAGCCCGATACATAAAGATCCATGAACGACTTCTCCCGAGCACCCCGCGTCCTCGTCGTCGAGGACGACGAGGACATCGCCCAGGCGCTTCAGCGTTCGCTCCGCATGGAGGGATACGAGGTGCGCTCGGCCGCCGACGGCGAGACCGCGCTCGAGCAGGGCCGCTCGTTCGCCCCCGATCTGGTGATCCTCGACCTCGGCCTGCCCAAGCTCGACGGCGTCGACGTGGCACGCTCGCTGCGCGCGGACGACGACGTCCCGATTCTGATCCTGACCGCGCGCGACGCGCTCGAGTCGCGCGTGGAGGGGCTCGATGCGGGCGCCGACGACTACCTCGTCAAGCCCTTCGAGCGACAGGAGCTGCTGGCGCGCATGCGCGCCCTCCTGCGCCGCCGCCCGCCCCGTGGCTCCGCTCCCCTGCGAGTCGGCGACCTGACGCTCAACGCCGACACGCACGAAGTCCTGCGGGCCGAGCGCACGGTCGACCTGACCCAGCGCGAGTTCGAGCTGCTCGAGTACCTGATGCGCAACGAGCGGATCGTGATCTCACGCCAGCGGCTGCTGGATGAGGTGTGGGGTTACGACCCCTTCTCCACCACCAACACGATCGAGGTGTTCGTCTCGAACCTGCGTCGCAAGCTCGAGGCCGACGGCGAGCCGCGCCTGCTGCACACGATCAGGGGAGCCGGCTACGTTCTTCGCGCGTAGCTCCCGCGACGAGCCCGGCCCGATCCGGCGCCTGTCGGCGAGCTTCGACCGGCTGCCGATACGCGTGCGTCTGGCCGGGGTCTCGGCGCTGCTGACGTTCGTGATCCTGTGCGCGTTCGCCGTGGCGATCGGCTCACTCACGGTTCACCGGATACGCAACGACTTCAACCACGACGTCAACGAAACGGCCAAACAGCTGCCGGCCGATCTGAAAGTCAAAGGCGACCCCCTTCACGACACCTTCCAGATCTCCCCGCCGCTGCAGTACATAGCGACACCCGACACCGTGATCAGGGTCCTCTACCTGTCCGGCCGCGTGCTCGAACAGTATCCCGAAAACGCGCCCTCATTCGGGACGCCGCAGCTGGGGGTGAGCAGCGTCCGCGGCTACCGCGTGGTGACCACGATCGTGCCGGTCCTCGGACCGGGGTTCACAACCATCGGACACCTGGTCTTCCAGTACGGCCGCAAGACGGCGCCGACCGAGGCAACCGTCCACCGCGTGGAGCTCGGCCTGCTGCTCGGCGTGCTCGCCGGCACCGTCCTGGCGCTGCTCGCAGGGATGGCGATCGCCCGCCGCGCAATGGCGCCGATCGCCGAGTTGACCTCCACCGCCGCCGAGATCGCGCGCACGCGCGACCCCTCGCGCGGCGTGCCCCAACCGCCAGCCGACGACGAGGTCGCCGAACTGGCGCGCACGCTCGAGGGCATGCTCCGCGAGCTGGACGCCGCCCGCAGCGAGACCGAGTCGATGCTCGCCCGCCAGCGTCAGTTCGTTGCCGACGCCTCGCACGAGCTGCGCACCCCGTTGACGAGCGTGCTCGCCAACCTCGAGCTGCTCGCCGACCGATCGGAGATCGGCGAGCTGCCCGGTGATCTCGGGGACGCCGCGCGCTCGGCCCTGCGCTCATCGCAGCGCATGCGGCGCCTGGTCGCCGACCTGCTGCTGCTGGCGCGCACCGATGTCGGGCGGGTCGTCCGCCGCGAGCCCAGCGACCTCGCCCAGATCGTCGTCGAGGCGGCCGCCGAGCTCGGACCTGTCAGCGACCAGCATGAGATCTCACTCGACGTCCACCCCGCGATCGTCGAGGCCTCGCGCGACGAGCTGCACCGGCTGACGATCAACCTGCTCGAGAACGCCCTGCGCCACACGCCTGCCGGCACCGAGATACACGTCTCGACCGCCACCGGAGGAGACGGACAGGTCGAGCTGGTCGTCGAGGACAACGGCCCCGGCGTTCCCCCGCAGCTCACTTCGACGCTGTTCGAGCGCTTCGTCCGCGGCGCTGGGGACCGCGGCGGCTCGTTCGGGCTCGGCCTGGCGATCGTCCAGGCCGTCGCCGTATCGCACGGCGGGAGCGTCGCGCTGGAGCCCGCGCGCACGGGCACGGGGGCCCGCTTCGTCGTGCGCCTGCCCGGCTGCTCAGACCTCGACGACCACGGGCAGGACCATCGGCCGTCGCTTCAGGCGGTCGTAGACTAGCTTCGCGAGGTCGTCGTGCAGTGCCTGCGCGAGCAGGTCGACCTCGCGAATTTCCTCCCGCGCGGCCCGCCGCAGCGAGGCGTCGACGGTCGCGCGGATCTCCTCCTGCAGTTCGTCGGCCTGATCGAGGAACGGCACGCCGCGGAAGATCACCTCGGGATCGGCGACCGAGCTGCCGTCCTCGCCCGCGATCGTGACCACGACGATGAAGATCCCGTCGGCGGAGAGCATCCGCCGGTCGCGCAGCGCCACGTCGGCCATCTCGCCGATCTCCACGCCGTCGACGAAGATCATCCCCGAGTGCTCACGCGCGCCGAAGCGCGCCCCGCGCGAGTCGATGTCCAGCGGCAGGCCGTTGTCGCCCTGGAAGATGTCCTCGGCGGGCAGCCCCACTGCTTCGGCCAGCTGTGCGTGCAGGCGCAGGCGCTTGAAGTCGCCGTGGAACGGCATCACGTAGTGGGGCTTGACGAGGTTCAGCATCAGCTTGACCTCCTCCGCATAGCCGTGCCCGGATGCGTGCACGGGGGCATCGCGAGGCGTGATGACATCGCAGCCGATGTGGTAGAGGCGGTCGATCGTCTCGTTCACCGCGCGCTCGTTGCCCGGGATCGGCGTGGCCGAGAAGACGACCGTGTCGCCGCCCTTCAGCTGCACCTGGGGATGATCGCGGTAGGCCATCCGGCGCAGCGCCGACAGCGGCTCGCCCTGCGAGCCGGTGGAGATGATCACGATCCGCTCGTCGGCGAAGTCTTCGATCTCCCGCGGGCCGACGAGCAGCCCGTCCGGGACCTCGATGTGGCCGAGTGTCCGCCCGATGCCAACGTTCTTGCGCATCGAGCGCCCGACCAGCGCGACCTTGCGATCCAGCGCGTACGCGGCATCCAGCACCTGTTGCACGCGGTGGATGTTCGACGCGAAGCTGGTCACCACGATGCGCCCCTCACAGCGGGCGAAGACCTCCTCGAGATGCGGGCCGACGACCGACTCCGAAGGCGAGAAGCCCTGGCGATCGACGTTGGTGGAGTCCCCGCACAGCAGCAGCACGCCTTCGCGCCCGAGCTCGGCCAGGCGCGAGACGTCCGCCGGCGGCCCGTCGACGGGCGTCTGGTCGAACTTGTAGTCCCCCGTGATCAGCACCGTGCCCAGCTCGGTCCCGAGCGCGACCGCGCTCGAGTCGGGGATCGAGTGGGTCATGTGCACGAGCTCGAGCGAGAACGGCCCGAGCTCGAGCATCTCACCGGCATCGACCTCGTGCAGTTCGACGTCGCGCAGCTTGTGCTCGTCGAGCTTCGAGCGCGCCATCGCGATCGTCAGCGCGCCGCCGTACACCGGCGGCTGGTGGCGGTCGCCGAGCTCGCGCAGCACCCACGGCAGCGCGCCGAGATGGTCCTCGTGCCCGTGGGTGATGACGATCGCCTCGATCTCGTCGGCGCGTTCGCGCAGGTAGGCGAAGTCGGGTAGGACGAGGTCGATGCCGACCATCTCGGGCGTGGGGAAGCGCAGGCCGACGTCGACCACGATGATCCGCCCGTCGAGCTCGACGACGGTCATGTTCTTGCCGATCTCCCCCAGCCCGCCCAGCGGCAGGACACGCAGCGATGGACTCACGCGGGCGTGCCGGCAAGCAGGCCGTGGCGTTCGAGCATCGCGCGCACGGCAGATCTCTCCTCGGCGGTGGCCTCCACGAGCGGCAGGCGCAGGCCGCCGACTTCGTGGCCGAGCAGGTTCAGCGCCGCCTTCGTGCAGGTCGGGTTCGACGTCAGAAACAGCGTCTCATAGACGTCGCGCAGCGAGGCGTCGATCTCGGCGCGCAGCGCGGGCTCCTCGACCATCCGGCGCATCTCGTTCCCGATCACGTGGCTGGCCACGAGGATCCCGCCGGCGCCGCCCATGTCCAGCGTGCGCGCGAACGTCCCGTCGTCGCCCGCGTACAGCTGCAGTCCGTCGATCGGCTGCAATTCCGCGGCGTTGGCCTGCTTGACGCCCTCGATGCGCTCGATCTGCGCCAGCTCGGCGAGCAGGTCCAGCGGCATGTTGGTGGCCGTGCGCCCGGGGATGTTGTAGAGCAGGACGGGTTTGTCGGTGGCCTTCGCCACGGCTTCGTAGTGCCGCTTGAGCCCGAGGCGGCTCGGCTTGTTGTAGTAGGGCGTGACCGACAGGATCGCGTCGGCTCCGGCCTCGGTCGCCCGTTCGGTGAGGTGCACGGCATGGCGCGTGTCGTTGGCGCCGGTGCCCGCGACGATCGTCTTGCCGGGCGGGCGCTCGGCGACCGCCAGCGCGATCAGATCAAGCTGCTCGGCGTCCGTCAGCGTCGAGGCCTCGCCCGTGGTGCCCGCCACGACGAATCCGTCCGAGCCGTTCTCGGCGAGGTGGGCCATCAGCGCCACGAAGGACTCTTCGTTGACCCTTCCTTCCGCGTCGAAGGGTGTGACCATCGCCGTCAGGATCGTGCCGAGGTCGCTCATCGGCTGCAGTATCTCACGCGCATCGCGATTCAGATGAGCAGGTTCTCGAGCCCGATCAGCGGCGACTCGGAGAGGCTCCCCACCCGGCGGACGGCCAGCAGCACGCCCGGCATGAAGGACTCGCGGCTGATCGTGTCGTGGCGGATGGACAGCGTCTGGCCGACATCGCCGAGGATCACCTCCTGGTGAGCCACCAGCCCGGGCAGGCGCACCGAGTGGATCGGCGGCGGCGCGCCACCGCTCGCTGCCGCCATCAGCTCGGCCGTGCGCGCGGCGGTGCCGCTCGGCGCGTCCAGCTTGCCGTCGTGGTGGAGCTCGATGATCTCCGCCTTCTGCATGTATCGCGCGGCCTCCGCGGCGAAGCGCGTCATCAGCACCGCTCCGATCGCGAAGTTGGGGACGATCAGGACGTTCGCCGGCGGGCGCCCCTCCGCCGGCTCGACCTGGCGGAGAGCAGCGGGGTCAAAGCCGGTGGTCCCGATCACCACATGCACGCCGGCGCGCACGCACGCCAGGGCATTGGCCAGCGCCGTGTCCGGTCGGGTGAAGTCCACGACCACCTCGGCGTCCGGCAGCACGTCCTCAAGCGTCGTGTCGAGCAGCGGGTCGGCGCGCCCGACCAGCTCCATGTCCTCGGCGCCGCTGACCGCCGCGCACACCGTCTCCCCCATGCGTCCGGCGGCGCCCGCGACGGCGACGGCGATCATCCCGCCGACCCGTGCACGCCCGCGACGGCGCCGAGCGGCTCGATCGCCGCCTCGAAGGCGCGCTCGTCGGGACCGACGCCCACCACCGAGAGGCCTGTGGGCGCAAACAGCTGGGCCGCCAGCTCCCCCACCTCGGCGATGCCGACCGCGTCGATCCGCTCGATCATCTCATCCACCGACAGGATCGGCAGCTCGTTCAGCACGGAGGCGCCGAGGCGGCTCATGCGCGCGCCGGTTGACTCGAGCGCCAGCACCACCCGCCCCTTCAGGTTCTCGCGTGAGCGCGTGAGCTCCTGCTCGGTGGCGGGATCCTCGACACAGCGCTCGAGCTCGGCGGCGACCACCGCCAGCGCCGCGCTCAGGTTCTCGGGGCGCGTGCCGAGGTACAGCCCCACCTCGCCCGTGTGCGCATACAGGTTGGAGAAGCTGAAGACCGAGTAGGCCAGGCCGCGGCGCTCGCGCACCTCCTGGAAGAGCCTCGAGGAGGAGGTCCCGCCGAGCACGCCTTCGAGCACCCGCAGTGCGAAGCGGCGCTCGTCGTCGCGTGCGATCCCGGCCCCTCCGACGCACACGTGGTACTGCTCGGTGTCTTTCTGCAGGAAGCCCACCCGCCGCTGGAACTCCGGCTGCGCGCTGCTCTCGCCGGAGGGCCGCCGGTCCCCCGTCGGGGCGGACCCGTTGGCGCCCTTGCGCGCCGCCTCGACCGTGTTGGGCGATCTCCGATCGGCAAGCTCCACGAGCGCGTCATGCTCGAGTGAGCCGGCGGCCGCGATCACGATGCTGCCCGGCCGGTAGCGCTCGGCGTGAAACGCCACGAGCTGCTCGCGGGTGGCAGCGCCGACGACCGCGGCGCTGCCGATCACCGGCCGCCCGAGCGGGTGCGAGCCGAAGATGGCCGTGCCGAGCACGTCGAACACCCGGTCCTGGGGGTCGTCTTCGTACATCGCGATCTCCTCCAGCACGACGTCCTTCTCGGCCTCGAGCTCGCCGAAGCGCGGATGCCAGCACATGTCGCTCATGACGTCGAACGCCCGCTCGAGATGCCGGTCGAGCACGCGCGTGTAGAGCGAGGTCGCCTCCTTGTCGGTGCCCG
>Ga0209040_10003179_pt1 | contig 12653 bp, 13 predicted proteins | sample BogFormECP12_OM3_FD_188240 | JGI IMG/M metagenome (GOLD analysis project Ga0209040, IMG submission 188240) | Bog forest soil microbial communities from Calvert Island, British Columbia, Canada - ECP12_OM3 (SPAdes) (version 2) | ecosystem: Environmental > Aquatic > Freshwater > Wetlands > Bog ... | reverse complement strand
GGTTTCGGTCGCGCCTTATTCGCTGGTAAGCCTGCCGCATCTCGGATTTCGACATGTCGGATCGGTTCGAGCGCGAGAAGATCTTCCTGGTCATCGTCGTGATCGATCTGCTCGCTGCCGTCGGCTTGACCATCGGCGGCGCCCCGGTGCAGATCGTGGCGATCGCATGGGGCTACTGGGGCGTCGCGCTCGGCACCATGATCATCACCCGTTATTGGAAGATCAGCACGCATGCGTTCGGCATCGCGGGCCCGTTCGCGTGCATGTTCTTGTTGTTCAAGCTGCAGCCGTTGCCGTATGTCGCACTCGTGCCGCTCGTCTGCTGGGCGCGCGTCTACTTGCGCGCGCACACGGTGGCGCAGGTGCTCGCCGGCGTGACGCTGGCAGTGGCGTCGACGGTCGTCTTCTTCCGCCTCTTCCACATCATATGACGGCCGTCTTGTAGTCCCGCGCTCGTGAGAGCGGGACTACAACGCAGGGACCAACGAGACGTGGGTGCAGGACGTCATCGGCGGTGCGCCCAGCATCCGCGCATGACGCGCGAACTCGCGCTCGTCGCCGCTCACCTCGCAGATGAACTGCGCTTGACCCCGAGCTTCGCTCGGGGCACTACGTTCAAGTATCCGCAAGCAGCCGGCTGCGCACTCGTCGGCCGGATCCACCAGTGCGACGTCGGGACCAAGCGCGGCGGCGAACCACGCGCGCAAATGGGGGAAGTGCGTGCAGCCCAAGATGACGGCGTCGCACTGCGCCGTGCGAAAGGGCGCGCACGCCGCGTCGACCGCTGCATGCGCGCGCTCGCTCCCGGATTCGCCGGCTTCGACGAGCGGCACCAGCGCCGGCGCCGCCACGTTGGTGACGCGGGTCGCGGGCGCAAGCGCATGCAGCGCACGCTCGAAACTGCCGCTGTCGATGGTGCCGCGCGTCGCGATGACGCCGATGGCGCCGCGCCGGCTGGCGCGCAGCGCCGAGGCTGCTCCTGCCTCGATCACGCCCACCAACGGGGCGGAGCTCGCAGGCCAGCCGCATGTGTCGAACGCGGCGCAGGTGGTGCCGGACGCGATGATGATCGCGGCGGGATCGTAGGTGGCCAACCGTTCAACGATGCGAGCGCCGAGCAGCGCGACCTCGTCGAGGCCGCGATCGCCATACGGTACGTTGGCGGTGTCCGCGAAATAGACGACATCCACGCCGGGCGCGAGCTTGCGCAGCGCGTGCAGCACGGTCAGTCCGCCGAGACCGGAATCAAGCATGGCGACCGGCCGAGGCGCAGCGCTCACAGCGGCGCCTGCGGGCCGCCCGTATAGTTCATGATGCCGTTCGCGATGCCTTGCGCGAGCTTGTCCAGGAACTCCGAACGCGTGAGCAGCTCGGCGTCGTGCGTGTTGCTCAGAAACGCGGTCTCCACCAACACGGCCGGCATCGTCGTGTTCTTGATGACGTAGAAGTTGTTGCGCTTCACGCCGGCGTTGTTGATCCCGTCGGCGAGAACCACCGCGTCCTGGACCGCTTGCGCGAACGTCTTGTCGGCCGGCCGCCAATAATACGTCGTCGTGCCGTTGAGCGAGTGCGCCACCGACGCGTTGATGTGCACGCTGACGAAGACGCGCGCGCCCGCCGCGTTGGCGACGTCGCAGCGCGCCTGCAGCTCTTGGTGGTCGTCGCCCTTGGGATCGCCGACCTCGTAGTCGGCATCGCGGGTCATGACGACGCGCCAGCCAAGACGGCGCAAGGCGTCGCGCAGCTTCAAGGAGATCGTCAGCGTGAGATTGCTCTCGATCAGGCCGTAGGCCGAATTCGACGCGCCAGGATCGTTGCCGCCGTGGCCCGGATCGATCACCACGAGATCGCGCTGCGTCGGCGTGCGCGGCACGGGCGTCGCTTGCACAGTCGCGAACGCGATGGTGCCGACGCCCGCGCGCGGCGCGTCGTCTTGCGGCGGCGTGCGCTCGATCTCGATGCCCATCTGATTGCCGGACTGCGCGACGGGGCCGACATTGACGTCGATCGCCTGCGTCGGATCGATCGCGACGCGGACGATGCGCTCCGGGTCGACCTGGAACTGCGTGATGTGGATCTCTTTGACGAACGGCAGGCCTGACGTCAGCGTCTGCGAGGGCCCAGTCAACGTGACGCCCTTGATGTCAAGCCAATATCGGTTGTCGGGATCCGCGAGGCGATGCCATTCGAAGCTCACCGGACTGCCCGTCAGCGTGAGGGTCAGCCGCGTGCCGCCGTTGGGGATATCGGTGACGCTCACGTCGGTGATGCGTTGTTCGGCGGGCGTGGGCGTGGGCGACGGCGATCCAAGCTCCGTCGGCTCGGCTGCCGACGACCCGGGCGATGACCCGGGCGAGGGGCTGACTGCGGGCGAGGATGTTGGGGTTGGGGTGGCGCGCGGCGTCGGCGTCGGCATCGGCCCGACCGCCGGGGTCGACGTGGGCGTGGCAGTAGGCCGCGGGATATACACAGGATGCGCGGTCTGCACCGCCACGGCGGCGGACGAGGGCGCTTGCGTTCGGAGCGCCGTGGGTGATGGCGCGCCGGACGGCGACGCGGTGGCCGGCGCCACAGTAGCAGTCGCGGCGGTGCCTTGCACGGTGCGCGTCACGTGGCCGACCGCGGTCGTGCTGTCATCGAGATGCAGCGCCGCGTCGCTGCGGGCGAGCACGGCGTCGATCGCTAGGGCGCCGTCCACGCGATGTGCTGCGAAATGTATCCCGTGCTTCACGCCGATGGCGACCGTCGTCGTCGGAAACCCCGGCGGGCCGTCTTGCGTGGTGCGCACGTCCGTGCCATCGCGTCCGGAGAGCGGCAGCGTGCCGAGCGCGTCGGTGCCGAAGCCTGGGAACATGATGCTCAAGACGCCATGCTTGGGATCGAAGGCGGTACGATAGGCCGCGGGCGCCGATGTCGTCATCGACACCACGGTGCGGTGTGCGTCGCTGTGCGCGGTGATCGTGAGCACCTGCGGCACGAAGACATAGCCGCCCTTGAAACCGCGCACGCCCAGCTGGAGCGAGCGCGCGAGCGGCAACAGCGGCACGTACAGGTCTGCGCCGCGATAGAACGGCGCGAAGGGCATGGCGACGGGCCGGCCGTCGACGGAGAGCGCGTTGCTCCCGAGCGTGAGCGTGATGAGCACGCCGTCGGCGCGCGTGACCACGGCGAAACGAGTCCCGGGCTGCCAGTTGATCTGCGCTTGGACCTGTGCGAGCATCGCACGGATCCCCGCGTCACCTGCGGGCGCGACCGGGTCGCCGTACGCGATGCCGAGCCTCTCGAACGCGATCGCCTTGCCGGCGACGAACACCTTCGCATCCGTGGGCGTGACCGGAACGCCCGCCGCCCGCGCCGGCACAGCGAGCAGCCCGCTCAGCGCCGCGACGGCACAGAGCACCCCGGCAGATGAGCGGATCACTGGGCGAAGGTCTCCCTCGTGAGCGGTTCGTCGAGTTCCAAATGGCCACCCGAGAGCGCGGCACGCTTCTCCCCGCCGACCAGCACCTGGACGCGCGCGATTCCCGAAATGTTCGTCAATGTGTATGTGAGGGATTTGAACATCGCGGATTCATCGTCCGCGCCGCCCTGATAGCCCTTGACGAGCGGCCCCGCGATGTTGACGGTCGCGGTATCGCCTGTCACGCTGACGTCCATCGTCGTTCCTTGCGGGAAGAGCACGATGGTATCGCGCCCTGTCGCCGGGCCGGCGAGCAGCTGCGTCACGGCGTAGTCGGCCAGTTGGGAGCCTTGCAGGTTGGGATCGACGCTGTAGTCGACCGGCGCGAGCGCCTCGGTGCCCGCGTCCACGAAGTCTACCGTGATATGGCCGTTGGGCGGCTGCGACACCGGGGGCGGCTTGCGGCTGCAGCCAGGCGTGAACGCGACCATCGCCGCCAGGACGGCAGCGATGGGGAGCCACGCGCGAAGCCGGGGACCGATCATGTCACCACCTATGGTAGCGTATCGGCGTCGCGAAGGCAAGAACGCGCGTTCGCCTTTAGCCGCGCGCCATCAGCACCACGCCGGCGAGCGCGCAGGCGACGCCGGCCCACTGGATACCGTGCAGGCGCTCGTGCAACACGAGACGAGCCAGCATGACGGTGCTTGCAGGATAGAGGGAGGCGATGACCGCCGCGATCGAGATGAGCGTGTGGCGCAGCGCCAGCAGATAGAGCACGTTGGCCCCCATATCGAGGACGCCGGAAAGAGCGGCCAAGCGGATCATGCCGGCCGGCCGCGTCAGCGGTGCTCGCGTCCACAGCACGATGGCTCCGGTGCATAGGATGAACATCGTCCGCGAGGCGACCAGCGGCCACGCGCCGCGCGAACTGGCTGCCAGCAGCACGTAGACCAGGCCGAACCCGACGCCGCTCAGACAGGCCAGCATCAGCCCGGCGCGTTGCGGCTCCGGATCACCCGCAACGTCCTCATCGCTTGCGCGCGACACGAGTGCGACCGCCCCCAACGCCAGGGCGATGCCGACGATCGCCAGCGCAGATGGACGCTCGCCGCGCAGGACGCCGTAGGCGATGGGAACCGCGGCGGCGACCACGGCGGTGATGGGCGCGACGACGCTCATGCGCGCGATCGCCAGACCGCGGTAGAGCGCTGCGATGCCGACAAGGCCGACGAGCCCGACGAGCGCGCCGATCGCGAGATCGCGCGGAGGCGGCGGCCCGGCGCCCAGCAGCGGCACCGCGAGCAGCGCAGTCGCCAAACCGAAGGCGCCTGCGACGAAGACGACCGCCCAGACGACGGCGCGTTTGGTCGCAAGCCCTCCAAAGAAATCAGCGGCGCCGTAGATGAGCGCCGCGAGCAGCGCTAATAGGATCCCTATGGCGTAAGGCTCGAAGCAGGATCCGGATTGAAATCGATCGTCACTCGAAAGCGTACCTGCCTGACCACGGTTTTGAACATCCCGCCTTGTAGATCTCCCAGACTTACATCGGTGATCGCGAAATTCGCCGTTCCATCCCTTCGTATCTCGTCGATGTCGCTTGGTTGAACGTACCCTCTTCTCTTCTTCAGGACGTCGACGACTTTGGGCGAAAAGATGATGGTTCTCTGGAAACCAATCGTGTACTGCGGGTCCACAAATGTTCTCCCGATTATCTGTGTTTCGAATGGTCCGGAGTGTATCGGGGGCGTGAATATGGCCAGGTCGGTCTTCGGAAAGCGGCGGTCGAAGACCTGAATCTGCCAGCCCGTGTCCATCGGTTTGAACACGAGCTCATAATAGGCGGAGAACGGTAGGATGCGGTTCTGACCTTGGTTGAGCGTCACTTCAGCCGAGAAGTGCGCAAGCGCAAGCGCCCGAGCGGGCTCAAGCATCATGGCGAGCGCCGCTATCATAACGAACAGCGGCTTCGCGCCCAGGAACACGCGATACGTCCTCACGAGAGGGATGTGGAGGCGACCGGAGTTGAACCGGTGTCCGAGAAGACCCCCACGAAGGCATCTACAAGCTTAGCTCGGGTTTTTTTCTCGCGACCGCGTACTCTCCGAGCTCGATTACCGCGGCCGCCAGTCCCGATCAATTGTCCGACTCCGTCGAGACACCCGGAATCGTAAGCCGTCTTGTGTGACGTCCGCGGGCCCGTGCCGGCGCCGTTGCCCCGCGGCCGTAGCTAACCTAAGTTAGGCTGCTAGTGCGTATTCGCTATTCGCGTTTATACGTTGTCCGATCGTTTAAGGAGGGCTCGGAACTCCGCTTGCTTCCTTCGCCAGGGCACAACCCGTCGAGACCGTGACGCCCCCGCGACCGGACCATTCTACCTTAAGAAAGCCGTCCCGCGCAACTCAGCTCTGCTGCGGGCGCCTCTCCTCCTGCGGCTCACGGATGATAAGCGACAAGATCCACGAGAGGATGGACACCACGAGCGCGGCCCAGAAGGCATCCCAGAAGCCGCCTACATGGAACCCCGGGATCCACTTCAGCCCGAAATAGAAGATCAGCGCGTTGATGAACAGCGTGCCGATGCCTAACGTCAGGATGATGAGCGGACACGTGAGCGCCATGAGGATCGGCCTGATGATCGCGTTGGCGACGCCCAGCACGAGCGCGGCTTCGAGCGCCGCCGTGAGAGTGTCGGCCATGATCCCCGGCATGTGCCAGGGCCAATACGAAATCGCGATCACCGCCAGGGCCGTGATGATGAGCCTGATGATGAAATGCATGGCCCGGCCGTTCACTCCGGGCCGGGCCGCGCCCTGCTGTCCCTAGATGCCGACGACCAGACCAACCGGGTTGTTCAAGCCCGTAGTGATGGTGAGGATCGGCGCGCTGGCCGCCGACACCGGGGTTTGGTACACCGTTATCGAGCCCGCGTTCGAGACGTACATCAGACCGCTTGTGTCAAACGCGAGATAGCGAGGCGCGTTGATCCCGTTGGTCACGGCGAAGTTCGGGGCGGGATTGCCGAGCAGCGAGCCGGTGTAGACGTCGACCTTGCTGGCGGCGTTGTCGACCACATACAGGTTGTTGGAGGCGTCGAATCCCACCGTCACAGGCGTGGTGAGGCCGTTGCTCAACGTCAGCGCCGGCGCGCTCGCCCCCGTGACCGGAAGGTTATATGCGACCACGTTGCCGCCCGTCTTGTTCGCCACGAAGATCACCGCGCCGTTGGAGGTGACGCTCGTCGGGCCGTTGAGGCCGGTGGTGACTGTCACGGCGGGCACTGACGTGTTCGCGAGCGTCCCCGTATAGACGCTGATCGTGCCGGTCGGGTTGGTTCCGGTGGAGAAGTTCGCCACGTAGAAGATCTGATTGCTATCGAAGGTCATGTCCTGTGGCTGATGGACGCCGTTGACCAAGGTGAGCGCCGGCGTGCTCGCGCTGCCGACAAGCGGGGTGTAGGCGATGACCGCGTTGGAGTCTTGATCGGCGACGAACAGGTTGCCGAAGAAGTCCTCGATCAAGCCAGTGGCGCCATTGGGTCCCCCTGCGCTGCCGGGGATCGTGGACGTCGGCGCGCTTGCTGCGCTGAGCGGGAACGTGTAGGCCACGATGTTCGAGGTCGTACCGCCCGCCGCGAAATTCGCGACCAGCAACCGCTGGTGCACCTGCACAGGCGGCGGAGGCCCGCTGCTGGTGTTGCATGCCGGCAATACGAGTGCGCTGGCGGCGATCGCCGCCGCCGCGAAGAGTCGCTTCAACATGGTGTCGTCCCTCACGTCACGTGTGCTGCGTTCCGGTTCGGCTCGCCGGCGCTCGGCTACTGCCGTCCGCGGCGCTCTTCGGGATGAGGAAAGCATGAGAACCGCTAGCCCGGTTGGTTGAGCGCGGCGTGGATCGATTCAGCGAGCGTCCGGCTGATGCCGGGAATCGCCGCTAGCTGCGCCACGGAAGCGCGCTTCACGCCGGCGGCGGAGCCGAATGCACGCACGAGCGCGCGCTTGCGCGCTGGTCCGACGCCTGACAGCCCGTCGAGTCCCGAAGCGACCTGCGACTTGCCGCGCAGCGTGCGGTGGTAGGTCACCGCAAAGCGGTGCGCCTCGTCGCGGATGCGCTGCACGAGGTGCAGCGCGGGCGAATTGCGCGCCAGCAGCACGGGTTCGGCGACATCGGGCAGGTACAGCTCCTCGAATTGTTTGGCGAGCGCCGCGACCGGCACCGCCACGAGATCGAGCTCTTGCAGCACGCAGACGATCGCGTTGAGCTGCGCGCGTCCGCCGTCGATGAGCAGCAGGCTGGGGCGGCGCGCGAACTTCTTGTCCTTGTGCAGTCCCGCGCTCGCCTGATGCAGTCCCGCGCTCTTGAGCGCGGGTTCCTCCGGCGCGCGCAAGTAGCGCAACCGGCGGCGCAGCATCTGCGCCATGTTCGCGACGTCGTCGTTCGCCTCGGTGCCTTGGATCTTGAAGCGCCGGTAGTCGCTCTTCTTCGGTTTGCCGTCCTCGAAGACGACCATCGAGCCGACGACGTTGGTGCCTTGCACGTGCGAGATGTCGTAACACTCGATGCACTGCGGCACCGCCGGCAGATCAAGCGCAGCGGCGAGCTCTTCGAGGGCCAGCACCGACTTGGCCGTCGCCACCGCCGACGTGGTGAGGAACTCCTTGAGGTGCTGCTCGGCATTGCGCCGCACCGTCTCCATGAACGCCGCGCGGTCGCCGCGCCGCGGCACGAGCACGCGCACGCGCGACCCGCGGCGCAGCGACAAGGCGTCGCACAGCGCGGTGGTGTCCGGGATCGGCGCCTCGAGCATGAGCTCCTTGGGGACGTTCGGCGCAGTCGCATAGTACTGGGAGACGAAGCCGGCGAGGATCTCGTCGGGCGAGCGACCTTCGGTGCCTTCCATGATGAAATGTTCTTGGCCCACGAGCTTGCCGGCGCGCACGAAGAACACTTCCATGCACGACACCCCTTGGCCATGCGCACCGGCGATCAGATCCATGTCGATCTTGCTGCGCCACACGACCTGCTGGCGCGCCATGACGCGCTTGATCTCCGCGATGCGGTCGCGCAGACGCGCCGCATATTCGAAGGAGAGGTGCTCCGCCGCTTCGAGCATCTGGCGCTCCAGCCGCTCCACCAGCATGCTTTGCCGGCCTTCGAGGAACAAGACGACGTCGGCGACGATCGCGCCGTATTCCTCGCGCGTCTGCAAACCCGCGCACGGCGCCAAGCAGCGCTTGATGTGGTATTGCAGGCATGGGCGATGGTACTTGATGCCGATGTCATCCAGCCGGCACGTGCGTAGGGGAAAGACGCGCCGGATGAGATTGATGGAATCGCGCAACGACGCCGCATTGGTGTACGGGCCATAGTAGCGCCCGCCATCGTCGATCAGCTTGCGCGTGAAGATGACCCGCGGAAACGTTTCGTTGGTCACTTTGAGGTAGGGATACTTCTTGTCGTCCTTGAGCCTGACGTTGAAGGGCGGCTTGTGCTGCTTGATGAGGTTGGCCTCGAGCAGCAGCGCTTCGGCCTCGCTCTTGACGATGATCGTGCGCAGGCCCGTGACGCGTTCTACCAGCGCGTCCGTGCGCACGTGGTGGACCCGCCCGGGCTGGAAGTACGAGCGCACGCGCGAGCGCAGGTCGATGGCCTTGCCCACGTAGAGAACGTGTCCATCCACATCGAGCATCTGATAGACGCCGGGCTGCGCGGGCAGCCGTTCGAGTTGTTCTTGCAAGGGGGTCACGTTAGAATATTCGCGTCGACGTAAATGTAGTCCCGGCCTCTTGAGGCCGGGTTACGAGACGGCGTTCGTGCGGCGTGTCTTCTCGGCGCGCGCGCGCACCACGAGCCAGACGACGATCGTGATCAGCAGCGCGGCGAGAAGGCCGATCGAGATCGGCTTGATCTGCTCGATGATCACGTCCCAATGCTTTCCGAGGTGATAGCCGAGTCCGGCGAAGGAGACCGCCCAGATGAGCGCGCCCAGCGACGTATAGCCCAGGAACACCGCGAAGTTCATGCGGGTCACGCCGGCGGGGAACGAACCGAATGCACGGATGCCCGGCAACAGCTTGCAGATCAGCACCGCGCGATTGCCGAAACGCGAGAACCAGACGTCTGCCGCCGCGAGCTCGCGCTGCGCGATGAAGAACGTACGGCCGAAGCGCAGCAGCAGCGGCCGGCCGCCGTAGAAGCCGATGAAATAGGCGAGCACGGCTCCGGCGGTATCGCCGCTCGCGCCGACGACCACGACCAGTGGGAACGCGAACGTGTGCATGAACGCGAGGTAACCGGCGAAGCCGAGCATGAGCTCGCTCGGCAACGGCACGCCGACGGCCTGGCCGAACATGCCGGCGAACAGCCCCGTATACCCGAGCCGCGTGATCAGGTCGAGGACGAATTGCGAGATCGATTGGACAACGTGCATCGCCGCTTAGTGATTCGCCGTCGTGCGTGACGTCCATGCGGCGAGCACCCGCGCGGCGACTCCGCCGCCGTCAGCGACGATGGCGCGCAGCAGATCGCTCGGCGCGACGAGGTCGGCGCCGGTCTTGCCCGCGGTGACGTCGTCGAACAGCTTGCGCACGCGCGGCGTGATCACGATCCCCTCCCAAGGGTGTTCGCAGGGCGGATCCATGGCGACGCGCAGGGCGCCTTTGATCTCCCATGGCTGCGCGCCGATGCGCTGGAAATACTCAAGCGCATCGGGCGGCGGGGCAATGGCCATCGCGAGCAGCAGATGTTCGGTGCCGAGATAGTAATGGCTCGCATTGCGGCACTCCTGTTCTGCTAGATGCACGACAGCTTGTGCCGCGGGACTAAAACGTGAGAACACTCGTCCGCGATCCTAAGATGACATCGGGGCGACAGGACTTGAACCTGCGAACCTCTCGGTCCCGAACCGAGCGCTCTACCAAGCTGAGCTACGCCCCGGATTGTGACGGCTCTTCGTTCGTGCGCCCGGCAAGACGCTCCTACAAGGGAGACCGCGTTAACCGAAGCCGCGCGTGAAATTGCCCAGGCGCACCGCCGGAAACTCGCGGCGCATCCACGCGAACCAGCTGCGCATCCCCGCGGGCGCGCGCGCCGGACGGCCGACCGCGCGGAAGTAGACCTCCGGATCGACGTTGAGCGTGCGCGTCTGCACCATGTCGACCGGATGCGCGCGCAGCAAGGCGCCGAAGGCCTCCATCTCGTCCGGGTCGTCGGTGACGCCCGGGTGCGTGAGCAGGTTGAGCGAGATGACGATGCCGCGCTCGCGAGCCAGCGTGAGGCTGCGCCGCACGTCCGCGAACCCGTAGCCGCGCGGCCGATAGTAGGCGGCGTACGTCTCGGGCCGCGCTGCGTTGAGACTCACGCGCACCGATCCGAGTCCGGCGTCGATGAGTTTCTCGAGGGCTGCCGGCAGGCTCGCGTTGGTGTTGAGATGGATCACGCCGCGCGCCGTGCGCGCGCGGATCGCGGCGATGGCGGCCGCGATGCGTGGCGCCGCGAGCAGCGGTTCGCCCTCGCAGCCCTGTCCGAAGGAGACCATCGCTTGGTCGGCATGCTCGAGGTGCGCGACGGCGAGGTCCGCCATCTCGCGCACGGCAGGCAGCGCGCGCACGCGCTCTTGGGCGCTGACGATGCCGGCGTCGGGTTCCTGCTCGGAGATGCAGCCGATGCAGCGCGCGTTGCAGGCCGGCGATACCGGGATCGCGGCCTCTCCTTGGCGCAAGAACGCGTTTTGCGCCGTGTAGCAATGATACTCGAGCGCGCAGCGCTCGAGCTGCTGCACGAGCGGGCTGTCGGGGAACTCCGCGCGCCGCGCGTCGATGGCGCGGCGCAGAGCGCTCGCCGCGTGCGTCTGCGCCGACCAGGACTCGAGGTGGTCGGTGCGCATGGCTGCGACGCAGAATTCACCGTCGCGCCACGCGACGGCGGCGTAGCCGTACAGCGGCAGCGGCGGGGCATCCGCGCGCGGCTGGAACGCCGGCAGCAGCGTGCGCGTGTAGCCCAACGGCAAAGCGGCCGCGACGGCGCTCACATCGTCGCCTTCGAAGCGGTCGAACGTGACGACATCGCCGTCGTCCTGCGCGAGTACGCTCCGGCCGGGAAGGGTCAACAGCAGCGAGCCGCGCGGCAGCGGGATGAAATCGCGGGCCTGGGCGGGGCCGATGCGTCCATCGTCGGCGACGGCGCGCGCGCCGGGCAGATCGAGCACCGTGCCGTCAGCACGGGCGAAGACCGGCGCGAGCTGACGGCGTACCGGCGCGCGCATCTACGCGCTCGCGAGGACGTCGCCGGCGACATCGAACGTCGTCTCGAAAACGATCTCAGCGGGACCGGTCAACAGCGCGGATCCGTCGGCGCCATTCCATGCCACGTTCACCGAGCCGCCGCGCGTGGCGACCTCGATCGGCGACGCCAGACGGCCGGTCGCGATCGCCGCAGCGGCGGCGGCGCATGCGCCGGTGCCGCACGCCCATGTCTCACCCACGCCGCGCTCGTGGACGCGCATCTGGATGCGGCCGCCCGTGACGCGCGCCAGCTCGACGTTGATGCCGCTCGTCTCTCCCGACGCCTGCGAGGCCGCGGCGGCGAGCTGGTCCAGCGGGTACGTGTCGAGCGTGCCGTCCACGAAGATCACGGCGTGCGGGTTGCCCATGGAGACGCGCGCATAGTGAAACGTCCGCCCGCCGAATTCGAACGAGGCTTCCAAAGGTCGTGCGAGCGCCGGCGCGCCCATGTCCACGCGCACCATCGCCGGCGTGGCCATCATCTCCGTGCGGATGATGCCGGCAGACGTCTGCACGGCGAGCCGGTCCTGCGCGTGCCCGCCGCGCGCCAGATAGCGGGCGAGGCAGCGAATGCCGTTGCCGCACATCTCCGCCTCGCTGCCGTCAGCGTTGAAGATGCGCATGGCGACGTCGGCGCCGCTGTTCGGCCCGGCAGGCAGTAGCACCAGCAGACCGTCGGCACCGATGCCGAAACGGCGATCGCACGCGGCCCTCGCGAGCGCCGCATAACGCAACGCGGTGCCGGCGCGATTGTCGAGCAGCACGAAATCGTTGCCAGTCCCCTGGCACTTCGTGAGGGCGATGGATGGCATGGGTTGCCGGATCGGCGCGCTAGCTGCCGCTGGGGTGCGCTGCGCCGTCCGCGTTCGCTGCCGGCGCGGCGTCGCTCGTCGGCCGCGAGTTCGGACTGGCGGCCGCGTTCGCGGTCGCCCCGGAGTTCGCCAGATCGACGCCGGAGAACTGGACGGGCG
>Ga0209040_10003178_pt1 | contig 12653 bp, 13 predicted proteins | sample BogFormECP12_OM3_FD_188240 | JGI IMG/M metagenome (GOLD analysis project Ga0209040, IMG submission 188240) | Bog forest soil microbial communities from Calvert Island, British Columbia, Canada - ECP12_OM3 (SPAdes) (version 2) | ecosystem: Environmental > Aquatic > Freshwater > Wetlands > Bog ... | reverse complement strand
GCTGCACGGACTGCCGTAATGACGGCGGTCGCCGCGATCGACGCCGACATGAGACGTATGGCAAGGGCCTCGGCGGCCTGCCGCCGGCTGATGACAATCACGGGCGTAGGCCAACTGACTGCTCTCGCCTTTGTGGCTAGCGATCGACGATCCTTGGCTTCGGAACAAAATGATGCGCGAGATTTATGAGCGATTGCGCGGACGCAACGAGAGCGCCACGCTGGCCAACGACAATCCTTCGCGGCAAATTGAGGCTGTCAGAGGCTCAGGTCGGCCGTTTCATCGGGATGACGCGCGCTTCGTTGGACCCCTGCATCGCCGCCGAAATGGTCGCGCCGATCGTGTCGACGGCTCTTCGCATCGGGTCCGCATCCAAATGCGCATAACGCGCGGTCGTGGTGGGCTGTGAGTGCCCGAGCAGCTTCCCGACTATAGGCAAGCCCATGCCGCTCCCGACGCCTGTGCTGGCGAAGCTGTGGCGGAAATCATGCAGTCGAAACGCACGACGACCGTCTCCCCCGTCTAAACCCGCTGCGCGACGAATTCGATACCAAGCGCCGGTTATGTCGTTCCTCGCTAGCGTGGGGTCCTTGCTGGCGATGACATATGTTTCGTTTCTGGGGAGCTTATCGAGAACCGACAAGGCTGGAGCATTTAGGATCACCGTCTTTCGTCCCGTCTTGCTGTCCGCCAAGTGCAGCATGCCGCGGTCGAAATCAACTTCTGACCATCGCAGGTTTAATATTTCGCCCTTCCGGCACCCCGTTAACAAAAGTAGCCGGATCGCCGCCGTGACGAACGGCGAAACCACGACGTGAAGCTTGTCCGCCTTTGGCCGATGCTTCGCCTTGTTTGGGCCGGCATTCTCGTTGAGCATCCATGGAAGGCCGACGGTCTCCGCTTCCCGCAGGACGTCGCCAAGGCGGCCCAATTCAGCAACGGAAAGGTATCTCTCACGGGCCTCGGTCTTGAACTTCTCAGCAGCGCCGCGGACGGGGTTCGCGCCTTTCGGAATCCAGCCATATGTGGAGGCAAACCTAAACATGCTGGATAGGGTAACGAGTACGTTGTTAGCTGTCGTCGGCGTCCGTTTGCCTATGCTCCGGTGCAGGCGCCCAATGTCAGCGGATCTTACGGAGTCGAGTTTCAACGATCCGATATGGGGAATGGTCAGCCTGCGCAGATTATCAGCATAGAGCGCCTTCGTACGGGGCTTTATTTTTCCATGAGTGCAAGCCTCGTCAAGGAACGTCTCAGCAAATTCAGCCACCGTTGGCGTAGCTCGACTCGCGGAGCGGACGCCGGCGGGGTCGCTGCCAAGTGCGACATTGGCCAGAATGGTTTTGGCCTGCGAACGGGCTTGGTCAGGAGTTAGCTTTCCTGCCGCGCCGAGTGTCATCCGCTTCTTGGCGACGCCTCGGCCCCCGCCATCAGGGCGATATTCAACGATCCAAGAACGAAACCCGGACGGCATGACGCGAAGGCCAAAGCCTGCAAGTTCGCTGTCGTAGAGAATGAATGGCTTGTCCCGCGGCACGGCATTGTCGACCGCACGCTTGGCTAACCTAACATTTGGCACTTTGCCCTCGCGGGTCGAATGGTTATCGCCACCGTGTCGCCACGCCTAACGGCAACGTCAGAAACCTCGATAAATTTTCAGTAACTCAATTTGCTATGAATCTCAAGAGACTTCCGATGTGATTCACTGATTAGAAACGATGAGAAACGCCCAGAAATTTCAAAGATTCAGCCTTCCAAGCTGAATACGAGGGTTCGATTCCCTTCACCCGCTCCAACACACGACAGCAATCACTGAATTATTTCAGATATTTGATCAAACGTGACCGCGCGCCAGACCAGCTTCGGATAATCAGAAATAATAAGTATACAGCGTGAGCGTCAACTCGCGCCAACGCTGGGCGACTCCCACGACTCTGGGTTAATTCCCTAATTGACAACTTCACGAAAAAGTGATCATGATAAATGCAAAGTACAGTTTGCTGATATTACACTCTGCGCACTACTCGTCATAATCTTGGGCGAGGCGAGCGAGGCTGGAGTTTGACATTGTAAAGTATTGAACCATCAAAACTTGGCGGGAGGAAACAATGGCCGAAGAACGTGTTGAGATTCCGGGAAGCGAGCGACTGCACGCACACGGCGCGCGCGTTGGAAAACCCGTTGATCCAGACCTGCGCCTTACCGCACTGGTTACGGTGAAACGGAGGACGCAAGCTCCAAGAATCGTTTCTCATCATCGCGCGCTGACCCGTCAGGAGCTAGCGCAGACGTATGGGGCGGACTCCGCCGATATGGCGCGAATTCGGGCATTCGCTCAAGAGCACGGGCTTCGCGTCGTCTCCGAGAGTGTTCCAAAGCGAACCGTCGAGTTGGCGGGTACAGTCGCTAGTATGCAGGCGGCATTCGGAGCGCGGCTTCACCACGCCACTTTTGAAGGGCGCGCTTTCCGGCATCGAACGGGCGCTTTGTCGGTGCCTAGGAGTTTGGCGGGGATCGTTACCGGCGTATTCGGATTGGACGATCGGCCGCAAGCGAAACCTAGATACCATGCGAGACCAGTGGGAGGCGCGCGCGCACGGGCGTCTGCCGGCGCGCTGACGCCAGTCCAGGTGGCGAATCTTTACGGCTTCCCGCCGGGCGACGGCTCGGGTCAGACGATCGCAATCGTCGAACTGGGCGGCGGATTCTCTCAGGCCGATCTGACGACCTATTTTAGGGGGCTCGGGTTGCCGGTTCCGTCGGTGACGGCGGTTCCGGTTATGGGCGGGTCGAACAATCCGGGCGTCGACCCGGGCTCCGACGGCGAAGTGATGCTCGATATCGAGGTTGCCGGGGCGGTTGCTCCTCGCGCCCGCCAGCGGGTTTATTTCGCGCCGAACACTGACGCTGGGTTTCTCGCCGCGGTGAACGCGGCGATTCACGACGCGACTCAGCCCGGGGTGGTCTCGATAAGCTGGGGTAACCCAGAAGTAAATTGGACCGCCCAGGCGATGCAAGCGATGGAGAGCGCAATTCAGGACGCCGCCCTGCTTGGCATTCCAGTGACCGTGGCCGCCGGCGACGGCGGTTCGGCGGACGGAACCAGTGGGCTGGCGGCGGATTTCCCCGCGTCAGCCCCGCACGCGTTGGGATGCGGCGGGACCCGTCTGCAAGGCGCCGGAAGCACAGTTACCAGTGAAGCTGTGTGGAACAGCGGTGCGCAAGGCGGCGCAACAGGCGGTGGGGTGAGCGACGTTTTCCCGAAACCCGCCTACCAAGCTGCGACCAACGTTCCTCCATCGCCGGGGGGCGCTGCCGGCGGCCGTGGCGTTCCCGACGTATGCGGCAACGCCGCAGCCGAAAGCCCATATAAGGTGCGCGTCGACGGCCAGGACACTGAGGTCTGGGGCACCAGCGCGGTCGCCCCATTGTGGGCCGGCCTGATCGCGCGCCTCAACCAAGATCTTGGTCACCCTGTCGGCTTCCTGAACACGCAGATCTATCAGCCGCAAGTGGAATCCAGCGCTTTCCGCGACATAACGGTCGGCAACAATGATATCAGCGGGCAAGGCGGCCAGTACAAGGCGGGCCCGGGTTGGGACGCCTGCACCGGCCTGGGGAGTCCGAAAGGCGCCGCGTTGTTGAGCGCACTGCAGGCGGCGCCGCCGAGGCCGCCGGTCAAACCGCCGGTGAAGCCGCCGGTTAAACCGCCCGTTAAACCCCCGGTGAAGCCGCCCGTCAAGCCGCCGGTGAAGCCGCCCGTCAAGCCGCCGGTGAAGCCGCCCGTCAAACCGCCGGTGAAGCCGCCCGTCAAACCGCCGGTGAAGCCGCCCGTCTCGCCCCCGGGCACGGGGGGGCCGCCCGTCTCGCCCCCAGGCACAGGAGGCACGGGCGCAGCCGTATCCGCTTGGATGCCGCCCCCCTATCCACCCTATCCGGTTCCGCCGCCCCCGCCGCCGCCCTACCCGGTGCCGCCGCCGCCTGCGCCGCTTGCCGAGGCAGCTCAGCGGGCTCTCGGGATGCTCCGGCCTATCGGGGGTTCCGCTGCACTAGGCGTTGTCGGCGTAGTCGGGCTGGTCGTGCTGGGAGTCGTCAGCGTCGTGGCTCTCTCTGTTGGAACGGGGTTCTCACCGCCGTCCGAGGAGTGATCGAGGCTGCATGACCTTATGCAGCCCTAGGCTGCATGACCTTATGCAGCCCTAGGCTGGCGCGCGGCCGGGGTCTGGGTTTATATGCCCCGGTTCCGCGCCAATCGGCTACGAACGACGATGACAGGAGGAGAGGAGTGGCGGAGGATCGCGTCGAGCTTCCGGGGAGCGGGCCACCGGCCATACCGAGCGCCCGCATAGGAGAGCCGGTCGATCCAAATCTTCGCATAACAGTGTCGGTTCAGGTGAGGCGAAAAGCAGCGCCCCCGGAAATGAATTCCAATACTCCGCCCCTTTCCCGCGAAGAGCTCACGGAGCGTTACGGGGCGGATCCCGGTGACATTGCGCGAATTGAGGCATTTGCTCGCGAGCACGGACTTGAAGTCGTTTCAAAGAGCAATGAAACGCGGACGATTGAGCTGGCCGGCACGGTTGCGGATATGAATGCAGCATTCGGCGTGAAGCTGTCTAAGGCGAATATCGACGGGCGTGAGTTCCGGTACAGAGAAGGTCCCGTGACGCTGCCCCGAAGCATCGCCGAGTCTGTTACGGCTGTCCTTGGTCTTGAAAACACGCCAGCGGCTAAACCTCGAGCAGCGATCTCGCCTGCGGCTTAGGCTGGGGCAGAACGAGCGCGGCGTATGCCTGTCCGGTCCGGGGACGACGGTTTGATGACCATGCAGCCGACGCCGGTCAGCGTCATCATACCGGTTAGAAATGAGGGCGGTCGAATCGCTCACGCAATCCGGTCGATCGTTGAGGGACGGTCTTGCTGTTTTCCGCTCGAACTAGTGATCGTCGACGATGCGTCGACGGACGGCGCTTGCGAGAATCTCCAACAGTTGATCGAAGGCGCACCCGAGACGCGCCTGATGGTCAGACGGCTTGAATCCTGGTCGGGAATACCATGCGCCCGCAATCGAGGCGCCGAGATAGCCGGTTACCCGATCTCTTTCATCACGGACGGCAATACGCGCTTTCCGCGCCATTGGGATATCCCAATCTGGCGATATTTCTCGAGGGGTCGAATCCTGGCGGCCACCATTGTTGACATGGCATCGTCGTTTCAGGGCTTCGGATGCCAATTGATGCTGCCGTCGATGAGCGTGACTTGGATTCCCGTGCCCCACGCGTACGGTTGGCACGCGCCTGTCAGCGCTTGCACGGGTACGGTCATCGACCGCGAACTATTTCAGCAACTCGGGGGCTATGACGAGACCCTCCCGCTCTACGGCGCGGCGGAGCCGGAGCTGAGCATTCGCGCATGGCTCAGCGGCTATGAGATTGTGAGCGTGCCGGAGTTGCGCATCCATCACCGTTTCCGGCCACGAGCGGCGCATGATGCGTTCCTCGCGTACATCAGCCCGATTCAGTTGCGTAACTACCTGAGATTGGCGTGTTATTATCTGCCCGAAGACCTGCTTGCCCGTACTTGCGGCTACTACGCCCATTTGGTGCCCGAGACGTTCAACCACCTCTGGGCGGATCTTTACGGGAGTGATGTTTGGGACAGGCGTGCTACGCTCGCTCGCCATCTGCCGCGGGATTTTCAATGGTTCGCAAAAAAGTTCCCGTTGCTGTACGACAATTGAACTATCAACTGCCATTCGCAGCCAAGCTTTTTTCTAGACAGGGGTTTTCGCGATGCCAAAAGTGCTCGTAATCATTGCGGCCAAGAACGCGGCCGCCTGGTTGTCGCAGTGCGTTCAATCCGTCTTGGCTCAGCGTCTCCCGTCGGGCTGGGAGCTCGGTGTCGCGATTGGCATTGACGCCTGTCCACCAACCTTGGCTGTCGCGACCCAATTTGACACGCCGAACTTGGCTGTTCGTTTCTTCCCTGAACATGTGGGACCATACGTCGTCTTTAATTCGCTGGCTTGGGCTGCCAGACCTGACGTTCTAGTCCGGTTCGATTCGGATGATATCATGCTGCAAGGCTATCTATTCGAACAAATCCAGCTTCTTGACCTGAGTTTAGGGCCGACCATTGTTCAAACTTGGTCAATCTATGTCGATGCTCACTTACGACCCTGCTCGGCTACTCTTTCAAATGGAACGCTCACGCCCACGGATGGCCGCCGGTCGCAACCGTCCGATGGGCAGTTTTTGATGACAAGCGCCGTTTTCGAGCGATTCGGCGGCTTTCGTGGATGGCCATGCCACGCGGACAGCGAATTTCTGCAGAGGGCAAAGTGGAGTGGGATCTCAACGAAAGTTGTACAGAAATATTTATACCTCCGACGCGTCCACTATAATTCGCTTACGACGTCTAAGAAGACAGGTTATTATTCGCGAATACGCCGACGCTATTCCAAACAAATTGGTGATGCATGTAGGCGCTATGCCAGAGGAGACACTCCAGAATGGGTATACCCAGTTATCGCGCGCTATGCGCCTGTAGGCCGGCTTGACTAGTGTCGCGCGTGGCGAAATCGTGAATGATGACCGTTGTGACTTTGAACTGGGCCCGTCCCGATTATTTAGTGAGTAACCTCCGTCGATATGCCTCATACCGTATTGTCGATCAGGTGCTGTGCTTTAACAATGGGCCGGCGCTTAAGGTGGGCAAACTGCCGCGGAAATGCATTCTTGTCGAAGCCTCAGAGAATATGGGCCTATATCCCCGGTTCGCGCTTGCCGCGCTCGCGCGCACGGAGGCGATCTTTCATACGGATGATGATATCTGCGTACCCGAGACAACCCTTGACATATTGTTGGGCTCATGGAGACACGCTCCAGGAAGTTGCCATGGGCTCCATGGCAGAGTGGCGCGACCCAAATATCAGCTCGGTGACGTGTTCGGGCCTGTTGAGATTGTGCTGACGCGTGCGGTGCTTTGTAGCCGACGAGTAAACAACGCAGCGCTTTCGTCGACGTCGCTCTTCGACGACATTGTTGGGGTGCCGCACGGAAACGGAGAAGATATCATCCTGTCTTTTGCCGCTATGGCGATGTCTCGCTCGCTGAACTTTGCCTACCGCCTCGATGCGGAAGATCACCCCGTGGATGCGGACACGGCGATACATCGAAGATGGTCCGGTCACATCAGGCACCGCCAACAAATTGTCCGCCGTTGCCGAAAAGTCTTCAAGCTGTAAGTCTCCTCAATTGCCCGTACGGGCTGACAACCGTGCGCGGGCGGCGTTGGACGAAAGGGGTAGCCAGGACTCTCACGTCGTAGTGAGGAGCGCGTAGAATATGAGACCCAGCGATGATGTCTTAATCGAAATCTGCAGTTCAGTGTCCGGTTCCCGAGTTCTGGGAATCCTAGTATGCGGCTCTTTCGCGACGGGTACTTATGACGCGGGCAGCAGCGACATCGACCTGATTTCAATTGCTGGAGTTGCTCGTTCCGGTCGATTCATGGGCCTCGTTCAAGGCATTAGGGTCGACGTCTACACGGGTTCCCAGGCGGACCTCGAGAGGGCGCTGCGCCGTAATGCCCGCGGTAACAACAACTCACTGCTGTATTCGTTTGTTCGAGGTCGCCCGCTGCACGATCCGCAACGGATGGTTTCCCATCTGAAGCGGCTGGCGGCACAAATATGGCGGGACGGACCGGCTACACCTAGTTTGGAGGAAGCGAATAACCTAAAAAACGCGATGCAGATGACGTTAGTGAGCGCTAATCGACTGGGCCTTCGCGCCGACCGTTCCTCGGAATGGCGCGAGTTGGCTCATATTTATTCTTCAAAGCTACTGATCGAATGTATCGACGCTTACTTTAGGATACATCAGCTTTGGGCATCGGCAATTTGGGAAATGCTGAAGTGGGAGGATCCGAGATATTGTGACATACTACAGATTATTCGATCGTACTTGACCAACCCGTCACTAGAGGGTCGCTTGGAAGCCACAAAAGAAATTGCTCAAATGGTGTTAGCAGGCTGCTAAACGGTTGGCGAAGCCATGTGCTGCATTGTCCCCTACCCGAGAGGGCCGGTGAATCCCCTGTCAACGTAGTGCAACAGCAGCGACGTCGACGAACAGCCTTGTGGCAGGCGGTCACGGTGGTGCGGCAGCCGCCGGCCTCGATAGAGAAGCGCCTCTCCCAAATATTGCCAAATCGCAACTGTCCCGCGGGATGTGTCCAGCTTGATTGGCCATGGAGATTGCTCGCCCGGCTCCGGGGTCGAGTCGATCAGCAGGGTGACGCTATATTCGCACTGTGGCCGGTCAGTGTGGCGCTCGAGCCTCGATCCGCTCTGGTAGGCGACGAAATAGGCATAGGAAGGCTTGAGCGCCGTTCCCGCGATATCGCCTACAACTGGCGTCAGCTGTTCGTGCACGTACATGGCAACGGGCTCGTTGTGGGCCGCATAACGGCGCCCGACCTGGCCGTCGCCCAGTTGGAAGGAACCGGTCCGGACCTTGTGACGGTAGTAGCGACGCAACGCGCCAAGATGAAACGGCGGAATGAAGTTGGGAACCCCGACAAAACCTTTTTGAAAGTCCGCCGCGCGAAAAGCCCGATAGTGGAGCCATTCGCTCCGCCTGCGCGCAGGGTGATCGTCAGGGACCAGGATATCCGCGTTGGCCAAGACCCACCTGATATGAGGGGACAAACTAACGGGAGCGGGCCGTCCGGGCGCGAATTGAGCCAGGAAGGCCAGATATTCTGGGCCCACCCAATAGGGCCAAGCGGCGCCCGTCGCAGCATCGGGCACCCAAATAACACAATCGTGATGAAGAAAATAACCATCGTCAAGGCGCGGGGGGACAAAACGGTCCAAGGGCGGATCACGCCAGGAAAACCAGCACTGCGGATTGACGATCAACGGGCCAGGATAATCACGTCGAAGCAGACGAGGCGGGGTCAAGTAATAAGGTTGCTCGTCCAGCAAGCAGTGGTAGCGATCAGCCGGATGACCGTAGGGGGTCATCGGCGATACCAGCCATTTACGGTAAACCTGCTGTCGGCAAATTCTCTAGAGGGACAGATCACCGGAAGGATCTCGTGAAGATAGCAGCTTGGAAAGACGACGATCTGGTTCTGAAGTGGATAGATTACCTGGAAGCGTTCGGTCTCAATAGGGACGCCGTCAGCGTGGACAGTGTCGAAAATTCGCAGTTCGCCGCCGGCGAACCGACGCGGCTCACGATGAAAATAGTAGACGAACGTTATCTCCCTCGCTTGTAGTTCGTCATCGCCGTTGTCGGTGTGGGGACGGAAGAATTCGCCGTGGTTGGATGAGGTAAGTTGGATTTCCAATTCTCTTACGATGAACGGCCGTTTTGTCAACGCTAGCAGCAGGTGTGGCAGGAGGGTCAAAAGACGTTGCTGGAAGAGAAATCGGTAAGGTCCGAGGTCGAAGAGGACCCGCGACCGCCTATACTCGCTATCTAGTTCCGCCGCCCCATCGTAACGCTTGACCTCAGATTGACCGAATCTTGACGCGTTCCTGAGACAGTAGTTCAGTAGTCCAGACAATTCCTCGGCGGCGAGAAACTCGTCATAGAGCATGATCGGGACCGTCCGCGCGGAACGAGGCCACAAGTTCGCTTCGGAATGGACGTCGCGGTGAGGGATTGACGTCATCGATGGTTGCTCAACCGTCGTCTGCGTAGCGTTCCCATTTTGAACTATGCACCCAATCGCGCGTGGGTGGCAACTGATGAGCTGGGACCGCGGCTGAGCTCGCGCGGTGGCGAAGAGGTGCCATTGTCCGGGCAATTGTGCTCCGAAACTCTTTCGGGGACGACCATGGCGCTGTTGGTTCACGCCGATCCTTGCCATTCCCGGGCAAGGGGGGATCCAGCTTGGCCCTGACGCGCCGCCGCCAGCCCCGGAAGCCCGCTTTCTCGCGCGCGTGACACTTCGGTGGAAGCTCTCCGGATCGGCTCTCTCGCGCTCACGCCGGCAACGGACGGGTCAGTTCGGTGAGGCTCGCAATCCTTCCGCGCTCGATCGCGATGAAGGCGATGACCTTGAGTTTCGCATTCTCGCCGCTCATCGCTTGCGTCTCCACGACGTACATTGCGGCGACGGTCGGGTCTTCTACGACCAGCGCCTGGAACGTCACGCGTCCCGAGGGCAGCGATTGTTTCTGCGCGCGGGCCTGGCCGAGGAATTCTCTGTAGTCCGTCCGGACGCCGTCGACCTCCTGGACGCAAGTCTCGGCATAGTGGCGGGAGAGACTTTCAACCGGCTCACGCGGGTCGAGAAGATTCGCGAACGTCGCATTGAGCAGAGCGCGCCTCGTCTCTGATCAGCGCCGGCACGACCGTCACGCGGCGCGCGGCGCGATCAGTTCGAGATCGGCGCCGAGTTCGCGACGGCGCTCCATGAGATCGTGATCGGCGTGCAAGCCGAGGAAGAAGGCGGGCGTGAGCCCGAAATACCGGGTCAGACGCAGATCGGTGTCGGCGGTGATCGCCCGCTTGCCGAGCACGATCTCGTTGATCCGACGGGGCGGCACGCGCAGCGCGCGGGCGAGCGCCGTCTGGCTCAAATTGAGCGGGCGAAGGAACTCCTCGAGCAGGATTTCGCCCGGCGTCGGATTCGGAAGCCAAAACGCGGACATGGGCCCCCTACAATGCCCGCTCCCACCTCTTGCGATACTCCAACAGCCCCGGAATCCGCCAGGCCTCGGCCGGGGCGAGGCGGGGCGGGGCGTGGGGCTCGCCCCAACGGGCGAGCATCGCTGCGCCTTCGGCCGCGCCCGAGGTCGGGGCGACGACGATGGTGCGGCCGGGCATGAGGCCTGCAAGAACGGCGGCGAAGGCGGGCGAACGGTTGAAGCCGCCTTCGACGATGACATCGCCCGGCGCTTCGAGCCGATCGAGCACATGGGCGGTCATCAGCGCGACATAGAGCGTCGCCAGCGCCGTTCGCGCGGCCGGCGTCTTCGGCGCTTCGCCGACAATCCGGCCTTTCCGTCCGGCGAAGGGGCCGCCCTGATCGGAAAAGGCGGGCAGCGCCGTCACGCCCGCGGCGACGATGGCCGCGACGTCGGCCTCGTGCGCTTCGGCGGGATGGTCGCCGGCGAGAACCGCGAACTCCCGCCCGCCCATGAAGCGCGCGGTCGGCACGGGGCGCCCGCGGACGTCGACGTTCATCAGCATGTCGGCTTCCGGATCGAGCCGGCCCTTGCCCCCGACCGCCATCAGGATCGCCCAGGTGCCGGTCGAGACGACGCTGAAGGGGTCGCTGCGCGCGGCCAGATGGGGAACGAGCGAGGCGTTGGAATCATGCGCGCCGCAGACGACGCGCACGTCGGGCGGAAGCCCGGTCGCCGCGGCGACTTCGCGTTTCAGCGGCCCCAGCGTCTCCCAGGCGCGGCGCATCGGCGGAAAGAGAGGCGTCCAGCGGAGCCGCTCGACCATGCTCGAGAGGCGCCCCTCCGTCGGCCGCCAGAGGTCGGTATGGGCGGCGATCGACGTCACTTCGGAGGCCATGATTCCGCTGAGCCGCCACGACCAGTACTGTGGCCAGGCGAGGAAGGCGCGGGCATGGGCGAAGGCGATCGGGAACTTGCGCTCGACATAGAAAATCTGCCGCCCGAGATTGAGCCCGCGCGGCAGGTTCGGCGCGAGCGACTCCTCGAACGGCGGCCTCAGCGCGTCGTATTCGGCGTCGACGGCGGCGAAGCCGTCGAACTCGTAGTCCACCGGCGGCGCCGCGACGCCCTCGTCGGTCACGAGGACGCCGGCGGCGCCGTGCGCGGCGACCGAGACGGCTTCGATCGGAAATTTGGCGCCGACGTCATTGAGAGCCGCGAGATAGAAGGCCCAGGCGCGCTCCGCATCAAGCCTCAGATACGGCCATTCGGCGTCGGGCTTGAGCGGCGCGCTCACTTGCGAGCGTTCCGCGACGACCTTGCCCGCGGGGTCGAAGACGACGAGCTTGGTGTTGGTCTTGCCGATGTCGAGGACCGCGACGCAGCCGGTCATGCCGTCATTCCAGATGAAAGACCTCGATGAGCGGCGCGGTGACGGGGCTGCCGTCGGGATTGGCGGCCATGATGTCCTTCATATACGCCCACCAGCGCTGCATCACGGGATGCTTGGTCAAGTCGTCCATGCCGTGATCGTCCGAGCGCTCGAGATAGGCGAAGAGGACGTTGGTCTCGGGATCGAGATGGATCGAATAGTTGCGCACGCCCTTCTCGCGGATGAGCGCCTTGAGATCCGGCCAGATCGCGTCATGGCGGCGGCGGTATTCGTGCGCTTGGCCGGAGTCGAGGAACATCTTGAAGGCGTAGCGCTGCATATCAGGGCCTTCCTCGCAGGACTCGGCGCACGAGCGCGGGCGTCGCGATCGATACGATCAACAGGACCCCGTTGAGGATGCTGATGACGATACCTGGAACGTTGATCAAGGAAAGGCCGAAGGTGGTGAATCCAAGCACGAACACGGCGAGCGCGACGCCGGGAATTCCCCCCGAGCCGCCCGAGATCGAGACGCCGCCGAGCACGACCATGGTCACGACTTCCAGTTCGAATCCGAGCGCGATGTTGGGCCGGGTCGAGCCGATGCGGCCGGTGAGCAACACCGCCGCCAAA
>Ga0209040_10003176_pt1 | contig 12655 bp, 10 predicted proteins | sample BogFormECP12_OM3_FD_188240 | JGI IMG/M metagenome (GOLD analysis project Ga0209040, IMG submission 188240) | Bog forest soil microbial communities from Calvert Island, British Columbia, Canada - ECP12_OM3 (SPAdes) (version 2) | ecosystem: Environmental > Aquatic > Freshwater > Wetlands > Bog ... | reverse complement strand
CTACGCGCTGCACCATGCGCTGATCGCCGGCAACCTCGCCTATGCCGCCTGGCGCGACGGCGGGCTCACCGTGCTCGACGTCGGCGATCCGACCCGGCCTCAGCTGCTCGCCCATCGCAACCTCGATCCGCCCTTCGGCGGCGGCACGCATTCACCGCTGCCGCTCCCCGATCGCAACCTGCTGGTGCTCGCCGACGAGGCCAATTTCGCCGATTGCAGCCAGGGCCTCCGCCACATCTGGCTCTTCGATGTGCGCGAGCCGACCAATCCCGTCAGCTTCGCCACGATGCCGGTGCCGTCCGAGGCCGACTACTGCGCCAAAGGGGGTAATTTCGGGCCGCATAATCTCTGGGAAAACCGGCCGGGCGCCTTCCAGAGCTCGCGCTTCATCTTCGCGACCTATCACAATGCCGGTGTGCGGGTCTTCGACATCGAGAATCCGTTCCAGCCGCGCGAGGCCGGGTTCTTCGTGCCGGCCGATCCCGGGCATATGTTCGACCCGCGTCCCAATCGGCCGAAGGTCATCCAGTCCGCCGATTGCTTCGTCGATGCGCAGGGCATGATGTATCTCACCGACAATAACGCCGGGCTCTATATCCTGCAGTTCGCAGGCGCGTAGCCATCCCAGGTGAAATGGGCGCGTTCCCGCTCGAAGTAGGTTAAGTTCGGGGCGGAATTTACCGCCGCCGGAGCAATGGCCACCACGACCGCTGCCCGTCGACTGACCGCGATCCTCGCCGTCGGCTATTCGCGCCTGATGGGTGCCGATGAGGAAGGAACGCACGAGCGCGTAAAGGCGCATCTCGCCGAACTGATCGATCCGAAGATCCGCGAGCATCGCAGGCGGATCGTCAAGACCACCGGCGACGGCGTATTGGCGGAATTCGCCAGCGTGGTCGACGCGGTGCGCTGTGCGGGTGAAATCCAGCGCGCGATGGCCGACCGCGATCTGGATCTCGCCGAGGAGCGCCGCCTGCGCTTTCGCATCGGGGTCGATCTCGGCGACGTCATCGGCGATGGCGACGACATCTACGGCGACGGCGTCAACATCGCAGCACGGCTGGAGGGGGTGGCGGCGCCGGGCAGCATCTGCGTCTCGGGCACCGTGCGCGACCATGTCGGCGACCGGCTCCCTTACGCCTTCGAGGACATGGGCTTGCAGAGCGTCAAGAATATCGCGCGGCCGGTTCGAGTCTATGCGTTGCGCCCTGAAGGCATAGCCGGCTCGCCCAGGGCACGCGTTTCGTCCACCGCCCCAAGTTCGTCGCCGACCGGCGCGGCGCGCCTGTCGATCGTCGTCCTGCCGTTCACCAATCTCAGCGGCGACCCGGATCAGAAATATTTTGCCGACGGGATCACCGAGGACCTGCTCGGGCGAATACCCGAGCTGAAGTCGCCGCGTTGCTTGAGCCCGAAGGCCTTGACGAGCGCCGGTGCACAGATGCCGCGAGTGCGACCGCGATGCTCAGAGGCCAATCCCATTTCGACGGGTCTATCTTCCCTTCAGCGGTCGCCGGAAGTATCGGTATAAGCCTGCCGTCGCGATTACAGTGCAGCTCTAACGAGGCGGCCGGGCGCTTCCTTCGCGATCGATACCGGGCTCCAACCACTCGCCGGATGGCCTCGACCTCTCCCCTTGCGGGCGCATACGCGCGCGCACGCGCGTGCAGGTGCGCTTGCAAGCTCGGCGCCGCGGCCGACTGACCGCGCCGGTCCGTACGGGGAAAACCCGGGGGGCGAGGGGGGCGCGAGAATTGCAAGGTTCTCCCCCTTGCGGGCACATGCGCGCACGCGCGCGTCCGAAAAGGCGCCATGCTTCACACCCAATCCGGCTTCGATCGGCTCCTTTGCCACCCAACGCTTCCCCCGTCCGGGCAGCATGCCGAGGTATGCCAGCCGCGAAAATGTTCCTCGGCCTGATCCTCCGCGCTGCCGCAGTGGCGGCGCTCGCCGGCATTCTGATTGAAACTGTTCGGATTAGCCTGATTGTCGCCCGCCCTGAAAGAGCCCGGTCGCGATCGGCCGGGCTCTTTCGTTGATCGGATCAACCGGACCTTGGCGCGCAAACCGAAGTTCACCTCGCATCAGTGGAGCGATCCGCCCGCTGCCGCTACCGAGGCGATTCTCCCGGCGAGACAAAAGGGATTATCGGGAAAGGCTCGTCGTACAACGGGCGTCTGGGTTGCATCGTGGGTGGCGGCGACCATGAATGACACCGGCATCGCCCTTGAAGTCGAAGACGATCCGCTCACGATCGCCATCGAGGCGCTGACCAGCATAATTGTGGCCCTGACGGGTGCGCGAGGGCTGCTGCAAACGGCGCCCGTTTGCGACAGCGATTTCAAACTCGCGCTGACCGCCGTGAGGGACGCAGCCGCGACCGTCAGGATCATACTTGTGGCGATCGAGCTGGCCCGCGCGGGAGGAAAACCATGAGCGCGTCGATCCGTCGGCGTGGCGCCGCGGCGTTGCTCAACATTGGCGAGACGTGCAAAGCACTATTTCTCGCGACCCTCCCCGGGCGGCCGGGTTTTACCCGTACGGGCCGGTCGGTTAGTCGGCCACGGCGCCGAGCTTGATGTGACGCCGAGGCAAACCATGCCTTCTCGCGCGCGGGTGCACGCATACGGCCCCGATGGGGCCGGTGCTGCACAGATGTCGCGAGTGCGACCGCGATGCTCAGAGGCCAACCCGTCTCGACGAGACTGTCTCCCGCTTCAGGGGTCGCCGGAAGTATCGGTATAAGCCTGCGTCGGCGATCGAAGTGCAGCTCTAACGAGGCGGCGAGGGGCCTTATCCCGCTGCCTCCGGGACAAAAATGTTACATAATCTGCAAAAATGTTACATAATCTGTTAGAAAGTGGTGACGCATTCAGCTTGATTTGTGGTAGATTATCCAAAAGGGTTAATGCCGCCGCATGTTGGAGTATGTCGGGGGCCAAGAATTATAGCTACCGCCCGCCTGGTCGTTGCCCGGGGGTAGTGAACGAGCGGGGGCGGCTGGCTCCTCCGACGAGAAGCGAGAGCGGAACCCTGAATTAAGAAGCCGGGCAGATCGTCCTCTTGGGGACGCGATTGTGATGCTACCGCGGGAGGCGACGCAGGTCCAGCTGGCGAAAATGACCGCCTTTTCTCGCTCGCTTATCGAGTTTGAACAACGATTCGGTGGTGGGGCCGCCAGCGCCCAATATTGCGCGGGTTGGCCCGACGGCTTTGGTTGTTCCAGCTGCTACCCGCAGCAGAACCTCACGGTTCTGTGATCGTCTGCGTTGATCGAGGACGGCGGCCCCGGTGACAAATATTCGCGTAATCATCGCGAGTCCGGTGCGTCTGGTGCGAGAAGGCATGGTTGCGAGTTTGCGCGGCCGCAAGGGAGTGGTCGTGTCGGATGCCGTCGATTTGACCGCACCGGGGATCGCAAAGATCGCCGATGAAGAACCCGATGTCGTGCTTGTCGACGTGGGCGAAAGGGATCCCATCGCGGTAGGCCGGCTGATCAAGGCGGCCAATCCGCGAGCCAAGCTCGTGGCCTTTCCACTAGATGAGAACAACGACCAAGTGTTCGCGTGCGCAGCCGCCGGCTTTTCCGGCTATGTCACGCGCGACAGCGGCGCTGACGAGCTGCATCGTGCTTTGGTTGACGCGATGGAGGGGCGCATGCGCTGCGCACCACACATCGTGGCGGCGTTGTTCAATCGGCTCGCCGGCTTTTTACGGGAACCCGATCCACCGGAATCTTGCCCGTCCCTGACGTCACGCGAGAGCGAAATCCTGGCACTCGTAGAGCAAGGTCGCTCAAACAAGGACATCGCGCGTCAGCTTGCGATCAGTTCCGGGACGGTCAAGAACCACATGCATAACATCCTGCAGAAGCTGCAGGTGAGCCGCCGCGGACAGGCCGCCGCCCGGCGGAACCGGATCTCGCCGGCTAACTGGCTCCCGCTTTTCCTTATAATTTGCGATTTGTCCGAAGCGCTTGCAGAGTCCATGGCCGGTGCTGCGCTGCTTTAACTAGATCCTTCGACCGCGTCGGCATGGATCGAGACCGGGTTGGGGATCTAGACCAGTTTGGCTCGTCGACAGCCCAGGGTATGGACCATCGGTTATCCCCTCTGATCTATAGCGCCGTCCACGGCTGTTGGTTAAATTTTTAGGCATTGGTTAACACGGACACTGCCCGGTTTGCGGGAAATGGCCGATTTCCCTCGCTCGTTGAGCGAGTTCGAGCGGCGATTCGGCGACGAGGCGGCCTGCGCCGAATACCTCGCAGCGGCGCGCTGGCCGGAGGGCTTCGTCTGCCCCGGCTGTGGCGGCAGCAAAGCCTGGCGGCTCGAGACCGCGCCCTGGACCTACGAATGCGCCCGCTGTGGCCACCAGACCTCGGTCACTGCCGGAACCATCATGCACCAGTCCAAGCTGCCGCTCACCACCTGGTTCTGGGCCGCCTATGTAATGGCCACGCAGCCCAACGGCATTTCGGCCCATCAACTTCAACGCGAGCTCGGTCTCGGCTCCTATAAAACCGCTTGGTTGCTGTGCGCCAAGCTCCGCTGCACCATGGTGGTGCCCGACCGGACCCCACTATCTGGCTTGGTCGAGATCGATAAGACCGAAATCATTTGGCGCAGCAAGAATGGTGTTGGTGCCGGTGACCGACGGAGCTACCGGCGCCAGATGCTGATCGTCGGTGCCGTCGAGGTTCAGGATCTCCGGCTCGGCCGGATCCACCTGAGCACAGTGCCCGACCACTCTGCGGACAGCCTGCACGCCTTCCTCGCCGCCAGTCTCGCGCTGGGCGCCACCGTCAGGACGGACGGTCGGCTCGGCGATTGCAGCGCTCTCGGCATCGATCACGATCCCCAATTTTTCGTTGTGGCGGCCGGCCATAACGGCCTGCACTGGATCCGCCGCGTCTTCTCCGACCTCGAAGTCTGGGCTTTGGGCGTCCCCCATGGCCTGCGCCGCAAGCATCTCCAGTCGTATCTCGACGAGTTCGTCTTCCGCTTCAACAGCCGCCGCACCCGGGACGCCGCCTTCTCCGCCCTCCTCGGCATCGCCGTTGCGCAGCCGCCCGTCACCTACAAGATGTTGGTCTCACAAGGAGCGGCGGCATCAGCTCCTGGGCTTCCGCTGTGATGACCAATAACGAGATCGTTCTGCTGGAGATATTTATAACACAATTTAGCGCCGTTGCTCTGGGGACGGTCAGTGTAAGTGGGGCCGACTGGTTGTATCAGAGGGGTCGAATTCGCCAGACCCTGCATTCCATTTGGGTCTCTTGTTCGATCACCGTCATCTGTTTGCCGGTGCTGGCGTGGACCACCAACGTGTTCCTTGGATCCGGGATGCTGAGCCAAGTCTTTGTCGGCACACCTGGCGGGTTGATCTTCTTCTGGGTGTACCGCAACTTGCGCAAACTCCCTGCGGAGCACGAATTTCGGGCAGGATCTACCCCACACCCCCACAAAGCTCGGCTGCACCGACCGGTTGGATGTCACATTACGGCTTCGGGTTCCTGGCGGGTAGCACCGAGGCCCGAGCCAATCTTGGGTAATCGCTATGCACGAAGTCTGCGATCACTCGGCCACGTCGGAAAATTTCATCAAGCTTATCCCGTTGCATCCGGCGGAGGTCGTTGTCGCGCTCCGGGCGTCAACTGGATCCCCTGTCGCCTGCGAGCGTCATCCTGCTCGCTCATCCGCGGGCCCGCCGACCCGCGGTAGCTCAAATGACCTCGGCCCACGATCTACGACTCAGTGTAGTATACTAGATAGGGCTCGACGCGTGATCGGCACTTTGCGGAAGAAAGGAAAGCCGATGCCGGGTGGTGCAAGGCGCTACCGGTGGCGCCGCATAGTTGTCGCCGGTGCTTTTACCGCACTCGCCTGGTCGACCGCATACGCCAAGGACTCTACTGGCTCAGTCAAGGAGGCGGAACAATATATCGCGAAAGGAGATCTTAAGGCCGGCGAAATCGAGTTGCGCAACGCCATCCGCGAGACGCCACAAGATCCCGTTCTGCGTGCGCGACTTGCCGAAGTGTATCTGCAGGAGGGTGATGCCCAATCGGCCGAGCGCGAGGCGCGCGCCGCTCGCGAACGCTATGGCAATGAGGCCGATTACTTGCCGGTGCTGGCAGACTCCCTGCTTCGCCAGGACAAATTTGCCAACCTCATAGACCTGGTGCAGCCAGGCGATCGGGATCCGGTCCTCGAGAGCAAGGTCCGGACGGCGCTCGGTACAGCGGCCGCGGGGCTGCGCGATCCGGCCAAGGCTGAGGCATTGCTGGGTGAGGCAATCAGGCTCGATCCGAGCGCCGCGAGGCCAAAAATGGCGCTCGCGCGGCTGGTGACCGGAACCAAACCGGCCGAAGCCGACAAGCTGATCGACGAAACGATCGCCGCCAACCCGCGCTCGGCCGAAGCTCTTCAGGTCAAGGGCGAGATGCTCAGCAGCCGGGGCGACCAGGAGGGCGCCATCCGGCGCTTCGACGAGGCGCTGAAGATCGATCCCAAGAACGTTTCGGCTCATCTGGACCGCGCCGATGTCAACGTCGCGCTCGGAAAATACCCGGCGGCCGATGCGGATATCGATCCGATCCTCAAGGCTGATCAGAACCAGTTCAGGGCCAATTACCTGCGGGGGCTGGAGCTCGCGAAGCAGCAGAAGTATGCCGAAGCCGATCGCATATTCGATCATATCGGCCCAGACTTCGCGTCGTTTTGGAGGGGTTATTATCTGCAAGGAGCGACGAAATTGGCGCTGGGGCAATATGCCCAAGCGGAAGCGAGCCTAGGCAAATATCTCGCCCATGTGCCCGACAATATGATAGCGGCGCGGATGATCGCGACCGCCGCGTTACGACAGCAGGCGGCTTCGCGAGCGATCGGATACCTCAAACCATTGGTCGACAAAATGCCGGCGGACGCGGCAACATTAGCGGTACTGGGAAACGCCTATATAGCAGACCATAAGCCGGATCTCGCCCTGCAGCAGTTCGAAAAAGCCGCCGCTCTCGATCCCGATAACCCAGCAATCAAGACACGGGTCGGCATATCGGAGCTCAGTGCCGGTCAAAGCGAGCAGGGTCTCACCACTCTGGAGCAGGTGTTCGACACCGAAGCGGGTGCGCCGATCGCAGGCCCCGCGCTCGTGATCACGGAACTCCGGGCCCGACATCTCGACAAGGCGGCGGAAGTCGCCAGCTCATTGATCCAGCGCGACACCAAGAACCCGATCTACCACACCCTGCTCGGGGTGGTCCGCGGGACTCAACAGGATTATCCCGCAGCAGAAAGCGCGTTCCGCACAGCTCTGGCGATCAACCCGGACCTCACCGCCGCCTCACAGGATCTAGCGCAAGTTTACGCGGCGACGGGTCGTACGGACGAGGCGATAACTCTTTACAACGATTTGCTGGCGAAAAGCCCCAACGAAGTTGCCGCCCTTCTCGGCCTCGCGGACACGTATATAGCCCAGCAGAAGTGGACGGAAGCAATCGAAGCAATGAGCCGGGCGCGCACAGCGCTGCCAAATGATCCTGCACCCGGGCTCAAGCTGGTTGGCGTTTACGAAAAGCGCCAGGACTGGACCAATGCGAAGTCTCTCGCGGCGGAACTCGCCGCGCAATTCCCGGCGAACCCGAATATTCTCGATAGTCAAGGGCAAGCGCAGCTCGCGGCCGGCGACACAAACGGCGCAGTTTCCAGCTTAAAGCGGGCCTATGCACTTGCGCCGACTTCCGCGCCGATCTTGTCCCGCTATCTTGCCGCTCTAAATGGCGCGAAATACTTTGCGGAGGCCCATGGGGTCTTGCAGGAAGCCGTCGCGCGCGACCCGGGGAACTCATCCTTGAAGGCTGATCTGATCCGGGTCGAAGCAGAGATAAATGGCGTCGATGCGGCGGTAGCGAAAGCGCACGCCTTGGCTGCGAGCGATCCGGATAACGACATTTATGACCTTGTATCGGCTGAGCTTTACGAAAAGGCGGGGCGCATCCCGGATGCGATCGCTCTGCTCGAAAAGGCGACAGTGGCACGACCATCCGATCAAAACCTTTCGATCGCTCTGGCTCGGCTCTACTATCGCTCGGGAGATTTTCCCAAGGCCGAGAGCTTATTGACCGCCAGGCTTCGCGCCGACCCCAAGAGCGTTGCTCTTGGTACCACGATGGCGCAGCAATATTTGGCAACCGGGCGCGCGCAGGATGCCAGAAAGCTCTTTGCCGGCCTTCTTACACGGGCGCCAAATGACGTTGCCGTTCTGCTCGGGCTCGCCGAAATCGCGACCACGGAGAGGAATTGGCCGGAAGCGACGGATTATGTCAACCGGGCCCGCGCGGCCAAGCCGACCGATCCCGCACCGGGGATCGTACTCGTCAATCTGGCGCTGTTGCGTCAGGATCCGAAGAGCGCAGCGGCGACGGCGACCCAGATCGCCGATCAATTTCCGACCAATACCGATGTTCTCGATGCCAAGGGGCGAGCGCAGACCGCAGCCGGTGACACCGAGGGCGCGATCGCTACCTATAAACGCATTTACGAGCTCTCGCCTAATTCAATTCCCGCAATGGCGGACTATCTTGCTCTGCTGAATGGGGCAAAAGAGTTCTCAACAGCGCAAACCGTGCTGCAAGACGCGCTCGCCCGCGATCCCAAGAACAACAGGGTGAAGGCGGACCTGATACGCGTCGAAGGAGAAATCAGCGGCATGCGCGCGGGCCTTGCAAAGGCGAAGGCCTTTGCCGGGGAAGACCCCGGAAACCCGCTCTATGACATCGTTTCCGCGGAATTATACGAGAAGGCCGGGCGCCGGGACGACGCGGTCGGCCTGCTCGAAAAGGCCGTCGCGGCCCGCCCTTCTGCCGATGCCCTGATCGGTGCGCTGGCGGGCTTGTACGCGCGGACAGGCGATCCCGGCAAGGCGGAGACGGTCTTAAACACTCGCTTGAAGGCCGACCCAAAAGACAAGGCAATCCGCTCGAGGTTGGCCTTGCTCTATCTCGAGCAAAAAAACTACAACGAAGCCCTCGCCGAATACACGCAAGTTGTTGCCGAAGGCTCGAGCGACCCTGCGATCCTGAACAATTTGGCTTGGCTCTATCAACAAAAGGGGGATCTGGCAAAGGCTCACCGTTTGGCGGCGCAAGCGGTTGCCGCCACTCCGCCGGCGCCCCTGCTCGAGGATACGCTAGGATGGATCCTGGTGGCCCAAGGCGAGGCCGACAAGGCACTGACCTACCTGAGCGCCGCCAACCTCTCGGCTCCAAAGAACCCCGATATTCAGTATCACCTGGCCGTCGCCCTTAGCCGGCTCGGTCGGTCCGCTGACGCTCAGGCAATGCTCGAGACCTTGCTCGGCTCGGGCGCGACGTTCTCCGACAAAGCTGAAGCAGAGAGGCTGCTGGAGCGACTGAAGCGAGGTTAGCTGATAGGCGCCAGCGTCCCGACATGGCGCGAGCAGCAGCTGCTAGGGGAGAGCGTCCGGTCACCGTGGCACGAACGACGGGCTGTGGTTAGCGGTCAATCCGACGGGACCGAGAATTCCAGCCACTCAGCTTGGGACGGCGACTTGCCGACCAATGATCTCGACTGATGAGGGTGTGTGCCCGCCCCAACGCCACGTCGCTGATGGTTTTCCCCGTACGCACCCCCGCCTGTATGTGCTCCGCCGGCGCCGCAGCAAGCAACTGTAAAAGAATCCGACACTCGAAGACTGGGGGACCGGTTTCGAGGTCGCCGCCATGAGACTGACCGAAGCAAACATTTCGATCGTCGAGCCGCGGTGCAGCTCATCTGCAAGAATGCATCGGTCGCGGGTGTCGGTTTTTTTTACATTTGCGCCCAGCGATCCCCCGCATGTCTTCTAACAGCTTGATTTCTTTGATCTGGCACGCTGATTGCATGGATAAAGGATCTGAAGACCATTGAGGCATTGCCGAACCGAACCGTTGGGAGGAGCGAATGATGCAAGTAAACTCTGGGAGAATGAAAAGGCTGACTTGGTTTTTCCTCTGCTGGGGCGTGCTAGCGCTCGCATCGGCACCGAAGGTCTGGGCGGCCGTGACGGTGTGCCCAACCAGTCCAGCGGATACGCTTGCTCAATATGTGTCGATGTTTAACTCGGCGGCTAACGCCTGCACGGTCGACGGCAAGGCTTTTTGGGGCTTCGCGTACAGCCCGCAGGGCAATGCTCCTTCGGCCACGAACATCCAGGTGATTCCTGCGAACAACGCGATGGGGGCCGGCTTCACGTTTCAGGGAAGCTTCATCGTGAGCGGGACGAACCAGAATCTGGATTCCATGATCACTTTCAACGTACAGGGCGTCCCGGGTGATCAGATCGAGGATGCCAGCTTCATCACGGGCTCGGGAGTGGGGATCACGGGGAGTGGCAGGGCTTCGATAACTGAGGGTATAACGGGAGTGTCGCCAACCACGAGCCTATTTGACGCAACGACGGGCGTAAACACTATCCTTATGGACGAGAAGGGTTTTGTGCCCACGAGCGGCGTGGCGACGGCTTCCAAGGACATCAACGAGTGTACTGCACCGTTCGGTGCATGCAGCGCCGGCAGCGGCACGGGGTCGGTCGACATAACCGGCATCACCGACCAGTTCTCGGACGTGGTCCCGGAGCCGGCGTCGCTCACGCTTCTCGGCACAGCACTTGTGGGGCTGGGTTGGGTCGGACGGCGGCGCCTCCGCAAGACCGTGTAAAGAAATCCCACACTCCCGGAGGTAAGGCGGCGCCCTCCGGCGTCGCCCGCCGCATGCTTAGGAAGTAGCGCGCCGCCGCCCGATCTGGTGTTGGGGCACAGGGCTCACACCCAATTCCCACCAGAGGTTGAACATGATGGGAGCGGTCAGTGTTACTCTGAAGCAACCGTCGCAGCGGATGCTATCTCATGACCAAGGATAGAAAGATTGCGGGAATTCAAGCCACCATATCGGCCACAGCGACCACCCAGAACGCTTCTTCCATAAAGAATCGCTCGTCATTCAGCATAGCGGTGGTTGCAAGCGCCATCGCTGGCCCCTGTCCTGTGACGGAGGTTCCACAGACGGTGCCGACAGTCGCTTGCGGGTCCGACTACTTCCAGACCGAGCCAGGAACCTTTTTCACCCTCAACGTTAATACGGTCTTCTTGCAGGGGGTGCCGTTCGGCCGGGGCTGACGGACACGGTCGTGGAGCGGACTCTAGACATCCCGATCGGGGTTACCCAGACATCGCCCAATCTCCTTTTCACCGGCTTGCAGTTGGAGAGCACGTCTCCGATTCCGGGGATCGGCACGATTTTTGTCAGCCTTGACCCGGCCAATCTGACCGGTACGTCGCTGATGACGGCGATGGCAGTTTTAACAGACGCCGCGCAACCACGGGGTCCCAATCCGCTTATAAATGCGGAACTCGTCACCGGTTCTGACGACGGCAGCGCAGCAGACCAAGCCGGCAACGTGCACACCGGTCTGGATCCGCTGGAGGTCGATCTCTTCCCGGACTTGAACGAGGTAGCTTCCTTTGACTTTATCTCGAAACGGAGCCGACATCGATGAACCGGCAATGATGCCCATGGCGGAGCCGGGGACGCTGTTGCTGGTCGGGAGCGGTCTCTTGGGTCTGGCTGGACTGCGGTACAGAAGACGGCAAAGTGATGGGCGTGAGGCGGACTAAGCAGGCGGATCCCGGTATCGCAGTGACCGCCGCGGGTGGCGGCGCCCGAACAGACCGCGGCCGGACGAAGGAGTGCAGACGGTTAATCAGCTTTCAGCAGAACCACAGGGCTCGGCGTGGGCGGCGGCCGTTCGAAATGGGAGGTGATCCCGGGCCGCCGGGCCTGACGGGCTTTGCAACCTAAAGGAGAAGTTTTCCTGTAGATTTGCTGCAGAAGCATCGACCGTCGATCGTCGACGCAACTGTTTATTGCAGCTGGCGACAGCCCGGGCTCGGCTCGGTGTGTATCAAGAGGGCGGCTTTCACACGCTCTCTCGGAGCCGAACCGGAGCCGATCCTTGCAGCCCACCATGGTCCTGCGGCGGTTCGCCTCAGTCGAGGCGATAGACGCGCCGCGCGGCGCCGCTGAAGAGCGCGCGTTTTTCGTCGGCCGAAGCGCCTGCGGCGATCCGCTTGAAGGCATTCCACAACACGGCGTAGCCGGTGCCGACCTTCTCGACCGGGAAATTGCTCTCGAACATGCATCGGTCGGCTCCGAACAACTCGATGCACGCCGCCATATAGGGGCGCCAATACCCGGCGAGCTCTTCGGAAGACGGCGGCGCAGGCGCGGTCCCGTAGTCGAAAGCCGCCAGCCGCCGCATCATGCCGCCGAGCTTGACGACGACGTTGGGGCAGGCGGCGAGCTCGGTCATCGCGCTTTTCCACGCCGCGAACACCTCGTCCCTTTTGCCGGCGTAGGGGCCGTAGCCGAGCACGCCGCCGGCGTGGCCCATGATGATTGTCGCGGCTGGAATGGCACGTGCCAGCTCGGCGACATCGGCTAGCTGCGGATGGTAGAGCCAGGCGTCGAACGACAGGCCGAGTGCTGCGAGGCGGGCCAGCCCCGCCCGGAACTCCGGCTGCCGATAGAGATGCGGCCGCATATCGGCGCGGCTGTTGCCGATGACATCGCTCGCATCCCAGCCGGCCGAGTGGCGC
>Ga0209040_10003175_pt1 | contig 12655 bp, 11 predicted proteins | sample BogFormECP12_OM3_FD_188240 | JGI IMG/M metagenome (GOLD analysis project Ga0209040, IMG submission 188240) | Bog forest soil microbial communities from Calvert Island, British Columbia, Canada - ECP12_OM3 (SPAdes) (version 2) | ecosystem: Environmental > Aquatic > Freshwater > Wetlands > Bog ... | reverse complement strand
CCGATTCGCGAATCACGATATTCCTTTCGGGAGTGAACGAAAATGAGCTATCTCAATCCGCTAAGGCTGCATTTCGCCGGGACATTTCAAGCCGCACCTTCTACTGTAAACAACGATCCGGCTCACTTCGATAACGAGACGTTTCTCCCGCGCTACCAGAAATACGGCCCGGGAGCCACGGACGGCTGGTGGAACCCACGCGGCAATGCCGATTTCCGGCTCATCGGCTGCAAGGTAACTGCGGCTTGGCAGGCTGGAAAGCCTGTATCGGGCGATAGCATCTTGCAGTGCCTGATCGCCGATTCCGACACGCGCGTTGCCGGAAAACTTGTGGATTTGGACACCGAACAGCAAATGGTCTCCGAAATTTGGGGCTTGGAAGTGCGTATCTGCACAGCTGACGGAAGCACCCTGGTGAAGGGACGCTTCCAACCAGCAGCATTCGCGGATATCTGGCAGCGAGTCCCAACCGGCACTCCTGACAGTTACTACGGGGCTATGTACCAATCGGTGCTGGTCGATTTGCACTGGGCCGACGTATCCGGATCGCCGTTTCTCACCGCGCTAAAAGACGCTGCTTCTACTGGACGGCTCTCCATTAAGTTCAACGTCGACGGCTTCGACGATAATGTGACATCGCCGACGTTTACGCAGGGACGCATCGTAGGTACGATCGGGCCGGCGGCGGCCGACGAGCCAGCGCATCTCGTCTTCGGTCGCCATTTCCTAGCGACCCCGCAGAATCCACTGAACTGCTGCGTCGCCACAGTGGATGAATCGGCCGGACTCGTCTACGTAGATGTGGGCAACGCTCTTCCCACGAGTTCGGCGGGTGGTCCGATGGCGAACCTAGGCGCGTTATCGCTGGGTTATGTGCTCCCGCCGGATGCCAGCAGTAGTTCCGCAGTCCTCGGGATCGATAACATTAACTATTTTCACCTCCCCGACCAGTACCAACCGGATTGGTACAGGCAAACAGCCGGGGTCGCAGTTCTGCCGGCCAATCGTGCGCTCTCTCCGGCGGAGATTGCGGCGGTCAACAAATACCCGCTGGCCCTTGTGCTTACCGACGCGTCCGGCAATGCGAAGGTTGCGATCAGCGAGCCCTCCGACGGTCTCTACGTTCGCGCCGATCAATTTGTTTACCGTCTTGAACCCGGGGAGACCGCGGAGGTAAAGCTGTACGCCACCGCTTTTGGCAAGCCGCTGGCTGGCGCGACCGTCATGAACATCCTCGATTCAAGCCAACTTCAAGGGCAAGCGGTCAGCGACACCGGCAAGGCCCCGCATGTCGCTACGCCGCCCGGCGCCGTCAACTTCCCGTGCAGCGTAGTGACCGATTCTCGCGGTATTGCCACGCTGCCAATCGGAACCTCGGATCCCGGCAATCCCCGCCACTACATCGACGGGCAAGTCTATGGCGTAAGGCCGATGCTACTGGACACGATGCCGCCGCCGGTTGGGTATCCCTTCAATGCCACGGAGTTCATCAGCATCCTCTTGTGGAGCGAATACAAAATTGTCAGTCCCCCAACGTGGCAAAGTTTGAAGCCGATCTTCCAGCAGTACGCGAACCTTTATCCGGTGATGGATACGTTCTTGAATCTCGCGGACTACGAATCGGTGTGCAAGCACCGTAACTTGTTGCTGCTGGCGTTCGGACTACCGGTTTCGGATCCAAACTCGATGCCGGTCACACGCGATCTTTCCCCGGCGAAACGCGCGGCAATCTTGCAATGGCTGGAACACACGGGTCCTGACGGCAAGCCGCTCCTCGGCACTGCGTCCCCGACCGCTCCTACTGCAACCGCATCGAAGGCCGCCGAAACAGGGCCGCCTTCCGCCAGCATGAAGGGTGGCAAGGGCGCGGCCATGGCTCGCAGGATGGTTCTCAAGCGCAGAACCTAATTCAAAGGAGAGGTCATATGATTCTTCTCAAATCGGAAGTCGCCGCGAATCTTGACGGCACGCTGCCCGGGGTACACCGTGCGCTTCAACAAGCCATCGAGTTGGAACACGCAACGCTGCCGACCTATCTGTACGCGCTGTATTCGCTCAAGCCAGGAAAGAACGAGCGCATCGCCAGTCTGATGCTGTCGGTGATCCTGGAAGAAATGCTCCACATGGCGCTCGCTTGCAATATCCTCAACGCCGTGGGCGGACATCCGAAAATCGACAAGCCCAATTTTATTCCGGCGTATCCAGGTCCTTTGCCAGGCGGTATTGAGTCCAACCTCGAGGTGCCGTTGAGCCCTTTCTCCCAGGCTTTGATCGAACACGTCTTCATGGTGATTGAAGAGCCGGAAGATCCGTTGCAGTTCCCGGTAAGAGCAACGGCGCTGGCAGCCGGAGCGCCATTGACCATCGGTCAGTTCTACGACGGCATCAAGCAATGCATCATCGAACTATCGAAGAAGGGAAACATTTTCACGGGCAATCCGAGCTATCAGTTGACGAAAGGCTTCCCGTCGTCGGAGTTGAGAGCGGTTCACGACGTAAAAACGGCTTCCACTGCGATCGATACGATTGTGCAACAAGGTGAAGGTACGAATACGTCTCCCATCGATCCGCAGCACAAGCCGGCACACTACTATCGCTACGCCGAGATTTTTCATGGAAAGACACTGGTGCCGAATACGACTCCTCCGCCGGACTTCGCCTATGCCGGCGAGGCGATTTCGTTCGATCCCGACGGTGTCTATCCGGTAGTGACGAATCCTGCCCTGGCTGGCTACGCGCCGAAGTCGGCGGCAGCCATCAACAACGATACGTTTAATTACACTTACACGAGTCTGCTTCGTGCGCTTCATATCGTCTTCAACGGCGAGCCCGACAGGCTGTTCGCGGCCATCGGCTTGATGGAGTCGCTCAAGGAGCTTGCGTTCGCAATGATGTCGGCGATTCCGGCGGGTCCAACCATGCCAGGCCTTAATGCGGGACCCAGCTTCCAGTACACTAGGACTGTTTGATCATGATATTTGCCAGAAAGTGCGCTTCTCGTCTGCTGTGTCTGACCGGCGTTGTACTGATGGTTTCCTGCAACAGCAATGCGCCGGCTGCCGCCAACCACCCTGCTCCATCGTTGCCGCCAAGCGCTTCGTCTTCAGCCGCCAGCGATGCGAATATGGCCCCAACTATTGGATCGCTTCCTACTGTCAAGCAACTGGAAGCTCTTGTCGGCAGTGAAAAAGCATCCGCAGATATGGCGACGAACGATCCCGGCAACTATGGTTGGGACTTGTTTTTTTACACTTCCTGGCCGGTGCTGGTCAAGGATCGCGGCGCGCCCGATCCGGGAAGGAAACTTGGCGAGTCGGGAACCATCGTGTGGGAGTCCTGGAAGAACACGGCGGAGACCTTCCTGCCCAATGGCCATGCTCCTTTGACCTGGAATGCTTCTGAAGTCATTCCGCCCGCCGTGGGCAGGAAACCGCTTCAGCCTTCTGACAGCGGCAACGTTTGGGAAGACATGACGGGCAATTCTGAGGTGGACGGATTTCCCGCTAAAGACAACACGGGCCAGGACATCCTGTACGAGATCCGCACCGATAAGAACGCATTTGACTATATTGTTGCCCGGGCTCTCTACAATATTGACGGTCAGATCAACTATGCCGCAACAAACGGCGCTCTTGACTTTGCTTTTGGTGCAATGGAGGTAAAGGCCTCCTGGCGCTGGCTGAATACCGACAAGACGGGCTGCCAGGCGCAAGATTATTTCACCGCCAATGCATTCTGGGCAGAACGCGACCAGAATGGAAAGCTCACCGGTTATAAGACGGGGCTCATGGGTCTTACAGGACTGCACATTCTGACCAAGCCGTTGAAGGATTGGGTGTGGATCACGTTTGAGCAAGTCAACAATCAGAGTTGCACGCAAGTTACCAGACGCGACCCGATTCCTGCCAGCATCGTGGCCCTCAACGGGAAAATGCAAGCGCTGTTGGCCAATACTAAATGGAAAAATTACGAATTAGTGGGGGTACAAACCAGCGCGGGAACAGCGGACTACCCCGTCCTTTTGGCTAATACGCAGATTGAGACCGCTTTCCAATCTCGATCTTCCTGCCTGACGTGTCACGCCGTTGCCAACGTCGCTAAACAGAAGCCCGTCAATCCTGCGGACGATTTGCGCAAGAGCTTCCTGCAGCGCGACCCGCCGGTCAGCCCGCCTTACTACATCGGCCCGCCGCCCCCCCTTGGTCGGTTTGTCTCGCAGGATTTTGTCTGGTCCTTGCGGCGAGCAGCCTGGTACCAGAAGTAAGGAGGGAAAAACCATGAATGTGCTCTCCACGACAAAAATGTTGTTGAAGAGATGGCGGAACAACTCAAATTGGCAGTTTCACTCGACAACTTTCACTCGACACTTTATATGCCGATCACGAACGAGCTTTATGCCGGCCAGCGGAAGCTGCTGCAACGCTACCTTAACCGGCTTCCCAATGGCGTGCCGGCTGATTCACCCCCCTACGGACTAGGAGATCGAGGCTGGTATGAGCATACTTTCTCTTCCGCGTATTCACTTTCGTGGTTTTACCGATTGGAGCCCTTGTACCGGTAATAACTCGTCGACCACCTACCTTGAGGCTCTGGTCGAGCCGGCGCTGCAGGGAAAGACCTTTGCCGAGTTTCGAAGCTGGATCCGGGAGCGAAATGCGAATCTGCTCCAGCCCAACGGAAGCTGGAACCTCTATGGCGACAATGCTGCCCGGTTCGCGGAGGCTCGGATCAGTGGAGCGCAGCTTGCCTCAGGTAACGAGGCTGCCTCCGATCCTCTGCTGGGACAAGGAGTTGACCTGCAGGGACTGGTGTACAGCGACGGCCCCGCGCCCGCAAGGCTGGTGATGACCGATCCCTACACGGGAGGCGAAGCTACTTCGCAAATCTTCTATCAGTGGATAGTGGTCGGCACCGTGGATGGCCCCCCGGACCAGCGCATTGGATTCAAGGCCGGCGCCGCTTGCCGCATGTTCGCCCGCTGGCCATATCAAACGCGCAGCCTCGGAATTACATTTAAAGAAGGCATGGTTGGTTGCATCTGGCAGGCCGCCGCTCGCAATCAGGACGTCCAGTGGTATGGTGTGGACCGCTCTCCCGCGCTGGCGGCATTGAAGGCTGCAGCCATGTCAGGCTCGAACCAGGGAATCCTGATGCGCTTTGCCAGCTATCGCACCTTGTACTACCAGACGGCCACCTTTGAGGGGAAGCCCATCACCAACGGATTGGACCTGGTGGCGGCATACGAGAACGGATTCACCGGTGATAATCCGGCGCGAAGCGCAATGCTGGGCACGTTCGGTATCTGGGAGGCAGGAGAACCCGCCAGCGCTCCCACGCAACGACTGCTCGCTCCATTGTCTGCGCAGATCGTGAACAGTTCCAGCATTGCTACACTTGGCCCCGCTATGGCTAAGGTTGACACCTCCCGAAATACGCTGGTCGTTGACTTCATCAGCGCATTTCCGGAGCAGAACGAGCAGCTTGATAAAGTCAACTTTGGCGTCTTGCAAGTGCAGGCGCGAGACGCTGCTGGGAAGGTAACTCCCATTGCTTCTCTGCCTTACGCCGGCTATGATCGCCAGGCCTATGAATCGTGCGGGGGCATCTCGGAATTTCCTCTTCCTCCAGAGACGGCTTCCACCATTAGTGCGGGAACGATTGAGGTTGCTCAAAACCAGATTGGCCAGTTCGTGCCGGTGCTTCAGCAGGTTCGTTTCGTTGCCGAAACTGACGACTGGGGTGTGTACGTGGATGAAGGGGACACTGCCCCGGTCACGGTGACTGTGACGGAGAATGGGGTGCCTCCCAAATCGGCGGTGCGCTTGTTGTTGCAGCAATATGATTCCAACGGCAATCTGCTCACCAAGCCAGTAGTCAAAATTCTGGATCCTGCCGGCAACCCGATTTCTGACGACACGGTGCCGGTAGTTGGCGGCACAGCGAAGTTCGGCGTCCGCTCGCTGGCATCCGGGACTTGCTTTCTGGCTTTCTATCCGTTTGCCGGAGAAAAGCCGGCAAACATTCCCACACAGAATTTTCCCTTGTCGACATCTTTTTATTGTTGCGTTCGCATGCTGCCGTTTGATAACGAACTGGAGCGAAACACGCCGGATAGTCAACTGAGCTGGTCTTTCATTTACACCAGGGTTCTGTCCGTATTCGATCTCATTTATCCCATCATGTCAGTGGTGCGGAATCTGGCGGACCGCAACGCTGTAGAGGCTATGGCCGAACAATTGAAATACGCCATCTCCCTGGATACGTTCGAGTCCACCCTCTATATGCCGATCACCCGCGATCTCTCTGCAGGAAAACGAAAGCTTTTGCAGCGCTTCGTCAACTTGCTGCCCAACCGGGTCCCGCCCGACCCGCCCGGGGCATGAAGTTCCTGCATTGCGCTATCACCTGGTTTTCAGAGGTACAATCCTACGAATCCTCCTGAAATCGTACAAAGCTGTTGAACGGATATGAAGCAACGCACACTGTGTCCATCACACCTTGGAACCAGCGCGGTTGACGCCATGATGTTCCGCCGTCTTCAGTTTCTGATTGTTGTCTTATATTTGGTTACCTTTGTTTCGCCGTGCCAGGCCCAGACGCCGATCGAACCTGGCTCTCCCCAAAGCAACGACGATTCAGCCTCTAGCAAAACGACTCCTAACAATCCCATCACCACTAAACCCACCCTGCTGACCATCGTCACAGTGACCGGTCAACCTCTGGCCGTCTCGCTGGCTCCAGCCTCGGCCAGTGTGGTTGATGACGAGCAGATGAGGGACGCCCACGCACTCACTGCCGCCGATATCATGCGGACCGTGCCTTTCGTCAACTTGGCACAGAATGGAAGTTCAGGTTCGCTCAGCACCATTACGATTCGCGGAGGCAAGCCCAATCTGGTATTGGTGATGATCGATGGCATCCCGGCGAACGATCTAAGCAACCTGCTCGGAGGGGCTTTCGATTTCTCTAGTCTGCTTACTCACGATGTCGAGCGGATTGAGGTGGTGAGCGGTCCGCTTTCTTCCGGCTACGGTTCAGAGGCCATGAGTGGCGTTGTCAATGTAATCACGAAGCCCACGCACTACGAACCTAACCTGAGTGGGGGTGTGGAGACGGGATCGTTCGGCACAGCCGGCGTGAACCTTGGAGCGGAAGGACTGGAGGGCCGGCTCGGATACAAGTTGTCGGGATCGTTCCTGCGAGTTGGGGAACAAGTCGAGTCCGACGCTTACTCGACAAGCACGTTTTCCGTGGCCTCCGACTACAGCCACAGTTCGAGCACCCTTGTGAGTTGGACAGCCCGCTGGGTCCAATTCGATCGTTCGGGTTTCCCCGAAGGTGGAGGAGGGCCTGAGTTGTCGATTCTTAGAATCCCAAAGACCAGCAACTCCGGCAGCATTCTCGGTGGCTTCGTCGTTCAACATCATTTCAACGATCTCTGGACGGCAAGTATCGATGCCGATGTCTTCACGAGAGGTGAGCACGCTTACACGCCACCGATTCTCGAGAGCCCTCATCCTTCCCCGGCGTCACAGCCCAGCACTGACACTCGCACCCGGTTTACTCGTTCCCGGGTGACTTTGCAGAACGTGTTCAACTTGCATCCCAAGCTGCAAGGCCATTTTAATGTGCAAGGCGCTGACGAGATCGGCTACAACGACACAGTTATCCAAGGTGTTTACCCGTCGCGCTTCAGCGACAACAGAGGCATCTTTGATGCCAGCGGCGATCTTGTTTACTCCACCCCACAAATGACGGGTATGGTTGCCCTTGGAATTAACAAGACTTCGGGATTCAACGTGCAGTTGGCTCCGCGGGTTGGTGCCGCCGTGCCGGCGGGGAAAGGTACGATCATCAAAGCAAGTTGGGGGCAAGCTTTTAAGGTGCCTTCTTTGTATGCGCTAGGTAACCCGAACGTTGGCAATCCCAATCTTCTGCCAGAAAAAGTAACTGGAATGGATGCGGGTGTGGAGCATCGCTTCGGCGAAAGGTTTACCCTATCGGGGACTTATTATTACAACCTGTTCTCAAATCTCATCGACTTTAGCGCGACCGCTTTTCGACTGGTAAATCGTTCACACGTGCGAACCGAAGGTGTCGAAACGGCAGCGTCGTTCGCAGTGACCCGCGGCATACAGGTGAGGGCCTGGGGGTCGTTTCTTGACTGGGAGGTCGAACCTCCAGGCGAACCGTTGCGGGACCAACCCGACTGGCAGGCGGGATTCAGCCTCGATGCTAAGTTTCCCAAACAGATCAGAGCTTCCAGCACCACGTTATGGGTGGGCAGGAGGTACGACTTCCAAGTACCGGCGCCAACAATCCCTTTGGTGGGAGGGTACTCCACGACAAACTTGGTGGTCGGATACTACGGGTTTCGGCACACCTCCTTGTTCGCCAGGATTGACAACCTCTTCAATGTGAGATTTCACGAATATCTGGGATTTCCCAACCCCGGCATAGCCGTGCAAGTAGGTATCCAGTACCGCTTGCGATGAAAACATGTGAACGATCTCTATAGAATTCGTGTAGACAGCGCGTCTCTCTTACGGGATACTCGTAGTGGATCTCGGATGTGTGCCCCTTCGACGTTGATTGCCTCCGCCGGTTATTTCTCGCACGAAGGAACTGAGCAGATGAAACCCAAGCGCGAGCATAATCCATGATCCGGCGGAAACCACAACTATTCGCCGACCTGGACGGCACCGTCGAAGGATTGCGCCGTGCGGAAGGCGAGGATCAGGCGAACTATTCGGGAACCCACAGCACCCCAGCTATCCACGAGGACCTCGGCCGGATCTTCATTGGAATCGGTGGCAATAACTACCACAACGTGCAGGCGGGTATCGACTACGCAACCACTCCATTCCTTCGCGCCATGGACTGGCAAACGCTCGACGATGCCTGGGAAATGGACAACAGCGACCCGAGGCTTTATGTCCACGCGCAGCCGCCCATGTATAGAACCCTCGGCGAGTCGGGCCTGAGCTCACCCGCTGTAGTCAACGACGTTGTGTTTTTTTCTACGTCGAAAATCGCTTTATACGCTTTCGATGCCTGGAGCGGGAAGCGGCTCTGGGAAGACCAATTGGGTGAGCAGAAGGGCGGCCTGAACGGGCGGGTATGGATACTGCCTCTGGCCGGCTGTTTGGAGCGATTTCGTCGTAGCAGGGGCGCTCGTATTCGGAAGGCGTGGTGGGGTACTGCGGATTTATACACTGCCCGGACGCGACAGCCGCGAGTCAGGTAGCCAATGATCGCAACGCTTCTGATGTTCGGTGTCTTGGCCGGCCTGGACAACGTGCAGGTCTGCTCTTCCATCGGGCTCCTTCCCCTACCACGGGCGCGAATGCGATTGTTGGCAGCGGGGTTCATGGTGTGCGAGATTGTTGCGCCACTGGCGGGATTTCTTCTGGGGCATGCAGCGCTGTCGCTGGTCAAGCCTTATGCCCGGATGGCCGGGCCGTTGATGACGATGCTGTGTGGCGCCGCGGTTTTGGCGGCTGCGCTATGGGGTGAGCGGGAGACTGATTCTTTGAAACCCAACCGCTTCCTCTTCGGCCTGCCTCTTTCATTGAGTCTCGACAATCTCGTGGCAGGGGCAGGGGTCAGCTCTATGCCTTGCGGCCCTTGGACAGCGTCTCTATCTATCGGGCTAGTGAGCGGCGGAATGTCGTGCATGGGCCTTTACGGAGCAGCGTTTCTACGCCGTCGGTTCCAACGGATTATGCCCGCTCGCATCGAACTGCTGATGGGCGCATACCTGTGTGTACTGGCGGTGCGCATGTTGCTGGGGGACAGGATTTAGCGATGGTACCGGTCGCGGATGACCTCAATTTTCCCACCAGCGTGGCGATCAACTGTCGAGGGTCAATTTTTATTGCCGAATCCGGACTGCCGTTCGACGGGGCGCCGGTCGGAGGCGTTGTTTCCGAAGTATTTCCCGACGGTGGCCGCGCCCGTCTGGCAGAGGAGCTCAGACCACCAGTCAACGGGCTGGCTTGGTCCCAAGGATCGCTGATCGTGTCAGAAGGCGGAAATCCGGGCCGCATCAGCCGACTTGATCCGGAAACTCGCGAGCGTACTACCATTCTCGACGGACTGCCAGGGTTCGGAAATTATCACACCAATATGGCGGTGCCCGGTCCCGACGGTAAGCTTTATTTCAGCCAGGGTGCCATGACCAACAGCGGCGTTATTGGACCCGACTCGGTTGACCTGGCATGGCTGCGCGAACTGTCGCACAACTGTGATGTCCCGGGTTACGACATCACGCTGGCCTCTTTCGAGGCGGAGACCCCCGATCCCCGTTCTCGCGGCGCGGCACGCGTGAAGACCGGCGGTTTCTCTCCCTTTGGTACGTCGGCCCCAGGCCGCCGAATTGCCGGGCAGGTCCCGTGTACCGCATCGATCATGCGTTGTGATTCAGACGGCTCCAACCTGGAAGTGGTTGCTTGGGGGCTTCGCAACGCATACGGCCTCGGTTTCCTTCCCGATGGACGGCTGATTGCGACAGATCAGGGCGCCGATATGAGAGGAAGCCGTCCGATCGCGAATTGTCCCGATTTCCTGTACGAGGTGCTCAAAGGCGCCTGGTATGGATGGCCCGATTTCTATGGAGGGAGTCCGGGGACGGACCCCGCGGATTTCGTTATTGCCAATCACGAAGAACTTCCGCCTCCCGAATTCGCTCTGGTCGAATTCAAACCCAACTCTTGCGCTGTGAAATTCGCGATCGTGCCCGACGGCCTGCCTCATGAGGGCGACCTGATTGTCGTGCTTTTCGGGGACGAGAAGCCGATGACGGCACCACAAGGCCCGCGTGTCGGGCGGGAATTAATCCGCGTTTCGCCGCGCGACTGGTCATTGCACCCAGTTTCACCACTGTCCCTGAGGCGTCCCATAGATATCGCGTTCTGCCCATGTTCGAAAGCTGCTTACGTTCTGGATTTTGGAGAGTTTGAGATGACGGCAGACGGGGGATCCACTGCCCGGGCAGCGAGTGGGTGCCTTTGGAGGCTGTCGCCCGGCTTCATGGAGGTACAGATGGATCCGTCAGTTTCTTTCGAAAAAGACCTTGTTCCTATTTTTCGCCAGTTCCGCGGCGCGATGATGTGGCGGTTCGACCTCACGAAGTTCGAGGACGTCAAGGCGAGTGCGGCGGCGATCTACCAACAGATCTCGTCGAACTCGATGCCTCCCCCGCCCTTCCCGCCCCTGACGAAAGCACAGATTGCCCAATTCAAGACGTGGATGGACAGCGGCTTCCCTGAGTAAATGATCCGTGAACTACTCCCTCTCCGCGGCCTGATGCTTCATACCATTCCAGAGCGTCTAGTCTATAGTCTCGTTTGGAAAGCGAATTTGTTCTTCAATGGTTCAAAACGGGGCTGCGCTGGCTTTTCGTCGTTGTACCGCGAGTGCCTCAGTGAACCATAGAAGCTCATCAAAATAGGAACTGGCCCTGCGTAAGAAGGCTGGATCTTGAGGCGACGCTCCGGAGCCGAAAAGTTCTTGCACTTTGGGAACAGGCAACGTAGCCGGAATCGGCAGACCGCCCAGGTGCAAAATTACCTGTCGCAGTGCTGTGAGGCACAGAACCCCGCCCGATTCAGCCGCCGAAACCGTGACGATTCCAAATGGCTTGTGGTTGTATTCCGGCTTTAGGTAGTCGAGTGCGTTCTTCAGCACTCCGGGGTAGCCGCTGTTATATTCCGGGGTCACAATGAGAATGGCATCCGCCCGGCCGACTTTGGCGCTGAACTCAGTGATGCTTGGGTCTGCGTCACTCCGGAAGCGCAATCGTTCCTCCATCATCGGTAGATTCAGTTCTTTTAGATCAAGGAGTTCAGTCGCAACGCTGTCCCGCTTTTCTAGGCAGCGAAGCACGAATTGGGCAACCTTGATGCTTTCACGGTTTCTGCGAATACTGCCTAGGATTACCGGTATGTAGAACATAGCGTGTCCACACAAGTATTCACGTTCTCCCAAAGTTGATCAATCGCGCCAATCTGCCCGTCTTCCGCCAGTCCGGTCACCGGTGTCTCACCGCCAATTGCTTTCGCAGCCTCAAGTATGAGCGTCGCATCTCTCCTCCTTCGTCGGTCTTTAAAGGAGCACTTTCGGCGCTGCTCTGCTCCACCGCGATCGGCTCCGGCGAGAACGAGCTTCGAAGGTATTCTTGGACAACGAAGGCCGACCGTTGGGTAGATGGTAACGAGAAGCGGGGTGAGTTCGATGTGGCCGCACGGTCATTGCTGCTGGAAGGGTTATCCATATGCGCAGTAGACGACAGTCTAAAACAAAAGGGCGCTGGCGTTGATGGCCCGTTCCTGGGCCGATTGGACCGGGACAAGCTACGATTGTTGGCGTCTCTCATTTCGCGAATCTGGACGAAGTGGACGCCGGGTACGGCGAATTGTAATCCCGATTGCTGACTTCTCGGCTTAGTCATCGTCCGGCCAGCTGCTTATGCGGTCCTCACTCCTACACTCCTGCGGCGGGGATATATTGGGGAAGCTCCCGCCAACAGGAAAATATGCTTGACAGTCCCAAAAATGAATAATAGTCTCGTTCCCTCGTTAGTTCCTGACAACATTTCAGCCTTGGCCCTCGTCTTAACGACGGAATGGTATGCGGTCACCGAAATCCAGCAGTG
>Ga0209040_10003173_pt1 | contig 12661 bp, 12 predicted proteins | sample BogFormECP12_OM3_FD_188240 | JGI IMG/M metagenome (GOLD analysis project Ga0209040, IMG submission 188240) | Bog forest soil microbial communities from Calvert Island, British Columbia, Canada - ECP12_OM3 (SPAdes) (version 2) | ecosystem: Environmental > Aquatic > Freshwater > Wetlands > Bog ... | reverse complement strand
GCTGGGCGACGAGCCGGGCGAGATGCGCGCGGCCGACGCCGAGTCGCATCCGCGGGATGTCCTGCACACCGTGAGCCGCCCGTCGCAGGTGCGGGCGATCGTGGACGAGGCGCACGCGCGCCTACGCGCCGACGCCCCTCGGCCATAATCAAGGCGGCAATGACCAGGTCCACGGTCAGGCTGCCGAGCGATGTGCGTCCGCCGTTTGAGGTCTACCTCAACGGCGTGCGCCAGAGCCTCGGCACCGACTACATGGTGCGCGAAGGATCACTCGTGTTCGAGCGCGAGCTGCGCAAGGACAGGATCAGCGGCTGGCGCTGGCTGCTCGGGGCCTGGGGCGTGGGCACCTACCGCCAGAACGACTCGGTTGACGTGCGCTACGACGCCGCCGACGGCTCGCCGCGCGTGGCCGAGGGGCTGGAGATAGAGCTCGGGTAGACCGCCTTCTCCCACGGCCGTGCCAGCTTCAGGGCACTGAGGATCGCGCGCGTGGCGGGTGAGCGGTTGAGCGTGTAGAAGTGGATTCCGGGCGCGCCCGCGGCGAGCACCTCGGCGCACTGCAGTGTGGCGTAGGCGACGCCGAAGTCGAGCACTGCCTCGGGATCGTCCCCGCGCGCGCGCAGCTCACGGTGCAGCTCCGCCGGGATCGATGCCCCGCACATGCCGGCCATCCGCTCGACCTGGCCGACCTGGGTGATCGGCATGATCCCCGGGATGATCGGCACCTCGATGCCCGCGTCCCGCGCTCGCTCGAGGAAGTCGAAGTAGCGCCCGTTGTCGAAGAACAGCTGGGTTATCAGGAAGTCCACGCCGGCCCGCACCTTCTCGAGCAGGTGTTCGAGGTCGGCCTCGGGGCTGGTGGCATGGATGTGCGTCTCGGGAAAGCAGGCGGCCCCGATCGCGAACGGGTAGCCGGCGGTGATCAACTCGACGAGTTCCCGTGAGTACTCGAGGCCGCCCTCGGTCTTGGACCAGGTCTCCTCGCCGGCCGGGGGATCGCCGCGCAGCGCGAGCACGTTGTCGATCCCGGCGAGCTCCATCTCGTCGAGGGTCGCGCGCAACTCCTCGACGGTGGCTCCGACGCAGGTGAAGTGGGCCATCGCCTCGAGGCCGTAATGCTCCCGGATCCGCTTGACGATCTCGATCGTCTTCTCTCGCGTGGATCCGCCGGCGCCGTAGGTCACCGACACGAACGACGGCTCGAGCGTTTGCAGCTCGGCCAGCGCCGTGTAGAGGTTGCCCTCTCCCGTCTCGGTCCTGGGCGGGAAGAACTCGAAGGAGAACACGGGCCCCCCGGTGGCAAGGATCTGATCGATACGCATCTGCAGATCGTAGGCGAGAGCTCCCGCGACGTGGGGCTTTTTGCGTGCCAGAGCCAAGCACGCCCGCGAGCATGAGCGCTTGCCGCCCGCTCGCTAGCCCGCGCGCTGAACCCCGTCGGCCAGCGCGACCCAGCGCTCGGGCTCTCCGGGTATCAGCTGGACCTGCCCGCTCGCCCGCAGGTGGGTCAGATAGGAGAGGATCTTCGACAGAAGCCAGTGCGTGTTCTGGGGCGAGAGCGAGTCGCCGTAGACGTGCGGCACGATCTCGAAGGCGCTGCGCGGCTCGTCGGCGACGGCCTCGCGCACGGCGGCCAGGCGTTCCCCCACGAGCCGCCGGTTGCCGCTGATGTGGGCGTGCACGTCGGTGAATGTGCGCCCGTGCCCGGCGAGGCAGAGGCGCGCGTCGAGGCGCTCGACGACGTCCAGTGAGTGCAGGAACTCGCCCACGGGGTCGGGCGTGTAGCCGTAGTCGAAGTAGAGGGAGATGCGGCCGAGCAGGTGATCGCCGGAGATCAGCAGGCGCCGCCCGGGCTGGAACAGGCAGACATGCGACGGCGCGTGGCCAGGCGTCTCGTGCACGCTCCACGGGCCGAGATCGGTGTCGACGGTGACGCCCGGGAGCAGATCTCGGTCGGGCTCGATCACGGCCGCGATACCCGTTCCCCGAGTGTTGCGCTCGGCTGCATAGCGGCGCAGTGGCTCGGCGGGGACCCCGCTCTGGCGTGCGACCTCCAGGCGGCGGGCGAGTAGCGCGTCGGGATCTTCGGCCATGCGCAGCATGTGGCCATGGTCGGGGTGCATCCACAGCTCGCAGCCGGTTCGCTCGACGATCGTGGCAGCCTGACCGTAATGGTCGGAGTGGGCGTGGGTGCAGACCACCAGGCGCGCCTGCTCCAGACGCAGGTTGCACATCGCCAGCGCGCGCTCGAGGTGCGCGAGCGAGTCGGGCTGGTGCATGCCCGTGTCGAACAGCACGAAGCCGTCGCCGGCCAGCACGGCCCAGGCGTTGCAGTGAGGAACACCCGGCCACGGCAGCGGCAGGCGCAGGCGGTAGACGCCCGGGACCACGCGCTCGCCCCACCCCAGCTCGCGCCTGCTTGTCACCTCCGACACGCGCCTGAGACTAGACTAGGTTTCTTCGGCGGCACGAACAGGGAGGCGCAGATGGACGAGGGCGACAGCACCAGCGAAGCCACCACCAAGGTCCAGGAGGTGGCGGCCAACATGCAGCAGGCCGCCGGCCGCCGCAAGCGCATTTCCGGGAACAAGGCGGAGGCGGTCGCGCGCAGCTACTTCCACGCAATCGACTCTCGCGATCTGGACACGGCCGTCTCGTTCTGGGCGGACGGGGGCAGCGAGAACGTGCGCGGGCGCGTCGACGTGCTCGCTCCCGATGGCGTGCGCGAGTTCATCGGCGAGTTGCTCGGCGCCATGCCTGACCTCGACATGCAGGTGCTCTCCGCGACCACCGAGGAGGAGCGCTGCGGGGTGCATTGGCGCCTCACCGGCACCTTCGCCGGGCCGGGCGGCTTCGGCGGCGTGGCGCCGACCGGCAATCCGATCGTGCTCGAAGGCTTCGACCTCCTGACCGTGCGCGACGGGCTGATCCAGGCCAACGACGCATTCACCGACTCGATGACCTTCGCCCGCCAGATCGGGATGATGCCGCCGCTGGGCTCGACCGCCGAGCGACGGATGATGGGCGCCTTCAACGCCAAGAGCCGCCTCACGGCGAGCCTGCTGGCAGGTGAGGCCAAGCTGGTGGCCGAGGGCGTCTGGGTCGTCCAGGGGCAGCCCGCTCGTTGCAACGTGTACCTGCTCGAGGACGAGGGCGGCGTGACGGTGTTCGACGCCGGCGCGCGCACGATGATCCGCGCGGTAGCCAGCGCGGGCGCGATGCTGGGCGGCATCCGCCGCGTGGTGCTCGGCCACGGGCACACCGACCACCGCGGCGTGGCCCCCGCGCTGGGAGTGCCGGTGCTGTGCCACGCCGACGAGGTCGTGGACGCCGAAGGCAGCGGCGGCTTTCGCTACTGGCCGCAGCGCCTGGCCGGCCTGCCGACCCCGCAGCGCCAGCTGCACCGTCTGCTGCACCGCTATGCCTGGGACGGGGGCCCGGTGAAGATCTCGGGCACCGTCGCCGAGGGCGACGATGTGGCCGGCTTCCGCGTGATCGAGCTCTGCGGGCATGCTCCCGGCATGATCGGTCTGTGGCGCGAGTCCGACCGCCTGGCGTTGAGCAGCGACTGCTTTTACACGCTCGACATGTGGGGGCGCAACAGCGCACCCCGCCTTCCCATGGACATCTACAACTTCGACACCGAGCAGGCACGCGCGAGCATGCGCAAGCTCGCGGCGCTTGAGCCCGCTGCCGCCTGGCCGGGCCACGCCAAGCCGGCCACCGGCGACGTGCGCGCGCAGCTGGAGCGGGCCGCCGACGCAGGCTGAGCGTGGGTAGACGCGGCCGGCGCCAGGACAGGTTGAGCGCGCCCGGCAGCGACTACACCGACGCCGTGGGCAACGTGCTGACCCTGCGGGGGTCGCTGACAGCCGGCTCCAGGAGCGAGTACGCGCAGGCACTCGCGGCGGCGGGCGGGCGGGCGGCCGCCACCCGGGAGGACGCCTGGCAGCGGGCCGTCGAGCTCCTGTTCGAGCGGCTGGCGGTGCGCTGGGTGATCGCCGGCGCGCCGATCGCGCGTCAGCGCGAGCTGCTTGCCCGGTTTCGCGCGGCCTCGGCCGAGGAGCGCGCATGGGTGCGCGAGGCGCTGCGCGAACACTGCGCCGAGCATTTCCCCGACGTGCAAGCGCCCTGAGATCCCGGTCATGCGGGGTCGTCGAGCAGCTCGAGACGGGGCCCGTGGGCGGTCCCTACGGACACGAACCTGGCCGTGGCCGGGTTTAGGACGAACTCGAGCACCTCCCCACCCTCCCCGCGCACCTGCAGCCGCCGGCCCTGCTCGTGGATCGCCAGCACCGTGCCCTGCTCGAAGCCCCCGCCGAAGTGCGCGATGCGGGCTCGGGCGCCGACGCGAGGCAGCGGTCGTGATGGGCCGAGCACATATCGATGCTACGCGCCCGTGCCGATGCGCGCGACCCCGGCGACCGATACCTTGCCCCGATGCGCCGCACCAAGATCGTCGCCACCATCGGACCGGCCTCACGCGAGCCGGAGACGCTGCTGCGCCTGGTCGAGGCGGGTATGGACGTCGCCCGGCTGAACTACTCCCACGGCACGCTCGACGAGCATGCCGAGACCGTGCACCGCGTGCGCGATGCCGCCGACCGCGCGGGTCGTCCGGTCGCCATCCTGCAGGACCTGCCGGGGCCGAAGCTGCGCATCGGCCCGATCCGCGACGACGTCGTCGAGCTGACTCCGGGGGAGAGGCTGACCTTCTCCTGCGGCGATGAGGAGCGCCCCGGCGACGCCAAGCACATGAGCATCTCCTGGGGCGGCCTCGCGAATGCGATCGAGAAGGACGCGATCCTGTATCTCGCCGACGGCTCGGTCCGCCTGCGCGCGGTCGACGTCCGCGCGGCCGCGGGCGAGGTGGAAGTCGAGATCGAGGTCGGGGGCGCGGTGGCCTCCAGGCAGGGCCTGAACATCCCCGGGCCGATCGCGTCGCTGCCCTCGATGCCCGAGGAGGATCTCGAGCTTCTCCGCCATGGCGAGGCGATTGGCGTGGACATGGTCGCGCTGTCGTTCGTCCAGAGCCCGGAGGATGTCGAATCGGTGCGCGACCACACGCGCATGCCGCTGATCGCCAAGATGGAGAAGCCGCAGGCCGTGGAACGTGCCGCGGACATCGTGAAAGCGGCCGACTGCGTGATGGTGGCACGCGGCGACCTCGGCATCGAGCTGCCGATCGCCCAGGTGCCGATCGTGCAGAAGCAGCTGCTCGAGCTGGCCGGGTGGATGGCGCGCCCCTCGATCACGGCCACGCAGATGCTCGACTCGATGGTGAGCTCCTCGCGCCCGACGCGGGCGGAGGTCGCCGATGTGGCCAACGCGATCCTCGACGGCACCGACGCAGTGATGCTCTCGCAGGAGACCGCCGTAGGGGCCTACCCGGTGGAGGCGGTCGCGATGATGGCGGCCGTGGCCGTCCAGGCCGAGGCGATCGCGCCCTATGAGCGCTGGAACGAGTGGCGAGTGCGCCGCACGCATTCGGATCCCGCGTACACGATCGCCCACAACCTCTGCGACGCCGCCCGCGAGCTGACACTGGACGCGCTGATCGTCCCCACGCTGTCCGGCCGCTCGGCGCGCCTGGTCTCTGCCCACCGTCCGACGGTGCCGATCTATGCGCTCTCGCCCGGCAAAGAGACCGTCAGGCGCTGCAGCCTGATGTGGGGCGTGCAGGCGGCCTCGATGCGCCGCCATGAGACCACCGAGGCGCTGATCGCCGACGCCGCGCGCCGCGTGGTCGAGCTCGGTTGGTGCCAGCGCGGCCAGCGTGTGGGGATCACCGCCGGCCTGCCCTCGGGCCGGCCCGGGACGACCAGCCTGGTCCAGATCCAGGTGCTCTGATCAGCCGGTCGCGCCGACGCCGCTGTGGCCATAGAACGCGGCTTCGGCGCTGCCCAGCTCGGTCACCGGCTCATCGCCGTACATCCACTCGCGGGCGATCCGGTGCCAGTTGGCGCGGGCTCGCAGTTGCGAGAGCACCGCGAGCGTCAGCATCTCCATGCGCCGGCCGAACAGGTGCTCCGGGCGCATGTCCTGGTGGCGCATCTCGCGGAAGTGGCTGGACCGCGGATCCGAGCTCTCGATCATCACCTGGGTGGCGATCTCGGGCGTCAGCTCGACCGTTTCATCAGCCGTCGTGTACCACCAGATGGCATCCCTGATGAACGCGAGCAACACGTCGGGGTTGACCCGCTCGGGTTCGGGCAGGAAACCCGAGGTCGCGAGCAGCTGGTGCAAGGCGACCGCGTCACCCTCCGCCACCGCCCGCTGGGCGGCCAACTCGAGTTCCACCGGCTCGGCATCCAGGCGCTTGAACAGCCCGAAGTCCATAAACGCCACACGGCCGTCGTCCTGCAGGAGAAAGTTGCCGGGGTGCGGGTCGCCGGAGAACTGCCGGTGGCGATACAGGCAGCCGAGGAAGAAACGGAAGACGATCTCGCCGATCCGGTCCCGCTCGGCCTGCGGGCGGCGCTTGAGCTCCTCGAAGCCGACGCCCCTGACGAACTCGCTCACCAGCACGCGCTCGCGCGTGAGGCTGCTCACCACTTCGGGAACCACGATGAAGGGGTGTCCGGCGAAGATCCGCGCCAGCGAACGCTGGTTCTGCCCCTCGAGCTCGTAATCGAGCTCCTCGACGATCCGCTCCTTGATCTCTGCGGTGATCGCCTTCACGTCCAACCCCGGCGTCATCCGCTTGAGCAGCCGCATGATCATGTCCAGGTTCTGCAGGTCCGCTCGGACGGCACTGGCCACCCCGGGATACTGAACCTTGACGGCGACCTCGCGGCCGTCGTCCTTGAGCGTCGCGCGGTACACCTGGCCGATCGACGCCGCCGCGATCGGCTCCTCCTGAAAGGAGGCGAAGACGTCGCCGATCGGCTCTTCGAGATCCCCCTCGATCACCCGGCGCATCTGCTTGAAGGACACGGTCGGTGCGGCATCGCGCAGCTTGGCGAGCTCCTGCTGGAACTCGTCGCGATGCTCCTCAGGGACAAGGCCCACGTCCAGGAACGACATCACCTGCCCCAGCTTCATCGCCGCGCCCTTCATCGTCCCCAGCACGGCAACGATCTGCTTGGCCGTGTCCAGCTGGCGCCGAGCCATGGCCGCGTCCGTGGCCTCCTCGCCGCGCGTCACGTTCGCGGCGCGCGTCCCGAACTGCTTGACGGCCTCGCTGGCCGCGAGCGTGGCGATCGTGGCCGTGCGCCGCGCCCGCGAGGTGGGGATCTTCTCGTTCTCACGCGGCACGTCCACCATGCTACGAATCATGGACCACGCCGGGCAAGACGGGTGGACGGCTCCTCTCCGCCGTCAGGCGCCCAGTTGCACACGCGAGCCGGGCACGATGTCGTCCGAGCCGTCCTCCCAGCGCACCCAGGCCTTGGTGCCGCCATCGTAGTCCTCGCCCATCAGCACCAGGGTTGCAGGCGCGCCCAGCGCGGAGCAGGGCTCCGAGCCTTCGGCGTCGAGCCCTCGCCATACGCGGATGAACGGATTGGACTCCCACTCGCGGGCGACGGTGCTCGCGTCGGCGTGGCCGGGGTAGATGACCGTATCCGGGGGCAGCTCCATCAGCGTGCCCATGATCGAGTCCTTGAGATCGGCATAGGTCGTGTGTCCCGGCGCCCGGACCCCGCCGACCGAGTGCTTGAACAGGGTGTCGCCGGTGAACACGAACGCCCCTGCGCCGCTGAAGCCGCCCGGCGCGGTGCTCGTGCCGGCTCGCGATCGTGCCGGCTCCGAGCGGTCGCCGACGAGGAACGAGAGCATCCCGGCCGTGTGGCCGGGCGTGTGCAGCGGGCGCACCTCGAGCGCGCCGAACTGAAGCGTCTCGCCGGCCTCGACCGTGTCCACCCCCCGCGCCCCATCCGTCGGCTCGCCCGCCCCGCCGGCCCCGTCAGCGCCCGCGAGCAGATCGCGCTCGCGGGCGCTGATCAGCACGCCCAGGTCCGGCCAGCGCTCGCGCAGCACACCCACCTCGCTGACATGATCGAAGTGGTGGTGGGTGAGCAGCACGTGGGTCGGTCTCAGCCCGAGGCGGTCGGCCGCACCGATCAGCCCCTGCACCGGGCCGCCGGCGTCGACGAAGAAGGCCGGCCCTCCTTCACCGTCGGCGACGAGGTAGGTGTTCGACAGGAACTGCGGATGGCTGGCCTGCTCGAGCAGCATCGCGCCATCCTTGCACGAAGCCCCTCAGATGGCATTACGGAGAAGCGGCTCGGAGCGGCTCGACGCGGACAACCCTACAAGCCTGGTGAGACCGCTCATATAGCCCTCCTCGCCGACGTCTCGGCGCCACTCGAGCACCGGCACCGAGGCCGCGGAATGGACCACTCGCCGGCGCGCCTGCTCGAGCGTCGGCGCCGTCGTCGCCAGCGCCACCGCCCGCGAGGTCCCTACCGTGCGATAGGTGTCCTTGCCGATCTCGACGGCCGAGGAGAAGAAGGCATGGCAGCCTTCCCGTTCGATCCGGTCGCGCTCGAGCGTGAACTCATACGGCGGTCCGGGCCGTAGCGCGTAGTCGGGGGAGACGAGGTAGAGCACGAGCGAGGCCTCCTCGCGCAGCCGAACGTCGGCGGCCGCGAGACTGGTGGCCGCGATCCGCTCCATCACGTCCGGCCAGCTCCCGTCGAACAGGCTCATGATGTTCATGCACTCGGGATCGCCGAAGCGGGCGTTGAACTCGATCACGCTGACGCCGTCGGCGGTCGCGAAGAAGCCGCTGTTCATCACCCCGCTGAAGTGGCGTCCCAGGAGGGCCAGGCGCTCGATGACCCGCTCGATTATCGAGCAGGCCTGCTGGTAGTGCCCGGCGGTCATGAACGGCAGCGTCTTTGTGGGCATCGAAAGGGAACCCATTCCCCCCGTACCCGGTCCCTCGTCGCCGTCATAGCGGTAGGGGTAGTCGTAGGTGGCCGGCGGAAAGACGACCGTGCGGCCGTCGCTGATCGCCTGGACCGTGAACTCGGCGCCGATGATCTTCTCCTCGATCAGGACCGATTCCCCGGGCTTGGCCGACGCGAGCAGGCCGAGCGCGTACTGCTCGGCCTCGGTGTGACTTGCGAGGTGCGGGCCCATCACCTTGACCCCCTTGCCGCCGGTCAGGCCCGAGGGCTTCACGGCGACCGGGGCGGAGCCGAAGAACGCCATCGCCTCGGCCACCTCGTCGGGCTCGCGGACGACGCGCAGCGACGGCAGCGCCTCGGGAGCCACGTCGGCGAGCAGCGAGCGCGCAAACGCCTTGTTCCACTCGATCTCGGCGCCGGCGCTGGTCGGACCGACCGCGCGCGTGCCCTGCGCCAGCAGCGCATCGACGACTCCAGCCGCCAGCGGCGCATCGGCGCTGACCATCGCGACGTCGACGTCCCGCGCGCGGGCGAAGGCTGCGACCGCGCGGGGATCGCACACGTCGCCGAGCGCGTGGCTGCCGCCGCTGCACGCCGCATCCGCCACGATCGATGGATTCGCATGGCCCATGAAGGCGTGCAGCTCGCTGTGCTCGGCCATCCGAAATGCCAGCGCGCTCTCCCGCCCGCCATGACCGACGATCAGAGTTCGCACGCCCCTCAGACTACATATAGGCTCGCGCGAAACCTCCCAGAGGCCGCCTGCCCGCCTTGGCGGTGGTCGCCCCAGCGGTCGTTGATTCGCCAGCCGCCCGGTCTTTGGCTAAAGCCACGGGTCGCGCTCGCCGAACGATACGTCATGGTCGCGTCCAACCTGCGCATCTGGACGGCGTCGGCGCGCCGTGAGGCGCAGGCCGGCACGCAGCCGGCCGCAGCCGACGATTTCCCGTTCATGCGACGGGTGGGCGTGGCCATGTTCGTGCTCGGAGCAGTGACGCTGCTGGGCACGTTGCCGCTGCCCGACCCAGACACAAGCGATCACCCGGCGATCAAGCTGATCGCCGGGCTGCTCGGGTTGGGCGCCCTGTTCGTCGGGACGGTGCGCGTCGATCGTCGCTGGATCGTGCGCCTGTACGTGGTCTACGGAATTCTGCTCGTGAGCGCGCTGATGGCGGTCACGCGCCCGATCGAGGCCACGCCCTTCTTCTATCTGTGGCCGATGCTGTTCTCGGCCTACTTCTTCTCGCGCCGGGACGTCGCGGTCGACCTCGTGATCATGTGGGTGACCCTCGGCGTGGCGCTGTTCGGCTTCTCCAACGACCCGATGAAGCAGGTCATGTTCATGGGTGTCGGGGTGTCGGTCACGTTGACGGCCGTCGTGGTGACGCTGCTGCGCGAACGGCTCACGAGTGTGATCGCTCAACTCGCCGAGTCCTCGGCTACGGATTACCTCACCGGATTGCTCAATCGGCGGGCGTTCGACGCAGAGCTGCAGCAGCAGATCGACCGGGCGCGGCGAAGCGGGCTGCCGCTGGCACTGGCGCTGTTCGACCTCGACCACTTCAAGCGGGTCAACGATCGCTTCGGTCATGCCGCCGGAGACCGCGCGCTGTGTGCGTTCGGTGCACTGCTCGTCCAGGACGGCCGAAGCGGCGACACGCTCGCACGGATCGGCGGCGAGGAGTTCGCGGTGGTGCTGTTCGGGGCCGACGCCGAGCAGGCACTCGGCTTCGCCGAGCGAATCGGACGCGAGTTGCAGGACTCAAGCGCGGGCAGGGAGCTGGCACTGAGCGCCAGCGCCGGCGTGGCGTCGCTCGGCGACGCCGAGCAGACCCCCTCGACGCTGCTCGTGGATGCCGATCGCGCGCTGTATGCCGCCAAGATGGGCGGCCGCCGACGTGTGGCCGTCTGGGATGAGGGCTCGATCCGGCTGGGTGGCCCGCTCGACAGCGTCGAGCTCGCGTTCAGCGCGAGCTGAAGCAACACGCGCACCCGCCCTCGCGGCCGCACGCTGGAGATCGGCCTGGAGACCCCGTGGCGGCACTTCGCCGCGGGCTGTCGCTGCAACCGCGACACGATTGCCTCGATCGCTGCCGCAGGCTTCGCGACCGAGCGCGAGGACGTGCATTGGGAGGGTGTGCCGCCGATCGTGGCGTCGCTCGTCACCGGACGTGCGATCAAGGGCTGAGCCGTCTCCGCCGGGGCACGGCGCACCCGGCCGGGCTGTCGTAGACTCGCCCGGATGGCCCTGATCCACACCTGCTATCGCATCACCGACATCGACCGTTCGGTGTCCTTCTACAACGCGCTCGGCTTCCAAGAGATCGGGCGCATCCCGATCCGCGACGAGGCCGTCAACGTCTTCATGAACCAGCCCGGCGACGGCGACATGCCGCGGCTCGAGCTGACCTACAACTTCGGCGTGGACTCCTACGAGGTCGGCACCGGCTACGGCCACATCGCGATCACGACCGACGACATCGACGCCGCGCTCGCCAAGCTCGCCGAGCAGGGCATCGAGCCCGAGAAGCCGCCCTACTCCGTGCGCGAGGGCGGCTCGCGGCTCGCGTTCGTGAGAGACCCCGATGGCTACCGCGTGGAGATCATCGAGCAGTCCTAGCGGCGCCTGCACCGGCGGGTGCGCCTGGATGCGGCGGCCCTAGCTGCGCAGCGCGGCATCGGCGGACGCCCGCAGCGGCCGCAGCGCCTGACTTACGCGGAGCAGCTCCGAGAGCATCGCATCGGCCGACTGCTCCATCGTCTCGTTCGCCACGATCTCACCGTCGTCGTCGATGAACTGCGCCACGAACGGGATCGATACGGCCTCGGCCAGGGGCGTCATCTTCAGCACGGTGAGGACCGGCTTGAGCATCTGGGCGGCGCGCGTGCCCGCCGCCACGCCCCCGTAGGAAACGAGCCCGACCGGCTTGAACTGCCACTCCACGTTCAGGTAGTCGATCGCGTTCTTCAACGGGGCGGTGAAGCCGTGGTTGTACTCGGGCATGACGAAGGCGAAGGCATCCGCCGCCTCGACGCGGGCGGACCACTCCTTGGTGTGCCGATGGGTGTAGTCGTGCAGTCGCGGATGGTTGGGCTCATCCATGAACGGTAGGTCCAGCTCGAGCAGATCGACCACTTCGACCTCGAAGCCACCGTGACCGCGGGCGCGCTGCTCGAACCAGCGCCCGACCGCCTGGCCCACGCGCCCGGGCCGCGTGCTCGCGATGATGATCTGCAGCCGGGACGTCACCGCGCTCACGACAGCACGCGTCCGCTGAACTTGCGCAGCCCGAGCGTCAGGAACACGGCGCAGAAGCCGATCAACACCGGGTAGACGACGTAAAGGGGCATGTGCGAGGCGTGCGTGAGCCCGGCTCGCAGGCCCTCGTTGACATAGATCAACGGGTTCACCAGCACCAGGATCTGCAGCCAGTGGACGCCGCCGAGCTGGACCGGTGAGAGCTTGGTCCATTGGTAGTAGGTACCGCCGAGGAATGTCAGCGGCAGCACGACGAACCCGAACATCAGCCCGAGGTTGCGCGCCTCGAACACGGTGCCCAGCAGCAGGCCGAGCGAGGTCATGGTGACGCAGGCCAGGGGAATCAGGGTGATCACGATCCACCAGGTGACCGACAGGTGGGCGTGCACGCCGGGGGCGTGGACGACCGATGCGATCGGGAACACGATCAGGGCGGCGATCAGCCCCTGGGTGGCGCCCGAGAGAACCTTTGCGACGGCCACCAGCCAGATCGGGCACGGCGCCTGCACGCGGTCCTCGATCTCGCGGGTGAAGCCGAACTCCTGAG
>Ga0209040_10003172_pt1 | contig 12665 bp, 9 predicted proteins | sample BogFormECP12_OM3_FD_188240 | JGI IMG/M metagenome (GOLD analysis project Ga0209040, IMG submission 188240) | Bog forest soil microbial communities from Calvert Island, British Columbia, Canada - ECP12_OM3 (SPAdes) (version 2) | ecosystem: Environmental > Aquatic > Freshwater > Wetlands > Bog ... | reverse complement strand
GGCAGGCGCACATTCATCCGCGCCACGCCGAGATCGCGGTACCGTTTCAGCTGATCCGGGTCTTCGGGCGCGCCGCCGAGCGTCACCGACAACGACCTCGGATCGCGGCCGGCCTCCTCCGCCATCCGCCGGAAGCGCGGCAGGAATTCTTCGGCCTCGCCGGAGCCGGCGGTGGAGGCTTGCGGGATGATGCCGTCGCCATAGCGGATCGCGCGTCGGGCCGCATATCGAAAGGCGCCGCCGACGATGACCGGCGGGTGCGGCTTCTGCACCGGCTTGGGCCAGGTCATCATCGGCGGGAAATCAACGATCTCGCCGTGATATTCCGGCTTCTCCTTGGTCCAGATCGCCTTCATCGCCTCGATCTGCTCGCGCAGTTTCTTGAACCGGGTCTCGTAGACCGTGCCATGATCCTCCATCTCCTCGGCGTTCCAACCGCCGCCGATGCCGAAGATGAAACGCCCGCCCGAGACCTGATCGAGCGAGGCGACGAGCTTTGCGGTCTGGATCGTGTCGCGCTGGATTACCAAGCACACGCCGGTGGCGAGCTTGAGCCGCCTGGTTGCGGCCGCCGCCGCGCTCAACGTGACGAACGGATCCATCACGTCGTAGTACTGCCGCTCCAGCTCGCCGCCGGTCGGCACGTTGAAGCGGCGTGTGACCGGGATGTGCGAGTGTTCAGCTACCCAAAGCGAGTCGAAGCCGCGCTCTTCGAGTGCCGCCCCGAGCTCGGTCGGGGAGATCGAATATTCGGTAAAGAAGATCGAAGCGCCGATGTTCATGGAGTATGCCCCGCTGCCGGTCTTCGAAACGGCAATCCTAAGTCGTGGCGGCATCCCGGGCAATGTCAGCGGCGGTGGCCCGCGCCCGGACGGCCGCCTTGCGCGCCATCTCGGCGCAGAGGCCGGTGTAGGCGGTGGGGTCGAGCAATTTATCGATCGCCTTCGCATCGAGATGCGTGGTCACCCGCGGGTCTTCCGCTAGTAGGGCGCCGAACGGACGGCCTTCGACAAACGCCGCCTGCGCGGCGTCATAGACGACGTCGTGCGCGTGCTGCCGGCCGATCGCGGCGCCAAGGTCGAGCATCACGGCCTCGGCCATGATCAGCCCGCCGCCGAGATCGAGGTTTTTGCGCATCCGCGCCGGGTCGAGCCGCAACCCCCTCAGTACCTCGACGAGGCGGGTGAGCATGTCTCCTGTAGCAATGCAGGCCCGCGCCTCGGCCGCCTCCATAACGAGGCTTGTCGTGCGATCGGCCTCGTGCTCGGTTTGCATCGCTTCTAAGGCCAGCGGCACTGCGGCGCGGACCTCGGCCGCGGCGGCGATGATGTCCTGACAGAGCTTGGGATTGCGCTTTTGCGGCATCGTCGAGCTGCCGACCGTGCCGGGGGGCACCGGTTCCTCGACCTCGCCGTACTCGGTCTTCATCAAGGTGTAGATCTCGCGGGCGATCTTGCCGCAGGTCGCGGCCAACAGTCCGAGCAGGCAGATGTTCTCGGCCAGGTGATCGCCGAGCGTGCGCGCTGGCACCGTCATCGGCAGCATGCCGAGCGCCTTGGCGATACCGGCTTGGACCGCCGGCCCCTGCGCGCCGAGCGAGGCATAAGTACCCGCGCCGCCGCCGAGCATCGCGACAAAGATGCGCGGCGCGGCCTGGCGCAAGCGCTCGACATGGCGGATCATCTCGTCGATCCACACCGCCGGCTTGTAGCCGAAGGTCGCGGGTACGGCGTGCTGGCCGTGGGTGCGCCCGGCGATCGGCATCTCGGCGCCGCGCTCGGCCAAATCGGCCATCGCGGCGAGCGCGCCCGCGATCAGGCGCAGGAATACCCGGTGGGCCTCGCGCAGCACCAAAAGGTCGCCCGTTTGGGTGATGTTCTGCGTCGTCGCGCCCCAATGCACCCATCCGCCATGCAGCTCACCGACGACCCGGCTGAGCTCCCAGACGAGGGGCACGATGGTATGGCCGGTGCGCGCCAACCCCTCGTCGATACGCGCCCGGTCGAGCAATTCCAGCCGGGCCGCGCGCGCGATCGTGTCCGCCGCCGGCTGCGGGATGATACCGAGCTCCGCCTGAGCCCTGGCAAGTGCGGCCTCGACGTCGAGCCAGGCCTGCCAACGATTTTCCAGACGGTAGAGCGCGCGAATGCCTGGATCCGACACGCGAGCGGCAGTCGGAAGTTCATCGCTCATGAAGTTTTCTCCGCACGGCTGGGCACATTCTTTTTCATCGCCAATCCTTGCCGGAGGTATACGGCGGCAAGTCGCATGGCAAGCGGCAACCGCACAGTCCGACGGGCCGCGCCTCGCCCCAGGGCCGGCGTCGCCGGCCGGGCGATTTGTCAGCCGAAAGCCCGATGCTCTTAACCAAAAGATTTGCGAACCCGCCCCCTTCTGACACTGATCTGGACGCTTTTTTGACGGCGCGTCGGCTAAGGGACGCGAAGCCGCTCAAGCTTGTTGCGTGTCGGCCCGGACTGACCTCGATGATCATTCGCAATTTGGCCACCGCCGTCGCGGACACGAGGATAAACTCAGCCATTATCGAGTGGGAGGATCAGGCGTACCCCACGCAGGTACTCAACTTCGAAAGTCCTGACAGCGCGTTCAGGGATGCGCGTCAGCTTGAGGAGCCGTGTGCGGACGCGTTCCTGGCTGCGTGCTTTCCGCTCGCTGCCGTGCATGGGGAAGCAAGGGTACGAATCGAGGGCCGGCCGTGCCCAATGCTGACCGAGGGGCTGCGCACCGCCTACGCCTGGTGGGCAAGCTGGGGCGGGATGCCGCCTCACCCTCCGACAATCGAGACCCTGGCCCGGGGAAGAAGTGGCGAGATGACGGCCCCGCGGTACGCTGTCTCCTGCTTGTCGGGAGGCGTCGACGGGCTGCACATGCTGATGCACAATCGGCGTCTGTACCGCCAAGGCGATCCGGCATATATCCGTGAGGCTCTGTTTATCCACGGCTTCGACATCGGAAAGCGGGCATGCGATTCCGAAAATGAGCGTTTTGATATGGCCCTGCGGCGCCTCGAGCCGGTGGCCGCGGAGACCGGGGTGCAGCTCGTCCCGTGTCGCACCAATCTGCGCCACCTACCCTCGAAACCGGATTTCTGGACGTATCGCCACAATGGCGCGGCCCTGGCTGCGGTCGGTCACTCGGCGACCCTAGGGCCGGCCTTCCTCTTCATCGCTGCGTCGCATCACGTGGCCAATTCCGTTCCGATGGGCTCGCATCCGGCGGTCGACCGCCTGTTCTCAAGTCAGCGCGTCGCCGTCATCCACGATGGTGGACGCTTTTCGCGACTCGAGAAGGTGCGTGACCTCGCCAGCTGGCCGACGGCGCTAGCGGCACTGCGTGTCTGCCCCGCGCGCCTTAAAGATGGCGCCAACTGCGGGCGTTGTGAGAAATGTCTGCGGACCCGGCTCGAGCTGCTGGCAGCGGGCGTCGATCAGACGTCGGCGTTCGGTCCGAGCTTGACCCCGATTGAGCTCTGGGATGAGGCGGTCCCAACGCCGACCGGTCATCGCGCAATCATGTACCAGGATCTGTTGCCGCCCTTGCGAGCGCGCGGGTACAGCGCAATATGTCGGATGCTCGAGGAAAAGATTGTTGCATATCGGGAACGGGTCGGAGACGGTGCCCGAAAGCTGGGCTACCGATCGTTAGCCTCGCGACCCGAAGTCGCTTGACTATCCCTGAAGGTCGATCGATGCTCCACTGCCGCGATCGACCGGGAAGAACCTTTTCTTTGCATTAGGATAATCCTGATGGCATTGTCGATCAACATTCTCGGATCTCTGGTGATCGAGAGCGACGATTGCCGCCTTGGGAAGGTTCCCAAGAAGGCTCGGGCGCTGCTGGGTTACCTAGCGGCGCATGGGGGTCAGGCTATCAGTCGCGAGCGGCTTGCTGACCTACTGTGGCCCTATCAGGGCTCGGAACAGGCGCGCCACAGCCTGCGCAATTGCCTACTGGAGCTGCGCAAGGCGCTCGGGCCGAGCGGGGCGCGTTACCTCGTCGCTGACTTCGCCAATTGCCGAATCCAAGACGTGGTCGTCGACCTCGACAGTTTTGAAGGGCTGTCCCGGTCGCAGCACCGAGCCGAGCTGCAGGCGGCGGCCGACTTATATCGCGCCGAATTCCTTGCCGATTTCGATATCGATTCTGAGCCGTTTCAGGAATGGCTCGCGGCGGAACGCGACCGCACGCTCTCCCTCGTCTGCGATATCCTGCATCGGTTGACCGCAAGGCAAGACGCCGCCGGCGAACTCGACGCAGCAATCCAGTCGGGCCGCCGGCTAGTGGCGCTCGACCCACTCTCCGAGTTCGGTCAGCGCGCGCTGATGCGCGCCTATGCCTGCGCTGGGCGCCGCGGCGAAGCGCTACGCCAGTACAAGAGCTGTGCCGAAATCTTGAAGCGCGAGCTCGGAGTCGCCCCCGATGCCGAGACGCAGGCGCTCGCCAACGAGATAGCGCGTTCAGGCAATGCCGGAGATCCCGAGGCACTCAGCCGGGTGGCCGAGAGCCCTAGGATTATTCCGGGGGTTACTGCCGCGCCCCACGGCGCGCCGGATCGCGCCCCGGACGATCGAGGCGATCGGGTCGCGGTGACCATCCCGGGAACCGCGAGGCTAAAATGGCCCTGCCTGCTGTCGAGCATCGCCGTGGCGGTCGCACCGCTGCGCAATCTGACTGGCGATCCCGAGCAGCAATATCTGGTGGAAGCCTTCACCGACGACCTCGTCACCGACTTGCTTCGCCACGGACGCGGACTTTCGCTCAAGCCGATAGCGGAAGAGCGGGGCGGCTTGGCGAACCTCCCGCGGGAGGCCGAGCGTGGCTTCGAGTTTATCGTTACCGGCAGCGCTCAGCGCAGCGGCCCCGGAATGTTGCGGGTCAACATGCGGATCGCGGACGCGGCGACGGCGGAATATCTCTGGGCGGGTCGGCACGAGTTCAGGCCCGAAGACCTGGCGCCGATTCAGACCAAAATCACCCGACGGATCTCCCGAGAGCTTCACGTCCTGCTGTTACAGGAGGCGAGCCGCCGTGCGTCCATCAGCTCCGGCGCCGAGATCGGCGTCAACGAGTGTCTCTCCCGCGCGAGGACAGCGCTCCGCGGAGAGATGCGGGCCGAGCATACGGCAGAGGCACAACGGTGGTTCCTGTCCGCGCTCGCGCGTGATCCGCGGAATGTCGGCGCTCTCACTGGTCTCGCCTTGACCTGCCAGCACCTCGTCGCCCAACCCTGGTGGGGTGATCCCCGTGCCGCTGCAGCAGCCTCCGACCTCGGGCGCGAGGCGGTCGCGATCGCGCTGGAACTGGCGCCCGGGCATGCGTTGGCTAAATTCACTCAAGGCATGCTATACTCTGCAGCAGGACAGTTGGAGCAGGCGTCGCGCGCGTTCGAACAAGCTCTAGCAGTGGATCAAGGGCTGGCAAGCGCGCTCGGATGGGCCGGGTATAATGCCGCCCTTCTCGGTCGGGCCGACGAGACGCTATTGGCGATCGAGCGGGCGATGAGCCTCGATCCGACGGATCGCAAGCACGGCATCTGGTTCTTCTTCGCCGGATTTGCCGAACTGCTCCTCGGCCGCGCCGACGCAGCAATCGAGCTTTTCCAGAAGTCCCTGGAACGTAACCCCAGCTACGGCGCCGCGCAGCTTTTCCTGATGGCCGCTCTGTCGCTGGCCGGGCGGACCAGCGAGGCGGCGCGGGTGGCCGCCGTCTTCCGCGAGCAATATCCGGAATACCCGGCAAACGCCTTCGAGCAGCTCTGGTTGTCGCGCTCGGCGGCCACCGCCTACCGCGCCCAAGTCCAGCCACTCTTCGAGAAAATTCGCAGCCTCGGCATCGCCGCTTGAGTTCCGCGTAGCCCGCTTGCGCCGCCCTGGCAAAACCTTGTCCAGAGCGGCGGGTTACGTCCCTGTCCTTCTTCGACGCCGGCACCGACATGGCGATCCGCTAGCGTTCGTACGCGCAGAACCGTTCGGCGGGAGTGCTTAGCAAGCTATCTTACTTAACGTTAGCGACGCCCTTCAGCCTAGTGCTCCTGGAACTCCGCCTCCGGGATAATGGCTACGCCCGCCAGTGTCTGCTGCGCCACCAAACTGGCGTCTATTCGTCCGGGCCGTAACTGATCCCGGAATACCACTGCCGGGAGCCGCATCCTCGCCATTACTCGTCTGCGGGCACAAGCATCATTCCCCCCGTCCCGTTGAGCCTGACGGAGCCAATCAGGGAGGCGGTCCCCCGGCAAACTAAGAATTCACCAGCAATCGCGCCAAAATCTAATAAAATTATATGGAGGGACGGTTTTCTGACGCCGGACTGGACAGCCCATTGATGGAATACGGTTAAGGTGGGTATCGGCTGAGTGGCATTGCGATCGCCTTTGGCGTGCACTGGCCATAGGGCCAGACCTCACTTGCAGAAGGAATCTCTCATGCTTGGTTTCCTCAATCGCTTTCGTAGGGACGAGCGCGGGGCCACGGCCACCGAATACGCCATGCTCGTCGTCTTCATCGCCCTCGCCGTTGCCGTCGGCGCGACCGCGCTTGGCGGCGGTGTTAACCACCTGTTTAATACAGTCGGTAGTACTCTCACTGGCATCAACGTTCCGACCCCTCCCGGCCAATAGGTGATGCAGCTTGTGGCGGTTGGCAACGGGATCCCTCGTTGCCGACCTGCCACCTCATCATGACCTCGCTCAGGAGCAGGGCGGTGCAGACGATAGTCCTGATTTTCGCAATAACTATACTCGCAATCATTGCCTATGGCGATATACGCACCCGGCGCATTCCCAATGCGCTTGCTCTTGTCGTCGCCATGCTCGGCTTGGTTCGGATGATCCTTGTCCACGACCCGGTCGCGGCCGGTCAGAGCCTCGCCGCAGGGACTGCGGTGTTCGCGGCCGCATTTTTGCTTTTCTCGCGCGGTATTGTCGGTGGCGGCGACGCAAAGCTGGTAGCCGCTACGGCACTGCTTATTGGCCACCACGATCTATTCGGCTTTCTCTTCCTGATGAGTCTTTGCGGCGCGCCGCTGGCGCTGGCCATTCTCGCGCGAGAAAAACTCGGTCCGTCGCAGTGGCGCCTCTCGCGACATCCGGCAACGCCGCCGGTTGCGACGGCCGCAGCGCCGATGCGGTCAACTGTGCCTTACGGCGCCGCGATTGCTGCAGCCGGCGTAATAGTATTGATCCTTCGAACCTCTTAAAGGGAGGTAAGCGGCCATGCCCGCCAAGACGATTCTGACCGTGCTCTTCGTGATCTCGCTTGGGGTCGTGGTGGTGCTCTACCTCAGCGCGCTCTCGCAGAGGGTCAATGCCGACACCGCGGGGCCGAAAAATGAGATCCTCACAGCGACCAGGCCGCTCGCCCCCGGCACGCTGCTGCGCGCTCAGGATGTGGTTTGGCAGCCGATCGCCGGTACCGCCGAGCCGGGTCAAATCCCGCGGCCTCCAGTTGCGACTCGTAGCGCCAAGCCGGACCTCGATGAGCAGGCGCGTGCTGAAGTCTATGGCGCGGCGCTGCGGGTGGGCGTTGCGCCCGGCGCCCCTATCTTGCGCGGCGTCATCGTCAAGCCCGGCGATCGCGATTTTCTGCAGATCGTGCTCTCTCCCGGGGCACGGGCGATCGCGATCCCGGTGGCAACCGGCGGGGCCAGCACCGGTCTCTTGTACCCCGGCGACCGCGTCGACGTCATGCTAACCCAGACCTTCAAGAGAAATGATGCGCCACTGACCCGCCGCTCGGTCAGCGAGACGGTCGTCGAGAGCCTGCGCGTCTTGGCGGTCGACCCATCCGATTCGAAGCCAGCCGGTGCGGGTAACGGTTTCGGCCGGACGGTAACGCTCGAGGTGACACGCGAGCAGGTGGAGAAGATTAATGTCGCCACCGAGCTTGGCAAACTGTCTTTGGCGTTGCGCAGCATCAGCAGCGCCGACGGCATTCTTGCAACCGCAGCACCAGGGCCGGGCAGGACGACGGGCATCAAGCCGACCTGGGCCGGCGATGTCTCACCGGCATTAACTGACGCCATGCCACCAAACACAGTGATTGCCGACGAACAACCGGCCGTGGAGGTTATTCACGGCACCAAAGCGGTGGCGGTAAAGACCCAGTAACGGTCGATGGCGCGCTGCTTGCCGGATCAGCCTACGGCGCAGCCGGAACGCATGATCTCAGCATCGACCAGGCAATGAACGTCTCTCAGCCGCCCAAGAGTCCCCTTCAAAGTGCTGCCCCGATTGGCAGGACGGACCAGCTACCCGCGGGACGGGCTCGGCTGATGGCATTCGTAGCCGACGCAGAGAGCAAAGCCTCTTTGCAAGCTTGCCTGTCGCATCTGTCGTTCGCCGATGCCACGGTCAGGCGCGGAGGCATTGCCAGAGCCATTCAACACCTCGGGGTGGAGCGGTCGCCCGAGAGCCTGATCGTCGACATAAGCGGCGCCGAGTTGCCGACCTCACGGATGCATGACCTTGCCGACGTCTGCGAGCCGGGGGTGACTGTCATCGCGCTCGGCAACCGCAATGACGTCGGCCTGTATCGTGACCTCGTGCAGGCCGGGGTTAGTGAATATATCGTCAAGCCAGTGACCCCGCAACTGCTGGCCAAGGCCCTTTCTCCAAAGCGCTTTGCAGGCGAAGCCGGCCTGATAAGCCGAAAGCGGGGAAAGATGGTTGCGGTAGTCGGCGCGCGCGGCGGTGTCGGCACGACGACGCTCGCAGTCAACTTGGCGTGCCATCTCGCCGACCGGCAAAACCGGCGGATTGCGCTTGTCGACCTCGACCTGCAGAACGGCGATTGCGCGCTCACGCTCAATCTCAAGCCAACCCTCGGATTGCGCGAGGCTCTCTCTAACCCGCTTCGAATCGACAGCGTCTTCCTCGAGCGGACGATGGTGGTCCACGGCGAGCGTCTTTTTGTGCTGAGCTCAGAGGAGCCGCTACGCGACGAGGTGGACTTCACGGCCGACTCGGTCGACACGCTCGTCGGCGCTTTGCGTACGCAGTTCCACTACGTCATCGCCGATGTGCCGCGGATTCCCACCGCACCTTACCGTCGGGCTCTCGACATGGCCGATCTCCGCATCATTGTCGCCGATCAAACACTGCGCTCGGTTCGGGATACCGTGCGGCTGCGCGCTGCCCTCGGCGTGGGCGATGCCGAACATCGGAATCTTCTGGTCATCAATCGCAGCGGCGAAGGTGGTCGCCGAGCTGTAACACTGGAAGAAATGGCCAAGGTCATTGAGGTGCGTCCGAAGGTCGTGATCCCCTTCCAGCCGAAGCTCTTCACTACGGCCGACCAGCCGCGGTTTATGGCGACGTATCGTGGCAGATTCACCGAAGCGGTGGCGGCGCTCGCAGCAGAGGTCTCGGGGCGAATGCCCGAACGGCACCGATGGTGGAGGTTCTCGAAATGAGAAGGCCGCGCTTTGGGCTCCGCATAGTCGAAAAGCAGGGTCCGGAGCTCATTCTGTTACCTGACGCGCCGACAGAGATTCCCAGGCCGGTCGCCGATCTGGCCGTGCTGCGTGGGCTCAAGGAGCAGATCGGGACGGTTCTGATGACCAGGATCAACCCGTCCGTGGCAGGTCGTATGCCGCGTGCGATGTTGCGCGCGGAAGTCGCCAACCTGGTGAGCGAGATCGCGACAGAGCAGCACGTACAGCTCAACAAGATCGAAGAAACCGCGCTCGCCACCGAGCTCACCGACGACATGGTCGGCCTCGGGCCACTCGAGCCTTTTCTCGATGACGAAGAGGTCACCGACATCTTGGCCAATGGGCCCTTCGACATTTACGTCGAGCGCCACGGCAAGCTCGAGAAGACAGGGGCCCGTTTTCGCGATGCTCAGCATGTCGCCAATATCGCGCAGCGCATCGCCTCTGCAGTCGGGCGCCGCATCGACGAGGCGAGCCCGATGGTCGACGCGCGGCTTGCCGACGGCAGCCGCGTCAATATCGTGCTGCCGCCGCTCGTGCTCAACGGCGGCACCATCTCGATCCGCAAATTCGCCAAGCAGAAGATGACGCTCGACAAGATGGTGCAGCAGCAGAACTTGTCTGGGGAGATCGCCCGCTTTCTCGAGGTTGCCGCGGGCGCCCGGCTAAATCTGCTGATTTCCGGCGGAACCGGTTCAGGCAAGACCACGCTATTGAACGCGATGTCGCGCTGTATCGACTCCGGCGAGCGCATCATCACGATTGAAGATGCCGCTGAGCTTTCTCTCCAACAGCCGCACGTCGTGCAGATGGAAACGCGCCCCGCCAACGTTGAAGGCGTCGGGCAGGTTGGTCAGCGCGATCTCGCCAGGAACGCATTGCGTATGCGGCCGGACCGCATCATCGTCGGCGAAGTGCGCGGTGCCGAAGCCTTTGACATGCTGCAGGCGATGAACACGGGCCATGATGGCTCGATGTCGACGATCCATGCCAACTCGCCGCGCGACGCCCTCTATCGACTCGAAAACATGGTGATGATGGCGAATTTCAATTTGCCGCTGCGAACGATCCGCATGCAGATCGTGAGCGCCCTCAGCCTAATCATCCATATCGAGCGCATGCGCGACGGCATTCGCCGCATACAGAATATTGTCGAAATTACCGGCATGGAGGGCGATATCATCACCGCACGGGATCTCTTCACCTTCCAGTACCGCGGAGAGCGTCGCGATGGATCCATCGAGGGCGTGTTCGAAGCGAGCCGAGTACCACCGGATCGAACGCGATCCACGCCGAATATCTTCAGCCGTGCTGCGCATCGCGGCCTTGAACCGAGGTTGCTCGAGGCCCTCGGTTTCCCCGGGGGGTAAATTGTACAACCAAATTTTCCTTGTCGCTCTCGGCCTGACAGTTTTGCTCGGCACCGTACGCTTCCTGGTGCTCCTCGCCGGGCGCAGCAGGGAGAGCCTTAGGCAGCGCCTGGCGGCGATCTCCACCGCGTCTCAACCCGATCGGGAACCAGCCACCCCCCTAGTGTTGCGCCGGGCGCTGCCGCGGCGGCAACTGCGCGGGTTTTATCGCCCTCCGGCAGAACAATGGGCCCGTCTCGATATGGCCCTGGAGGCAGCCGGCAATCGGATCAGGCTGACGCATCTGATCGCGACAGGGACCGTTGCGGCCACCACGACGATCGGTTTTGCCGTCGCTGTAACGCAGCTCCCCCCCGGTTTTGCTGTCGCGCTGGGCATCGTCGCGGCGCTCGGGGGTCCCGCCCTCATCCTGCGGCTTGCGCAAAGGCGTTACCAGCGGCGATTTCTCGACCTCTTCCCGGATGCTCTCGATCTGATCGTGCGCGCCGCCAGGGCCGGTCTTCCGGCGCTCGAGGCAATCGAAGTGGCCGCGCGCGAGATTCCGGGCCCCGTTGGAACCGAATTCTTGCGGATGCTTGACGAGATGCGCATTGGCGTCCAGATGGAAGATGCGCTGCAACACGCAGCCGACCGCATCCGCGCGCCCGACTTCCGGTTCTTTGTCGTCAGCCTCGTCCTGCAACGACGCACTGGCGGCGGCCTTGCCGACACCCTCTCAAATCTCAGTACAGTCATTCGCCAGCGCAAGGCACTTTCTCGAAAAGTCAGCGCGCTCACAGCCGAGCCCAAGACATCCGTGGTGGTCGTGGCAATTATGCCTATCGTCGCGGCTGCAGGAATGTTTTTGATCAACCGTGAGATGATCTCGGACCTGTTCGTCGATCCGCGAGGCCGTTTCATGCTGGGGATCGCCGTCGTCAGCCTGTTTTTCGGGATCGTTCTGATGAACTTGATGATTAAGAAGAGTATGCGTTAGCAATGTTCGGGACACGGATCGTTGGGTTACCGTTTGACGTTGCCCGGACCTATCTCGCCATTCGCATTGGCGAGGTCCGGTTCAGTTCGATCGAAACCTGCATCCTCGTCATAGCGCTGGCAACGGCCCTGCTCTCGGCGTTCAAACTATGGCGGATAGGGCATCTTGAGGAGCGCGAGAAACGCCTCCACGATGCCCTGCGCAGCACCCTGCTACACCGCACCGAGCCGGCGCGGACACGACGCCAACCCTGGTACCAGCGGCTCGGGGTCGCCATCGCAGCAGCCAAGATCATCGGCAAGGCCAAGCAGGAAAGCTTGCTGGCCGCTCTTAGCGCTGCTGGGATCAAGGGACACGACCGTCTCGCCGGCCTCATTGCCGGCAAGGTCTGCGGCGGCGCGGCATTCGTCGCCCTCGTTTGGTTGCTCCTCGAGTGGCAGCTATTTTTGGTCGAGGCAGCCACACTTCGGTTGGCCGCGTTGGTGTGCGCCTTCTTGCTCGGTTGGCGTTGCCCCGAGGTCGTCCTCTCCCGCCTTGCTGCACGGCGGCACGTGCGTCTCGAGCGCGGCATGCCGGATGCGCTCGATCTCCTCGTGATCTGCGCCGAGGCCGGGCTCAGCCTCGATCAGGCGATCGAACAGGTTGGCCACGACCTGCTGTCTTCAAACCCTGACATCGCCGAAGAGCTCGCCGCAACGGCCGCGGAAATACGCGTTTTGCCGGATCGCGCTCAAGCGCTCGAAAACCTCGCGCTGCGAACGGGTATCTCGAACTTTCGCAGCATAATCGCAACGCTCAATCAATCGCTCAAGTTCGGCACTCCGCTGGCCGAGTCGCTGCGCATCCTAGCCGCTGAAATGCGGGCC
>Ga0209040_10003171_pt1 | contig 12666 bp, 11 predicted proteins | sample BogFormECP12_OM3_FD_188240 | JGI IMG/M metagenome (GOLD analysis project Ga0209040, IMG submission 188240) | Bog forest soil microbial communities from Calvert Island, British Columbia, Canada - ECP12_OM3 (SPAdes) (version 2) | ecosystem: Environmental > Aquatic > Freshwater > Wetlands > Bog ... | reverse complement strand
GAAATCTCGCCGAGGCCCATGCCTTTATCGGTGATGGTAAGATTTATATCGGTCGCGCCGAAGAAACCGAGGCTCACGTCGGTGAGGCCCTGCGCCTCAGTCCGCGCGATACGTTGGCATACATCTGGATGGGTATCGCGGGTAGGGCGAAGCTCCACCTCGGGGGTTACGAGCAAGCCGTCGCATGGTTTCGGCGATCAATCGAGGCCAATCGAAATTATCCGGCCGCGTGTTTCAATTTGGCTGCAGCGCTCGCGCTGCTTGGTCGACTCGGCGAGGCGGGTTCCGCCGCCAAGGCCGGTCTCGCGCTCGACCCCGCTTTTGCCGTCTCCCGCGCCCACGCCTCCTACACGGCGAGGAGCGACAATCCGACGTATTTGGCCCACCTTGAGCCCATTCTCGACGGCATGCGCAAGGCGGGGCTCCCGGAGGAATGAAGCAAGTTTGAAGACAGCGTGCGGGAGCGGGTGCGATGCTCAGGCGATACATCTCCCGCAGCGAGACGCCGAGCATCTTGCACGCCTCGGAGATCAGCGGGTCAGGCGCAAGATGGGCGGTGATGCTGTTCGGCTTTGCCGCCTTAGCCTTAAACTGCGATCGATCAGGCCGCTCGATCGTCCTAATCACAAATCAGCCCAAGCCTGCCAAGCGCAAGGTTGCTCCGCGCAGTTTCCGTTGACGAGTCTCAGGCCCCTGTCAACGCACCATGGACGAGTGCCCGCAGCTCTTTGCGCGCCGGAATGGCGCTCGAAGGCAGCAGTTGCGTGAAGAGAATGACAACCATGTCGTCGACCGGGCTCACCCAGAAGAAGGTGCCTGCCGCCCCGCCCCAGCCATAGTCGCCGACTTGCGCCGAGACTTGTGCCTTAGCCGGATCGAGGATGACGGAGCCCAACAGACCGAACCCGACGCCCTCAAACTGGGTCTCGGCCCAGACATCGGTTGCCATCGAGGCAAGATCGCCCGGTAGGTGATTGCACGCCGCCAATCTCAAAGTGCGGGGACTGAGGATGCGTTCGCCGTTGAGTTCACCTCCATTCCGCAACATTTCGGCAAACCGCCAATAGTCGTCGATGGTTCCGACGAGCCCGCCTCCGCCGCAGAACGTATCAACCTTGCCTTGCCCCCACGCCGAAACCTCCCGCGCTTCGTACAATGCCATGCCGCCAGCGGTAGCCTCATAGAGCGGGGGGAAACGGTTGATCCCGGACTCCGGCACAGAGAAGCCGGTGTCGGTCATGCCGAGGGGCTCGAAGATCCGCGTCGCGAAGTACTTGTCGAGCGTCATTCCGGGAAACGACTTCCACGATGCGCCCGATGACATCGAGCCCGGTGCTGTATTGCCATCTCGTGCCCGGCTCCCATTCCAGTGGCAGCTCGGCGATCCTGCGCACCATCTTGTCGAGCCCACCGTAGGCAAGGGCGAGGCCGAGTGTTTCTTTGGCATAAGCTTCACCGAGCAGTCGCGGGTTCGTAAAAAGGCTTAGGCCAGATGTGTGGGTCAGCAGATGGTGGATCGTCATCTTCGTTTTGACGGGCACCGTTTGGTCGAGCGACGTTGCGCCCGGTACCAGAAGTTGCCTATTTTTGAATTCCGGCAGGTACGCTTCGACCGGATCGTCGAGATGCACGCGCGCCTCCTCGTACAGCATCATCAGCGCGACGGCGGTGACAGGCTTGGTCATCGAGTAGATGCGGGCGATGAGGTCGCGCTGCCAAGGCCGCTTGGCTTCGGCGTCGGCGTGCCCGGCGCAGTCGAAAAAGGCGAGTTCTCCATGGCGCGCGATGAGCACCGCACCGCCCGGCCAGCGCCCGGTTTCGGCATAGCGCTGCATCCACCGCTTCAGTCGCGCCAGCCGGGCCTTGTCGAAGCCGAGGCCCGCGGGATCACGAACTGGTTCGCTGCCAAATTGGCTCATCGCGCAAATGTCCTGTCGCAAACAAAGGCCCTTTGGACAATCCTGCACGCTCCCCGCATTATTGCCAATAGTTGCTTGCTTGTAGTGAGCTAAAGGAAGATTCCCTTTGGGTTGCGGCGCGACGAGAGATATGGGTCAAAGTCGCGCGATGGACAGGGAGGGCTGACCATGATCGTGAGGCTTTGGCGCGGCTGGACCACGGCGGCTAACGCCGACGCCTATGAGGAACTCATCCGCTCGACGATCTTTCCTGGCATTCTCGACCGAGGGATCGACGGACTGTTTCGTCTGGACCTCTATCGCCGCGCAGGCGAGGCGGAAACCGAGTTCATGACCATCATGTGGTTCACTGACCACGAGGCGATCGCTCGCTTTGCGGGCCCCGACTGGGAGACGGCGGTCGTGCCCGCCTCGGCGCGCGCTATGCTTTCACGCTTCGACGAGAAAGCGGCGCATTATGAGTCGCGAGTTGCAACGGAAGCCGCGCCGCACGTCTGATTGCCGGGCGGCGAGAGCGGCGGGGTCGCCCCGCATGAGCCCCAACAAGAGGCTATCCGCGAAATGGTCGCGGGGCGGGCTGAGGGAAGGCCGCTGAGGGCCACCGCCGACGCGGTGCGGGCGCGAAGGGCCTCCAGATCAGTCACGAGGGCGTGGCGGGCGTCCTGAGAGCGAGGAGAGCGTCATGAGGCTCGCATCCTTCGTCTTCGCCGTCGCCCTCATTCCGGCGCTCGCCGACGAGCCGCTGTATTGCTAGACCTCGTTTCAGGGCTATCGCGTCTGCTCGTCGCCCGGCGGCTACGTGAGCCGTGAGTCGCAGTGGCAGGGCATGAACATCGGGGACGACAACCGGGGGAACCACTGGACAACATCGCGCTGGCGGGACACCGACATCACCACGGTCAGCCCGGAGTCGTGGACCAGATCAAAGTCTTCGCGAAGACTCTGTCGACCGTCGCCCGCGTGGCCATCAAAGGCGGCTTTGGGCGGCCTTCTTGCGCCTTCGGGCTACGCGCGGTCACAGCCGTCCTTGCGCCCGCTGATCAGTCGCCCGACGCCAATTTGAGCCGATCAGCATAGGGCGGCCAGAGCTTCGTCGCGCATGCCGATTCAATGTGCTCGCTTCCACCCGACTGCAGGTAGTTCTACCCATTGCCGTTCAGGCTAATATACGTAAGGCGCCCCTGGCTTGCCGATAACTACGCGGAAAGCCACGCCCCGCCTTTGAACCAGGTTTATCCAGGGAGGCGCGTCCACGCGCCGATCTCGGCCCGCCCGACAATGATGCTCTGTTTTGCGTCCATCTCTTGGACAGTACGCTCGACGAGCGAGTTAATGCCGAGTTGATCAGCCGTCGCGACGCCCATTCGTTCCATATCGGCGGCAAGCACGACGGCCTGATCAGCCTCCAAATGCACTTCGTCCAGCGCATTCGCGCCGCCAATGACCGCGTGCATACGCATCGTCGGTCCTGGGAGCCCGGCAGCGAGGAAAGTCGAATAGAGCTTGACGCCCATCCTTATATCCATACCAGTCCTGCGATAGGTTTCATCGAGCCATTGGCATGTCTTGTCATAGGTCGGCGTCGGCGGATATGAACACATCTGCTCGCGGTCGGGCTCGTGGAACAGGACGATTCCCCCGGGACCCACCAAGCGTGTGATCTTCTGGAGCAACGCGGCCGGATCAGCCTGGAAACAGAGCACATAACGGCCAATGGCGGCGTCGAAAAGCTGATCGAAGGTCATCGCCGACAACTGGCTCTCGTGGAAACTCACGTTGGCGAGCGACCGTTCCATAGCGCGAGATCGAGCCAAGGCGAGAGCATCGGGGGACCGATCAACCCCCACGACCTGCCCGGATTGGCCGACCAAATCGGCCGCCAAGAATGCAACGTCGCCAGCTCCGCTCCCGATATCGAGAACACTCATGCCGGACGCAATGCCAGCTTCGATTAGATACTGCCGAGTAATTGGGTTGACGAGTTGCGCTTGACGACGCAGGCGCTCCAGTTCTCGATCTGAATGACCGAGAACATAGTCGTTGGCGTCGTCACTGGTCATTTTCATCCCCGTCACCGCTCGAACGCCTCGTTTCGCGGCGCGACCGCTATTTTTTGCGGGTCGACCACATTGTGCCCCACGCCATCGGGCAAGTCACTGCGATCCTTTAAGCATCCGTCGCGGTTTCGCTCCCGCTATCTGACGTTTCGTGCTGACGGTCCTCCCATGATGCCTCCGCCCGGGGTCCTCTGGTCGGCCTCGGCAAGCGTTCTGACGCGCAGTCTCGGCCCGTCTTCTATTCCCTCCCTCGGCGGCGTGTTATGCTCGGCACGGCGTGGATAGACCGGCCAGTCGACACGCAGGGGCTGCGCTCCCTGCTTCCACGTCTTTCTAAGCGCAGCATGGAAGCGCGGCCATGCTCAAGCCAATGATCGACATTCCTCTCGCGTCTTTGCGATGCCCCCCAGAGGCTTTGCACGGACGACCCGAAACGGCTGACAAGGTCGTGGCGGCGTAGCACCGTGGGCGAGACCCGAAAGCTCGCAGCGATCTTGGTGTCCGACGTCGTCGGCTGTTCGCGGCTTACCGGGGCCGACGAGGACCGAACCCTGTCGCGCCTACGGGGACTGCGCAGCGATCTCATTGACCCCGCCGTCGCCGTACACCACGGCCGGGTCGTCAAGCGCACCGGCGATGGCGCAATTGTCGAGTTCCGGAGTGTCGTCGACGCAGTGAACTGCGGCATTGAAATCCAAAGAGCGATGGTCGAGCGCAACGCAGGGGTCGCGCCTGACAAGCGCATCGACTTCCGCATCGGCATCCATCTCGGCGACGTGGTCGAGGAAAGCGACGGCGATCTGATGGGCGACGGGGTCAACATCGCCGCGCGGCTCGAAGGCATCGCTAAGCCCGGCGCGATCTGTCTTTCGGAGCAAGCCTACTGGCAAGTGAAACAACGGCTCGATCTCAAGGTCAGCGACCTCGGCTCGCAGAGCCTCAAGAACATTGCCGAGCCGCTGCGGGTCTATGCGCTCGACGTCGGCAAACCAGTCCATGCGAAGCCCACCCCAGTCCCAGCGCCTGAAAAATCCGGCCCCCCGCGTCTCTCGATGGTCGTCTTGCCGTTTGCCAATATCGGCGGCGACCCGGAACAGGAGCATTTCGTCGACGGCGTCACGGAGAGCCTAACGACCGACCTCTCACGGATACGAGGGGCCGTCGTGATCGCCCGCAATACGGCGTTCACCTACAAGGGCAAGCCGCTCGATGTGAAGACGATCGGGCGCGAGCTAAACATCCGCTATGTGCTGGAGGGCAGCGTTCAGCGCGGCGGAAACCGGATGCGGGTCAATGTGCAGCTCATCGACGCTGAAACCGGCAGTCATCTCTGGGCCGAGCGGTTCGACAAGCCGCTCGCCGATCTGTTCGACATGCAGGACGAAATCGTCGCACGCCTGGCGGGCGCGCTGAACGCCCAACTCAGCTCCGCCGAGGCGCGCCGGGCGGAACAGGCGCCGAACCCCGACTCGATGGACCTCTATTTTCAAGGCTTGGCCTGGCTCAATAGGGGTCCGCCCCAGGATAATTTGGTGCGGGCGCGCGGGTTTTTCGATCGCGCGCTCGCCGCCGATCCCGACAATGTCGACGCGCTAATCGGATCGGCTGGCGCGGATTTTGCTGTAGGCGCTTTTCTCTATGGGACCGAATCCACGGCGGCCTTCGAGGCGGCCGAGGCGAAGTTGATCAAAGCTCTGTCCTCGGTTCCGGACCACCCACGTGGCCATTTGTGGCTCGGAGTTGTCGAGATTTACACCAACCGCGCCGCCGAGGGCATCGCCAAGTGCGAATATGCCTTGGGGCTGGACCCAAATCTCGCCAGCGCCCATTCCACTATCGGACGTGGCAAGTACTTTGTCGGTCGCGCCGAAGAAACGGAGGCTCACGTCGCCGAGGCGCTGCGCCTGAGCCCGCGCGATACGGGGGCCTACCTTTGGATGTTTGCCGCAGGCATCGCGAAGCTCCACCTTCGTAGTTGGGAACAAGCGATCGCATGCTTTCGGCGATCGATCGAGGCCAACCGGAATTTTTCTGCGGCATATTTTTCGTTGGCCGCCGCCCTCGCGAAGCTTGGTCGAATCGACGAGGCGCATTCCTCTGTCAAGGCCGGCCTCGCGCTCGACCCAGCCTTCACCCTCTCCCGCGCCCGCGCCGCCTGGACGGCGCGGAGCGACGACCCGACATATCTGGCTCAGCTTGAGCCCATTTTCGACGGCCTGCGAATGGCCGGGGTTCCCGAACAATGACTGCGGCCCGCCGCCTCGCCGCGATCCTCGCCGCCGACGTGGTGGGCTACTCAAGGCTCATGGGCGAGGACGAAGCGGGCACTGCAAAGATCGTGCGCGAGCGGCGCGAGGCAGCCGCGCCGATCGTGGCCGCGCACGGCGGCCGCGTTTTCAAGACGATGGGCGACGGGATACTGATCGAGTTTGCCTCGGTTGTCGCCGCAGTCGAATGTGCGCTCGCCATGCAGAAACAAGCGGCCGAGCGCAACGCGGAGGCTCCCGAGGCGAAAAGCGTCGTCTACCGAATTGGCGTTCATCTCGGCGACGTGCTGGTCGACGGCGAGGACGTGCTGGGCGACGGGGTCAATATCGCGACGCGGCTGGAAGGCGTCGCAGAGCCGGGAGGAGTCTGCGTTTCGGGGTCGGCGTTCGATCATGTGCGCGGCCGGGTCGAGGCCGAGTTCATCGATCTCGGCGAGAGGGCGCTGAAGAACATCGCGCGGCCGGTGCGCGTTTACGCTCTTGAGGTCGGCGAGATCGCTCGGGCGAGCGCCTCGACGCCTCCAAGGCCCGCCGTCCCGGTAAAACCTACAGCGCGGGCGCTGTTGGGGATCGCGTCCTTGCTCATCGTGATTGCGGCTGGCGGGTGGTACTTGTTCATCGCGAATCGGCCTGCCGCCGTCGCCACAGGCCCACCCGCTCTCCTGGCCTCGCAGGCACCGGCCGAAGCCAAGCATCTCTCGATCGTTGTGCTGCCCTTCACCAATCTCTCGAACGACCCGAACCAGGACTACTTCGCTGACGGGATCACCGAGAATCTGACGACCGATCTCTCGCGCATCCGCAACAGTTTCGTGATCGCCCGCAACACGGCCTTCACCTACAAGGGCAAGAACCTCGACGCCAAGGCGATCGGCAAGGAGCTTGGCGTGCGCTACGTGCTGGAAGGCTCCGCGCAGCGCGACCAGAACCGGGTGCGCGTCAACGCGCAGCTCATCGACGCTGAGACCGGCGCGCATCTCTGGGCCGACCGATTCGACGAAGGCGTCGCCGACCTGTTCAAGCTGCAGGATGAGGTGGTGGCGAGGCTGGCCAATACGTTGGGTATCGAACTCGTCAAGGCGGAAGCGGAAAAGGGTACCCGTTCCAAGAACCCAGACGCCGTCGATCTCACGATGCGCGGCTGGGCCCTGGCCAGGCCGTCGCAACCGACGAAGGAAAAAAACGAGGCGGCGCGCGCCCTCTTCGAACAGGCGCTCAAGATCGACACCAACGATGCCGATGCGCTGGCGGGGGACGCTTACACCTACGCCAATGAGTATGTCGCATGGGGGAGAAACCCAGACACCGACTACGATGCGAAAATCCTCGGTCCGGCCGACCGGGCGATCGCAATCGCGCCCGACACCTTGTGGGCCTATTACGTGAAATGCGTCTACCTCTACTCTTCGCACCGCGCGGACAAGGCGATCGACGCCGCCGACGCCGGGCTTGCGATCAATCCGAATTTTGGCTCGTTCTGGGCGGTGCGGGGCAACGCCAATCTATTTGACGGCAATTTCGAACAAGCCAGGTCCGACATTCTGCAAGCGCAACGACTAAGCCCGCGCGATCCGCTCAGAGCAATCTCGACTAAGTATCTGGGCGACGCGGAACTGGGCCTCGGGCAATTCGAAGCCGCTATCGAAGGCTATCACAAGGCGATCGATCTCGGCTTCAACAGCGTGTGGTCTTACGCAAGCCTGACCGCCGCCTATGCGCTCTCAGGCAGGATGGACGAGGCGAAATCCGCCCTAGCGGAGGCGCGCCGCATCGAACCCAAACTCACGATCAAATTCGTGACTCTATTCGGCCCGCCGATCCCGAACCTGTTCGACGGCCTGCGCAAAGCGGGGCTGGCCGAAGACGCGCCACCCGAGCCCGCGCATCTGTCGATCGTTGTGCTGCCCTTCACCAATCTCTCGAACGACCCGAACCAGGACTACTTCGCTGACGGGATCAGCGAGAATCTGACGACCGATCTCTCGCGCATCCGCAACAGCTTCGTCATCGCCCGCAACACGGCCTTCACCTACAAGGGCAAGAACCTCGACGCCAAGGAGATCGGCAAGGAGCTTGGCGTGCGCTACGTGCTCGAAGGCTCGGTGCAGCGCGACCAGAACCGGGTGCGGGTCAACGCGCAACTCATCGACGCGGAGTCCGGCGCACATATCTGGGCCGACCGTTTCGAGGAAGAAGTCGCCGACCTGTTCAAGTTGCAGGATCAGGTGGTGGCGCGATTGGGCAACGCCTTGGGTTTCGAACTGGTAAAGGCGGAAGCGTCAAAAAGCGCCCACTCAAACAGCCCGGACGCCATCGATCTGGCCATGCGCGGCTGGGCCACGATGTGGCAATCCTACCCGCAGCCTCCGAAGGAGAAGCGCGACAGCCACTATGCCGCGCTCGCCCTGTTTGATCAGGCGCTCAAGGCCGACCCGAATGACGCGGATGCGCTCGCGGGCGAAGCTTTCACCCATATGGCTCTGTTCACATTCGGGGAGACGGGCGCTGAAGCGAATCTCGACGCAAAAATCATCGATCCCGCCGACCGGGCTATCGCGCTCGCGCCCGATGACATGCGGGCCTACGTCGCCAAGAGCTTTTATCTGGCCGTTACGGGTCGGGCGGCCGAGGCGCTCCGCTCGGCAGACTCGGGCCTGACAATCAATCCGAATTCCGCGCCGCTACTCGACGCCCGAACACTCGCCGAGATTGTCCTCGGTCGCTTCGAACAGGCGAAGTCCGATTCCGAGCGTGCGATGCAGTTGAGTCCGCGTGATCCCGAAATCCCAAATCGGCTTATGAATCTGGGCATGGCGGAACTTGGTCTTGGACATTTCGACGCCGCTGTCGTCGAATTCCAAAAGGCGATCGACGCCGGTGACCACTCCTTCATACCCCACGCGAATCTATCCGCCGCCTATGCTCTCGCAGGCAAGACGGATAAGGCGAAATCCGCGCTGGCGGACGCTCGACGTCTCAATCCCAACCTCACGGTCAAGTGGCTAACCGACCATGCGCCGAATCTACCGCCGCTGTTCGAGGGCGTCCGCAAGGCCGGGCTGCCAGAGGAATGAAGGAAGTTTGAAGGCAGCCTGCGGGAGCGGGTGCGATGCTCGTCGCTTGTCGACTGGCCGGTCTATCCGCGCTTGAGACGCACTATGCTGACGATTTGGCGACGATCGCCGACATGAGTTCGTCGGCGTTGTGGACGCGCTTCTGGCCGCTGAAGCGCAGCGCAAATGCGGAAGTGCAACAGACCGACTTCGACGGGCATGGAAGCGCACCCTTCTCGCACCTTTGGGAAGTGAAGCGCGGAAGCGGGAGCGGGTGCGATGCTCGTCGCTTGTCGACTGGCCGGTCTATCCGCGCTTGAGGGCACTATGCAGGCCTCAACGCGCTCCCGCGATTCGGGCCGACGCAGCGCTCCCGCAATAAGCCCAATGCGGTAAGGCGGACCTGTGGTCTGGCGAACATTCCGCCGTGTCCGGCCAAGCTACCGATGGGTCCTTCGTGGGATCGCCCGGTTTCCGAGACGTCGCTGTTCCATCGTTGTCTGCTAGTGCGAAAGGCGTTCGCCGCGTCGCGGATCGCAGCCACGGCGGCGGCCTTTTTCATGCGCGTGATGTCTCGGTTTGTCCTTGGGAAAATAATCGGGCGCCTGGCTGCGGCGCGCCTGCTCGATCCAGGCCGCTACCCCCATAGATACCCCGACGAATCCCTTCCTCTCGGCCGCACCGGCGCAAACGGCCCAACCCATTGATATTTCCGGCCATACTGGCGAGATCTGAAAATTGGCAGGCGCAGAGGGACTGTCTGGCGTCATGACGATTGCGCCCGAAGACGATTTCGCCGCCGCCGAATTCGCGCTCGGCACGCTGAGCCCGGGCGAGCGTGCGGCGCTCGCGGCGCGACGGCTGCGCGAGCCTGAACTCGACGAAGCGATCCGAGCCTGGGAGGAGCGCCTCGCGCCGCTCGCGGAGGCCGCGCCGCCGATCGACCTGCCGGGCGACCATCTCGCCGCGATCGAGGCGCACATTCGGGCCGCGCTTCCGCCGGCGACCGCGCCGTCTCCGGATGCCACAGTCGTTGCGCTGCGGCGGAGCGTGGCGCGCTGGAAGGCCGGAGCGATCGCCGCGTCGGTCCTCGCGGCGCTGCTGGCGGTCGGCCTCGTCGCCCGCGAGACGACGCGAGAAACCTCTCCGAGGGAATATGTCGCGATCCTGCAGAAGGACGCCGCGTCGCCGGCGATCGAGGTGACGGTCGATCTCGACAAGCGGGAATTGCGGGTGCGTCCGGTCGCGGCGCAGGCGCCGCCCGGCAAGGCCTACGAGCTCTGGATCATCGACGCGAAGCTTGGCGCGCCGCGCTCGCTCGGCGTGATCGGCGAGGGAGGGCGCGCGGCCAGCCTCTCGGCTTATGATCCCGCGGTGGTCGAGGACGCGACCTACGCCGTGACGGTGGAGCCGTCCGGCGGCTCGCCCGACGGCAAGCCGTCCGGGCCGCCGGTCTTCGTCGGCAAGCTCATTCCGGTCGGGCCTTAGCGGATCAAATCAAACGCTGGCGTCCAAATCATTGGGCCGTGACCGGCCGCTATTGGCGAGCGCCGGATTTTCGGGTCCTCATCCGGATGGCGGCTTCGCTGAAATAGCGGTTGTTGGCCGACGGCGTGGGACTAGCTTCATCACCCTCATGACGATGATGTCGAGGAGAAACCGGCTACGCTCGACTATTGCGCCGCGACAAGCGGCTTGCCTGGCGCATCGACGCCGCACGGCTCTTCGACCATCGGCGATGTTTCCGGCTGATGGCCGCGCGCTTCTCTGAGGAGTCCGTTGTCAAAGTCCGTCAGGCTGTGCTGTGCGATTGGACTTCCATGAATGACATTGAATCGAACACTGACGACGCGAGGATTGCAGGGCGACAGGGGAATGAATTGCCTAATAATGTATCTGCCGTAGGCAAGGATCTCTCCGTGTTCGTAGACACGCTCCATCCGCAAACCTTTCACGTTTTGGTCTCGGTGGAGCGGATCGACAGAATAGTAGCCGGTGACGATGGAAGGATCGAAGGCGTAGACCCGCCGTATTCGCGGATCCGAGTAGGCCGCAAGTTGCGCCAGTCCGCCGCCGAGGGAGTGCCCGACCGCCGTGATTTGCGATGGACCCGCTCGGTAGCACTTGTCACGCTCGATACGCCCGATGAAGTCGCCGACGTGGTCCCGGACCTGATCGTACTGATCGTAAATTGGAAAAGCGCGCAATATCCAGTGAAAATTGGATTCCCAGTCTCCCTTATTGCCGCCGACGGTTCCACGAAACGCGACGACCGCCTCCGGACATCGCGCGCCCTTCCGCGCCCAGACCTCAACGCCTAGGCCGCCAACGGGCTCGCTCTGACCCGGCGTCCGCACTTGGCACGCGTCCGGCCCGTCGCAACTCCAGACGTAGCGCCACTGATTGAGCCAGGCGGCCGCGCGCTTCGAATCCTGGAGCGCGTCGCAGTCCTTGGGGTCGTCGACAATGCAGCCAGCCGCGCGCGGCGCCATCCGATGCCGGGCGTAGACGCTCGGCTCGTAAGCTTGCTCCGCGAGCAAAGCATAGGGCAATACCCGCGCCGCAGTTGGGCCGGCAATTTGCTTCGCAGAATAGTTGTCCTCCCCCTCGGTTCGCTGGATGACTTGATTGGGGTCCTGAGTGAGATGGAGCTGCGCGCAGCCTCCGAGAAAAGGAATGACGATCGCAAGTGCGGCTAGATTTGCCGCGTTTCGAACGCTTACCATCCGCCGCATTGGCGCCCCGCAGGCTGTGAGATTCGCCTTGGACATGATCGGCAATGACAATGTCGAACGTCAAGGTCCCGGGGCATTGGAGCTTCCATGGCAGACATCAATCATGTCGTCTCCTCATGCTCGAAAACCGCTCGTTCGATTTGATGCTGGGCCATCTCTATCCCGACCGCGCGGATTTCGACGGATTGAAGGGCGACGAGTCAAATGAATGGGGCGGCAGGACATTCAGCGTCTGGGCGAGCGAGGCGATGACGCCCGAAGCGGCATGCCTCCCAAATCCCGATCCCAACGAACTCTTCGCCGACATGACGGAGCAGATTTTCGGCGCGGGATTGCAGCCCCCGTCGCCTCCTACCATGGGCGGGTTCGTTTCCAACTACATGAGGACCGCGACCAACGATCCGCGAGGCGTGATGCACGGCTTCACGCCCGACCAGGTTCCGGTGATCAGCCGGCTCGCGAGGTCCTTCGGGGTGTCGGACCGTTGGCATGCTTCGGCGCCGAACCAGACTTGGCCAAACCGTTTCTTCGTCCATACCGGGACCGCGGCCGGCTACGTGAACAATTCGCCGGTACGCTTTCAGTACGTCATGCCGACGATCTTCAACCGTCTGACGCAGCGCCAGCGAAGCTGG
>Ga0209040_10003170_pt1 | contig 12669 bp, 13 predicted proteins | sample BogFormECP12_OM3_FD_188240 | JGI IMG/M metagenome (GOLD analysis project Ga0209040, IMG submission 188240) | Bog forest soil microbial communities from Calvert Island, British Columbia, Canada - ECP12_OM3 (SPAdes) (version 2) | ecosystem: Environmental > Aquatic > Freshwater > Wetlands > Bog ... | reverse complement strand
CATCGAGAGCCCATCTGGACGGGAGCGCAGATGCGCCGAGCGCGTGATCGCCGAGCTGCGCGCGCTCGGCCTGCAGGTCCACGAGGACGACGCCGCCGCGGCCGCCGGCTCGGACTGCGGCAACCTGCTCGCACGCATCCCCGCCCCCCGCGTCAGCGACCCGCAGGCCGCAGGCGCAGAGCCCTGGCACTCGCTGCTGCTGTGCGCGCACCTCGACACCGTGCCTCTGCAGGCGCCGGTCGAGCCGGTGCTGATCGACGGCGTCTGGCAGAACGCCAACGAGGGCATCCTCGGCGCCGACAACAAGGCCGCCGTGGCGGTGCTGCTCGCGCTCGCGCGCCACATCTGCCGCGAGGGCGCGCCCGTCGATGTCGAGCTGCTGTTCACCGTCGCCGAGGAGACGGCGCTCGCCGGCGCCCGCGCGTTCGAGGTCTCGCGCCTGCGCAGCGAGTTCGGATACGTCTTCGACCACGCCTCGCCGATCGGCGAGGTGATCGTCGAGAGCCCCACGCACTTCCGCCTGGAGGCCGCCTTCCACGGCGCGGCCGCCCACGCCGGAATTCGCCCCGAGCAGGGCCGCAGCGCGATCCTCGCCGCCGCACGCGCGATCGCCGCGATGCCGCTCGGCCGCCTGGACGGGGAGACGACCGTGAACGTCGGGACGATCGCCGGCGGCAGCGCCATCAACGTCGTGCCGGCCCACTGCTCGCTGCTCGCCGAGGTCCGCGCTCTCGACGACGCCCGCGCCGAGGCGGTGGTGGCCGAGGTCGTCGAGCGCGTGCACGAGGCCGCCAACCTGCCCGAGTGCGACTGCGACGTGGACGTCAGCGTGCAGCGCACCTTCGCCGGCTACCGCCTGCCCGCCTCGGCGCCCGCCGTGCGCGTCGCCGAGATGGCGCTCGCGGCCTGCGGACACGAGCCCGTGCGAATCGCAAGCGGCGGGGCCTCGGACGCCAACGCGCTGGTGGCCGAGGGCTTTCAGACCGTGAACCTCGCCAACGGCACCGAGCGCAACCACGAGCCCGGCGAGCGGGTCAGCGTGCTCGCCCTGGAAGAGATGTTAGACGTCGCCCTCGCCCTGCTCGAGCAGGCGGCGGCGCTTTCGCCCGACTCGGCGCGATAGCTTCCCCCGCCGATGCTGAAGCTTCGCCCTGCCATCGTGGTCCAGAGCGAGCGCCCGGACAGCGACCGCACCTCCGGTGCACGCGCCCACGCGCCCGAGCAGCAGCTGACGGTCGAGCTGCGCGGCGAGGAGGGCGGCAGGCGCCGTGCCGCGGTCGCCGATATCGGGCTGGTCGGGCGCGCCGAGGTCGGCGACGAAGTCATCGTGAACGTGCAGGCGCTCGACCTGAAGCTCGGCTCGGGCGGCTTTGACATCGTCCACGTCAACCTCACGAGGGGCCTGGACGGCGAGGGGACCGAGGCGGCGAACGTGATGAAGCTCAACTACACGAGCCTCCAGCACGCCGTCCTGCCGGTCGAGGACGAGAGCATGTCGCTGCCGCTGCAGCGGCCGGTCGCGGTGCTCGCGCTGCACGGCCAGCTGGCCGCCCTCGCCTGGGCCTTCGCCCAGCGCGCGCCCGCGAGCACGCTCGGATACGTGCAGACCGAGGGCGGCGCCCTGCCGGGCGGGCACTCGCGCACGGTCCGCGATCTGCGCGAGCGGGGGCTGCTTGCCGGACACGTGACGGCGGGCGCCGCGTTCGGCGGCGAGGCAGAGGCGATCACGACCGCCGGCGCCCTGCATCACGCGCTGCACGCGCTCGGCTGGGACGCCGCCGTGTGCGGCCCCGGCCCCGGCATCGTCGGCTCGAGCTCGCCGCTCGGACACGGCGGCATGTCCGCGCTCGACTCAGCCCACCTGGCCCTCGCGCTGGGCTGCCCGACGCTGCTGGTGGCACGCATGTCCTCCGGTGACGATCGCGCGCGCCATCGCGGCATCTCCCACCACACGCTGACCGTCCTTGACCTGCTGCTCGAGCCCGTCACCGTCGCGTTGCCAGCCGGGATGCGCTCGCCGGTCGGCGCCGACCTGCGCGCCGGGCTGGGAGCCGTCTTCGGCGGTCCGATGCCGAGCCGTCCGGCGCTCGCGCCGGACGTGGAGCGCCCCGTGCGCATAACCCGCCACGACTGGAGGCGCGCCTCCGTCGACCTGCCCGCCTTCGCCGCCAGCGGCCTGCCCACCGACACGATGGGTCGCGGGCTCGCCGAGGATCCGCTGTTCTTCGCGGCCGCGCTCGCCGGTGGCGCGGCGCTGGCCGAGCTCGCTCGGGAGGAGGAGGGCTGATGGACGCCCGGGCCTTCACGGCGCTCGGTGGCCAGAGCATGTATCGCGGCCGGCTCGTGGAAGTGCGCCGGGAGCGGTTCCGCTACGCCGACGGAGCCGAGGAGACGCGCGAAATCGTGCGCCATCAGGGAGCCGTGGGGATCGTGGCCCACGACGCCGAGCAGGTGTGGCTCGTGCGCCAGCCGCGCGAGGCCGTCGGCGAGTCCGAGCTGCTGGAGCTGCCCGCGGGGCGCCTTGACGTCGCCGGGGAGGCGCCGCTGGCGGCCGCCCAACGCGAGCTCGCCGAGGAGATCGGGCGCGGCGCGCGCCGCTGGGAGCCGATCCTCAGCTACTACTCGAGCGCCGGCTTCACCGACGAGCGCGTGCACCTGTTCCTCGCCACCGAGCTGCACGAGGCCACGGCCGCGAGCGATGAGAACGAGCGCATCGAGATCGTCACCTGGCCGCTCGCCGAGCTGGCAGAAGCGATCGCCGGCTGCCGCGACGCCAAGACGCTGATCGGCCTGATGTGGCTCGCCCGGCGGCTGAACGTCTGATTGCAGCCGCAAGGAGGCCGTGGCGCGGACGCGAAGCTGAAGCCATGAGCGCTGCCGAGATCGCCCCGCCGCCGGCCCCCGGCGGGATCGAGCACCAGCTCCTCGATTTCCTCGCCTACCTCGAGCTCGAGCGGGGACTGTCGCGCAACACCCTCGAGGCCTACCGTTGCGATCTGCTGCAGTTCGGCGAGTTCATCGGCCGCCGGGGGCTGGGCGTCGCCGAATGCGGCCACGGCGACATCGCCGCGTTCCTCTCGGAGCTGGCCGCCGGCACGCCGGAGCGAGCGGCCGTCGGGGCGTCCACGCTCGCCCGCAAGGTCGCCTGCCTGCGCTCGTTCTACCGCCACCTGCGCCGCGAGGGCCTGATCGCGCACGACCCCACGGCCGAGCTGCGCGGTCCGCGCAAGACCCAGCGCCTGCCGCGGGTCCTCTCGCGCGATGAGGTGCAGCAGCTGCTGAGCCAGCCGCGGGGCAGCGATCCTCGCGCCCTGCGCGATCGCGCGCTGCTCGAGGTCATGTACGCCTGCGGGCTGCGCGCCTCCGAGGCGATCGGGCTGGAGCTCTCCGACGTCGACCTCGAGGAGGCCGTGCTGCGCGCGCGCGGCAAGGGCTCGAAGGAACGGCTCGTGCCGATCGGTCGCCAGGCCGTGAGCGCGCTGCTGGCCTACGCCCAGCGCGGCCGCCCGCGGCTGATCGGCAACACCGCGGCCACAGCGCTGTTCCTCAACCGGCGCGGGCAGGGGCTCACCCGCCAGGGCCTGTACAAGATCGTGCAGGGTCACGCCCGGGCAGCCGGGCTCGAGCAGAAGATGAGCCCGCACACGCTCCGCCACACCTTCGCCACCCATCTGCTCGCCGGCGGGTGCGATCTGCGCTCGCTGCAGGAGATGCTCGGGCACGCCGACCTTGCCACCACGCAGGTCTACACCCACCTGTCGGCCGAGCGGCTGAAGGACGCCTACTTCGGCGCGCACCCGCGGGCGTCCCGCTGAGGACCCGCTCGTTAGATAGACATCCGCGGATGGGATCCACGCGCAGCCGCCGGGCGATCGTGCTCGTGATCGACGCCTGCGGCGTCGGCGCGCTGCCGGACGCCGGCGCCTACGGCGATGAGGGCACCAACACGCTCGCCCACGTCGCCGAGGCGCTCGGCGGCCTCGAGCTCCCCGCGCTGGCCGCGCTGGGCCTCGGGTCGATCCTCCCGCTGGCGGGCGTGCCCGCGGCCGCCGACCCAGCGCTCCACGGCCGCCTGCACCCGCTGGGACCGGGCAAGGACTCGATCGCCGGCCACTGGGAGCTGATGGGGGTCGTGCTCGAGCGGCCGCTGCCGACCTACCCGCACGGCTTCCCCCCGGAGGTGATCGCGCGCCTTGTCGAGGCGACCGGCCACCAGCTGATCGGCAACCGCCCCTACAACGGGATCGCCGCGATCGAAGAGCTGGGCGCCGAGCACATGCGCACCGGCGCCCTGATCCTCTACACCTCCCAGGACTCGGTGCTGCAGCTCGCGGCCCACGTCGAGACCGTGCCCGTCGCCGATCTGTACAGCGCCTGCGCGGCCGCGCGGGTGGCGATGAGCGGTGAGCATGCCGTCGGGCGGGTCATCGCGCGGCCGTTCAGCGGCGTCGAGGGGGCCTTCGCGCGGACCGAGGGCCGGCGCGACTTCGCCCTGCCCCCGCCGCGGCGCAGCTACCTGCAGGAGCTGCAGGGCGCCGGCGTCGAGGTGCATGGGGTCGGCAAGATCAGCGACCTGTTCGCCGGCGTCGGGATCAGCAGCTCGCACGCCGGGGCGAGCAACGCGCAGGCGCTCGCCAGCGTCGAGGAGCTGGTGGACGTGCTCGAGCACGGGCTGGTGTTCGCCAACCTGATCGAGACCGACCAGGTCTACGGCCACCGCAAGGACGTCGCCGGGTTCGGTCGCGCGCTGCGCGAGATCGATCGGCGCGTGGAGGTGCTGCTCGGGCGCCTGCGCGCGGATGACCTGCTGATCGTGACAGCCGACCACGGCGTCGACCCGGCTCACGCAGGCAGCGACCACACGCGCGAGTATGCGCCGTTGCTGGCGGTCAGCGGGGAGATGCTCGGCCGGCGGGCGCGCGGCGAGCCGATCGGGGGCACCCGCCACGACGGCCCGCTGTCCGACGTTGGCGCCACCGTCCTGCGCTGGCTCGGCGGCCGCGACGCCCCCGAGCTGCCCGGAGGCGCCTTCATAAGCTAGGGCGCGATGCCCGAGCTACCCGAGGTGGAGACCATCAGGCGCCAGCTCGCCCCGCTGGTCGAGGGCCGCAGGCTGACGCAGATCGAGATCCTCGACCCCCGCTGGTCGCGGCCGCTGGCGCCCGAGGAGCTCGCGGCGGCGCTCGGCGGGCGCATGATCGAGCACCTCGGCCGGCGCGGCAAGTACCTCCTATGGAGCTTCGACGGCGATGTCCATCTCGCCCAGCACCTGCGCATGACCGGCGCCGTGCTCTACGACCCCGACCCCGAGCCGCCGCACACTCGCGTGCGCCTGCAGCTCGGCGCCACACGCCGCCTTGCGATCGTCGACCCCCGCCGCTTCGGCACCGGGGAGCTGCTGCTGGGGACGGACGACCTCGAGGCCTTCTTCGCCGCCCGCCTGGGGCTCGAGCCCTTCGATGAGCGCTTCACCGCCGAGCACCTGCGCCGGCTCGCCAGGGGCCGCACCGCTCCGATCAAGGCCCTGCTGCTCGACCAGCGCAAGATCGCCGGCGTCGGCAACATCTATGCAGACGAGGCCCTGTTCCGCGCCGGCATCCACCCGCTGCGCCCCGCCGGGCGCCTGTCGGCAGCCCAGTACGCCCGCCTGCGCGAGGGCATGCTGGCGGCCCTGAGCGCGGGCATCGACGCCCGAGGCGCCTCGATCGATGACTTTCGCCACGTCGACGGACTGCGCGGATCCTTCCAGGACCAGTTCCTCGTGCATCGCCGCGCCGGCGAGCCGTGCGGCGTGTGCGGGACGACGATCGTCAAGATGGTCGTCGGCGGTCGCGGTACCTACGTCTGCGAGAGCTGCCAGGCGCGGCCGCGGCGCAGGCGCCGCTAGCTGTCACACGCCGCCCGTCGTGGGCGGGCAACGGCCGGCGGTCAGGCGGCCGACGGGCCGGCGGTCAGGCGGCCAGGAGCTCGTCGAGGCGTCCGCTGTCAACGGCGGCCTGCAGCTCGGCGAAGCCTCCCAGCAGCACGCCGTCGACGATCACCTGCGGGAAGCTCATCATTCCGGTCTCCCGAGCCAGCTCCGCGCGGCCGGCCGGGTCCTTTGACAGGTTGACCTCCGAGAAGTCGAGCCCGCGTGCGTTCAGCAGGCCCTTGACGCGGGTGCAGAACGAGCACGGATCTGTCGTGTAGACGGTTATCCTGCCCATTACTTCATAAAGTATAGCAAGGGGGGCGAGCGCGATGGTATAGGGTCTGCCGCGCATGGCCGGCCCAGGCAAACCTATCACCGGGCGCTGCCTGTGCGGCGGCGTGACCTACAGGGTCGACGCCGAGCCGCTGTGGCAGGGCGCCTGCTACTGCGCCGACTGCCAGCGCCAGACCGCCACGGCCTTCTCGGTGGTCGTGGGCGTGCCGCGGGAGGCGCTCACGGTCGAGGGCAGCACCCTCGCCTCGTTCGCCACCACCGGCGACGACCATCAGAGCGCGAACGAGCGGCGGTTCTGCTCGGCCTGTGGCTCGCCCCTGTTCAGCACGATCGAGGCGATGGCCGGGCTGGCCTTCCTCAAGGCGGGGACGATCGACGACCAGTCGTGGATCGAACCGACGGTTGAGATCTGGACGCGCTCCGCGCAGCCGTGGGCGCCGCATTTCGCAGACGCCGAGCGGTTCGAGCGAAACCCCGGTTAGCTCACAGACGCCGCGGGGGATCCTAGACTCGGCTGCGATGCCGGGACCGGTCAAGACCGAAGCGATCGTGCTGCGCTCGATGCGCTATGGCGAGGCCGACCGCATCCTGCATCTCTACACCCCCGATCGCGGCCGGATGAGCGCGATCGCCAAGGGCGTGCGCCGCGCCCGCAGCCGCTTCGGTGGGCGCCTGGAGCCGTTCTTCCGCCTGCACATCGAGCTGCACGAAGGCCGCGGCGAGTTGCTCACGGTCACCGGCGCGCAGACGGTCGAGGGGCACCCGCGCCTGCGCGGCGACGCCCGTGCCCTCGACGCGGCCGCGCGCGCGTGCGACGCGGTCGGGCGCCTGTTCGAGACCTCCGAGCCGCATCCGGGCGTGTTCAACCTGCTCTGCCGTCAGCTCGTGCTGCTCGATCGCCGGGCCGCCGCGGAGGCCGGCGCGAGCGGCTTTACGAGGGGCTGGGCGGGCGCGCTCGCATTCCGCCTGAAGCTGCTGCTCGCCGCCGGGCTCGCGCCGCAGCTCGGCGCGTGCGCGAGCTGCGGCGAGCACGAGCACCTCGTCGGGTTCTCCGGGGCGGCCGGGGGGGTGGTGTGCGCGGCATGCGAGGCAGGGTCCTTCCCGCTGGCCGAGGATGCCTACCGGTTCATGGCCGAGGCGCTCGGCCGCGCCCTGAGCGAGGTTCCCGAGGTCCCCGAGCCGGCCCTCTCTCAGGTCGAGCGCGCGATCGCCGCGACGCTCGAGCACCACGCGCACGTGCGCCTGATGCCGGCGGTCGGGCGCTCGGGCTGAGCGTCGGTATCGTGGTCGCCGTGGACGAGGGATCCCCCATCGCCTATGAGGTGCTCGAGAAGGGCGTGCCCGTGCTCGCCAGCGACGGCCAGCAGATCGGCACGGTCCACCATGTCGTGGCGGCGCCGGAGAAGGACATCTTCCACGGCCTCGTGATCTCGACGCCGGCCCATGGCCGGCGCTTCGTGGAGGCCGCAGACGTGGCCTCCCTGCACGAACGCGGCGCCGATCTGCGGATCGACTCCGCCGCCGCCGAGAGCCTCCCAGAGCCCGGGGGCGGCGCCCCCGTCTACGACGAGGACCCGGGCGAGATGAAGGGCTGGCACCACTGGCGGCACAAGCTCACCCTCCACGGCGACTGGCAGCGCGAGCCCTGAGCCGCCGGGCCGACGCCGGCCGGTGGCACAATCGAACGATGAGCACCGCCACCGACCAGGACACGGTCGCAGCCGCTTTCGCCCGGTATTCGGCCGAAGAGGAGGAGCGCCGGCTCTCGCCGCTGGCCGCGCGTTCCTACCCTGCGCGCCGGGCGCATCCTGAGGAGGACTGCGCGCTGCGCACGCCCTTTCAACGCGATCGCGACCGGATCGTCCACAGCAAGGCATTCCGCCGTCTGACACACAAGACCCAGGTGTTCGTGGACCCCCGCGGCGACCACTACCGCACCCGGCTCACGCATACGCTCGAGGTGACGACGATTTCGCGGACGGTCGCCCGGGCGCTGAAGCTGAACGAGGATCTGGTGGAGGCGATCGGGCTCGGCCACGACCTCGGGCACCCGCCCTTCGGCCACATCGGCGAGGAGGTGCTCGACCGCTGCGTGAAAGAGCGCTTCGCAGAAGACTTCCGCCACTACGAGCACTCGCTGCGCATCGTCGAGCACCTCGAGCGCGACGGGGCCGGGCTCAACCTGACCGAGCAGGTGCGCGACGGCATCGCCCGCCACTCGAGCCGCACGCCCGAGCCGCACACGCTCGAGGGGCGCATCGTGCGGGTGATCGACCGGGTGGCCTACATCAACCACGACATCGACGACGCGGTGCGCGCGGGTCTGCTGCGCGAGGATCAGCTGCCCAGCGAGCCGCTGGCGGTGCTCGGCGCCACCGGCTCCGAGCGGATCGACACGCTCGTGCACGACATGGTCGAGCACTCCCAGCGGGCCGGCCAGATCGTCCAGGGGCCAGAGGCCGGGCCGGCGATGAGCCAGCTGCGCGACTTCATGTTCGAGCGGGTCTATCTGGGGCCGGCCGTGCGCGCCGAGCACGCCAAGATCGCAGCGGTCCTGAAGCGGCTGTTCGACCACTACGTGGAGCACCCCGAGCTGCTGCCGGCCGGCCCCGCGGGCGACGGTGGGCGCGCCGATGAGGACCTCGCGCGGCGGGTGACCGACTACCTGGCGGGCATGACCGACCGGTACTGCATCAGGGCCTACACCGAGCTTCAGGTGCCGCAGGCGTTCGCCCGCTAGCGTTGCCGTCGTGGCGCTGTATACGAGCGAATCCAAGGACCGCGTGCGCGATGCGGTCGACTTCGTCGAGCTCGTCTCCGCGCGCACCGAGCTGCGCCGCGCCGGCCCTGCCCGCTATGAGGGGCTGTGTCCGTTCCATGACGAGCGCACCCCCTCGTTCGGGATCGACCCGACCCAGAAGGTCTACCACTGCTTCGGCTGCCAGGCCTCGGGTGATGTGTTCACGTTCGTGCAGGAGACCGAGGCCGTGGACTTCAAAGGCGCGCTCGAGCTGCTGGCCGAACGTTATGGGATCGAGCTGCAGCGCGAGGAGGAGGACCCGCGCGAGGCCGAGCGCCGCCGGCGCCGCGGGCGGCTGCTGTCGCTGATCGAGCGCACGACCGCCTACTACGAGCGCTACCTGTGGGACTCCAAGGAGGCGGAGAACGCGCGCGCATACCTGCTGGGGCGGGGGCTGGCAGAGGAGATCCTCAGGGAGTTCCGCGTCGGCTACGCGCCCAGCGCCTGGGATCGCGTGCTGATGGCCTCGCGCCGGGGCGGCTTCTCCGAACAGGAGCTGTACGCCACCGGGCTGGCCCAGCGCTCCAAGCAGAACGGGCAGCCCTACGACCGCTTCCGCTCGCGGATCATGTTCCCGCTCGCCGACATCCGCGGACGCGTGCTGGGCTTCGGGGCGCGCGCGATGCGCGAGGAACAGCGCCCGAAGTACCTGAACACCTCCGACAACGACCTCTACCACAAGGGCATGCACCTCTACGGGGCGGACCTCGCCCGCGCCCACGCCGCGCGCGCCGGCCAGGTGATCCTGTGCGAGGGCTACACCGACACGATCGCCCTGCACCAGGCGGGCATGCGAAACGCAGTCGGGCTGATGGGCACGGCGCTGACCGGCGAGCAGGTGGGCGAGCTCGCGCGGATGGCCAGCGTGGTGCTGCTGGCCCTCGACGCGGACTCCGCCGGGCAGGAGGCGATGCTGCGCGCGTCGAGCCTGGCCGACAGGCGCAAGCTGGAACTGCGCGTGGTGCCGCTCCCGCCGGGCGCGGACCCGGCCGAGCTGATCCAGCGCGACGGGGCCGAGGCCATGCAGGAGGCGGTCAACGAGTCGGTGCCGTTCGTGCGCTTCCGCGTGGAACGCGTTCTGGCCGCCGGCGAGCATTCAAGCCCGGAGGGGCAGGACCGCATGATCGACGAGCTGCGTCCGGTGTTCGCCAAACTGCCGCCCAGCGCGATGCGGATGGAGCTGACGAGGATGGCCTCGAGCCGCCTGGCCGTCCCCGAGAGCCTGTTCGAGGAGCGTCTGCGCAGGGATGACGCGCGGGCCGGCGGCAGGCGCGTGGCGCCGCAATCGGGCGCGGCCCGCCAGCCGATCGTCAACGGCGCCCGCGGCCGGACCGGCGGGCTCTCGCGCCGCGAAGACACCGAGCGCGCGTTTCTGACGCTGTGCATCGCCTCGCCGCAGGAGGGCGCTGCGGCGCTGGAGGGCCTGGACATCGATGAGCACTTCGCCAGCGAGCTGTTGCGGCGCGCCGCGCGGCGCCTGCGCGAGGGAACCCTCAGCGAGCCGCTGGCCGACCCGTCCGGCCGGTTCGGGGAGCTGGACGACGACCCCGAGCTGAAGGCCCTGCTGGCCGAGCTGGTCGTGCAGGCAGGTCGCGAGCAGGCCCACCCGGGGATGCTCGACGTGCAGCGCCTGCAGCTCGAGCTGGCCCGCCTGGACCGCAAGATCCAGCAGGCGCGCGGGCGCGAGGACGGCGAGGTCAGCGACCTCGCCCGCCGCCGCGCCGAGGTCAGGCTCGAGTTCGACCGCGCCTATGGACAGGTGCTCGAGCAGACGGGGGAGCGGGAGGGGTAGGCGACCCGCAAGCGCTTGCATACAATGAGCCCGCTGGCCCCGGCTGTAGCATCCGGGGTAGCCCGATCCGGGGTAGCTCAATGGCAGAGTAGTCGGCTGTTAACCGATTGGTTGTGGGTTCGAGTCCCACCCCCGGAGCTCTCCCCGTTGAAGCCTCAAGAGTGCAGACCCTCGGGGTGCTCCACGCCGAACTCGCCCGCGCGGAGGCGATGCCGGCTTCACCCCGCAGAGACCAGCTGATCAGGTTGTTTCGAAACGGCGTTGTCCGCTTCGAACCGTCCGTGGCACCCCTCCCGACGCCCACGGTCCCATCCCCGAACCTCCTGCCGGGCTTCCTCATGACGCTCATCCCGTTGCTGCTCCTGATGCTGGCGCCGGTCAGGCGCGTCTTCTCATAGACCCCCCGATCCCGAGCGAGACGCTCCCAGCGATCGCGATGCCAGCCCCTCGACCAGCTCGCCCGCCCGGGCGCCGGGGTCGTTCGTGCGAGCCCAGGAGGCCAGCTCGCGGGCCCGCGTGCGGATCGAGGGGTCGCCGAGCGCGCGCTCGACCGCGAGGCGCAGCACCCGCGGACCGAGGAAGCGCCGGGGCAGGCGTACGCCGGCCCCGGCCCAGTCCAGCCGGGCGGCGTTCTCGTTCATGTCGCCGACGGCGGGGGCGGCGACGACGGGGCAGCCGCAGGCGAGGGCGCGGACGAGCGTGCCGTGGCCGGCGTGGCAGATGACGAGCTGACAGTGGGGCATGGTGCGCGAGTAGGAGATCCAGTCGACGAGCGTCGCGTTGTCGGGCACGGTGAGCGCGCGCGAGGGCAGCCGCCGGTTGTAGCTTGCGAGCACCCTGACGGGGGCGTCGGCGAGGCCGCGCAGCGCGGCGTCCAGCAGCCTGTGCTCGGCATCCTGGGCGGTGGAGGGCGCGATCAGCACGAGCGGCGGCTCATCATCCTGGCGGCCGCCCGGCAGCTCGACGTCGCGGGCGGGGGGCTCCCACATGAGCGGGCCGACGACGTGGGCATTTGCCTCCCAGCCACCCGGTTCGGACCCGCCGGAGGGCCGCGGGTACTCGAGCTGGGGGAAGGTGGCGACGATTGCGAGCTGGCGGCTGATGCCGCCGTGGTAGTGCTCCTGGGCCGGCAGCCCGAGCTGGGCGCGGGTGTGGTTGAGTTCGCGCCGCCCGCGCTCGAGGCCGCGCTCGACGGGGCGCCGCGCCAGGCGCCAGAGCGAGCGCCCGGGAGCGCTGCGGGGCAGGCGGGCGCCGAGTGAGTAGACGGGGAAGTGGGCGGGCGTGTTGGGGTGGACGTGGGGTATGAGCGTGGCGCAGGGCACGCCGTGCAGCTCGGCGGCGAGGGCAGGGGCGAGCGTGAGGATGTCGGCGACGACGGCGTCGGGGGAGAGCTCGCGGACGAGCGGGAGGGTGTCGGTGGTGGCCTGGGCGACGGCCTGGTAGAAGTCGAGGGATGCGGAGCCCACCCCCCCGTTGGGGAAGACCGGATACTCGGGGGCGGGCGCGAAGGCGAGGCCCTCGGCCTCGACGTGCTCGCGCCAGCGACGCCAGGTCTGCAGCGTGACGTGATGCCCGCGGGCGGCGAGCGCGCGCCCGAGGGCGATCATCGGAAACGCGTGCCCGGGGTCTCCGAAGGCGCCCAGCAGCAGGCGCCTGGGCGTAGGAGCGCGGGCTCCCATCGGAAGCCAGCTAGGAGGCGAGCTCGGCGAGCAGCCGCAGCTGCTCGAGGCGCTCGGGCGCGGTGAAGGCGGTGGGTGTCACGCCGAGCGTGCCTACGCCCGCGTCGCGATAGATGGCGAGGCGCTCGCGCACGACGTCCTCGGGTCCGCACAGGGATACCTGGTCGATGAGGGCGTCGGGGATGGCGGCCAT
>Ga0209040_10003169_pt1 | contig 12670 bp, 8 predicted proteins | sample BogFormECP12_OM3_FD_188240 | JGI IMG/M metagenome (GOLD analysis project Ga0209040, IMG submission 188240) | Bog forest soil microbial communities from Calvert Island, British Columbia, Canada - ECP12_OM3 (SPAdes) (version 2) | ecosystem: Environmental > Aquatic > Freshwater > Wetlands > Bog ... | reverse complement strand
CACGACGCCGTCGACGACGCCGCCCCCGACCACGACGCCCGCGACCACGACGCCGGCGACGACGCCGCCCCCGACCACGACGCCGGCGACGACGCCGCCCGCGACCACGACGCCGGCGACAGCGCCTGCGACCCAGGGCACCAGCCCGCCGGGCTCGGCCGCCCCGGCCCACGCCACGACCGGAGCCGGGCAGTCCGCCTCGGTTCCGGGTCAGTGACCACGACCCGGACGCTCGCACCGCCGACCCGGACCAGGGAGGTGGTGGGGGCCGAGCACTCCCGGACCCGCGCCCGCCCCGACAGCCGGCGGACGTCGACCCCGCCGGTCCATCCCCGTCCTCGCCACCCGGCCCGACCCCGCGCTCGCGCTCGCACGCCCGCGCCCGGTAGCGCCCGGGCGCGGCGGGGACCGACCGGGCGCCCCGGCGCCGACGCGGTCCTGGGTCGGCGCATCCGCTTCATCCGGTTGGTCCTGGTGGTTGTCTTCCTGCTCCTGACGGCGCGGCTGGTCGATGTCCAGGTGCTCCGGTCCGGCCACTACCGGGAGGCCTCGGCCCAGGAGCTCACCCAGCCGGTCACCATCCCGGCCCTGCGCGGCGGCCTATTCGATCGCAACGGTCAGGTCCTCGCGCTCTCGATCCCGACCAAGACCGTCCTCGCCGACGACTTTCAGGTGCAGCACCCGGTGAGCGAGGCCCTGGCCCTGGCGCCCATGCTGGGCGTGTCCCCGACCCGGCTGGCGGCCCAGCTCCAGGAGCACTCGGGCTACGTCCCACTGGCCGCCAACGTGCCCCTGGCCCGGGCGGACGAGATCGCCGCTGCGAACTTCCAGGGGATCAACCTGATCGACAGCTCGGTGCGCCAGGTGCCCAATGGGAACCTGGCGGCACCGGTCATCGGCATGGTGAACGGTTCGGGGACCGGAGCCGCCGGGCTCGAGTACCAGCACAACGCGCTCCTGGCCGGCCAGGCGGGCAGCGAGGCCCTCCTCGAATCACCGAGCGGCGTCCCGTTGCCCGGCACCCCGGTGCAGAAGTTGAGCGCCTCACGCCCGGGCACCGGCCTGGAGCTGACGCTGGACGAGCCCCTGCAGTACGAGACCGAGCAGGCCCTGGGAGCCCAGATCGTCTCGTCCCACGCCGTGAGCGGGGTCGCCGTGTTGATGGACGTCAAGACCGGCGACATCCTCTCGATGGCCAACCTGGTGGCCAACGACGGCGGGGCGGCCCGGTCGGCCACGACGAGTGGAACCCAGCCCGCCCAGATGGTCACCATCGGTCCCGACGGCCCGGTCAACGAGGCGCCGAGCAACCTGGCCGTCAGCCAGCTCTACGAACCCGGCTCTGTCTTCAAACTGGTGACCTTCTCGGCCGCCCTCCAGGACGGCACCATCAGCCCGAACTCCAACTTCAGCGTTCCGTACCAGATCCGACTGGACGGATCGACCTTCCACGACGCAGAACCGCACCCCACCGAGGAGCTCTCGGCAACCCAGATCCTGGCCCAGTCGTCGAACATCGGGACGTCGGAGATCGCCCAGGGGTTGGGTGAGGCCCGCCTCATCGAGCAGGTCGACAATCTGGGCTTGGGTCATCTGACGTCGCTCGGCTTCCCCGGCGAGTCACCGGGCCTGCTCGTCGGGCCCTCACAGTGGGAACCGACGGACCTGGTGTCGCTCCCGATCGGCCAGGTGGACGCGGTCAACGCGCTGCAGGTGCTCGATATGTATAACACCGTCGCCAACGGGGGGGTGTTCATCGAGCCGCGTCTGGTCCGGGCCACCGTTTCGCCCGACGGCGTCGTCAACACGGCTGCACCGTCGGCCACCCACCGCGTGATCTCGTCGGCGACGGATGGCGAGCTCACCGCCATGCTCGAGCAGGTGGTCGCCGCCGGCACCGGTACCAGCGCCGTGGTGCCCGGCTACACCGTCGCCGGCAAGACGGGTACGGCCCAGATCCCCACCGTCGGCCGGGACAGCTACGTCACCGGTGCCTACATGGCCTCGTTCGTCGGGTTCGCCCCTGCGGTCAATCCGACCCTGGCGGCCATCGTCGTTCTCGACCGACCGACCCCGATCTTCGGTGGGACGGTGGCCGCGCCGGTGTTCGCCAAGATCATGAGCTACGCCCTCCACCGGTACGACATCCCGACCACCCCCGGAGCGCCCACCCAGGGCCCCCGGGGGGCGAACGGTGTCTCGCAGGCCCAGGACATCACGTGAGTGGTGACCTGGGAGTTCGCGTGCGACGGCGGTGCTCCGGGTACGATCGGCCGGTCGGCAGGTCGCCGCACGGACGGTCCGTGTCGTCCGCCGCCCGGTCGGCCCGCACCCGTGCAGATGAACCTATTGCTCGACGAGATCGACGTGCTCGAGACGGCGGGCGATCCCTCCGCCGTCGACGTGCGCGGCATCGAGCACGACAGTCGGAGGGTGACAACGGGCGACCTCTTCTTCTGCCTGCCCGGCCACGGGACCGACGGCCACGACCACGCGGCGGCCGCCGCCGACCGGGGGGCGGTCGGCCTGGTCTGCGAGCGTTTGGTGACCGACGACCTCGCCCGGCCCTTGCCCCAGGCCCGGGTGGCCGAGGGCACGATCCGATCGGCCATGGCGAGCGTTGCGGCAGCCTTCTTCGGTCACCCGTCCCGCCAGCTGCTGATGGCCGGGGTGACGGGGACCAACGGCAAGACGACGGTGACGGCCCTACTCGCATCCGTCCTCGGTGCCGCCGGACATCCGGCGTCGGTGATCGGCACCCTGTCGGGCGCACGGACCACCCCGGAGTCGCCCGAGCTTCAGGCCCGGCTGGCCGCCATCCGGGATGCCGCCGAACCCGACGGGCCCGAGCCGGCGGTCGCCGTTGAGGTCTCGAGTCACGCCCTCGTCCAGGCCCGGGTGGACGGGGTCCACTTCGACGTCGTGGTCTTCACCAACCTCAGCCATGACCATCTGGACTTCCACGGGACGATGGAGGCGTACTTCGACGCCAAGGCCTCGCTGTTCACCCCTGAGCGGGCGGTCCGCGGGGTGGTCAACGCCGACGACGAGTGGGGGAGGCGCCTGCTCGGCGAGGCGCGTATCCCGGTCGTCGCCGTCCGACGTGAGGCCGTGTCCGACGTGGTGGTTGCCCCGGGCCGGACGGAGTTCACCTGGCGGGGGCGACGGGTCGTGATGCCGCTGACCGGGGCGATCAACGTCGACAACGCGCTGCTGGCCGCCGAAGCGGCGGTGTCCCTTGGGGTCGAACCCGAGGCGGTGGTGGCCGGTCTGGCCACCACCCGTCCCGTGCCAGGTCGGATGGAGGTCGTCACCGCGCCGGACCGGGGTGGTGCCCCGTTCACCGTCGTCGTCGACTACGCCCACACACCCGAAGGCCTCGCGGTGGCGCTGGGCGAGAGCCGCCGGTTGGCCGCCCCGGGCGGCCGGGTGCTGGTGGCCTTTGGGTGTGGCGGGAACCGTGACCGGGCCAAGCGGCCCCTCATGGGTGCCGTAGCGACCAGCCTGGCCGACATCGCGGTCGTGACTTCGGACAACCCGCGCGACGAGGACCCGGACGCCATCATCGACGAGATCGTCGCCGGGGCCGTCCCGTCCCCCTCGGCGGCGTCGGCCGCCGGCCGGCTCGTGGTCGAGCCCGATCGCCACCGGGCGGTCTCGCTGGTCATCGGCGCCGCCCGACCCGGTGACGTCGTGCTGATCGCGGGCAAGGGCCACGAGACCTACCAGGAGATCGCGGGTCGGCGGCTCGACTTCGACGACCGCTCGGTGGCCACCGGCCTGCTCGCCGCGTCGTGGCCCGGCGATCCGACCACCCCGGTGCCCGCCGTCGACGGACGGGACTGACCAGTGCTGGCACTCATGTCCTCGGGAGGCGTCGCCTTCTGGCTGGCGATCCTCGGCACGCCCGTCCTCATGCGGTGGCTCCGGCGCCGTGAGATCGGTCAACACATCCGTGAGGAAGGTCCGGCCAGCCATAGCGCCAAAGCGGGGACACCGACCATGGGTGGCCTGGCCATCGTCGGCGCCGTGGTGGTCGGCTACTTCGTGGGCCACGCCGGGACCGAGGTCCGGTTCTCCCGTACCGGCTACCTGATCATCCTGGCCGTGGTCATGTTCGGGGCCATCGGCTTCCTCGACGACTGGATCAAGGTCCGGCACAAGCGGAGCCTGGGCCTCAACAAGCGGGGCAAGCTGATCGCCCAAATCGCCGCCGCTGTCCTGTTCGCCGAGCTGGCGGTGCACTGGGCCCACACGTCGACCGCGCTCTCTTTCACGAGCGTGACCACTCCGGGAATCCAGATGGGTCAGTACGTGTGGGTGCTCTTCGCGGTCTTCGTCCTGGTTGGCACGTCCAACGCGGTCAACCTCACCGACGGGCTGGACGGTCTGGCCGCCGGCTCGGCGACGTTCTGCTTCGCCGTGCTGGCGATCATGGGCTACTGGATCTTCCGCCACAATTCGATCTACCACGTGCTCCCTGCCTCGGCCATCGACCTGGCACTGGCCGCGGTCGCCCTGGCCGGCGCGTGTCTCGGTTTCCTGTGGTGGAACGCCGCGCCGGCCAAGATCATCATGGGCGACACCGGCTCGCTGGCCATCGGTTCGGGGCTCGGTGCGCTCTGTCTCCTGCTGAACCTCGACCTGCTGCTCCCGATCATCGGGGGACTGTTCGTCATCGAGACTCTGTCGGTGATCGCCCAGATCGTCAGCTTCCGGGTCTTCGGCAAGCGGATCTTCCGCATGGCGCCCTTCCACCACCACTTCGAGCTGTTGGGCTGGCCCGAGACCACCGTGATCGTCCGCTTCTGGATCCTCGGTGGACTGTTCGCCGCGCTGGGGCTCGGCATCTTCTACGGCGTCTTCCTGACCGTGGCCCACTTCACATGAGCGGGTTCCCCCACTTGGGCCCGGCCAGCGGCGAGGCTTGTAGGGTGCACGGGCCCGACCAGGGACGCCCGGCGCCGGCGGGGGGTGCCCGTTGACGCCCGCGAAGTCCTCCACCACCTCGGCGGCGCGCCATGAGCGACCGACCCGACCGGCCGGGTTGGTCCAGGCGGTGCGCCGGGTGCCGACGTCGTCGATCGTCCTGGTGCTGGTCGGCCTGCTCTGCGCGATGGGGCTGGTGATGGTCGGCTCGGCGTCCGAGGTGATCTCGATCTCGACCTACGGGAGCCCGTGGGCGATCCTCATCCGCGAGGCGATCTGGATGGTCGTCGGAGTGCTGGCCCTGGTCGTGGCCAGCCGGTTCGACTACCGCAAGTGGCGCCGGCTGCGGCTGGTCCTGCTGGTGGCCACCTTCGTGCTCCTCTTGGCCGTGCTCGTGCCCGGCGTCGGGGTGCACTCGGGGGGCTCGAGTCGCTGGATCGGCTTCGGCCAACTCCGGGTCCAACCCTCCGAGATGATGAAGCTGGCCCTGGCCGTGTTCGGCGCCGACCTGATCGTGCGGCGCGAGGAGCAGGGCGGCGGCTACCGGACCATCGTCGGACCGCTGCTCTTCGTGAGTGCCGCCGCGGCCTGCCTCATCCTCGTCCAGCCCGACATGGGGACCGCGCTCGTCCTCGGATCCGTGGCCATGGCACTGCTCTTCGCCTCGGGCGTGCCGATGGCCCCCATCATGAAGCTGCTGGCCGTCGTGGGCGGCCTCGCCCTCGTCGTCGGGCTCGTCGACCCCTACCGACGGGCCCGCCTGCTCTCGTTCCTCGACCCCGGCGCCCATTCGTCGGGCACCGGCTACCAAGTGGTCCAGTCCCTCATCGGACTGGGCTCGGGCCACCTCTACGGGCTGGGGCTGGGGGCCGGCCGCCAGAAGTGGGGCTACCTGCCCAACGCCCACACCGACTTCATCTTCTCGGTGGTGGGGGAGGAGCTCGGGCTGATCGGCGCCCTGTTCGTCCTCCTCCTCCTCGGCGCCTTCGCCTGGTTCGGCCTCCGGGTGGCGGCCCGGGCCCCGGACCGCTTCGGCGCCCTGCTGGCGGTCGCCCTGGTGGCATGGATCTCGGCCGAGACCGTGATCAACGTCGGGGCGGTGATCGGGCTCCTGCCGGTGACCGGCATCCCGCTCCCGTTCATCTCGTTCGGCGGCTCCTCGCTCGTGATCACCATGCTCGCCGCCGGCACGCTGGTCAACATCGCCCGCCAGGAACGCACGGCGCCGAACGTGTCGGCGCGCCCGGCGCCGCGGGCGGCGGTCCGCCGGGCCCATCCCTCCCGGACGGCGGCCCGGAGCGGGACGACCCGATGACACCGCGGCGCTACGCCGTGGTGGCCGGGGGCGGGACGGGCGGGCACGTCCTGCCGGCGCTGGCGGTCGCCCGGGCCCTGGCCGCGATGGGCCATGAGCCGTCGAGCATCGAGTTCGTGGGCTCGCAGCGGGGGCAGGAGGCGACACTGCTGGCGGGGGAAGGGTTCCCCCTGACCCTGCTCCCGGGCCGGGGGATCTCGCGGCGCCTGGGGCCGAGCGACGTGGTGGCCAATCTCGCCGCCCTGGCCGCCCTGGCCTGGTCGGTTCTCCGGGCCCTGGTGGCCCTCGCCCGGTGGCGGCCCCGGGTGGTGGTGGCCGTGGGCGGCTACGCCAGTTTCCCGGCCGGGGTGGCGGCGGTCGCCCTGCGGGTGCCCCTCGTCGTCGTCAACGTCGACGCGGTGCCGGGCCGGGTCAACCGCCTGCTCGGTCGCTTCGCCGCGGCCAGCGCCGTGGCCCTGCCCGGGACCCCGCTGCCCCGGGCGACGGTCACCGGCACACCGGTGCGGGCCGAGCTGGCGTCGGTCGCCCGCGGCCCGGGCCCGTCCGCGTCCGCCCGCCACGAGCTCGGCCTCCCGGCCGGACGCCCGACCGTCGGCGTCTTCGGCGGCTCGCTCGGCGCCCGGCGCATCAACGAGGCGGTGGGGGTGCTGGTCAAGGGTTGGGCCGACCGGGCCGACCGGGCGATCTACCACGTGACCGGACGACGGGAGTGGGACGAGCTCTCGGTCCGCCGGGGACGCGAGCCGCAGCTGGTCGGCGGCCTCTCATACACGATGGTGCCCTTCGAAGAGCGGATGGCCCTGCTCTACGCCGCGGTCGACGTGATGGTCTGCCGGGCCGGGGGCATCACCGTGGCCGAGCTGGCGGTGACCGGGACGCCCTCGGTGCTGGTCCCACTGCCCAACGCACCGGGCGACCACCAGACCGCCAACGCCCGGGCCCTGGTCGAACGGGGCGCCGCCGTACTGGTGCCCGACGACACGTGCGACGGGCCGAGGCTCCAAGAGGTGCTCGACGAACTGCTCGCCGACCCGGCGACGCTCGCCGCCATGGGCGCGGCGGCGGCCGCGCTCGGGCACCCCGATGCGGCGGTGCGGGTGGCCGAGCTGGTGGTGGCCCATGCCCGCTGAGCACCCGGCCGCCCCCGGACCCCCGGCCGGTCCCCTCGACTTGGGCCGTCCGATGCGGATCCACATCGTCGGCGTGGGCGGGGCCGGGATGAGCGCCATTGCCACCGTGCTCCAGGGCATGGGACACCGGGTCACCGGCAGCGATCTCAAGGCGTCCCCGGTGACCGAGCGGCTCGCCGGCCAGGGGATCGCGGTGGCGATCGGGCACCGGCCCGACAACCTCGGCGACGCCGACGCGGTCACGTTTTCCCCCGCCGTCGGCCGACGGAACCCCGAGCTGGTGGAGGCGGAGCGCCGGGGTGTCCCGGTGGTGCGGCGGGCCGAGGCGCTGGCCGCCATCGCGGCCACCAAGCGGTGCATCGCCGTTGCCGGCACCCACGGCAAGACCACCACGTCGTCGATGCTCGCCCTGGTCCTGGTCGAGGCCGGCCTGCGGCCGTCCTTCGTCATCGGGGCCGACGTCAACGAGATCGGGACCAATGCGGCCTGGGACGACGGCGAGTGGCTGGTGGTGGAGGCCGACGAGAGCTACGGGACCTTCCGGGCCCTGCGCCCCGAGATCGCCGTGCTGACCAACGTCGAGCCGGACCACCTGGACTACTACGGGACCTTCGACGCCCTGCGGGACGCGTTCGGCGAGTACCTGGCCGAGGTGCGCGGGGACGTCGTGGTGGGGGCCGACGACCCGGTGGCGGCCGAGCTCGGTCGACACCGCGGCGCGCTCAGCGTGGGCCTCGACCCCGGGGCGTCGTACACGATGTCCGAGGTGGAGCTCTCGCGCAGCGCCGCCCGCTTCGCCTTGGCCGGCCCCGACGGCCCGCTCGGGCGCATCGAGGTGCCAATGCCCGGCCTCCACAACGCCCGAAACGCCGCCGTGGCGGTGGTGACGGCGTTGTGCGCCGGCGCCCCGTTCCAAGCCGCCGTTGGCGCTCTGGCCCGCTTCGCCGGGGTGCCCCGCCGCTTCGAGTTCCGGGGTGAGGCGAACGGCGTCACCTTCGTCGACGACTACGCCCACCTCCCCGGCGAGGTCCGTTCGGTTCTGGCCGCGGCCCGCGCCGGGGGGTGGCGTCGGGTCGTGGCCGTCTTCCAGCCCCACCGCTACAGCCGCACCGCCGCCCTGGCCGAGGAGTTCGGGTCCGCCTTCACCGACGCCGACGTGGTGGTGGTGACCGACGTCTACGGCGCCGGCGACCCGCCGGTGCCCGGGGTGTCCGGGCACCTCATCGTCGATGCGCTGGCCACCGCCGACCCCTCGAGGCAGGTCGTCTACGCCGCCAGCCGCGAGCAGCTCCGCGAGGTGGTGGGCTCGCTGCTCGAACCCGGCGACCTGTGCTGCACGCTCGGTGCGGGGGACCTGACGACGCTGCCCGACGACCTCCTGGCCGAACCCCGATGGTGAGACCGGGGACCGCTCGGGCGGCCGAGCTGGACGCGCTGGCGGCGGCGCTGGGGGACCGGGCCCGCCGGGACCAGCCGTTGGGGGCGCTCACCACCTACCGGGTGGGCGGGCCCGCCTCGGTCATGGTCGAGGCCGGCACCGAGGAGGACCTCGTCGCCGTGCGCCGGGCCTTGGCCGCCCATCGGGTGCCCGTCGTCGTGGTCGGCAAGGGGTCGAACATGCTGGTGGCCGACGCCGGTTTCGAAGGCCTGGCGGTGCGGATCGCGCTTGGCGACCTCCACATCCCCGAGCGCCTCCCCGACTCCGCCCCGGACCCCGGGCGGACAGTCGTCGTGCGCGCCGGCGGAGGGGTGGGCCTCCCGGTGCTGGCCCGCCGCACCGTGGAAGCCTCGCTTACCGGGCTCGAGTGGGCGGTGGGGGTCCCCGGATCGGTGGGTGGCGCCGTGCGCATGAACGCCGGAGGGCACGGCTCGGACACCGCGTCGGTGCTCGTGCGGTGCCGCTGGCTCTCGTTGAGCGGGCCCGAGGGTGGTGCGGACGGCCCCGAAGCCCTCGGCCTCGGCTACCGGCGCTCGTCCCTCGGCCCCGACGACGTGGTGGTGTGGGCCGAGTTCGGGCTCGAGCCCGGGGACCCGGTGACAGGCCGGTCGGCCATCGCCGAGATCGTCCGCTGGCGCCGCGAGCACCAGCCCGGCGGGTCGAACGCCGGCTCGGTCTTCACGAACCCGCCGGGTGACGCCGCCGGCCGACTGGTGGAGGCAGCCGGCCTCAAGGGCTTCGTGCTGGGGACGGCCCGGGTAAGCGAGAAGCACGCAAACTTCATCCAGGCCGATGACGGCGGCTCGGCCGACGACGTCAAGGCGCTGATCGATCACGTCCGAGGCGTGGTGGCCGAGCGGTTCTCGGTGGAGCTGACGCCCGAGGTCCGCCTCATCGGCTTCGGGGGGGCGGACAATGGAGCCGGTGCGCACGACGGCGGTCCCCGGGTCACCCGGAGCGACCGGTGAGCCCAGCCCGCACGGCGACACCGCCCCATTCCCGGCCCCGTCCCGGCGCCCGGTCGCCCATCGACCCCAGAATTCGCCAACGTCGGGCGGCGGTCACCCGCAAGCAGGGCCACAAGAGGCTCTGGGTGGTCGGCGCCCTGATGGTGGTGGTGGGCCTGGTCGTCGGTGGGTGGTTCCTTCTCCATTCGCGCCTGATCACCGCGCGGGTTCTAACGGTCACCGGCTCGGTGCACACGCCGGTGGACGCGGTCCTCGCCGCGGCGGGCCTGACCGGCCACCCCCCCCTGCTCGACGTCAGCCCGTCCGGCGCTGCGGCACGGGTGGAGCAGCTGCCCTGGGTGGGCACGGCGACGGTGGTCAGGCACTGGCCCGACGGGGTGTCGATCGCCGTGGTCGAGCGGACCCCGGTCGCCGCCGTGGCCGGCACCGGGGCCACCGGCGGAGCCTGGGCGGAGGTGGACGCCACCGGGCGGGTCCTGACCGCGGTGGCCGCCCCGCCGGCGGGCATGGTCCGGGTGGTGGCGCCGGTCGCCGCCGGGGCCCCGGGGACCGAACTCGGGGCGGTGGCTCAGCCCGGGTTGGCAGTGGCGGCGTCCTTGCCGCCGGCCTTCGCCGGGCAGGTCACCGAGGTGGACGTTGCCCCCGGCGCCCAAGTCACCCTCAAGTTGACGACACCGGTCACCGTCGACCTCGGCTCGACCGCCCAGCTGCGGGCGAAGTACGAGGATGTCGCGGCCCTGTTGGCCCGGGCCACGTTGACGTCGGGCGACGTGCTCGACGTGAGCGTTCCCGAGTCGCCGGTGGTCAGCGGGCCCTGACCATGGCCGGGACGGTCGGTCGATTTGTGCGACACTCAGGTGAGAGTCCCATGACGAATCGGTTGCTTGACCCCGACCAGCACCACCCGTATCGTGTGGGCGCGTCGTCGCCTGGACGGCTTCAACCTCCGCAAAAGGTTGAGGGAATCGGGGGTGGGAGTGCGGATCCCGACTTGTCGCCGGCTTGTGGGGGAATGAAGGACATCGCGATCGGCCGGCGATCGCCCCAGCATCGAGGGAGTTCATGACCGTTCCGTCTCCGAGCAACTACCTCGCCGTCATCAAGGTGGTCGGCGTAGGTGGGGGCGGCGTGAACGCCGTCAACCGCATGATCGATTCTGGGCTGCGCAACGTCGAGTTCATTGCGGCGAACACCGATGCCCAGGCGCTCCTGATGAGCGACGCGGATTTGAAGCTCGACATCGGCCGTCAGCTGACCAAGGGTCTCGGGGCCGGGAGTGATCCCGAGGTGGGACGCCATGCGGCCGAGGAGCACCGGGCCGAGATCGAAGAGGCGCTGCAGGGCGCCGACATGGTGTTCATCACCGCCGGCAAGGGGGGCGGCACCGGCACCGGTGGGGCGCCGGTGGTGGCCGAGGTGGCCAAGTCGCTCGGCGCGCTCACCATCGGCGTGGTCACCAGGCCGTTCACCTTTGAGGGCCGGCGACGGGCCATGCAGGCCGAGAAGGGCATCCAGATCCTGAAGGACAAGGTCGACACGCTCATCGTGATCCCCAATGACCGGCTGCTGACCGTCTCCAATGACAAGACGTCGATGGTGAACGCCTTCCGCATCGCCGACGAGGTGCTCCTGCAAGGGGTGCGCGGCATCACCGACCTGATCACCGTGCCCGGACTCATCAACACCGACTTCGCCGACGTGAAGATGGTGATGACGAACGCCGGCACCGCCATCATGGGCATCGGGGCGTCGAGCGGTGACGGGCGGGCCGTGAACGCGGCACGGGCCGCCATCACGAGCCCGTTGCTGGAGGCCTCGATCGAGGGGGCGCGTGGGATCCTCCTCAACATCGCCGGGGGCACCGACCTCGGCCTGTTCGAGGTGAACGAGGCGGCGGAGATCATCCACTCGGTGGCTCACCCCGACGCCAACATCATCTTCGGGGCCGTCATCGACGACAACATGGGCGACGAGGTGCGGGTGACGGTGATCGCGGCGGGGTTCGAACGCTGGGAGGAGGGCACCCGGCCGGCCGGGACCGGCGCCGGGTTCGAATCCCAGGAGCGAAGCCAGGTCCTCGGCCTCGAGCCGGTGACCACGGTCGACATCTTCGCCGACGCACCGGACGAGGAGATCGACCTCGGGGACGACGACTTCGACGTGCCGTCGTTCCTGCGCTGACCGCGCTGCGTGCCCACCCCCGAGGGCGTCGGCCGGGCTCTGGGCCTCGTCCGCCGGCGGATCGAGTCGGCCGGGGGGGACCCCGGTTCGATCCGGGTGGTCGCGGTGACCAAGGGCTTCGGCGCCGATGCGGTCGAGTCGGCGCTCGCGGCCGGCCTGGCTGACATCGGGGAGAACTACGCGCAGGAGCTGGTGGCCAAGCACGGTGAGCTTGGTCCGTCGGCCGCCCGGGCCCGGTGGCACTTCCTCGGTGCGGTGCAGCGCAACAAGGTCCGGATGCTCGCCCCCCTCGTCGACTGCTGGCAGGGCGTGGCGAGGTTAACCGAGGGCGCCGAGATCGCCCGGCGAGCCGCCGGGGCGACGGTCCTCGTCGAGATGGACACGACCGGGTCGCCGGGGCGCAACGGCTGCCCGCCCGGCGAGGTGCCTGAGCTGGTTGGGGCGTTGGGTGACCTCGGGCTCCACGTCGCCGGCCTCATGACCATCGCCTCGCAGGACCCCGCCGAGGCGGCGCGGGGATTCCGGGCCGTGCGCGAGACGGCCGACCGGCTTGGACTGTACGAGCGCTCCATGGGGATGACCGGTGACCTCGAGCTGGCGGTGGCCGAGGGCTCGACCATGGTGCGGGTGGGCCGGGCGCTGTTCGCGGTGCCGGTGCTGGGGGTCGTCCTGATCGCCTTGAGCGGGGGCGAATGGGGCTGGTCCGACG
>Ga0209040_10003168_pt1 | contig 12673 bp, 7 predicted proteins | sample BogFormECP12_OM3_FD_188240 | JGI IMG/M metagenome (GOLD analysis project Ga0209040, IMG submission 188240) | Bog forest soil microbial communities from Calvert Island, British Columbia, Canada - ECP12_OM3 (SPAdes) (version 2) | ecosystem: Environmental > Aquatic > Freshwater > Wetlands > Bog ... | reverse complement strand
CCCGATGTGTTTGGAAGTCTCTACATCATGAGCCCGTGTTGTTTGTCTCCCCGCCCAGCAGGTTCGCTAAAACCAGAAGACGAAAAAGCACTGGAGGCCGTCAAAACGGCAGAGGATTCGGCAAAACTCGGATTCTTCCAACGCGCTCAGCTTGCGACGGCAGCGGCTTGGTCACCTGATCCCAAGAACCCGCCGTTGTACCTAGACCTTCCTGCAAAAGACGGTGTGGTCCAGCCGGACGTTCTCGCGAAATGGACAGCGAATGCCGTGCTCGCTTTCGTGGATCAGTACATCGGAAATCTGCGCGGGTATCGCGCCATTTCGATCGATGTGGGTGACCAGGATGGTTTGCGAGTCGATGCCGGCAAGCTGCACGATGTTCTGGACACGTATAGCATCGTCAACAGCTTTGAGGTGTATCAAGGGACCCATACAAGCAAGGTGGCTGACCGTTTCCAAAATCATGTGCTTCCTTTTTTCAGTAAGAACCTCTGTTTTGAGAATGACTGCAAGTAACTGCTGCAGGGATTTACTTTGGGGCTCGTTAGAGGTAGGAACGTGGTTCCAGGAAAGCAAATTCCTTAGTGATCCTCGAGGAGTTCTATTTGAAAAAGATAGGTCGTCGTGAGTTTGTTGCAACTACCGCAGCCGCTGGAGCAACTGTCTTCGCCCCTAGGCATGCAAGCGTATTGGCGGGGCAAGCATTTAAGCAAACGGCGGTGCCTCCTAACAAGAATAGGAACCTTTCGGCTGGGGCAGTTCCGTTTCCGATGAAGATCGTCAGGCTTGGGTTCGGCCCATTTGGTGCGGCGGCTGAGGCGAACCGCCGGTATCTCAAGACTCTGCCGCCCGACCGCCTCCTTCACACATTCCGCTTGACCGCCGGGTTGCCTTCCTCCGCTGAACCCTTGGGTGATTGGGAAAAACCAGATTGCGAACTGTGTGGGCGTTTCGCGGGCGAGCATTACGTATCCGCTTGTGCGCTCGCGTTCACCAGTTCGAACGACGAACAACTCAAGCGCAGCGGCGATCTGATGGTTACGGAACTGGCGAAATGCAGGCGCAACCACGAGAAAGACGTTCATACGATGTACCTGCTGCCACGGGAACACAATCCGCGACTTCCAAGTGACGTTACGAGGACGCCCGACATGCAAAAGTTGCAACGATTCCAGAGAACGGCGAATGTGGTTATATCCACCCTAGTGGCGATGTGCCTGACGGTTGGCGTGGCCCGCCTAGCCTGTGGTGAGACGCCGGATCAAGCCAACCGATTCGTAATCGAGCGCGACAATCGGACCATTAGTATCGAGCCCTTCGGCGCCAATATTGTCCGAGTGACCCTGAGCCCGGAGAAAGGTGCGGCGCTGGCGGCGCCCGGCTATGGAATCGTGGGCACGCGTTCAATGGCCGGCTGGACACACGAGCAGGACTCCGCCGGGTACGACGTCATTCGCTCAGTGCGGCTGCTGATCCGAATCGCCCCGAAGAGTCTGCCACCACCGCAAGCAATGCCGCTCGACGAGTTGAATCAATCCCTGAGGAACCGCTACTTCTACGGAGACTGGAGCCGTGGAAGGTACAACGACTCAATCTTCATATCGAACACCGCGGGCGAACCGCTTTTGACGATGTGGCGATGGTCCATGCTTCCGAATGAATCGGAGGCAGCGGCCGGCAGCGCCGCGACCCAAGGAAAGCCGGACGCCGGGTACCGCGTTTCCGCCACCTTTGATTCACCCACCGGCGAACATTACTATGGGCTTGGCCAACAGCAACAAGGCTTGCTCGACCTGCGCGACCACCAAATCAAATGTTGGCATGATTACTCGGCAATCGGCGGAGAGAACGTCTGCGTTCCGTTCCTGGTCTCGAGCCGCGGCTACGGTCTGATCTGGGATAACCCCTCGAAGACTACCGTCGATCTCGGCTTTAACCAGCAAAACGTGTGGTCATCCGAAATCGCTGACCGCGTTTCTTTCTTTGTTATCGCAGGCGATAAAACAGACGAGATCTACCAGGGCTACCGCGAGCTTACCGGCGTCACGCATATGTTGCCGAAGGCCACCTATGGCTACATCCAGAGCAAGGCGATCTATCCCACGCAGGAACAGCTGCTGCAAGTCGCGAGCGAGTATCGTGACCACCGCCTGCCGCTAGACGTTCTGGTGGTGGACTTTCTGAACATGACCAAGCAGGGCGAGCTGGACCTGGACACCACGCGATGGCCGGATGCGGCCGCGATGAACCGGCAACTCCATACCATGGGCATTACCACCCTGTTGAGCGTGTGGCCGCACTTTTCCGCCGGCACGCAGTTTTACGACATGTTGCGCCAGAAGGGATGGCTCATCCACACTGCGGATGGCAAGCCCGACCTGGGCTGGGCTTCTAAGGAGATCGGACCGAACCTGGATACCACTAATCCGGATGCAGCCAAGTGGTGGTGGGAATCCATCCGAGATCGCTACGTGAAGCCCTATGGTTTCGATTACCTCTGGCTCGACGAGACGGAACCCGATGTGGATCCGGCGAAAGACTTTTTCTCCATCGGCTCAGGCTCTCGCTACTACAACGTCTACCCGTTGTTCCACACGGCGTCGGTTTACGAAGGTTTCCGGCGTGACTTCGGAGACAGCCGGCGGGTGATGATCCTGGCGCGGGCGGCATATCTGGGAGCGCAACGCAATGGCACGGTGTTTTGGTCGAGCGATATCGTCTCGACATGGGACATGCTGAAGCGTTCGATTCCCGCCGGCCTGAACTTTACCGCCAGCGGCATGCCTTACTGGGATACTGATATTGGCGGATTTTTCTCGCCAATCCTCTCACCCGACTATCACCCTGCGCACAAACCGCTCGTCGATCCCACCGAAGCGCGCTCCACGGTGGACAGATATGAAGACTATCCGGAGCTCTTCGTCCGCTGGTTCGAGTGGGGTACCTTCCAGCCGGTGATGCGGGCGCACGGAGAGAGAATCCACAACGAGGTCTGGTCCTACGGCCGCCAGGCTGAACCCATTCTTGCGAAGTATCTGCGCTTGCGCTATCAACTCCTTCCCTACACCTACTCACTTGCCTATGGCAGCTACCAAACCGGCGCTCCTTTCATGCGCGCGCTCTTTATGGATTTTCCGAACGACCCGAACGTGGCGGATATTCCGGACCAATACATGTTCGGACCAGCGTTGCTGGTCGCGCCGGTCACAGAGCAAGGAGCAACCAGCCGCAAGGTCTATCTACCTGCTGGTTCGGATTGGTATAACTACTGGACCAGCGAACGAATCAAAGGTGGTCAGACGATCACTGCCGCCGCGCCCATCGACACCATTCCGCTTTTTGTTCGGGCCGGTTCCATTTTGCCGATCGGCACCGAGGTGCTTAGCGCGCAGCAGCCGCAGTCGATTGCCTCTCTGCGCGTCTATCCTGGAGTGGATGCGGATTTCGCGCTCTTTTCAGATGACGGAACTACCTATTCGTATGAGCACAACGGCGGCTCCATCACTCGGCTTCATTGGGACGAGGCGACGCACCGGCTGACGCACGACGGCGCCGCCTGGAGCGGATCGGACGTAATCGTCGTAGAGTCCGTTCATCCGTGAGACTGGAAACCCGATTTCGTCGGCAACGCGCTGGCCAAGCCACTGTTTCTAACTATGAGATTCCATGTAAGCCATATATCTCGGTCACACGTTGACCAGCACTGCGGATTGTTGGCGGGTAGGTCGCGTTCCTGAAAAGGCCGCTCAAGTAGAGTAAAATAATCGTGATTGCCGCAGGACCTCCCCCTCGCAATCAGTGCACCACAGCTCGTTGGGTCGCTGGCCGGGCGAAAGCGCCGTGCCTTGCGCGCGACGACGCCGACGGCCGTTACGCTCGTCCGGTCGCTCTCGCTCACCGGTACACGCCGACGCGCTTTGCAGGTGTGCGGTCTAAATCCTTTAAGATTCTTCGCCGCGTGTGTTGGCCTCTCAGCCCTCAGTCGCGCTCCCACCTGGATTCGGAGGGGGTCTTGACGGGTGCGGAGTCGCCGGAGTTACCGGCGTCCCAATCCTTGCGTGTGAGGGGCTCGATAGTTTGAAGTTTCTTTTTTGTTAGAGCTTTGTTGAGGTCAGGGAGTTCCTTGCCGAGGAGGGCGTCAAATTCTGCTTCGACGTCGCCAAGTTCCTCGCGCAGCGAATCGATTCGAGCGACCTGATAGCCGGCTGGGCGGCCGTCATAGGAGGTCAGGTCGCCATAGAGTTGTGTGGTTTTCTCGCGGATGCGCTCTTCGCCGGTGATGGCGCCGCCCTCTGTGGTGGCAACAATTTTCTTACGAATGTCGTCGATTTTGGCGGAGAAGTCCTGAAATTGTTTGGCCAGAGCGGGATCTCTCGCAAGCTGGGTGGCCCGATCCTGCATGGCGAGACGCACGCCATTGATGCGGTCTACATCGTAGCTCATATCACCGAGCAAATCGTAGACACGCATGGCAGCGGCAAAGTTTGCCTTGCGATCCTCGAGGTTGTACTTAGCACGTGCGTCGATGCTCACGTCGATTTTTTCGGTGTAGATGTCGTTGCCACGAGTAAGTTTTACCGTGTATGTGCCGGGAACGACACGCGGGCCTTCGGACGCTTCGAAAGCGGCAGTGGCAGCGGGAGGCACGTGGGGCGCTTTGAGGGTCATGCGCCAAACGACACGGCTGATGCCGCGGCGGTTGTTGGCGGGCAGGGTGTCGATGAGTTTGCCGTCCGCATCGAAGACTTCCAGCTTCATGCGGCCGAAGATGTGGCGCTTGGCCTGATAGTAGGTAACCCAAACGCCGGACGGCAGGTTCGGCCCGGTGAAGGCAGCACTACCTTCGCCCCATCCGCCGAAGGTGTCGATTCGCTGTTGGGCGGGGCGGCCGGGGAGGAAGGCTGCGTCTTTGGCCATGACATCGGGAGTGAGATGGCGCAGCGGAGTAATGTCGTCGATAATCCAGATGCCCCGGCCGTGTGTAGCGAGGACGAGATCGGAATCGCGGGGCTGGACGACGAGATCGCGAACGGCGACGTCAGGAAAATTGTGTCCTTTATATTGGGCCCAATGCTTGCCGCCATCGAGAGAAACCCACAAGCCGAATTCGGTACCGAGGAAGAGAAGATTGGGGGAGACAGTGTCCTCCTTGATGACGTGTGCGTAGCCGCGAACGCCACTATCGGCGGCGATGATGGGCGTCCAGGTCTTGCCATAATCGCTGGTTTTGAAGGCGTAGGGATTCATGTCGCCAAAGGTGTGGCGATCGAAAACGGCGTAGGCAGTAGCGGGATCGTAGCGGCTGGCTTCGACCCAGGAAACCCAGGAAGCTTTGGGAAGATTGGGGACGTTGCCGGCGACATTGGTCCAGTTTTTACCGCTGTCGCGGGTGAGCTGGACGTTGCCGTCGTCGGTGCCGACCCAGATAGTATTGCCACCCTGTGGGGATTCGCTGATGGAATAGATGGTGGTGTGCATTTCGGCGTAGGAATTGTCGACCGTGACGCCGCCAGATTCTTCCTGCTTCTGCTTTTCGGGATCATTGGTGGTGAGGTCCGGGGAGATACGATCCCAACTCTGGCCATGGTCGCGCGAGCGGAAGAGGAACTGCGCGCCGATGTAGAACGTGTCCTTGTCGTTGGGGCTGATTTGAATGGGTGTGTTCCAGTTGAAGCGAAGTTTGCCTTCGCCATAGTTCGGTTGCGGCTTGATGGGGCGCTTTTCGAGGGTGGTGCGATTGACGCGCGCGATGTAACCGCCCTGGGCTTCGACGTAGGCGAAGTTGTGGTCGGAAGGATCGGAAAAGGCCCAGAAGCCGTCTCCACCGAAAAGATTCTCCCAGCGGCTGTTTGTGATGCCGCCGGGATATTGCGAATCGCCAACCCAGGTGCTGTTGTCCTGCAAGCCGCCGTAGACTTGATAGGGATCGGCCATGTCTGAGCTGACGTGATAGAACTGCGAAATGGGAAGATTGTCGGCTTTCCACCAGGTGTTCGCGCCGTCGTAGGAATACCAGAGACCACCGTCATCGCCCTTGATGAGGTGATCGGTGTTGTCTGGATCGATCCAAATATCGTGAGAATCTGCGTGGGTGCCGTTGGAGACGCCGCTGAAGCTTTTTCCGCCGTCGTCGCTCATGATGAGGCTGAGGTCAGGCTTAAAGATTCTGTTTTCGTTCTTAGGATCGACGATGAGGTTGGCGAAGTAGAACGGACGCCAGACCATCATGTTGCTGCGGTCACGCTCCTGCCAAGTTTTGCCGCCATCGTCCGAGCGGAAGAGGGCACTGCGCGTGGACTCGATGAAGACATAAACGGTGTTGGAGTTGGAGGGAGCGATAGCGACGGCGAGGCGTCCCCAGGGCTTCGGTGGAAGGCCCTGTGCGGTCTTGTCGTCGAGCTCGCTCCAGTTATCGCCGCCGTCCGTGGTGCGGAAGAAGGCACTGCCGCTAGGAGCGGTGGGCTTTTCACCGCCGGAGCGGAAGGTCCAACCTTTGCGACGGAAATCCCACATGCCGGTAAAAAGAATTTTCGGATTGTTGGGATCCATAGAGAGCGTGGAGCAGCCGGTGGAGAGATTCGTGCCTTTCAGTATGAGGTTCCAGGTTTTTCCGCCGTTGATGGTTTTGTAAAGGCCGCGGTCTTCGCCGTCGCTCCAGAGTTTGCCGGGGACGCAGGCGTAGACGACGTTGCTGTCCTTCGGATCGACGATGATTTTGGAGATGCGCTCAGAATTTTTCAGGCCGAGGTTGGTCCAGTTTTCGCCACCGTCGGTAGACCGATAGATGCCGTCGCCGATGGAGACGCTGTTGCGCGTCCAGGCTTCGCCGGTGCCGACCCAAATGGTTTTGGGATTTTGCGGATCGATGGCGATGGCGCCGATGGATTGCGAGGTCTGCTTATCGAACATCGGTTTGTACGTGGTGCCGCCATTAACGGATTTCCAGATGCCGCCGCTGGCAGCACCGATGTAGACGGTGAGGCGGCCATTTTCCTTGGCGGCAGTGACGGCGGATATCCGGCCGCTCATGGTGGCGGAACCTATGTTGCGCGCTCCGAGGCCGGAGATGGCGTCGGAGTCGAATTTGATGGCTTGTGATTGAGGGCACGCAGACGGCGCCAGCAGAAACAGAGCGGCGAGCAGGTCGATAATGGTGCGAGCGAATCGAGTGAGGGGCATATCTTGTTCCTCAGTGTTGTGCTTGAAAAATTCTCTTGTGTAAGGCGGGAAAGATAAGTTCATCGGGGGCGGCTCACTTGGGCGCGGTGGTGGGCTTAGCGTCGGATTTTGTGATTGGGAGGGAGAAAAGAGAGTCGTCTAGCGGAACGTTGGGTTCGATTTTCTCGACCGTGAAACGCGACCAGTTTTCCGTGCCGGTTTCTGCGGATTCAATGGAAAAGGGGAAATAGACGCCGTCGACCCTTTCGTAGTCGCCGAGTAGCGTATCGGTGTATTGAAAAGCGCCGCGGACTTTCGATTGGTTCTCAAATTTGATTTCGAGGAAGGAGTCCGTGTCGAGGTAGTAATAGCGAATGTCGCCGTTCTTCAGAGTGAGTTTGATTTTGTAGCACTCGGTGCCTTCGACGGAATCGTGGCCCATGAGCTCGGCGGTGTGGCCTTTTTGTTTGTAGTCGACGAGAGGGCCCTCGAGATCGGCGTCAATGATCAGGGATTTGGTGTCATCTTGCGACATCAGCTCGGGATCCTTGCGACCGCCAAAGGGGTTGATCTGCCACGCCGAATGGCCATCGTAAGCCTGAACCTGCGCCATAGCTTGAATGATGAGATTTTCGCGTACCTTATCTTCGCGCTTGTTTTCCTGGACGTATTCGGCGCGGAAGCCGCCCGAAGAGAATCTGGCAGTCATTTTGAGGGTTTTTATGGCCCGCAGTTTATCGAACCCGCCACGCGCTTCGACATTTTTCGCGATGATCTCGTCGACGGTCTGCGCCGGCAGAGCAAGTGGCAGCAGAGCGAATAATGCGAGGGAAATCCACAGAAATCGTTTCATGGGGCAAGGCTCCTTCCCGACATTTGCCGGAGGACAACCCAATCGGTCCAGGCCGCAGATACTTTAAACCAGAATCCAGGGGAATGACTATAACTTAGAGTTTCGGCCCAATCCGTTGCTATGCGTGGAGGATGAAGGAAGCCAAAATGACTGCGGTGGATTAGTTCGTCCGGACCCTTAGCGTTTTTGCCGGAGTGACCGGGCGCAACTTGTACAGTTTGCTCGTGTCGGTAGTCGGCGCGGCCGTCGTTCTGTTTCTGTATTAACCAGAGGGCACAGTTCGATAGCCCGACCTGATGAAGCAACAACGCGCGGAGATCGCGTCCACCCTTCGTATTCAGAACCACCCTTTTTTCTTCTGTTTCTTTTGCGTTCCCGGGGTCACCGCTTGGACTTCAGTTGACACGGCGCTCTCACCGCAAGGGGGCGTGGTGGGATTGATCTTCGCTGGGCAGGGAGGGAGTACGGTCCTAACTACGTAGTACCAAGTCTGTCCGGGGCCCAAGTTCGAGTCTGTGTAAGTCATGTTGGACTCCTATAAATTGCATAGGCAGGTGTAGACGGACAGGGAATTGTCTGGACGTTCGCGCCTTGGCAGTCCGCGGGGCTCCACGTCACCGAGGACGCTATGCCGCTCTGGAGGAGTCCGGAAGGTTCAAATCCTTCGCCCCGACCACTTGCAGAATCAGTTCGCTAACGGCGGGTTATTGCATGCCTTCACGGTGTCTTCACCGTTTCCTCTGACCCGCCTTTCAGTTAGGATGTCCGGATAAAATCTGGTAACCGGTTTGTGGGCTCGCCGATGGAGTTGCGCCACAACCGGTCTCCTGAGGAGAACCCGGTGAATCGACTTCTTGTCGTGGCGTGTCTTCTGCTAACTTTTGCATTGGTTTCCTGCGTTCACGCTGCGGGACGCACTTGCGAACAACTCGCGCAACTTGCCTTGCCAAACACCCAGATCAGTTCGGCGAAACTCGTCGCAGCCGGAGCCTTCGCGCCGCCGGAGGTAGCCGAGCCTTGGATGCGCGCAGATGCATCCTTCTATAAACAACTCCCTGCTTTTTGCCGCGTCCTCGCCCTAGCCAAACCCACTGCGGATTCAGACATCAAGATCGAAGTGTGGCTACCCGCCACCGGATGGAACGGCAAATTCCGCGGACAAGGCAACGGCGGATTCGCGGGGTCCATCGATTATCGCGCGCTCGGATGGGCCATCGCACAAGGCTACGCTACGGCGGCCACCGACACCGGCCACGCCGCAGATAGCAGCGACGCAGTGTGGGCGCTGAACCATCCGGAAAAAATCATCGATTTCGCGCACCGCGCCATCCACGAGATGACCATCTTCGGCAAAGCAACCACGAACGCCTTCTATGGCGAGGCTCCCAAAAAATCTTATTTTGCAAACTGTTCCAATGGGGGCCGCCAGGCCTTGATGGAAGCACAGCGCTATCCGGACGATTACGACGGAATTTTAGCGGGCGCACCTGCCAACTATTTTACTCACTTGTTAGCAAGCGCCCTGTGGGACGCGCAAGCCACGACAAATGATCAAGCCAGTTATATTCCTAGCAGCAAGATTACTGCGATTGCCCAGGCTGTGGTTGCTGCCTGCGACGCCAACGACGGCGTGAAAGACGGCATCGTGAACGACCCGCGCCAATGCCACTTCGATCCCGCAACCATGCTCTGCAAGGGCGGCAATTCTGATTCCTGTCTCACGCAGCCCCAAGTAACCGCACTCAAAAAGCTCTACCAGGGCCCATACGGCTCCACCGGCAAACAGATTTTTCCAGGATTGCAGCCGGGAGGCGAACTAGGCCAAAGCGGCTGGCTGCTCTGGATTACCGGGCCAGCTCCCGAAAAGGCTCTGGTGTTTGCGTTTGACCACGGTTATTTTGCCGACATGGTTTATAGCCAGGCCGATTGGGATTACCGACACGCGAATCTCGACGATGCCGTCAAAGCTTCCGACGAAAAGTTCGCGAATGTTTTAAACGCCACACAAACCGACATGCAAGCCTACGCCGACCGTGGCGGCAAGCTGATCATTTATCATGGATGGAGTGATGCCGCGATTTCGCCGCTCAATTCCATCAACTATTACCAGAGCGTCATCGAAAAAATGGGCCAGGCGCAGACCGATTCCTTCGTTCGCCTTTATATGGTCCCGGGAATGCAACATTGCGGCGACGGTCCCGGGCCCAATGAATTCGGCGCGTATGGCGAAAGTCAGGTGAACGACCCGCAGCACAATATGTATCTTGCGCTTGAACAATGGGTGGAAAAAGGTATTGCCCCACCCACGTTCACCGCCTCCAAAATGGAAGGCGAAGGTCCCGCCGCAAAGGTAACCATGACCCGTCCGCTCTGCCCTTATCCGCAGCAAGCCAATTACAAAGGCACCGGCGATACCAACGACGCTAAGAACTTCTCCTGCGCCCCCGAAAAATAACCGCTGCCGACGACCCTACTCCTTTTTGCACTCCATGGTTCGGAGTTTCTGCAGAGGCCGGGCCTGGCCCTGCTGCCGTGCCTTAGACAGGCGTGCTAACGTCGCGCCGCATCGAGCCGAACTATGACCACGCCGGATCGATTCCAAGCTGAGCCAGTGACCTCTGTCACAGCCAACCGTGGGAACGACGCGTAGAAGGGATTGAGCCGGGGCTAGAGTCCTCGCAGTTCAATTGGAGAGGAGATGTAAAGTGCCAAACACAAAAACCATGAAAGCAGCTATCGTTGAGAAATTTGGCCAGCCGTTGGTTGTGCGAGACGTTCCAATCCTATCACCTGGGCCAGGGCAGGCCCTGGTAGAAGTCGTTGCGAGCGGAGTATGTCACACAGATCTGCATGCTGCTGAGGGCGATTGGCCAATCAAACCAACGCTGCCTTTCATACCGGGTCACGAAGGAGCAGGGATTGTGGTTGCCCTCGGGTCGGGGGTTACCCACTTGAAAGAAGGTGACCGCGTTGGAATCGCATGGCTGCACAGCGCCTGCGGGCATTGCGATTACTGCCTTTCCGGATGGGAGACGCTCTGCCCGGAACAGCAAAATTCGGGCTATTCGGTGAACGGAAGTTTCGCACAGTATGCATTGGCCCAAGCTGATTACTTGGGACGAATACCCAAAAACCTATCCTTTGTGGATGCGGCCCCGATCCTTTGCGCCGGGCTCACCACCTACAAGGGATTGAAAATGACGGAAACCAGAGCCGGTGAATGGGTTGTGATCTCAGGGGCGGGTGGGCTGGGCCACGTAGCCATACAATACGCGAAGGCCATGGGACTTCATGTCGCAGCGGTGGACCTCGGACAAGAAAAGATGGCGCTTGCCCGGAAGCTCGGAGCCGAAATCGCGATTGATGCGAAAATAGAGGACCCAGTGAAGGAAGTCCAAAAACAAATCGGCGGGGCTCATGGCGTGCTCGTAACTGCGGTTTCACCAATCGCCTTCCAGCAAGCAGTCGGCATGCTTCGCCGCGGCGGGACCTGCGTGCTAAACGGTCTGCCGCCTGGAGAGTTTCCTGTATCGATTTTTGACGTAGTTCTAAACGGCTACACTATACGGGGCTCCATCGTTGGCACTCGCTTGGACCTGGAAGAGGCGCTCGCGTTTGCCGGGGAAGGCAAAGTGAAAGCCACGATTGAAACCTTGCCGCTGGAATCCATTAACGAAGTCTTCAGCCGGCTCAAGAAGGGCCAGGTAAATGGTCGCGTTGTACTCGGCCTCAGGGAGGAAACGCCTGCGAACAAGGCGATCGCACAAGCCGCAAGCTAATTCAGGCTCCACTGGCATCTAGCGAAGCAGTGTGCTCTGCCCTTCTTCCCGTACTTCTTTTGCACATAACGGTACGTAACCGATCACTGGACTATGGGCCACCAGTTTTCCGCGTCCACCAGGCACAAGGGCGATCTGGCATCCGACCTTTTGAGCAAACCGTCCAATCAGCTCAATTCCCTCTCAGCCGTTATAATGCTCGCATGACGGCCTCCCCCACACAACACATGCAGTGCATGGAGGTCTCTGGAGGTAGCCAGCTCACCTCCAGTGGAGTCGAACTGCCCGGTCTCGATGTCTGGGTTTATAGCAAACCATTCGGCCAAGCCCAGCGTGGCGGCGATGTCTATTACGTCTCTAGTTGCGCCTCCGGTCGCATTAGCCGCCTGCTCCTTGCCGATGTTTCCGGCCACGGCAAATCCGTCGCTTCGATGGCCGCCGATTTGCGCACCTTGATGCGCCGCTTTGTGAATCGCTTGGACCAGAAAGAATTCGTCCGCCTCCTCAACGAGCAGTTCACTGCGCTCTCCAGCCAGGGTAGCTTCTCAACGGCGGTCGTCACCACCTTTTTCGCACCCAGCCGTCGGCTCTCTCTTTGCAACGCCGGCCATCCTCGTCCCCTTCTCTTTCGAGCCCTCGATGGCCGTTGGTCCTTCCTCGGTCAACACGACAACCCCGAAAAGAAGGGGCCGCGCAACATCCCTCTCGGCATCTTTCAACTCGCCGACTACGAGAATCTAGACATCGAACTTGACCCTGGCGACTGCTTCCTCAGCTATACTGACGCGCTCATTGAATCCTGCGACGCCGATGGCGAAATGCTCGGCGAAGAAGGGCTGCTACGTATCGTCAATCTTCTCGGCGACATCCCAGCGGAGAAACT
>Ga0209040_10003166_pt1 | contig 12677 bp, 10 predicted proteins | sample BogFormECP12_OM3_FD_188240 | JGI IMG/M metagenome (GOLD analysis project Ga0209040, IMG submission 188240) | Bog forest soil microbial communities from Calvert Island, British Columbia, Canada - ECP12_OM3 (SPAdes) (version 2) | ecosystem: Environmental > Aquatic > Freshwater > Wetlands > Bog ... | reverse complement strand
GTTGGAGTTTCGTGGGAAAATAGGAGTGCAGTTCTTGGCTTCCCCGGCGAAGAACGAAGTGCATCCGTTTTCGGCCATCAAAATCGTGCATCCCGGTTCAGGGGGGAGAGACCATGAAATTGATCGAAGGCTTCGACAGTAACTATCGTTATATTCTGGTCGCGGCGCGGCGCGCCCGGCAATTGCAATCGGGAGCCCCGCCGGTGGTTCAAACCAACTCCCGCAAACCCTGCCGCATCGCGCAGGACGAAATCCGCGCGGGTAAGGTGAAGTGGGAGATTCCGGAAACCCGCAGCGCAGCCGAGCAGGCCGCCGATGAGCTGGATAAGGCTTTCGGGCAAGACGCCTGAGACCCGCGTTCTAAACCATGAAAGTTGCTCTGGGAGTGACGGGCGGCATTGCGGCCTACAAGGCGGCCGAGATTGTGCGCCTCTTGCAGGACCGCAGCATTCGCGTGCAGGTGATCATGACGCGCGCGGCCCAGGAGTTCGTTCGTCCGCTCACCTTCGCTGCGCTTTCCGGTGAAAAAGTAATCACCGGAATGTTCTCTCCCGGCGAAGAGCAGGCGGCGAACATCGAATCTGCCATCGAGCATATTGCGATCGCGCAGTCGATCGACGCTCTGCTGGTGGCCCCGGCCACCGCTGATATTCTGGCCCACTTCGCGCAGGGCATCGCCGGCGACTTTCTTGCCACGCTTTATCTCGCCACTACTGCGCCGGTCGTGGTTGCTCCGGCAATGAACGTGAACATGTGGAATCATCCGGCGACGCGGGCGAATCTGGAAATCCTTCGCCAGCGTGGTGTGAAGATCGTCGACCCCGGCTCGGGATATCTTGCCTGCGGCATGACCGGCGAGGGAAGGCTGGCCGAAAATGAGGCCATCGTTGCGGCACTTCTGGAATCGCTGGGCGCGGCGCAGGATCTCACCGGTGAAACCGTTCTGATTACTGCAGGGCCGACTCGAGAAAAGATTGATCCGGCGCGCTATATCAGCAACCGTTCCAGCGGGCGCATGGGGTATGCCGTGGCGGAGGCTGCTCTGCGCCGTGGTGCTCGCGTGTTGCTGGTCAGCGGCCCGACGGCGCTTACGCCGCCGGCGGCGGCGGAGCTCACGCGCGTGGAATCGGCTGAGCAGATGCGCGATGCTGTGCTCACGCTTTTGCCCCAGGCCACCATCGTGATCAAGACTGCCGCGGTTTCCGACTACCGCGCGAAGTCTGTTTCCCCGCAAAAGTTAAAGCGCAAAGGGCCGCTCGCGCTCGAACTCGAGCCGACGGCGGACATACTCAAGGAGATTTCTCTGCGCAAGCAGTCGCAGATCATTGTCGGCTTCGCCGCGGAAACCGAGAACGTCCTGGAAAATGCGCGTCAAAAACTGGACGCCAAGCGCCTGGACGCAATTGTGGTTAACGACGTCTCCCGCGAGGGTGTCGGCTTTGACTCCGATCGCAATGAGGTGACCATCATCACACATGACGAAGTGGTCGACGTCCCGGAGACAACCAAGTGGGAAGTGGCGCTGCGCGTGCTCGATCAGGTCGTCCGCATCCGCGAGCGCAGAAAATCCTCGGTGAGAGTCTGAGCGGAGTTTTCTCACAGTTTGTACCTCGTGGACAGTCAAACGGTCCCGCGCTGCACAACGATAGGCAGCGGGCGTACAATTCCGTGAAACTTGTTTAAGGAGCGTGGGATGACGCAGAAGATTATCGAAGTGATTGGAACTTCGAAGGAAAGCTTTGCTAAGGCGGCGGAGAACGCGGTTGCCGAGGCAGCAAAGACTGTGCGCGGCATTCGGTGGGCGCACGTCGACTCGCTCGATATGCAGCTTGAGGGAGCGAAGGTTTTGCTATATCGCGCGACGACGAAAATTTATTTTGATGTAGAACATTGAGACAATTGAATCCTGGGTGCAGTGGGGCGTGAAGTGAAAGCGATGCCTCGCGAAAACTCTTTTTTGACCAACCGAACGGAAACTGATGGCTCCTGCTTTTGACCCGGAAATGCGGCGCGCTCTTGCCGTTCGCGTCCGCTTCTACAACGAGTTGGGCATTTACGATTTCTACCGCCGCGAGCCCGGGCTCGGCCAAGATGGAGAAGGCGCACCGTCCGCCGAGGTGACTGCTGCATCGTTATCCTCGTCTGCAACGACGTCTACGACCCAGCTAGAAATGCGAGAGGAAATGGGCGCAAGAAAATCCGCCGTCGTCTCAACCATTGCCGAAGACAACATTTTCGAAATGGCGGCTCCGAAAGCGGAGTACGGAGTGGTTGACTCCGGCTTAGCCCTCAAGTTGATTCGCGAAGATCTCGGTGACTGCACGCGTTGCAAGCTGCACCAGCAGGGCCGCAAGCAGATCGTCTTTGGCGTGGGCAATCCTCAAGCAGAGCTGATGTTCGTGGGCGAGGGTCCGGGCGCCGACGAGGACGCGCAGGGCGAGCCTTTCGTCGGCCGAGCGGGCCAGTTGCTGAACAATATGATCAAAGCCATGGGACTGCGGCGCGAAGACGTGTATATTGCGAACATCGTCAAATGCCGCCCTCCCGGCAACCGCCAACCGGAGCGAGATGAAGCCGAGACCTGTTCTCCATTTCTCATGCGGCAGATTTCGGCAATCAAACCTAAGGTTCTAGTCGCCTTAGGCGCAACTGCGGCGAAAAATCTCCTCGCCATCAATGCGCCCATGTCCGAACTGCGCGGCCGCTGGTACGACTTCAAGCCCGCCGGGGTTCGCAGCAGCGATGCTTCGTGGCCGGGCGCGTGCCTTGCGGTAACTTACCATCCCGCGTTTTTGTTGCGCGATCCGCGCCAGAAGGGCGAAGCGTGGAAGGATCTTCAGATGGTGATGAAGTATCTGGGGATCGAGCCGCCGCAGAAAGCTGCCAACTGAACCAGCCCGTTCCTCTTCCTCCGCTGCCGCTGCTATTCTCTGAGACTGCGATTCTCCCGAGAACAATGCCTGAGTTCTGCGATGTTGCGTTGCCCTTGCCGCTCGACATGGTTTTCACCTATCATGTCCCCGCAGAAGCCGCTCCTGTGGCCGGCGGTCGGGTGCTCGTGCCCTTCCGGCAGCAGCGCATGACCGGCATCGTGGTTGAACTTCACGATCGGAAGCCGGCGGTCAAAACAAAATCGATCATCAACGTGCTCGAAGTCACACCGGTGCTCGACGAGCAATTGCTGCGACTTGGCCGCTGGATCGCTGACTACTATCTCGCTCCGCTTGGCGAAGTCTTCCGCACCATGCTGCCGTTGAGCGCGGAGTTCAAACGCGCAATTGCCTACAGCATAACCAAAGAAGGGCAGATGGCTTTGCATTTGGCGGGAATGTCGGGATCGTCTGCGCGCTCGCGGCGCACCCCGGAAGAGCAAGCAGCGGAATTTCGCGTGCTGGACTATCTGGCTGCGCAAGAACCGGAACCGGGAGGGAGCTTCCAGGTCCGCGAACAGACGTTGCGCTCCGCTACGCGCGTCTCGAAGTTGATTCTGAATGGGATGGTGCGTAAGAAATGGATCGTTCGCGAGGATACATCCGCTGTACGGGATGCGACCCGCACAATCAAGGTTGCGCTGCTTAAATCCACCGACGAAAAGCTGAACGACAATCAGCGGCAGCTGGTCGAAACGCTTGCCGCATCCGGAGGCCGAGTGCCTGTGGAGACGTTGCAAGCGCTCGATATCCCACGAACGCTTCGAACGCTGGTCAAGCGCGGTCTGATCGAAATCATGGAAGAGCCTGCAGCCTTTACGGTCTCGCGCGGTAGGCCGCGGCCGCCGCGCTTTGCCTTCGACTTCAACTCTGCGCAGCAAGCCGCACTGAACCGTTTGCGCGAAGCGGTGGATACGCGAAAGTTTGCCGGCATCCTTCTGCACGGCGTCACCGGTTCGGGGAAAACCGCTGTTTACCTTGCGGGAATGCGTGCTGTGCTTGACGCTGGACGCTCGGCCATACTGCTTGTTCCCGAGATCGGCCTCACACCAGCCGTTGCCGCTGACCTGCACCAGATCTTCGGGGACGAAGTTGCGATCCTGCACTCCGCGCTCTCCGATAAAGAACGCGCGCAGCAGTGGCACCGCATCAAGAAAGGTGAAGCGCGCATGGTGGTGGGCACGCGTTCCGCCGTCTTCGCGCCGGTTGCCGATCTCGCGCTGATCATCGTCGACGAAGAACACGATTCTTCCTACAAGCAAGAAGAGACGCCACGCTACCACGCTCGCGATGTGGCGGTGATGCGAGCGAAGATGGCGAATGCCGTTGTAGTTCTGGGCTCAGCCACGCCCTCGTTGGAGTCGTATTACAACGCGAAGAGGAATAAATACGCGCTGGTCGAATTGCCCGACCGCGTGGAGCGGCGGCCGCTGCCGGAAGTCGAGATTATTGACATGCGGCAGGAATTTCAGGAGACCGGACAGGAGCAGGTCATCTCCCGCAAGCTGATCGCAGAGATCAAAGACCGATTCGAGCGCAAAGAACAGGTAATGGTTTTGCTCAACCGCCGCGGATATTCGCCGGTGGTGCTGTGCCGAACTTGCGGAAAGACTCTGGAGTGCCAAAACTGCGCGATCGCCCTCACGCATCACAAACGCGAACACAAAATGGTTTGCCATTACTGCGGCTATACCGCGCCCGTGCCCAAAGCTTGCGTCCACTGCGGCAGCGAGTATGTATATTTTCTTGGGACCGGCTCAGAGAAGTTGGAGGAATTGCTGCATGGGATCTTCCCGCAGGCGCGCATTGCCCGTCTGGATCGCGACACGGTCCGCGGACACGAAGATTTCGAGCGCACGCTGAACGCGCTCAGCGAGGGCGAACTCGACCTGGTTGTAGGCACCCAGATGATTGCCAAGGGGCATGACATTCACGGGGTAACTCTGGTGGGAGTAATTGGCGCCGACAGCGCGCTGGGCCTGCCCGACTTCCGCGCCGCCGAACGTACTTTTCAGCTGCTCACTCAAGTTGCGGGAAGAGCCGGGCGCGGACAGACTCCGGGCAAAGTGATTCTGCAAACTTATTTTCAAGACCACTATGCGGTGCAGTACGCCGCCCACCACGACTTCGCAGGATTCTACGAGAAAGAATTGCGTTTCCGCAGCTGGATGCACTATCCGCCATACTCGGCGTTGGCTAACGTTGTTATCCGCAGTGACAAGCTTGACGAAGCCCTGCAATGGTCGGGAACGCTGGGCCGATGGTTCGAGCAAAATCGCCACGAAGGGGTGCGTGTGCTGGGCCCGGCGGCCGCACCCATCCTGCGTCTGAAGCGCGATTATCGTTATCACCTTGTGCTGAAGTCGCCCAGCCGTGAAAAGTTGAACCGCACGCTGCGCGCCATGCTGGGCTATGCGATGGCACAGAAAATTCCGCGCACGCAGGTGATCGTGGATGTAGACGCGCTGTGGCTGATGTGAGGGCGCTTCTTAGACTTCTTTTGCAGATTGTCATCCCGAGCGAAGCGAGGGATCTTGGTGTTTGCTTGCGCTGGCAGTGGGCAGGCAAGAACCAAGGTCCCTGGCTTCGCTCGGTATGACAATTCGGAGGCGCTGCGAATGTCTCGGAGGGCGGCGAATGTCTCGAACAGGCGCCTATTTCGCTCCGCCGATTTTGCCCCGAATCACCACCACCGACGCCGCCGGCAGTTCGTAGAGCGTATCTTTTGCCGCCGCTAGTTTGGCGTGAACGATGGGTCCGTCAGGATCGGCCCAACCCTTGCTGGTCTGCAGAATCGTATGTTCCGCGCCCGATTCAGCGTGCGCCATGAAGCGAGTTTGCGGGGGATGCCATTGATACTGGGGGCTGCCGAAGGTTGAGACATCGACCGGGCCGGAGAAACTGGTTTGTTTGTCGGCCGGGCCATCGAATGCAATCCGAATCCGGTGTCCATTCTGCTGATCTTTATTTACTGCCATCACCGCCCAAGTGCCGTCCGGACGCTTCACCGCATACGCCGTCACTAGCTCATCTCCGGCGCCATCTTTCACATCGCTACTTGCAGCAAATACGTGATGCTCGCCGCCACTTGGCTGCACCCACTCCAGATTGATGAGCTGTGCCACGAAGAACTGCGCCAGCGGTTGTTCAATCTGATAATTCGCATCGACGGTAAACATTCCAAATGTGCCGGGAGAGCTATTGCAACCTGGCTCCATTTGCAGGGGCAGATAATGGAAGAAGTAAACGCCGTTGCCGCCTGAGTTCAAGAACGATCCGATGTAATCAGCAAGCCAGAGACCGGCGAAGATATCCTGATAGGTTTCGCTCGCGCCCGACGAAAGATTCCCTTCGGTGATGAACATCGGCATATCGGTGGGAATGCCGTCCTCATGCCACACCTGCATGATGTGGCGCACCAGGTCGGGTTCGTCGTAGAGCATGCCCCATGGCGTTTTGCACGGGTCATAGGGATAATGCTCGAAGGAAAAAAACGATAGATCGTTCATGCGACCGTGTTGCTTTAGATAATCGACGAACCGTCCCGTCCACGAGACTTTTCCGTTCGCATCCGGCCAGACTTCGATGTCCTTGTTTACACCTTGAAACGACGGCCCGCCCAGCTTCAGCGCCGGGTCTACGCGGTGAATCGCCGTCGCCCACTGCAGGTAAAGCGCAGCGTAATCTTCCGGCAGCATGAACTGGCCGTCGGCTTCTTCGCCCATCTCGACGTAAGAGATGGGATAGCCGCGCTTCTTCAAATATGCAATTTCCGCCGCAGCATTCTCGGGAGTGTCGTACAGCATTGCCACCGGGACCATGGCGGGCAGTCCGCGGGTAACGCCGCTGGTGAAGAAGAGATCGAATCCCATCTGCGCCTGCTTCGTCGATCCCAGGTCTGACGCTTGATGCCAGGGATCGACCGACGAACAATAGGTCGTCGTCTGCTCCTGATCCGGCGTGTGCCGCAAGATGTCGTGAAAGGCCCCGTCCGGGCCGCTGGTGCCGAGGTACAGTTCGCGAATGGCATAACCGACGCAATCGCGCGCGTCATTTTTTTGAGAGTCGACAGCTTTCTGAGAATCGGCTTCTTTAGAGCCGCCGGCCGCACTGCAAGTGTTCGACGATTCCGTCATCCAAATGCGCACGAATTTCACCGCGACGGCAGTCGCGTTCAGACGAATCGTTTCACTGCCGCCTTTTCCTTCCGTAACCGCTCCTTGCGAAAACGTCTGCCACGCACCTTTCGTCACGGCCTTGATGGGGTCGTCGCCCGTCCAGTACTGCACTACGTAGCGCCGGGCATAAGGCGATCCCCAGGTGATGCGAATGCTATCGACCTGCTGCACCTGCGCCAGATCGAGCACCACCCACTGGGGATGCAGCGCATCGCTCACGCCGGTAAAGTGTTGCGTGAGATAGGGATTGCTTTTCCAGAAAGTGTTGAGATCGCCGTCGCTCAGCCGCGAGAAGCCAACGTTATCGGTGCCGTCATTGCGCGTGGTGCCACGCCGCGGCAGGGGATAGCCGTAGGAGTAGCGAAGCATCTCTGTGGGCTCTGCCGAGCCTGTGAAATATCCTTTGCCGCCAGCCTCGCTCCAGCTTCCCATTGGATTCCAATGCCACGCCTCGATTGCGAGTTCCGTGTTCTGACGATAGGTAACTGGCTGCCAGCCCGAGGCCAGAGTCTTGTCCAGCGTGGGTTGCAGCAGATCTTTGTCGATCGCCTCTACTGCAATGCGGTCCACGCCCGCACCCAAAGTTTCCCGAGGAATGAAATGGTTGGTGGGATGCGAAGTGTCGATCTCGATGGTCTGCGCTGAGGCGGAAAACGCGAAAGCAAAAAGCGTAGCGAAACAGATGACAATGGCGGCCATCGTTCTCAAGGGTAATCCTCCCGTGCTCAGGCATTAAAACGATTCAATAGGGGAGTATACGAGAGAAGAGGCCTGATCGGCGAGCTGCCGCCAGGAATCATTATCTGCGGATTTCGCGAACTATCTCCTGCACGGAAAAATGCAGGAACGGCGCCGGAGCGAGAGTCAGCGCAAGCATGAGGACGGCGAAACCAGTCAGCACTGCGCGCGAGCCCGCAACCCTCGGCCACTCCGCCACCTGCGGGTGACGCAGACTACTCAAGCGCAGCAGAATTGCCCAGACGAACCAGATATAACAAAGGTAGTAGGACATGAACAGCAGGACGATGGTGGTGGCCCAGGAAATCCATCGATGGGCCCGCGGGGCAATCGAAAACACGATGTGCCCGCCGTCGAGCTGGCCTCCGGGCAGCAGATTCAGCGCAGTGGCAAACATGCCAACCCAGGCGGCAATCGCCGTGGGATGTAAGATGACCCGATTCAACGGTAAACCGGCCACGCTCTGGGGACCCATGGCGAGCAACAGCAGCCGATGCACGACGTGGAAGATCAAGGGCAGGCCAAGTTCCAGATCAGCTGGCGGCGATCCAGCGGGAACGGGTTGAGACAATCCCAGAGAAACCGCAAGGACTCCCACGGCCACGACAAACCCCGCAATTGGCCCGGCGATTCCAATATCAAACAGCGCAGTCCGCGACCTGATCGGCGACCGGATTCGAATGAAGGCTCCGAGCGTGCCGATCAATGTAGGAGCGGGTATAAAAAACGGCAGCGTGGCCCAAACCCCGTAGCGTTTGCAATACAAGTAATGACCCATTTCGTGGGCCAGCAGGATCAACATCAGCGTGCCGGCAAATGGAATCCCCAGCAACAGCCGGGAGGGATCCGAAAGCGCCCATTTCACCGGGAAGAACGAAGCCGCGCTATCGTCGAGCAGAAACACCGGCTGGCCATGCGCAAAGTGGTACTGCATACGAGCTCCAACTACCAGCGTGGTGAAGCAGGTCAGCAGAAACAGCAGCGCGTGCAGCCAGTAACGCGGTCGCGGCCGGCGCGCCGCATATACCGGCATGGACCGGTGGATTTCGGTGGTGGAAGAGGCAAGAGGCAGGCTGGATTCCGACATACGATTCGTGCGGCCTCGCGGGTTCCACCGAAGCCTCTCTTTAGATGCTACTACGACGGTCGCGAATGCGGGCTGAGGGCGTGCGCTTACGCCCGCTCAATTCGACTTTGCAATTGAGTCTCGCGCGGAATCTTACCAGCGGAAGTCCGGAAGCCGGAAGCCGAAGTCCGAAAGTCGAAGCTTGGAAGCCGCTTTCCTCAATCAATCGATTGCAGTTCTTTGCCGGGCTTGAAGCGGACCGCCTTACCGGGCGGAATCGAGACTTCAGCGCCGGTGCGCGGGTTGCGTCCGATGCCGGTCTTGCGGGGGCGGACATTGAACACGCCAAAGCCTCGCAGCTCAATGCGATGGCCGTGCGCCAGCGCCTTCTTCATGCTCTCAAAGACAGTTTCCACCGCCAGCTCGGCCTTGGTCTTGGTGATGCCGGTTCTAGCTACCACTTCGTTGATGATGTCGAGCTTAATCACGGACGGCCCCCGGGTGCGTCGTCAGGTTCATCCCTCAAGTGATTGATGCTATGGGAGATAAGAGAGATTGTCAACGGGAGCATCTGGCCCGTAAACGCGGGCGGACCCAAAAGCGCAATCCACTAATCAATAATTGTGTAGTCTTTCTTCGGAAGCAGATTAGCAAGAAGAGTAATGAGGGGACTCACCTAATTACAAATTAAGCAATTCCCAATTTCCTCAGGCTCCGTTTTCGTCCTCTTTGAACATGTATTTAATGGCGGGTTTGTAGATCATCAGGTTCGGTCCACCGTCTTCGCGGACCACCTTGATGCAGGTCTTGTCGTACCACTCGATGATGCCGTGCACTTCTTCGCCGTCGCGCAGCACAATGACCATCGGTGTTCTCGACTGCATCTGCTTTTGATAATAGAAATTCTCCGCGTTGGTCTGCTCCGGAGGCGCAGTCTTGCGGCCGCCCCCTCCCATCGAACGGTCGCCCCGGTCGCCTCGCTCAAAGCCCCGGTCTATGCCCCGGTCAATACCCCGATCCAGTCCTCGTTCCGGGCGGTCGTGCCGGGCCGCGCGCTCACGATGTTCCGCGCCCGGCATGTGGTTAGCACTCAGGTGGGTGGAGTTGTGGTTGCCCTGGTTGCCGTGATTCTGGTCGACCCGGGTTAGCGCCGGACGGATCAGCTTGCGGTTGGCAAAGTTGTCCTGATCGTCGGAGGGCTGGGCCGGAATCGAATCCATGGTTTCCTTCATAAGTGGCGTACCCCGCACACGCTTTCGCGCAAAGCAACTTCGCCGGGTTGTGAAAATGTGTTTACGAAGGCGTGAAATTTCACCTACCGTACCACAGGAATCGCCCCATGACAATGCTACTGTGGTATCGACTATGCCAACTCCCGGCGCGAGGAATCCTGCTCTCTAATGGGTAGTCGACAGGTCCGCGCCTCTCCTCTCCCGCCCGCTCCAGCTGACTACCGCCACTAACGTTGCAATGATCAGGACGGTCCAGGCCAGCACCGGTGCGAAAAGGCCACCATAGCGCTGCTCGGCCAATTTGGCCTGGATCACCACATTGCGCGAGGAAAGAAGATTGCCCACCTGGTAGGCGAAGCCGGGGAAGGTTCCCCGCACCGCCGGCGGAGAGAGTTCGTTCAAATGCGCCGGAATTACTCCCCAGGCACCCTGCACCATGAATTGCATCACAAAGCCGCCCAGCGCCAGCATGGGCACGGTGTGCGAGTAGGCCCACAACCGAATGACCGGGATGGCCAGCAATGCAGCGATTACGATGGCTCGCCGACGGCCGATTTTCTCTGACCACGTCCCGAAGACAATCCCTCCCAATAGGGCGCCGATGTTGGCGATAATCGCGATCAAACCCACCGTCTGCGGAGTAAAGTGATTGTCTTTTTGTAGAAACGTGGGATAAAGATCCTGAGTTCCGTGGCTGAACGAGTTGAAAGCAAACATCAGCACAACCAGGAAGGCAAATGTACCTACATAAGTCAGAATGTCCTTGCCCAGGCGCCGTTCTGAGTCTCTCGCGACCTTGCCCTGCAACCAGGCAGGGGATTCGTCCACCTTGGTGCGAATGTAAATCACCAGAAATGCCGGCAAGGCGCCGACAATAAACATTCCCCGCCAGCCGAAGGCCGGGAACAGAGTGCGGTAAACCAGCGCCGCCACCAGATAGCCCACAGCATAGCCTTCCTGCAGTAGTCCGGAGAAAAATCCGCGGCCCTCGGCGGGCAAAGTTTCAAAGGCCAACGCCGCGCCCACGCCCCACTCTCCGCCCATGGCGATTCCGAACAAAGCCCGCGTGATGAGCAGAACTTTCAGCGAAGGAGCGAAGGCGGAAGCCAGCTCGAAGACCGAGTACGCAATAATGTCGACCATCAGCGTGAGCCGGCGGCCATAGCGGTCGGCCATCAGCCCGAACAGAAAGGCGCCCACCGGCCGCATGGCCAGAGTGAGGAAAATCGCCTCGGCGACGGCGGAAACCTTTGCCTGGAATTGACCGGCGATGGCGCTGACACAGAAAGTCAGAATGAAGAAATCGAAAGCGTCCAGCGACCAGCCCAGAAAACATGCGACAAAAGTATTTCGCTGCACTGGGGTAAGCCGGCGAAAATGTCCGATAAACTCGATGGTGGTTTCCTCCGCACGCGGTATGCGGGCCGAAAAGCACTGCGAATGCTAGCATATGTCTTTCAATCGGCCATCTAAAATTGATCGTCGGCAATCCCGCCATGCCCGAACTCGACTCTCCGCAACGCCAGATGCCCGATTTGCTGATGCTGACCGGTTTCTGGTATCGAGCCCTGCCCGCCGCCGACGTCCATCGGAATCAACTCCACAAAGCCATGCTGCTTGAGATCCCGCTCGTGGTCGGACGCGATCGGGCCGGCCACCCCTTCGCGCTGCGCGATGCCTGTCCTCATCGCGGGATGCCGCTCTACTGCGGAAAATTCGATGGCGAAAATGTTGAGTGCTCCTACCATGGCTGGACCTTCGACGCGCACAATGGACAATGCCAGCTAATCCCTTCGCTCACCCCAGACCAGAACTTGAAAGTCGACCGCATTTACGCCGGCAGCTATCCCTGCGAAGAGCAGGATGGTTTTGTCTGGGTCTACATTTCGGACCCTCGCCCGAGTGCGGGATTCACCAAGCCTGAAGAGGCTCCCGACGCGGCCCCTCAGATTGAGAAGTTCACCGGCAAATACAAACTTGCTTACCTCACCGCCGACATGCCAGTCAGCATCGATCACGGCATTATTGGTCTCATGGATCCAGCGCACGGCCCGTTCGTGCATCAGGCCTGGTGGTGGCGCAGCCGCCACAGCATTCACGAGAAGAAGAAAAATTTTGAGCCGATTCCCAACGGCTTTCGCATGAGCGCTCACACCCCCAGTTCGAACTCCGCGCCCTACAAGCTGTTGCGCCTCTATGCTGCCGCAGATTCCATTACTACCACGATCGATTTCGTTCTGCCCAACCTTCGGCGCGAAACCATCCGGGCAGGGAAGTACTGGTTCTCGTCGCTCACCACGGTGACGCCCATCACCCGCAATCAATGCCGCATCGACGTGGTCGCCGCCTGGAACATCTTCCGCTGGCTGCCCTTCGGAGCTGAACTGCTGAAGTTCGTCTTTGCCAAGTTTGTCGAGCAGGACCGCCGCACCATGGAACTGCAGGCCGAAGGCTTGCAGCACAATCCGCATCTCATGCTGATCGATGACGCCGACCGCCCCGCTAAATGGTATTTCCAGTTGAAGGCCGCGTA
>Ga0209040_10003165_pt1 | contig 12683 bp, 11 predicted proteins | sample BogFormECP12_OM3_FD_188240 | JGI IMG/M metagenome (GOLD analysis project Ga0209040, IMG submission 188240) | Bog forest soil microbial communities from Calvert Island, British Columbia, Canada - ECP12_OM3 (SPAdes) (version 2) | ecosystem: Environmental > Aquatic > Freshwater > Wetlands > Bog ... | reverse complement strand
AGATCGCATCGCCGTTGGGCAACGACCAGACCCCCACCTCAGTTCGTCCTTTGGGAACGTATTCGTCCTTCACGAACGTGGCGAACTTCGCATACGCCGGCAAAACGTTGTCCTTGATCGCGGCCAGACCGGCAGTCTTCAGTCGGGTCCTGTCGGACTCGGAGAAACTTGCAGGAAACTTCTGGAAGGGCTGCGCGAACGGCGACTGGTCGGGCGACTGCATGGCAATTCCGTTGGTCTGCTCCACCACCTTCTCCAGCAGAAACTTCGGCGGCATCAGGCCACTGGCCATGCCCTTGCGCATGTTGGCGGTGTACTCGTCGAAAACCCGCGGCAATTGCTTCAGCCGTGCGATGTAGTCGTCGTAATCTTTGACCGTTACGAATGAAAGCACCGTGACCAACCGCGGCGCGTCTATGTGGATTCCGTTTACCTGACTGACCGGCATTTGCCACAGCTTCAGGTCTGTGTCCTCGATGTCTTCCTTGAGGTCGCGAATCTCCAGCTCGCGGTTGAGCACATCCTGGTGCGGCATACCGGTCACATCAATGGCCTGGAAGCGCTTAAGGAATTCTTTCTCCTTCGCCTGCTGTTCCAGGATGGTCTTCTCGGATTTGCTGCCCAACTGGTCGTTGTAGCGCTTGTCGCCGAGGATGGAGGCGTAAACCGGGTCCTGCTGCAGCTTCCATTCCCAGAGCTCACTAATCAGCGTGTTCAGTTGCGCACGGCGGGCTTCGACATCGTTCGATACGGCAATCATCTGAACAGCATAGAACAGGCAAAGCACCAACGCGACCAAGCGCATACAACCTCCCCATCGGCGAGAAAATCTCTGTAGATACTACCCGATTGAACGAGGACTAGCATCGCCCGGCTGAGGTCTGCACTTCCCTTCCAAGTTTTCCACATTCCCCAATGTGGGCTACATTGCTATCCTGAGACATGGCCGTTAAGAGGTCTCTCTCCCTCGAACGCAAATTTATTCCGCTCACCATCCGCTTCGATCACGCCCTGCTGTTCGCCGCCCAGGTCCATCGCAACCAGGACCGCAAAAAGAGCGGCATTCCCTACCTCTCGCACTTGCTCGGCGTCGCCTCCATTGTGCTCGACTACGGTGGCGACGAGGAAATGGCGATAGCGGCGCTGCTGCACGACGCGGTCGAAGATCATGGTGGACGGCCGATGCTTCGGGTAATCGACCAGTTGTTCGGGGCGCGCGTGGCCAAGATTGTGGACGGCTGCACCGACTCCTATGCTGAGGACCCAAAGAAGAAAGAGAGCTGGGAGCGACGGAAATTTCGTTATCTGCGCCGCGTGCGTCACGAGGACGCCGAGACGCGCTTCGTGTCGGCGGCAGACAAGCTGTATAACGTGCGCGCTGTACTGCGCGACCTGCGGTACAACGGCGATTCGGCCTTCGCGCGCTTCTCCGCTCCCAAGGCCAAGATCATCTGGTACTACCGTTCGCTGGTGAACCAGTATCGCGGCGGCGGCGTGACGCATCTGCTGAAGCCGCTCATCGATGACCTCGACCGCGTGGTTATGGAAGTTGAGCACCTTTCGGGATTGCTGGCCGCTTCGCCCGACCCCCATCGCAAGCTGACCACGAGGCTCAAGGCGAAGCGATAGGAGATGCCCACGACCACCGAAGCTGACCGCATCACGGAGCTGTTGCAATCTTCCAGGACCATCGCCGTCGTTGGACTTACCGACACACCCAATCGGCCCAGCTACGGCGTCTCAGCCTATATGCAATCGCAGGGTTATCGCATCATTCCCGTGAATCCAAATATCACCGAGTGGATGGGCGAGAAGGCCTACCAAACACTGCTCGACGTGCCGGAGAAGATTGACATCGTGAACGTTTTTCGCTGCTCCGATGCGGTCCCGGAAGTCGTCGAACAGGCCATCCAGGTCAAGGCCCCCGTCATCTGGCTGCAGGAAGGCGTCATCCATCAGGAAGCCGCGGAGAAGGCCCGCCAGGCGGGCATCTTCGTCGTGATGGACAAGTGCATTCTGAAGGAACATCGCAAAAGGCAGTAGCTAGCAATTAGCGACTGGCAATTAGTAACCAGTGACTTGTCCCGCCAAACTAATTTGTGGAAACGATCCCGACGGCGCAATCTGTGCAGGACTAGTTGCTACTCGCTAGTTGCTTTCTTTTGCCTTCTTGATCTCCTCCAGGCGTGCCTTGATGCGCTTCTCGATGCCTTCGTCTGTCGGATGGTAATAAACGCGGTCTTTGAGATTGTCCGGCAGACATTGCATGTCGGCAACTTTGGCCTCAAGGCTGTGCGCATACCGGTAGCCTTGGCCGTAGCCGAACGCCTTCATCAGGCCCGTCGGTGCGTTGCGCAGATGCAGCGGAACGGGGTCCTGCGCGGTGCGCTCTACATCTTCAAGCACCGCGTTGTAGGCCGTGTAAACCGCATTCGACTTGGGCGCGACCGCCAGATAAACCACCGCCTGCGCCAGCGCGAGGTCGCCTTCCGGCATTCCAAGGAAGTCGAACGCATCCTTCGCCGCCAGCGTAACCGCAAGCGCATTCGGGTCGGCGAGCCCGATGTCCTCGACCGCCATGCGCACCACCCGGCGCGCGACGTACAGCCTGTCTTCACCGGCTTCCAGCATGCGTGCCAGCCAATAAAGCGCGGCATCGGGATCGCTGTTGCGCACACTCTTGTGCAGCGCCGAGATCAGGTTATAGTGCTCTTCGCCGGCCTTGTCGTACATCAGCACGCGCTTTTGCAGCGCGTCGGTGACGACGCCGTCGGTGATACGAGGTGTGGCACCCTTCTTTTGTTGCTCGCGCGCCAGTGTCGCTGCAACCTCAAGCACGTTGTATCCGCTACGTGCATCACCGCTGGAATAAGCTGCGATCTTGCGCAGCGCATCGTCTTCCGCTTCGAGATCCAGATCGGCCAGGCCGCGCTCTTTGTCGTCGAGCGCTCGTCGCAGCAATGACACAATCTGCTCCTCGGTGAGCGGCTTCAGCATGTACACGCGCGAGCGCGACAGCAGCGCCGAGATGATTTCGAACGAGGGATTCTCCGTGGTCGCGCCGATCAGGCGGATGCTTCCCTTCTCGACGTAAGGCAGAAACGCATCCTGTTGCGCTTTGTTGAAGCGATGGACTTCGTCCACGAAGACGATAGTCCGCGTGCCGTACTGCCGCGCTCGCTCGGCGTCGGCCATGACCCCCTTGATTTCCTTGATGCCGGCCAGCACCGCCGAGAATTCGATGAACTCGGCACGCGTCATGCGCGCGATGATTTTTGCCAGCGTCGTTTTGCCGACGCCAGGAGGCCCCCAGAAGATGAGCGAACCGGTGTCGTCGCGCTCGATCTGCACCCGTAACGGCTTGCCGGGAGCGAGAATATGCTCCTGCCCGACAAATTCGTCTAGCGTGCGCGGACGCATGCGGTCAGCTAGCGGTCGCGACTTGTCAACCACATCGTCAGGCTGCGGGACTGGCTGGAAGAGGTTCATAGACTTTTCCTCTGCCTCGCGGCCTCGTACAACATAATAGATGCCGCAACACCTGCGTTGAGTGACTCCACGCACGCAGATTGCGGAATCGCGACCACGTCATCAGCCTGCGCCAGCAGCTCCTTCGGTATTCCCGCTCCTTCGTTGCCGACAAGAAACGCCACCGGGCCGCGCAGGTCAACATCCGCAATCAACTTCCCCTTGTGCGATGAGGTCGCCAGCACGCGCACGGCGCGCGACTTGACTTCCGCCAACGCCTCGGCCAACCCTACTTTCACCGCGGGCACGCGAAACAACGACCCCGCCGACGCGCGCACCGCCTTCCAATTCCACGCGCTCACCGTGCGCTCGCCCACCAGCAGGCCCGTCACTCCGAAGGCTTCGGCCGAGCGCGCGATCGTCCCCAGATTTCCCGGGTCCTGCAGACCGGCAGCAACCACAAGCAGCGCCGGCGGCGGAGCAAACACATCATCCAGCCCAAACGATTTCGGCCGCATCAGGGCCGCAATTCCTTGCGGCGTTTCGCTGGGGACGGCGCTGGCGAAGACATCATCCGGCAACAGCACAGCTTCCGTGTGCGCAGAAAGCTGCGGCAGCAGCTTATGCACGCGCTCGCGCGCCGATTCGCTGAAGAAAACCGCGCTCAGCCGCAGGCCGCTGCGAATCGCCTCCTCCACCAGGTGCATGCCCTCAATGGCCACCTCGCCTTGCTCATTCGGCGCCGCATCGGCAAAGCCCCGGCGCAACTCCTTCACGCGCGTGTTCTGGCGGCTGTTGACGCGCCGCAGGCGACCATCGAATTCGGATGAATTGACCATTCTGGAACTGCAGCCGGCGTCTATCGTACACGCGATGTCGATATCACCGCATTCTGAGGCCGCCTCGTGGTAATCTGCTGAGTTGCCGTTCCCAGGGGCAATATGTTACGTTTTCGCCCCATCAGCTATTCATCACGCACAACGAAGAGGTACGGTTGCGACCGGAAATCGTCAAAATCGACAGTAAAGCGCCGGAAGCTTCCTTGGTCGCCTACGTGGCGGAGAAAATCCGCTCCGGGCAGGTGTTGGGCATGCCGACCGACACGTTTTACGGGCTTGCTGCCGATCCTTTCAATCTTCATGCCGTCGATCGCGTCTATGAGATCAAGAGCCGCTCGCGCCACAAGCCGCTCTCGCTGCTGATCGAATCGGTCGATCAGGCCGCCGACCTGGCGTGGCCTGTCCCGGAGACCTTTTACTTGCTGGCACGGCGCTTCTGGCCAGGTCCGCTGACCATCATCGTCAAAGCCGATCCCAAACTGCCGCTCAAAGTCACCGCGAATACCGGCAATGTCGCACTGCGCGTGCCTGCGGCGGAGATTCCGCTGGCCATTATTCGCGCGGCGGGCCTGCCCATCACCGCAACTTCGGCCAACCTCCATGGCGAGGTGGAATGCACTAACGCGCTGGAGGTTCGCGATCAACTGGGCGATTGCCTGACGGTCATCGTGGACGGCGGCCAATCGCCGCGCGACATGCCTTCTACCATCATCGACCTCACCAGCGAGGATGGAAGCTGGCGTCTGCTGCGGCACGGCGCCGTTCCTGAAGAGCAGATCGTCGAACTGCTAGGCCGGGAGTAGTCGCTACGCCCGAAGAACCTTCCAAGTTATCTCTCAAAGTTTGGATTGTCATTCTTGCGGCAATTGTCGCGGCGGGTCTTCTCCTTTACAACGCTGCGCAGATCATGGGCGAAGCGTCCGTGGACGAACCGCACGCCGCTGACGCCATCGTTGTCTTCGGCGCCGCAGAATACGTTGGCCGTCCTTCTCCGGTCTATCGCGCGCGTCTCGACCACGCCTACGATCTCTTCGAGCGCGGCCTGGCGCCCGTCATTATTACGACCGGCGGAGCTGGAAACGACCCGCGCTACAGCGAAGGACAGGTTGGCCGCGACTACCTCGAAGGTCGCGGCATTCCGGACGTGAACCTGATCGCCGAAACTCAGGGCGACAACACCGACGAGTCCGTGCAGCGCGTGGCCACCATCCTGCGCGCCAACGACATGCACAGCGCGCTGCTGGTCAGCGACGCTTATCATCTTTACCGCGCCCAGAAGATGATGGCGCGTGAAGGTGTGCGGGTGTACATTTCGCCACGTCCGGGCTCGATTCCCAAGACTGCCATCGGCCGCTGGATGGCGGCGCTGCGCGAGAGCTTCAGCTACATGCTGTATCGCGCGCATGTGCGGTGAGGCCGCTCATTGCTTTTCGCGATTCGCTTTTCGCTCCAACCTCACAATTGTCATCCTAAGCGCACATTTTTTGTCATCCCGACCGAGGGCTTCAGTCCGAGTGGAGGGACCTGCTTTTGGCTATTGCGGCAAAGAAGCAGATCCTTCGACTGCATTCGGTCGCCCGCGTCGACCTCACTTCGCTTGACAGGATGACAACGGATAGAAGTTAGGCAATCTAAATGCTGACTGCTAATTGCTTCTTTTCAACGCAAACCCGAACCACAGCGAATTTGACCCGTTGTACCCCACTCCTGATTTCTGTTGCGCCGCGAAGCCCATCCGCTCGGCTTTGACTGAGCAGCCATTGCATGGACTCTCCAACACAAATTCGTAGCGGCCGTCTTTCTTCGAGTCTGTGGTTGCCAATACTTTTCCGCTCGTATCCGTGAGCGTGACCGTCGCCCGCGGCAGCGGCCAGCCGGCTTCGTCGGTCACCACACCCTGCACTTTGCCGCGAACGGGCAGGCCGTCGGGAACGTAATCACGCATGATGTATCCCGGACCGCGCAGCGGACGCCCGCCGAGTTGTCCAGTGACCTTGTCGTGCTCCAGCGCCAGCATGCCGTTGACGAAGACGTACTCGAAGCCGACTGACGGTCGGCTGGGATCGTCGAAGGTCGCGGTGTCGCGCACTTTCTCCGGATCGAAGATAGTGATGTCGGCGAAGTAGTCGGCGCGTAGCAGCCCGCGATGGTCAAGCTTCTCGCGCTGCGCCGGCAGCGAGGTGAACTTGCGGATCGCGTCCTCCAGCCGCAGGTTGTGCTCCTCGCGCACGTACTTGCCGAGAATGCGCGCGAAGCTGCCATAGGCCCGCGGGTGCGATTTCGACTCGCTCAGAGGCCCGGTCAGGTTGACCGCGCCGTAATCGGTGCCAACACTCACCCACGGCTGGCGCATGGCCAGCTTCACGTCATCCTCGCTCATCAGGAAGTACACCGCACCGGTGTTGTCGCGGTCGGCGATGACCAGGTCCATCAGCGCATCCAGCGGGTCCTTGTTGTCCATTTTGCCGATCTGCGTCACGGTCTTGCCTTCATACTTGCGCAGCGCAGGATTCAGCACCGAGATGACCAGCACTCCATCGGCGCCGCCCGCGCCGAGCCACAGGTTCTCGAAGGAAGTGCTGGGCGCCGCGACTTCCTTGCGAATCTGCTCGCGCACCGCGGGCTCCTTGAGTCGCTTCATAAGTTCGTCGGGACCGCCAGCGTGATACTTCGGAGGAATTACCGCGCCCAGCGAAGTGGCTGCACCGGTGTAGGGATATTGGTCGGCGGTAACATCGACGCCGCTGGCGCGCGCCTGCTCGATGGCGGCGATGACCTGCGGCATCCTGCCCCAGTTCTGTTTGCCCGCGCACTTCAAGTGAAAGATCTCCACCGGAATGTTGGCCTCGCGCCCGACGCGAAAGGCTTCGTTCAGCGCGTCCATCTCAGCATCGCCTTCGTTGCGGATGTGCGAGGCGTAGACGCCGCCCTTCCTGGCCGCGACCCTGGCCAGGGCGATCAACTCGTCTGTCCTCGCATAGGAGCCCGGCGCGTAGATGAGCGCGGTGGAGATTCCCATCGCGCCGTCGCTCATGGCGTCGTCCACCATGATCTTCATCTCCTTCAGCTCTTCGGGTGTTGGCGAGCGATCGGCCGTGCCGATGACCATGTGGCGCACCTGCGCCGCTCCCACATAGGTCGCGAGATTGATTCCGCTTCCCTGCTTTGTGAGGCGCTGGAAGTATTCCTCCAACGACTGCCAGTCAACGGTGAGTTTGTAGTGCTGCAGAAAATCGGCATGCTCTTGGTTGAGCTTCTCATTCGTGGGCGCGATAGAGTCGCCTTCGCCAGTGATCTCGGTGGTGATGCCCTGCGTCAGCTTGCTGAATGCTTGCTTGTCGATGAGCAGGCTCGTCTCCGACTGACCAAGCATGTCAATGAATCCGGGCGCGACGATCAGGCCGGTGGCGTCAATCGTGCGCTTGGCGGCAACATTCGGGTCCGCTTTGCCCACGAACGCTATGCGATCGCCAATAATGCCGACATCAGCGTAGATCCAGGGATTGCCGCTGCCATCCACCACACGGCCGTTGCGGATGAGCGTGTCGTATTGCTGGGCAGCGAGCGAAGTTGTGATCGCGATGAGAAAAGCGGCGAGCAGAAGTTTGTGTCGTGGCAAGGTCGGCTCCTATTGAGGATTTGCATTATAGGACGCGTTGTGCCGACGCGAGCGCTTTCGGTAAGAATTGTCATCCCGAGCGGAGTGAGGTCGTCGTAGGCGACCGAACGCAGTCGAGGGATCTGCGGTTGTCTGTCCCAAGAACCGCAGATCCCTCGACTCGGACTGAAGTCCTCGCTCGGGATGACAAAGTGAAGTTGGTTGGCGTGAAGTTAGTTGGCGCATACAACGAAAGCGACAAACGGCCACTTGGCCTTTTGCATGCGCATGCCGGTGTCCCAGCAAAGCGCCTCACCCCCCAATCCTCTCCACCACCACCACCGCAACCAGCGCCAAATCCGCGGCAAAGACCGTACTCACGAAGTTCACCGAGTCGTTGCCCATTTTGCCTGCATTCTCCCAGGTCGCGCCCAGAACGCTGTCCAGAAACATTCCCGCGACCCCGGCGAGGGCGACAACCGGCGTCCACTGCCACGCCACGAGTCCAGCGAACGAACTGACCCACGCCACGATGGAAGCCGCGATGCACCCGGCCAGGGTGCCTTCCACGCTGATGGCACCGTTGGTGCCGATCGCGGCTGGGCGAAGGCCGGTGATCATGTACGCGTTGTTCGCCGTGGCCTGCCCAACTTCGCTAGAAACCGTGTCGGCCGCAGCTTCCGCCAGAGCGGCCATCGCGGCCAGCAGCAAGACTTCGCTGAATCTGGGCAGCCAAATCACCGGCAAAGCACACAGCGCCGCCGCGCTCAGGTTGGCGAGAATCTGCGAGGCCTTGCGGCCCCGCCGGCGCTCGGCCACTCCCAGTCGCTGCTTGCGCTCGTATCCCCAGCGCGTGGTGATTACGGTCAACAGGAAAACCGTCATCAACGGAATGAAGCCGGCGAGACCCGCGGAGCGCATCAGCACAAACGCCACGATCACGCCAACCAGCGCTCCGCCGTCGGTCACCGAGCCCATGCCGCGGGCGACCAGCGCAAAGCCAAGGGCGACGACGAGCGCTGCGGGCAAGCCTGTTGAATGAAGGAAGCTTGTCACGAGTATTGCGCCAGTATCGCATGCCATTGCGATTGGCAGCCTCGCTCCCGCCAGACAGCACGCCGTCCACTGCGGCGCATCTTAAAAATCCAGCGGATGGAGCGCTTTGACAAGACAAGGGCCTTGACAATCTCCTCCGCGTGAACGATGCTGGGCCGGGGTATTTGCACAACTTTTAGGGCGGAATGGTGAACCATGGCAGCTTCTGTTTGGTCTGGTTATTTGACGTTCGGACTCATCTCCATGCCGGTGCGGCTGTTTTCCGGCGCGCGCGGGAATCACATCTCGTTTCACATGCTGCACCGCGACGACAACACTCGCATCAAGCAGCAGCTCTGGTGCCCACACGACGAACGCGTAGTGGAGCGCAGCGAGATCGTGAAAGGCTACGAGTATCGCAAGGGCGAATACGTCATCATCGAGCCGGAGGAGATCAAGAAGCTCGAGCCCAAGACCGCAAAGGCGATGGAGATCCTCGAGTTCGTAAAGTCCGAGGAAGTTGACCCCATTTACTTCGAGTCATCCTACTTCATGGTGCCGGAAGAGGGCGGCCGTAAGCCGTACGCGCTGTTGGCGCAAGCGATGGAAGACAGCCAGTACGTAGCGATTGCCAAGCTCACCATGCACAACCGCGAGTACACGGTATTTGTGCGGCCCTACGAAGGCGGCCTCATGCTGCACACCATGTATTACAGCGATGAAGTGCGTAAGCTGGAAAATTTCGGCCGTCCGGAGGTCGAGTTGAAGGATGCCGAGCTCAAGATTGCGCAGCAGCTGATCGAGGCCCTCGCCGGCAAGTTCGAGCCGGAAAAGTTTCACGACAGTTTTGAAGAGAACCTCAAGACCCTCATCAAGGCCCGCCTGGAAGGTGATGACGTCACTGCAGTGGAGAAGCCACGAAAGCCCGCCCCGGTCGTGGATTTGATGGCGGCGCTCAAAGAAAGTCTGGCGCAGTTGCCGAAGAAGCCGCCGCAACGCGTCGCCGAGGCGCAGAAAGAATCCGAAGTACAAGTGGTGCGGAAGGGCACCAAGACTTCACGCCGCAAGAGCGCAGCGTAAAGTTCACGGAACTCAGCAGCGCAGTGTAAGAGTTGTCGAGATAGGTTCGGCGCCCAGGCTACTAACATCAGCACTTTAGGTGTAGTACTATTTCCACAAAGGTACTGCATCCTGTACAACGAAAGGGCTGAGGCGGCCGATGAAAGCGGCAGTAAAGAAGTCGCCCCTAAAGTTCAAGAAGCCGTCGGTGAGGAAGCCGTCCGTAAGGAAGCCGTCGGCGAAAGAGCCAATCCGGGTTGCGGTGTTGGAAAGCGATCCGCTTCGCTTCGTCGGACTTCGCACGCTGTTTGGCTCCCAAGCTGAGTTCCGTATCCGCTCAACTACAGTTCCTCTCATCCTGAAAACGCTGGACGACGATGTCGTCCTGATGACCACAAGTCGCGGCAGCATCTTCTACTCCGCAATGTCTGCCTTGAAGGCTGTCCGTCCCAGCGTTCGCATTCTGGTTACTGGAGCGGGCAGCAGAGACGAGGACATTTTGCGGGCGATTGGCGCCGGCGCAAAAGGCTACATTCCCGAAGACGCCGATCCGGCTGATTTCAAGCAGGCCATCCGTACCCTGCACAGTGGCTCGGTATGGGCGCCTGGAAGAGTCCTGGGCACGTTTATCGAGCGGGTGACGGCATCCACATCGGTTCGCCAAGTCCCGCCTGAAGGTGGGCAAATGCTCAGCCATCGGCAGCGCCAAGTCCTGGGGTTGCTGGCCGTGGGCAACTCCAATAAAGAGATCGCTCGCGAGTTGGGCCTTACAGAACGCACCGTCAAGGCCCACGTTGCCGGGCTTCTACGCAAGATCGGTGCCCCAAACCGAATTGCGTTGTCGGTACATCCCCTCACTCATACACTGCTGGCCGTGGGCCGCTAGAGCCTCTTTTCATCACACCGCGATTTCGCGAATGTAACGGATGGTCACCACAGAGACACAGAGCATCAATTCGCAGGCAGCACCTGGAAACTCGCGATTTTTTTCTTCTTGTATCGACCCCTGCTGCAGATTTTGAAATCTGAGTCTCACAGTGCAAATCTTCTTACTTTTCGGTTTGAATTTTCTCTGTGCCTTCCGTGCCTCTGTGGCGAAACTGTGAGCACGTCAAATGCCAAACTGACACTTTTAGGCCTGGTTACCATAGCCCAAAATTGTTACGAAAGTACAGTTACCAAACATGTACCTTCGTAACTTGCGCGAAGTTACCGCTCATTGCATACTGCACTCACCTACCACAGAACCTGGGAGACAGGGCTGGACGCGAGATGAGGGTCTTCTGTCCAGCCCTTCGTTTTTCGGGTAACAATCAACAGGCATAACCACTCGCTGGTTACTTGGCGGTGTTCACGGTAGGACACTAAAGAGTAACCAGTACCGCTATTTCTTCCGGCCCAAACTCGCGTCTATCCGAAGTAAGATAGCACCTGTTGGCAACGCAGGCCGAGAGCACTGTGTTGATCGGAGTTGAGCTATGAAGAAGCTTTCAGTAGTGGCGATTGTTGTGGTCTCAATGGCCTTGTGCGCCGCCGCCTCAGACCGGCGCGGCGCAACCTTGGATCGCGTGCAAACCTCCAGCACCATCCTGAACCAGATCATGTCCGCTCCCGACAAGGCGATTCCCGATGGAATCATGAACGGGGCCAAGTGCATCGCCATTGTGCCGTCCGATTTGAAGGCCAGCTTCATCTTCGGCGCCAATTACGGCAAGGGCGTTGCCACCTGCCGCACCGAGCACGGTTGGAGCGCGCCGGTATTTTTCAAGGTGACGGGCGGTAGCTTCGGCTTTCAGGCAGGCGGTCAGGCGTCCGACCTGGTGCTGATCATTCGCACCGACGATGGAATGCAGCACCTTTTGCAAAGCAAGTTTAAGTTGGGCGGCGACGCCTCCGCCGCGGCTGGGCCGGTGGGACGAGACGCTCAGGCCTCGACCGACCTCACAATGCGCGCACAGATCCTCACGTACTCGCGCTCTCGCGGGCTCTTTCTCGGCGTTTCTTTGAGTGGCGCGGTCATCCACCAGGACGACGCTGACACGCATGCCTTCTACGGCCAGACTTGGACCTTCTATTCCCTGCTGAAGGGAGAAGTCGCGGCCCCGAAGGATGCGCAAGGACTGCTGAACACGGTTGAGAAGTACGCGCCGACGCCAAGAGTTCGCGCCCAAGCCACGCCTACGGCGGCTTCTCCTACGAGCACCGCGAGCCCTGCCGTGACCGCAGCCCCGGTGGCGACTGCAACGCCGGCTACAGCTGTAACTGCAACGCCAACGCCTGCGGCAGCACCGGTTGAAACCCCGGAAGCCATGCCTGACCCGGCAACCGAGACGACGCCGGATACAACTCCGAGCCCGGCCACGACCACCGCGCCGGCGCCTGAGCCGTCAAGTTCTTCGCTGGCGCCGAACAATGCAAGCGGCCATCGCTAGATCGGTTTTTTGATCGACGTGTTTCTGCCTGTGGCGGCGCGCCGCTTTCGTGTCATCTTGAGCGAGGAGCGTAGCGACGAGTCGAAAGACCTCTATAGCAACCACGAACCTCGGCTCAAGTATAGGGGTGCTTCGACTCGCGCGGCCAACTGCCGCCGCGCTCGCTCAGCATGACACGCCGTTTTAACCGCCTGGCTTCTCCCCGCGATTGACCCCATTTTTTCGCGGTGCTACCGTCGAATCTGGTTCCTC
>Ga0209040_10003164_pt1 | contig 12683 bp, 7 predicted proteins | sample BogFormECP12_OM3_FD_188240 | JGI IMG/M metagenome (GOLD analysis project Ga0209040, IMG submission 188240) | Bog forest soil microbial communities from Calvert Island, British Columbia, Canada - ECP12_OM3 (SPAdes) (version 2) | ecosystem: Environmental > Aquatic > Freshwater > Wetlands > Bog ... | reverse complement strand
GCGTTCAAACGAATCAATCGGGAGAGACGACATACCGGCTTGAATCAAGCCGTCGTTAACGCTCCCTTTCCGCCCGGAAATCTGCCCCGGTTACGAAAATTCGGCATAACTCATTGAAAACGCTCAAAACCGGCGCAAGTTTGCCGCATTTTTTCCACCTTTTTTCGCACCTTTTCCGCTTACACCTTTTCCGCTTATAAGAATGCGAGAAAATGCGAAATTAGGCGACTTTTGCGCCGAAGCCCTTCCCGCGACGGGACAGGCCGCCGCCCTAGCGCTCCTGCGGCGGCACGTGGGCCAAGCCGGCGACGAAGTCGGCGATCTCATCGAGTTCGTAGGACAGATGAATGCGCTTCGCCGACGCCGGCCGAAGGGCGAGCGACAGTCCCAGCCGCCATTCCCTCGTCGGACGGATCGGCCGGCGCTCGAAGCCGCCGCCGCAGTTCGGACAGACGTTTCTCAGCACATCCTCGACACAGGCGGCGCAAAACGTGCATTCGAAGGTGCAGATGCGCGCTTCCGTCGAGGCCGGCGGCAGGTGCTTGTCGCAACATTCGCAGTTGGGCCTCAGCTCGAGCGCCATGCGAGGCTTCCTTAGAGCCAGCGAAAAGCAAAATAGACGAGGATTGCGAGGCCGACGCCGATCATCAGATGCATGATCGAGGCCCGGACCTGGTTGACCTCATCCGGGATTTCTCGCTCGGCGAGCTCGTCCAGACGGCCGGCGATCCTCTCCATCAGGCGGGGCGCTTCGGCGATGAAGTCCGCAATCGCCGACAGGTTGCGGCTGGCGTCCTCGATCCGCCCGAGCGGCCCGAGGTTCTCCGCGTGGGACAAGGCGCCCGCGGCGCGCGCCTGCCATCCGCGCGAGGAGCATCTTTGCCCTTGATGGTCGTCGCGGGGGCGGCCGGCGACGACCCGGGGCGCCATGAGTTCCGCGACACAATCGGCGGCAAGGTGATCTCGGCCTTCCCGTTCGAGTAGCGCCCCGCCCCCACCCGGGCCGCGCTTGCGCGCGCCCGGGCGCAGGCTCTTGTGGGGCGGGTCGGGGTAGGCGGGTCGCGATTTGGCTAGAACATTGACGCCCGCGGCGCGCATCTTGAGGCGAAACGCCACCGCCCCCGAACGCCGTCTCTGGCAAGGCCTGGGACGCGAGCAAGTCGCCGCTTTTCGTTTTCGACTCCAAGTCGTCATCGGCGGCTTCATCGCCGACTGTGCGTGCCTGGAGGCTCGACTCATTGTCGAAGTCGACGGCGCGACGCATTCGACCGGGAGGAGTGTATAGCATAACTTGACAGGGGCGCCCAACCCTTTGAAATCGACTGTTCGCCGCCAAAACTGCAGGCGCCCCAAGACGAGGGTCTTGGCACAGGAAGGGCTCGGGGCCCGCGCCTCAGAACACGATGACGTTCCTCAGCGCCGCGCCTGAGCGCGACGAGGCGACCGCCTCGTTGATCTTGTCGAGCGGGTAGCGGCCGGTGATGAGCTCATCGAGCTTGAGGCGGCCGTCGCGATAGAGGGCGACGATTTTCGGCACGTCGATGAGCGGGCGGGCCGAACCCATCTTGGAGCCAATGATGCGCTGCCCGTCGGCGGCGATCCAGCCGGGGTCGATGACGGCGGTGACGCCGGAGGCCGGCATGCCGACCAGCACCGTCCCGCCGTTGCGCTTCATGAGCGAGACGCCCTGTTCGGCCGCGCCCTTGACGCCGACCGTCACGAACACCCAGTCGGCCTTACGTCCGTTCGTGAGCTCCCTGACGCGCCCCTCGACGTTCTCGCGCTTGGCGGTGATCGTATGGGTCGCGCCGAACTTGCGGGCGGCGGCGAGCTTCATCGGGTCGACGTCGATGGCGATGATCGGGTAGCAGCCCGCAATCCGCGCGCCCTGAACGGAATTGAGGCCGACGCCGCCGGAGCCGATCACGACGGCGCTCGACCCCGGCTTGACCTCGGCCGTGTTGACGACGGCGCCGAAGCCGGTCAGCACGCCGCAGGCGATGAGCGCGGCGCTGTCGAGCTTTATGTCCTTGGGGATCGCGACCGCCTGCGAGGCGTCCACCACGACGCGCGAGGCGAAGGCGCCGGTCCTCAAGCCCTGGACGATGGGCTTGCGTGCGGCGTCGCTAAGCGGCGTCGCCCGGTCGAGCCGGAACACCTCCTCGCAGAAGACCGGCGCGCCTTCGGCGCAAGCGGGGCAGAAGCCGCAGTTGCGGATGAGGGTGGCGACGACGTGGTCGCCGACTTTAAGGCGCGAGACGCCCTTGCCGACCGCCGCGACGACTCCCGCCGCTTCATGGCCGTAGACGGCGGGCAGATCGCCGCCCCATGCGCCCTCCATGTAGGAGATGTCGCTGTGGCAGATGGCGCAGGCGGCGGTGTCAATGAGGACCTCGCCGGGGCCGGGGTCGGCGAGTTCGATTGTTTCGATGGCGAGCGGCTGCCCGAAGGCGCGGCAGACGGCGGCTTTGATCTTCATGGCGGGCTCGGCGATGTGGATTTATAGAGAGGCGAAAATATTGTTTTGACGCAAGAAAACGACAAAGCAAGAGGCCGCCCGGACGGACGGCCAGCCCCTCATTTTGGATATTCTGTGAGCGGATGTTAACTAAGGCTCTTCCAATCCACTGTCAACGATGCTAACTGGCCTGGAGGAGCGGCTTTTTTTGGAAGGCCTGAAGGTCCTGCCTGCCAGATAAATCAGAAGACGTTGTGGCGCGAAATCTGATCTTCTCCTATTGCGCCCGCCGGGCAAACCGGCTATGTGGGCCGGCCGGGGTTGATGGCGCATGCGACCCCGAACGATCAAACATGGCTACCGCCTGGTTTCGACCGGCTTTTTTCGAAGGCGGCAGAAGCGGGGCGGCGGATGGGCCGGAGGACGGAAGGGGAACCTTCGCGTCGACCTCCGGCCAATGTCCTGTCCGAGACTGCCGGCGCGCAAGAGGCTTTTGCCAAAAGCGCTTAATTCCCGTGAAGCTTCGTCAAGGGGCGGGGGCCAGCATAGGCGGGGATGACCGGGTTTCGACCCGCCGGACTTAATCTCCGGCGGAGAATGCGGTTCGAACCTACTGTCCGGCGCTGGGCTCGCCCAACTCCGGGGACAGGCGCAAGTCGCCGCGGCGATCGGTCGAAACGGCCGTCGGCTGCGGCGTGTGCAACAGGCGAATTTCGGCACAGAAATTCGCCGACCGGAGTGAGCATTCCCGTGGATAGAGCGGAAAAGAAAGAAGCAGTCGCCGCCCTCCACAGCGTCTTTGTGAAGACGTCGGTGGTGGTCGTAGCGCACTATTCCGGTCTGACGGTCGCCCAGATGCAGCGTTTGCGCAAGCAGATGAAGGCCGCGGGCGCCACCGTTCAGGTCGCCAAGAACCGCCTCGCCCAGATCGCTCTCGAAGGCGCCGACGTCGCCTCGATCGGCCGCCTGCTCAAGGGCCCGACCCTGATCGCCCATTCGGCCGATCCGGTGGCGGCGGCCAAGGCGGCCGTGGCTTTCGCCAAGGACAACGACAAGTTCGTGGTTCTCGGCGGCGCCATGGGCAAAACGGCGCTCGATGTCGAAGGGGTGAGGGCGCTTGCGACCCTGCCTTCTCTCGACGAACTGAGGGCCAGGCTCGTCGGGCTCATCAACGCGCCGGCGGCTAAGCTCGCCCAGCTCACGACGACGCCGGCGGCCAACGTCGCGCGCGTCGTCGGGGCCTACGCCGCCAAAGACGCTGCCTGAAGCGAGGCTCTTCACATCTCGTGGTTCGAACCCATATAAGGAACTCTCAAAAATGGCCAACCTTGAAAAGATCGTCGACGAGCTTTCGTCCCTGACGGTTCTCGAAGCGGCCGAACTCGCGAAGCTCCTCGAGGCGAAGTGGGGCGTGTCCGCTGCCGCGGCCGTTGCAGTGGCCGCCGCCCCGGCCGCAGGTGCGGCGCCCGCCGCGCCGGTCGAGGAGAAGACCGAGTTCACCGTTGTGCTCGCCGGTATCGGCGACAAGAAGATCGAGGTGATCAAAGAGGTGCGGGCGATCACTTCGCTCGGCCTGAAGGAAGCCAAGGACCTTGTCGAAGGTGCGCCGAAGTCCGTCAAGGAAGGCGTGTCCAAGGAGGAAGCCGACAAGATCAAGGCCGCCCTGGAGAAGGTCGGCGCGAAGGTCGAGCTCAAGTAACGGGCGTGGGGCCTGGATTGGCCCCTTTCTTTGGGAGAGTTTGCGGTCCCGGGCTGCGGTTCGGGGCCGTTTAGGCGTTTGCCGAGGGCGGATTGGCTATTTTGAATTCGGCGTGGGCGGGCGTTGCGGCGCGGGGGTAGCGAATCTTGAATCGCCGGATTGGGGGGAAAAGCAACGCCTTGCGCGCCTGCGGGAAATTCAGGGGCGGCGGCTGAGCGTAACGGCGCGAAGCCATCAGGGGCGTTTTGAGAATCGAGGATCGACATGACGCAGACATTCACTGGCCGCAAGCGGGTTCGTAAGGTCTTCGGGCACGTTAGAGAAGTCGGCGAGATGCCGAACCTGATCGAGGTGCAAAAGGCGTCCTACGACCAGTTTCTTCTCATGGACCGGCCGGCTGGCGCGCGTCCCAACGAGGGCTTGCAGGCGGTGTTCAAGTCGGTGTTCCCGATCAAGGACTTCGCCGAGACCGCGCATCTCGAGTTTGTGAAATACGAATACGAGGCGCCGAAATACGACCTGGACGAGTGCCGCCAGCGCGGCATGACTTACGCGGCGCCGCTCAAAGTTACGCTACGCCTCATCGTGTTCGACGTCGACCCGGAGACGCAGGCCAAATCCGTCAAGGACATCAAGGAGCAGGACGTCTACATGGGCGATATGCCGCTCATGACGCCGAACGGCACCTTCATCGTCAACGGCACTGAGCGCGTCATCGTCTCGCAGATGCACCGCAGCCCCGGCGTGTTTTTCGACCATGACAAGGGCAAGAGCCACTCGTCGGGCAAGCTCCTATTCGCCGCCCGCATCATCCCCTATCGCGGCTCCTGGCTCGACATCGAGTTCGACGCCAAGGACATCGTCTATGCGCGCATCGACCGTCGCCGCAAGATTCCGGTGACGTCGCTGCTCTACGCCCTCGGCCTCGATGGCGAAGAAATCCTCAAGACCTTCTACCGCACCATCACCTATACGCGCATGAACGACGGCTGGCGCGAGCCCTATGACGCCGAGCGCATGAAGGGCATGAAGGCCGCCGCCGACATGTTTGACGCCGACACGGGCGAGATCGCGATCGAGTCCGGCCGCAAACTCACCGTGCGTTCGGCGCGTCAGCTCGCGGAGAAGGGCCTGAAAGCGCTGCGCGTCGCCGACCCCGACCTCTACGGCAAGTATCTCGCCGAGGACCTCTACAACGCCGAGACCGGCGAGATTTACGCTGAGGCGGGCGACGAGATCACTGAGAAACTGCTCGCCCAACTGGTCGAGGCGGGCTTTGACGAGCTGCCGATTCTCGACATCGATCACGTAAATGTCGGGCCCTACATCCGCAACACGCTGAAGGTGGACAAGAACTCCTCGCGCGAGGACGCGCTGTTCGACATCTATCGCGTCATGCGTCCGGGGGAGCCGCCGACCATCGAGAGCGCTGAGGCGATGTTCAATTCGCTCTTCTTCGACGGCGAGCGCTACGACCTCTCGGCCGTCGGCCGGGTGAAGATGAATATGCGCCTCGGCCTCGACGCGCCGGACACCCAGCGCACCTTGCGCCGCGAGGACATTCTCGCGGTCGTACGGGAGCTTGTGAACCTGCGCGACGGTCGGGGCGATGTCGACGACATCGACCACCTCGGCAACCGGCGCGTGCGCTCGGTCGGCGAACTCATGGAGAATCAGTACCGCATCGGGCTCTTGCGCATGGAGCGCGCCATCAAGGAGCGCATGTCCTCGGTCGAGATCGACACGATCATGCCGCAGGACCTCATCAACGCGAAGCCGGCGGCCGCGGCGGTGCGCGAGTTTTTCGGATCCTCGCAGCTCTCGCAGTTCATGGACCAGACGAACCCGCTCTCCGAGATCACCCACAAGCGGCGCCTTTCGGCTCTTGGCCCCGGCGGCCTCACGCGCGAGCGGGCCGGCTTCGAGGTGCGCGACGTGCATCCAACGCACTATGGCCGCATCTGTCCGATCGAGACCCCGGAAGGCCCGAATATCGGCCTCATCAACTCGCTCGCCACGTTCGCGCGCGTCAACAAGTACGGCTTCATCGAGAGCCCGTACCGCAGGGTCCGCGACGGCAAGGTGACCGACGAGGTCGCCTATCTCTCGGCGATGGAGGAGCAGAAATACGCGGTCGCGCAGGCCGACACGCCGATCGACGCCGAGGGGCGCCTGACCGGGGACCTCATCGTCTGCCGGCGGGCCGGCGACGTCGTGTCGCTAATGGCCGACCACGTGGACTATATGGACGTGTCGCCGAAGCAGCTCGTCTCGGTCGCCGCCGCGCTGATCCCGTTCCTCGAGAACGACGACGCCAACCGTGCGCTCATGGGCTCGAACATGCAGCGCCAGGCGGTGCCGCTTGTCCGCTCGGACGCGCCGCTTGTCGGCACCGGCATGGAGTCGATCGTCGCGCGCGATTCGGGCGCGGCCATCGCCGCGCGCCGCGCCGGGATCGTGGACCAGGTGGACGCGACCCGCATTGTCATCCGCGCGACCGAGGAGACCGACGCCGCCAAGCCAGGGGTGGACATCTATCGGCTGATGAAATTCCAGCGCTCGAACCAGTCGACCTGCATCAACCAGAAGCCGCTCGTTCGAGTCGGCGATCGGGTGGAGGCCGGCGACATCATCGCGGACGGTCCCTCGACAGACCTCGGCGATCTCGCGCTCGGCCGCAATGTGCTCGTCGCGTTCATGCCCTGGAACGGCTACAATTTCGAGGACTCCATCCTCCTCTCCGAGCGCATCGTCAAGGACGACGTCTTCACCTCGATCCATATCGAGGAATTCGAGGCGATGGCCCGCGACACCAAGCTGGGTCCGGAGGAGATCACGCGCGACATTCCGAACGTCTCGGAAGAGGCGCTGAAGAACCTCGACGAAGCCGGCATCGTCTATATCGGCGCGGAAGTGCAGGCCGGCGACATCCTGGTCGGCAAGATCACGCCGAAGGGCGAAAGCCCGATGACGCCCGAGGAGAAGCTTCTGCGCGCCATATTCGGCGAGAAGGCCTCGGATGTGCGCGACACGTCGCTGCGCGTCCCTCCGGGCGTGCAGGGCACGATTGTCGAAGTGCGCGTCTTCAACCGCCACGGCGTCGACAAGGACGAGCGCGCCCAGGCGATTGAGCGCGAGGAGATCGAGCGGCTCGCCAAGGACCGCGACGACGAGCAGGCGATCCTCGACCGCAACGTCTACGCGCGCCTCGCCGAGACGCTCGAGGGCAAGCGGGCGCTTTCGGGGCCAAAGGGCTTCAAGAAGGATCAGGTGCTCACGCGCGCGCTCCTCGACGAGGCGCCGCGCTCGCAATGGTGGAGCTTTGCGCTCGAATCCGACCAGACGATGTCGGAGATCGAAGCCATGCGCAAGCAGTACGACGAGTCGAAGAAGTCGCTGGAAAGCCGCTTTCTCGACAAGGTCGAGAAGTTGCAGCGCGGCGACGAGCTGCCGCCGGGCGTGATGAAGATGGCCAAGGTCTTCATTGCGGTGAAGCGCAAGATCCAGCCCGGCGATAAGATGGCCGGCCGGCACGGCAACAAGGGCGTCGTCTCGAAGATCGTCCCCGAGGAGGACATGCCTTTCCTCGATGACGGGACGCCGGTCGACATCGTTTTGAACCCGCTCGGCGTGCCGAGCCGCATGAACGTCGGGCAAATTCTCGAGACGCACCTCGGCTGGGCCTGCGCGGGCCTCGGCAAACAGGTCGGCGAGGCGGTCGACGCCTATCTGCGCATGCACGACGCGCACCCCTTGCGCGCGAAGCTTAAGGAGATCTACGGCGAGGAAGACACGATCCGCGCGCTCGACGACAAGTCTCTCGCCGAGCTCGGCGGAAACTTGCGCCGCGGCGTCCCGGTCTCCACGCCCGTCTTCGACGGCGCGCGCGAGAAGGACATCGTCCAAATGCTGAAGATGGCTAATTGCGACACGTCAGGCCAGGTCACGCTCTACGACGGGCGCACCGGCGATCCCTTCGACCGCAAGGTGACGGTGGGCTACATCTACATGCTGAAGCTCCACCATCTCGTGGACGACAAGATCCACGCGCGCTCCATCGGGCCGTACAGCCTCGTCACCCAGCAGCCGCTGGGCGGCAAGGCGCAGTTCGGCGGCCAGCGCTTCGGCGAGATGGAGGTGTGGGCGCTCGAGGCCTACGGCGCCGCCTACACGCTGCAGGAGATGCTGACCGTCAAGTCGGACGACGTCGCAGGCCGCACCAAGGTCTACGAGGCGATCGTGCGCGGCGACGACACGTTCGAGTCCGGCATCCCGGAGAGCTTCAACGTGCTGGTCAAGGAGATGCGCTCGCTCGGCCTCAACGTGGAGCTTGCTTCGCTCAAGCGTCTGCCCGATGAGCTGCCGCCCGCCGAGGCCGCTGAATGACGGCCCGTGGCTTTGGAGCGCCTAAAGAATCAGAATTGAACCGCGGCGACTGTGCCGCCGCTGCTTCCAGGAATGCGAGCTTGAAAGCGTTCGCCGCTTAGGGCTCGTGGGAGACGAGAATGAACCAGGAAATCACCAATCCCTTCGCCCCGATCGCCCCGCCGCAGGCGTTCGATCAGATTCAGATCGCGATCGCCTCGCCGGAGAAAATCCTGTCGTGGTCGTTCGGGGAGATCAAGAAGCCGGAGACGATCAATTACCGGACGTTCAAACCGGAGCGTGACGGTCTCTTCTGCGCTCGCATCTTTGGACCGATCAAGGACTACGAGTGCCTGTGCGGCAAGTACAAGCGCATGAAGTACAAGGGCGTCATCTGCGAGAAATGCGGCGTCGAGGTGACGCTGTCGCGCGTCCGGCGCGAGCGCATGGGCCACATCTCGCTCGCCGCGCCCGTCGCGCACATCTGGTTTCTAAAGTCGCTGCCCTCGCGCATCGGGCTTTTGCTCGACATGTCGCTGAAAGAGCTCGAGCGCGTCCTCTACTTCGAATCCTACATCGTGCTCGATCCGGGCCTGACCCCGCTCAAGGACCGCCAGCTCCTGAACGAGGACGACTATCTGCGCGCTGTCGACGAATACGGGCAGGACAGCTTCACCGCCATGATCGGCGCCGAGGCGATCCGCGAGATGCTGAAGGGCATGAACCTTCAGAAGATCGCCGACGACCTCAAGATCGAGATCGCCGAATCGAAGAGCGAACTCAAGCCCAAGCGGCTCGCCAAACGTCTCAAGATCATCGAGGCCTTCATCCATTCGGGCAACAAGCCCGAGTGGATGATCATGACCGAAATCCCGGTCATCCCGCCGGACTTGCGGCCGCTCGTGCCGCTCGACGGCGGGCGCTTCGCCACCTCCGACCTCAACGACCTCTACCGCCGCGTCATCAACCGCAACAATCGGTTGAAGCGGCTGATGGAGCTGCGCGCGCCGGACATCATCATCCGCAACGAAAAGCGCATGCTGCAGGAGTCTGTCGACGCGCTGTTCGACAACGGCCGGCGAGGCCGCGTGATCACGGGCGCCAACAAGCGGCCCTTGAAATCGCTCGCCGACATGCTGAAAGGCAAGCAGGGCCGGTTCCGCCAGAACCTGCTCGGCAAGCGCGTGGATTATTCCGGCCGCTCGGTCATCGTCGTGGGTCCCGAGCTCAAACTCCACCAGTGCGGCCTGCCGAAGAAGATGGCGCTCGAACTGTTCAAGCCGTTCATCTATTCGCGTCTCGACGCGAAGGGCCTCTCGGCGACCGTCAAGCAGGCGAAGAAGCTCGTCGAGAAGGAGAAGCCCGAGGTCTGGGACATTCTCGACGAGGTGATCCGCGAGCACCCGGTCATGCTGAATCGGGCGCCGACGCTGCACCGCCTCGGCATCCAGGCTTTTGAACCGGTGCTGATCGAGGGCAAGGCGATCCAGCTGCATCCGCTCGTTTGCGCCGCGTTTAACGCCGACTTCGACGGCGACCAGATGGCCGTGCACGTTCCGTTGTCGCTCGAGGCGCAGCTCGAGGCGCGCGTCCTCATGATGTCAACCAACAACATCCTGCATCCAGCCAACGGACAGCCGATCATCGTGCCGAGCCAGGACATCGTGCTCGGCCTCTACTACGTCTCGCTCATGCGCGACGGCGAACCGGGGCAGTATGTGGAGGACCCGGAGACGAAGCGGCCGCTGCACGGCTTCTACAGCGACATGGGCGAGATCGAGCATGCGATGGCGGCCGAGGCGCTGACGCTGCACAGCCGCATCAAGGGGCGCGCCTGGACCTATAACGAGAAAGGCGAGCGCGTCGCGAAGATCTACGACACGACGCCGGGCCGGCTCATGCTCGGCGAGCTCCTGCCCACACATCCCAAGATCTCGTTCGACGTCGTCAACCGCATGATGACGAAGAAGGAAATCTCGAACATGATCGACATCGTCTACCGCAACTGCGGTCAGAAGGAGACGGTCATCTTCTGCGACCGTATCATGGCGCTCGGCTTCCGCGAAGCCTTTAAGGCCGGCATCTCGTTCGGCAAGGACGACATGGTCGTGCCGGAGTCGAAGCGGCGCTTCATCGCCGAGACCGCGGCGCTCGCCAAGGAGTACGAGCAGCAGTACAACGACGGCCTCATCACCCAGGGTGAAAAGTACAACAAGGTTGTCGACGCCTGGGCGAAGTGCTCCGACCGGCTGGCCGAGGAGATGATGGCCGGCATCTCCGCCGTCCGCAAGGACGACCACGGGCGGGACATGCCGATTAACTCGATCTACATGATGTCGCATTCGGGCGCGCGCGGCTCGCCGACCCAGATGCGCCAGCTCGCCGCCATGCGCGGCCTGATGGCGAAGCCGTCGGGCGAGATCATCGAGAGCCCAATCATCTCCAACTTCAAGGAGGGCCTATCGGTTCTCGAGTACTTCAACTCGACCCACGGCGCCCGCAAAGGCCTCGCGGACACGGCGCTGAAGACCGCGAACTCGGGTTATCTCACCCGCCGGCTCGTGGACGTTGCGCAGGACTCGATCATCACCATGGCCGACTGCGGGTCTGAGCGCGGCATCAGCATGCGCGCCATCATCGACGCAGGCACGGTCGTGGCCTCGCTCGCAAGCCGCATCCTCGGCCGAACCTCGGCCGAGACGCTGCGCGACGCGGACGGCAATGTTATCATCGAAGCGGGCGAGATGATCGTCGAGGAGCACATGCCGGCGATCACAGCGACCGGCATCCAGGAGGTGAAGATCCGCTCGGTGTTGACCTGCGAGGCCAAGAACGGCGTTTGCGCGCTCTGCTACGGACGCGATCTGGCGCGCGGCACGCCAGTCAATCTCGGCGAGGCGGTCGGCGTTATCGCCGCGCAGTCGATCGGGGAGCCGGGCACCCAGCTCACCATGCGCACCTTCCACATCGGCGGCGCGGCGCAGCTCGCGGACCAGTCGTTCATCGAGTCGAACTTCGACGGCGAGGTGAAGATCCGCAACCGCAACGTGGCGCGCAATTCGAACGGCGACCTCATCGCCATGGCGCGCAACGTCGCCGTGGCGATCTACGACCGCAGCGGCGCCGAGCGCGCGGTGCACCGGGTGCAGTACGGCGCGCGATTGAGAGTCGACGAGGGCGACAAGATCAAGCGCGGCCAGAGGATCGCGGAATGGGATCCGTTCACCCGACCCATCCTCACCGAGGTTGACGGCGTCGTCGGGTTCGAGGACCTGGTCGAAGGCCAGTCGATGTCGGAGCAGGTGGACGAGGCGACCGGCATCGCCAAGCGCATCGTCACCGACTGGCGCTCCACGCCGCGCACCGCGGCGTTGAAGCCGGCCCTCGTCATCAAGGGTCCGGACGCGAAGATCGCCAAGCTGCCGCGCGGCGGCGACGCCCGCTATTCGCTCCCGGTCGAGTCGATCATCTCCTACGAGCCGGGCGCGACGGTGCGCGCGGGCGATGCCATCGCGCGCATCTCGATCAACAGCGCCAAGACCCGCGACATCACCGGCGGTCTGCCGCGGGTGGCGGAGCTGTTCGAGGCGCGCAGGCCGAAGGACCACGCGATCATCGCCGAGATCTCGGGCACGGTGCGGTTCGGGCGCGACTTCAAGAATAAGCAGCGCCTGACGATCGAGCCGAGCGAGGAGGGCGCCGAGTCGGTCGAGTACCTGATCCCGAAGTCGAAGCACATCCATCTGCAGGATGGCGACGTGATCGAGAAGGGCGAGTACATCGTCGACGGCAATCCGGCGCCGCACGACATCCTCGCCATCAAGGGCGTCGAGGAGCTGGCCGCCTATCTCGTCAACGAGATCCAGGAGGTCTACCGGCTGCAGGGCGTCAGCATCAATGACAAGCACATCGAAGTGATCGTGCGCCAGATGCTGCAGAAGGTCGACATCACGGACGCCGGCGACACCGACTTCCTGATGGGCGAGCAGGTCGACGCGAGCGATCTCGAGACGGCGAACGAGGCGGTGCTGGCCGAAGGCAAGAAGCCCGCGGTCGGCACGCCGGTCCTGCTCGGCATCACCAAGGCGAGCTTGCAGACGCGCTCCTTCATCTCGGCGGCGTCGTTCCAGGAGACGACGCGCGTCCTGACCGAGGCTGCCG
>Ga0209040_10003163_pt1 | contig 12687 bp, 9 predicted proteins | sample BogFormECP12_OM3_FD_188240 | JGI IMG/M metagenome (GOLD analysis project Ga0209040, IMG submission 188240) | Bog forest soil microbial communities from Calvert Island, British Columbia, Canada - ECP12_OM3 (SPAdes) (version 2) | ecosystem: Environmental > Aquatic > Freshwater > Wetlands > Bog ... | reverse complement strand
GATCATGGACATCCGCCACGCCGAGCGCCTTCACCGCGCACGGGACCTGCTCGCGGTCAAGGGCTTCGACACCAGCAACACCGTCCTGAGCTGTTTTTCGGGTGCCGGCTTCAGCGGTGACCTGCAAGCTGCCCACGCCGCTGAAGTCCGCCTCATTGGCCTTGACCAGCTCTACGCCGACGGCACGTAACTCGGCGGGTTCTGTGGGTTCCAAAACGGGGCGCAGGCGGCTGATCTGCTGGTTCGCCTGCGGTGATGGTAGCGTGGCTGGCAGTATCGCGGACGGATGCATTGCCTGATCTTCGTCCTGCGCCGTTCCGGAACTGGTGCATTGGGTCAGGCCTGGGCTTCTATCCTCGGCGGTCGTGCTGATTCGCCTCATCTATCTGCTCATGGTCCGGTTGTTCTGCTGGCCGGCGGTTCCGGCTGCCCTCCCGCGGCAGCGACGCCACCCTGTGGGGTTCGGAAATGCGATTCGGATGGTGAGCTGCGTTTCCGCAGCGGCGTGGGGACGGTAAAGCGGCGACGTAGTACTCGTGGGTGAGTCCGCCGAGGACCTGCTTCCGGCGGATCCGGCGCTTGGCGAGATTGACCGGTTCGGCTGGCCTGGTGCCGGCTTGAGCCGGGGTGAGCTGGCCGAGGGCACGGTTCGGCCGGGCGGTGTTGTAGTGCCGCAAGTACTCGGCCAGCACCCGGCGCAGATGGTGCTCATTGATGATCAGCAGCCGGTCGAGAAGCTCACGGCGACAGCTGCCGATCCAGCGTTCCATGACCGAATGCCCCGCATCGTCAACTACACCCGATCCGCACGATCGGTACCGGCGCGTCCGGGTGACGCACCCGTTCCACCCTCTTTACGGCCGGGACTTCGAGTTCGTCGCCTACCGTCAGAACTGGGGCGAGGACCGGGTTCACCTGCACGACGAGAACGGGCAGCTGTTCTCGCTGCCGGCAGCGCGGTATGGCGGCAAATCGCCAGCGGCGACGGCGCGGCGGCGATCTTCACCGCTGACGGGGCCTGGCTGGTTGCGGCCCCGTCCTCGGATCCGGCCGCGGCCAACGGCGCCCCGGCGATCTACGCCTACCAAGACGCTGCGTACCAGGAAGTCGCCCTCCCGCTCTACTTCCGTCCCGATGGCAGCGCTGTCCCCGGAGGGCTGCCGGACCCGGTGATGGAAGCAGCGCTGCGGCCGGGGACGGCAGGGCCACCGGTGTACATCGTCGGCGGGAACTGCCCCGTCGATGAGGCCAATTCCGTGTTCGGGCTGCGCTGGTCCCAGCCGGACGCCTCCGACGCCAAGTGGGACCGGCTCGCCACGCTGCCGGCCGGCACTTACATCTGGTCCCTCACCGCGGCCGACGAGGCCAGCATCTACGTCGGCACCCAACCGCCGCACGTCTATCGCCTCGACCTGTCCGAGGCGGGATGGACGCCCGCCGAGCTGGCGGGCCTGCCGACACTGAACCCGGGACAGCCCGACCCCGGGGCCGCCGTCACCCGGCTAGTGCCCCTCGCCGACGGATCCGTGCTCGCCGCTTACAACGCCTCCCCCTACACGGGCGGCGCAACCGCCGGGCAGATCCTGCACTACGTACCCGCCACCAGCACCTGGACGCCGATTACCGGGCCGGGCACCGGACTGGACCAAGAACCCATCTTCGGCCTGGACGCAGACATCTGGGGCACGCTGTACGCGGCGACCGACGACCGCGTCCTGGTGGCGGCCGGACCCGGCAAGCCTTGGCAGGACATGAGCACGGGCCTGCCGCGCCGCGCCCATCTCGGGCACCTTCGTTTCATCCGCTACCCCGGCGGCGGCATCGACCTGTTCGTGAGCACCTGGGGCCGCTCACTCTGGAGAGCGAGCTGGCAATCGGCCGCACCGTCACTGCCGGGCCGGGCCGCCGGACCCGGCTTGTCCTACAACACGCTAATCGGCAGCCTGACCGACGGCAGGCTGTATCAACTCGGCCCCGGCGGACTCCAGCCAGTTGGGCCGATCGACCCAGAGCTCATGCAGACGGCAATGCGCACCGCAGTCCAGCTTGACCTCAGCACCAGTCAGCTCGCCGCACTGCTGGCAGGCGCCTCGGCATCGGCCAGCGCCCAGGCCGCCGACGCGCTGGCCGCCACGTCCGCACTGACCAACCAGCTCCAGCGCGGCCTGGCCACCCTGCACACCGTCAGCTCCGCGCCGCAGCTCAGCCAGGCACAGATACTGCTGGGGTACACCGTTGCTGGCACAGCGATGATCAGCGGTGCGGCCGCCGAGCTCGCCAAGCGGAGCGTCCAGGGGCTTCCTGACGAGGTGGCTGCCGCAGTGCGTGCGGTGACCGTGGCGATAGCCGACCATGCCGAAGCCATGGCGGCAATCGAGCATTCCATACCGGCTGCGCACTGACCTGTGCAGTGCCAAAGTCGGGCGCTGACCGTCCTCAATTGCTGGTCGGCCGTGCGGGACTTTGCGAAGAGGGCCTCGGGCAAATGGAGTCGGGGTTCTGAGGCACCCTGCCAGCGCCGGGCTACCGCTCCTGCTCGGTCGGGCGGATCAGCATCTCATTCACCGCGACGTGCCGCGGCCGGGTCACGATGTAGATGATCGCGTCGGCAATGTCCTCGGCCTGCATCGTCTGCCCGAACTGGTTCCGGATGCTGTCGAGCACCTCGGGCCGGTTGTGGCCGGCTAGCTCCGTCGCGGTCGCACCCGGCTCGACCAGGCAGACGCGTACGTAGCGCCCGGCCAGCTCCTGGCGCAGGGACTCGCTGAAGGTGCCGACGCCGTGCTTGGTCAGGGAGTAGACGTCGTTGCCGCTGCGGGCCGCCCGGCCCGCCACCGAGCTGATGTTCACCATGTCGGCGACCTGGCGCGGGCCGTCCCCGGCGGCGCGCAGCAGATGGGGCAGCGCGGCGTGCGCGCAGTACAGCAGGCCCAGCACGTTGAGCTCGACCATCTGCTGCCACTCCGACAGCGGCGCGCCGGCCGCCGGACCGAGCAGCATCACCCCCGGCGTTGTTGATGAGCATGTCGAGACGACCCAGCTCGGCGACCGTGCGCGCAACAGCGTCTGCCGCCTGCTGCTCGTCTGTGATGTCGGACTCCAGCACGACCATGAACTGCGCCATCGACAACGACAGCGGCAATGCGAACCCCGTACACGGCCCGCCTGCCGGGGCCTGGGCCTGGCGGTCACCCAGTCGGCCCCGTTCCGGCTCGTCTCGGCATCCTCGCCACTGGTCGGCCGGCTGGGACCTGATTACCTGGACATGGCACGGACATGGCGGGACCTCTCATGACCGGGGAAGCGAACCCGCCTCAGCGGCCCGCGCGAACTCCGCTGCCAGCCGCGGCGCCGGCTGGCCGACGGCGGTTAGCCCGGACTCAAGTTTGTACGATCTCGTCCAGTCACAGCCAGACCGCGCCGCCCGGTACCGTCGGGCAGCGGCGTCAAGGAGCGCCGCCTGCGGGCCGCGAAGGTGTCACCGTCAGCTGCTGGCCCGTGAAACAGACCGGAATGGCAGTTCTGTGCCCCCATACGCTGCGAGGTCACGCCTGCCAATGGAGCGCATAGTCGGCAGGGTTAGTCACCAGGCAGATGTAGGGTCCAGGCAGTGCTTACCGCCTGTGATTGCCATTCCGACAGGGTGTCTGCATTCCGCAGTTACCAAGGCGGAACGAGCAGCGCCCGGGCGGGGAACTAGCCTAACCTTGTTCAGCCCGCTCGAGAGGATCGGTATGGACAAGATGGGCTGGCTGGCGGATCGACGGACCCGGCGCCTGGCCTGGCTCGGTGGCGTGTTCCTGACGGTCACGGCCGTGGTCGCGGTGTTCGCGGTGGTCTTGCGGCCGACCTCGGACAGCCGCCATTCCGCATCGACCCGGCCGCCTGACCGGGCAACGGCGCGCTCCTCACCCGTCCGCCCGGTGTCATCTCCGCCCGCGACGTGGCAGGTCGAGAGCCCGATTGCCGACCTGTCGATGCCGCTGCCGGGGATGCCCCCGGTCACTGACCTGGCCAACATCTACGCCGACGCCGGGGCAAACATGCTCAGCCCAGCCGTACGCGGGGTGCCCTACCGCATCTACGTGCCGAACAGCGGTGGGTCGACCGTGACCGTCATCGACCCGGCCAGCTACCGGGTAATCGGGACTTACCAGACCGGGCTCAACCCGCAGCACGTGGTGCCCGCCTACGACATGCGCACGCTGTACGTGACGAACGACCTGGGCAACAGCCTCACCCCGATCAATCCCCGGACCGGGCGGCCAGCCGGCCCGAACATCGCCGTAGACGACCCGTACAACATGTACTTCACCCCCGACGGACGCTACGCCATCGTGGTGGCCGAAGCCCGCCAGGACCTGGACTTCCGCGACCCGCACACCTTCGCCCTCGAACACCGGATCCACGTCGACTGCGCGGGCGTAGACCACATCGACTTCGCGGCCACCGGCGCCTACCTGATCGCCACCTGCGAGTACGCCGGCCGCCTGGTCCGGATCGACCTGCACACGCTGACCGTGGCCGGCTACCTGACCTTGCCGGGCTCCGCGCCGCAGGACATCAAGCTGGACCCCGCCGGACGCATCTTCTACGTCGCCGACAAGAACCACGCCGGGGTGTGGCTGATTGACGCTGCGACGTTCAAAGTGACCGGGTTCATCCCTACCGGCCCGGACGCGCACGGCCTGTACCCGAGCCGCGACGCCCGCTACCTGTACGTGACCAACCGGGGCAACGGCACGATCACCCTGATCAGCTTCGCAACCAGGAAGATCGTCACCACTTGGCGGATCCCCGGCGGGGGTAGCCCGGATATGGGCAACCTGTCTCCCGACGGGAAGGTGTTCTGGGTGTCCGGGCGCTACAACAACGTCGTCTACGCCATTTCCACCGCCAACGGCCATCTGCTGGCCGAGATCCCGGTGGGGTCGCAGCCGCACGGGCTGTGCGTCTGGCCCCAGCCGGGCCGCTACTCCCTGGGCCACACGGGGATAACCCGGTGAGCGCGCCCAGGCTCCGGCTCGGATACCCCGGCCGCGGCACCCGCCGGACCGGGCTGATGCTCGCGGGCACGGTCTTGCTCCTGTCCGGGCTAGCGGGCGCGGCCCCGGCGCACGGGGCCGGTTACGTCATCGCCCGGCTGGGTCCTCTCACGGTGAGAGCCACCGCGCTGCGTCCCGGACCCGCGGGTACGCTGACCACATACATACAGGTAAGCACCGGCGGGCAACCCTCCGATGAGCTAGACGCTGCGATCGCCGCTGACGGCACTGCGGTGGCGGTCTACCACCAGCAGGTCAGCGTCGGAGAGATCTCGGACCTGACCGGGTGCGGCACTGAGCCTCCCCCGCCGGGTGTCGTGGACCATTGGCTCCATTACGGCCCGCTGCTGGTCCCCGGGCGCTCCGGCGCCCCGTCCCCGCCCGCGGACGCGACCTTGACGGTACAGCCGGACGGCACCGTGCCGGCCGGCGCGACCTTGGCGATCACCCTGTACTTCGCGGACGCCGGCTCGGTGATCCTGCGCCTGCCCGTCAGCCGCAGCTGACCCGGCGGCTCAGTTACCCGGGCTGCCTGGCAGCCGGATCGCCTGCCCGGTCAGCCAGGCGATCGGGCTGAGCGCTTCGGCCGCGGTCCAGGTGCTCACGTCAGGGTGGCTGAGGTCGGCGCGGCCCTGGGCGCTGAGGAAGCGGCGCAAGGCAGGCGCGATGGCAGCCACCTTGGCGTTGGGGTTGCCCACCACGACGAAGCGCTCCCGCCCGCTGGCGTCGAGGTAGACCAGAGTGTCCTTGTGATCGACGTCGTAGGTCAGCGCCTTGCCGGTGAGCCAGTCGGTTCCCGGCGGGTTGCCCTCGGCCACCCGCTGGTACCACACCCGGAAGTACCGCCAGATCTGCCCGATGACGGCCGGGCTGCCGGTGAGCAGGGACCAGTTCGCCGGGGCCCCGATTAGCTTCCGGTAGGCGCGCAGCCGGGACGGCGTATCCCGGCCCGGGTCCACGGTGAGCTCGACGAAATGCACCCGGCGGCCCAGCCTGGCCGCCGTGACGGCGCTGTCCATCATCAGCAGGTTCCCGGTCGTCAGCGGACAGGTCTCCTGGCACAGGGTGAGGAAATCGGTGAGCACCACCACCTGGCCATGCCAGGCGGCCAGGCTTGTGGCCTGGCCCGCGTCCGTAGTCAGCGGCAGATCCGCGACCGAGGCCGGCACCGGCGTGTCCACCACCGTGCCGAGATAGGCCGACGGCGGACCTGGTGGGGCGCCCGGCCCGCTAGCGCACGCCGTCACGACGAGCACCGAAGCGACCAGCGCACCCCTAAGCCGACCCGACCAGCCTCGCACCATAGCCGTCATTCTCAGCCCCTCCGACTCCGCCCGCCACCGCCCCCCTCGACTTGGCCGGGCTGGACCGAGCGCGCACGGCGCGGCCTCAGTGAGCTCGCCGCGTTCTCTTACAGGCTGACCCTATGAGGCGGCGGCAAGGCGCAGACCGGCTGGCGGATGATCAGCCGCCAGCTAAAGAACGGCCCTGTGCCGTTAAGGGGAAAGCAGGTCGGTCAGGGTGACCGGGCGTAGTCCCCGGCTGGCCAGGCCGCGCAAAATCGCGGGCAACGCGATGACGGTACCGGAGTGCCCAAGATGTAGGCTTACGATCGACCCTGGCCGCGTCGATCCGAGCACCGTGGATACGATCGCGTCCGGTCCAGGATCGGTGTAGTCGAGCGAGTCCACGTCGTACGACACGCAGGTCTGGTAGCCCGCCTTGCGGGCCTCCCGCTCGATCAGCGGTGTCGAGTACCGCGTTTGCGAGGGCCGGAACCAGCGGCCGACCGATCCGGTCAGGGCGCGCAGCCGCTGCGCGCACCCTGCGATCTCCGCGTAGGCGCCCGAGGCCTCCATCGCCGCGATGTCCAGGTGATGCATGGTGTGATTGCCCAGGTCGTGGCCCCCGCGCAGGATCCGCTCCGCGATCTGCGGGTATTGCCCGAGCCAGGTCCCGACGGCGAGCACCGTGACCCGCGCTCCCGCGCGTTCTGCCTCGGCCAGCAGCGCGTCGGCCATCGATACGGGTCCCTGACCGTGGAAGGTGAGCGCCACCTGGGTCCGGTCCCGTGACCCGTGCACAACCTGCGGGCCGAGGCGCATACCCGCGTCACGAGACTGGCGCACCGCTGGCGACGGTATAGCAGCGGATGTGCTAGGACCGCTGCCGCCGACAGACCCGCTGCTCTTTTGCGTGCCAGCGCACCCCGCCAGCCCGGCCCCGGTGACGGCTGCGCCGACGAGGAACAGGAACTCCCGCCGCTGGATAGACACGTGCAGAACAGTACCCACCCTCGGCCGATCTCGCCGCCCAGCCGCTCCCGCCTCGCTCATGGGCCTGATCGGCGACGGCCCCACCGCGGTGGGCACTGCCGTCGGGCGGCACTTCACCAGTGCCGCGATGAGCGTCATGTTCCTCACCCTCGCGGCTGGCTCCATCCTCTACGTCGTCATACAGCTGCCCGGCGTTGCGCACAAAGCGGGCGCAAGGACCTCCTCTACTGGGGACTCCAGCTTGGCCTGGCAGCGGGGTTCTTGACCGATAAGGTCGTGACGGCGGGCGGCGCTTGAGATGAGGCTCACGGAGGCCATCCGTCACGGAGGGCAACCTGAGTCCTCGTACGCTCGCGCAAAGAAAAGAGCCGCCGTTCGGTTCGTCGCGTCGCCCGCTTGCCCAGGCTGCGTTCCCGCACAGATGTTGGCTCGCCTGGCTGTCACCATGACCGGAGTAGTAGATGACGGCCGTGTCTGAGGCCTGCCGGTCTGAGCCGTTCAGCCATTCCGACAGCGCCCTGCGCAGCGCGCTGCTGCTCGGGTCAAGGCGGATCTCGGGTAGCTGCTCGCAGTAGCCGAGCCGCCCGAAAAACCTGGCCATCTTGCTGAGATCCCCAGGGACGGAAGCTAGCTCGTCAGCGCTGTCGTAGTGCTCGGTACCTGCGACGATCAGGAATCGCCGAGAAGCATCAGCCGGCACGGCGAGCCAGCCCCTCAGCGATGGCACGACCAGTCTGCACGGCAGTCAGATACTGCGAGACGTCGTGGGCCTTGCTGCCGTTGTCCACCAGCAGGTCCTGGACTCGGGCGCCGAACACGCCTCAAGCAGTTCCCGCTCGAAACCCTCCTCCACATCAGTGGCCACGTACTGCGGGCCACCGACGGCCTTTCCGCCCGTTAGCCGGAACAGGTTGCCGTAGAACGCGATCTCAAAGTCCGCCTCATCCGGCGGCTTCGCGCCCGACAAGGCCACTCCGTCGCGAAGCGCAGGCGCCCACACTGCCCGCAGCACTTCAGGACCACGCACTTGCTGAGCGATCCCGGGATGCCGACGATCCGCGCCATCTGACCCCGCCTCCAAACCCGATCACCAAGATGCCGTGGCATCACCGCAGACGGCAGAGATCGACATCGTGACACGACGCGAGCATAAGCCAAACCAGCGAAGTCGCGACAGCCTACGAACACTCCAACAACTTTGCAAGAAGTGAATGCTGGTTTCTCGGCAGCGGAATACAGAGCGCGAAGCCGAACTCTGGTTCGCCGTCGCGGAGCGGGCGTGGGATGAAGGCGACCACGACGTCGCACGGCGTTTGCTCGACCGCGCGGCCGAGGCCGCGCCATGGGACGACGACGAGATCATGGCGGCCATCGAAGAGAAGCACGCGGACTTCTCGGCATCGGCGGCCGAGCGGCGCCGGGCCCTCATCTCCGCGGGCGCGCGGCGAACCGGCCTTGGCCAGCTGGAGCAGGCCCGCCGGGACTACGAAGCCGCCACCAGCGGTCAGGCCGCCGACGAGGAAGACGGACGCGTCCAGGCGTCGGCCCGGTTGCGCTGGGCCGACGTTGTTTCGGCGATCGCGCACCAGCGGCCCTACCGTGACTTCGCGGCTGAGCTGGACGGCATCCTTTCGCGCTTGCACGATGCGCAAGCGCGCGCGGATGTGAACGGGGCCGAGTCATGGAGCTACTTGACCGAAAGCGACTTGCGCATGCAGGTCTCCAGGGATCAGGACAGGACGGACCGGTACGCCCAGGAATGGGCGGCGCTGCTCGCCGCCGCCCGGGCGGTAGCACTGAATCCAGCCTGGGCACGGCCCTGGCTGACGCTGGCCGATGTCGCCACGGCATGTGACCTCTACCGGGTGGCCGAAGCGGCCGCACGGCGGTCTTACAACCTCGGCCAGGACGAAGCCACACGGGCGGGTTATGTCCAGGCGCTGATCCGTCTGAGACGCTACAAGGAGGCTTCGGGGCTGCTCGGAAACGAAGGCGATGCCTGGTCGCGGTGTATCCGCGGCCAGCTGGCCCTCAGGCTCGGCAAGGCGGACGAGGCCATCGAGCACTTCGCCGGCGCAACCATCGGCCGCACGTGGTACTGGGCGTGGTACTCCTACATCTGCGCCCTGATCATCATCGGTGACCTCACCGCCGCGCGGCTGAAGTCAGAGGAGTACATGGCCGCGGTGGCCGACCGGAAGGGTGAACGAGCGTGGCTCTATGCGGCTGCCCTTAACGCGCGCGTCCACGGGCAGCTCGACGCGGCGCGCGAGTACGCCGGGCTCCTTCTCCAGGCGGCAGGTCCAGGCGATGCGAAGGCCCTGCATGTGATGGGCGAGACCCGTCTTCTCGCCGGCGACCATACCGGCTGGGAGCTGCTGGCCAGCGCCCTTGCTGAGGATCCGCAGCCAGCCGCCATCGACGCGTGGGAATGGCAAGAACGTCACGTGCTGGACACCCTCACCGCCGCCCGGGGAATCGACCTTGAGCTTGCCCGCCTGGATCGGAAGATGAGGAGCGTGCACACCTGCCCGCACCCGGGCGACTCCATGGCGGAGCTGCGGCAGCTGACGGCCATGCCAGCGACCTCTTCCGAGGCGGCCAAGGCAGCCCGGCTTACCGAAGCCGTGCTGCGGGCCGCCGCCGGACCCGTTGACCAGGAGCTCGAGGACCTCCTGCTCAGGCTCGCCGCCGAGGACGAGTTGGCCGCCGAGGCCGAGTCGCTACGCCGCTACGCCGCCGGGCCCGAGGCGCAGGACAGCGGGGCCGCCGGGGACCACGAGAGTGCCGACGGCCAGGGCGCCCCGGACGACCTGCCGCTGCTGCTGCTACGGTTGCCGGCGTCGTGGCTCCCTGAATACGCCGATCCGGGCCGCGAACACCAGCTGCTGGTTCGCTACGTGCCGGTGCTGCGGAAGCGAACGCTGGTGGTGCCGCACGTGCAGGTAGCGGCGGGCGATGAGCTCGAACCCGGTGGGTATCAGATCCTCGCCCGCGGCACGCTCCTGTCGGGCGGTCGCGTCGATCCCGGCCTCCGCTATGGTCCCATCGACACGCTGCCGCTGCTGCCCGAACGACTGCGCACGGACCCGCGCACCGTCACGAGGGACTACGGCTTGGACGTGCCGGCTGACGTTCCCGGCAGTGACCGCGGGCTGACCACGCTGCTGACGATCTCGGCCGCTGAAGTGGTCGCCTTGTTGTACGCCGATGCGGTGCGAGCCTACAGCATACCATTCACCGCTCCCAGTGCCGAGCCGCCCCGATCGGATAAGGATCATACCCGGTCAGAGGCCGCCGTCATGCAGGCCATGCTGCACGTGCACGAGCTGGCCTTTCACCGCTGGGAGATGCGGGGCCGACCGGCTGGATCACTGAGCGACGCCGTGGCGGACTGGAACGCGGCTCAGCGTCTGCGTCATCAGCTCACCGAGGGAGTCGCGTATTCCCGCTGGATCGACCGGGGTCGGCCGTTGTGGGACTCGTTGACGGCCTGGTCTGCCGCCGAAGCCGACATCGCCAGCGGCCGGGCTGCGCGAGACCAGTTGCCCGGCACCTACGTAGTGGAGCGCCTGCGCCATCAGCTGATCGAGGAAGTCGCGTATGCCCACTGGGTCCGCCGGGGTCGGCCGTCCGGGGACTCTCGGGCGGACTGGTCCGCCGCCGAAGCCGAGGTCGCCGCCGACGAGGATCGCGCCGCGTCCTACGATGCGTATACCTCCAGCATTAGCGCAGATTGGCTCGAGGCCATTCGCCGGGCATTCTCGCATTCGTAACGGAGTTGCGCACACCGCACGCCCGAGGCTGCTGCCGCTCGCGCACCTGGCTGCGCAAGCCGCGACCAGAGTCCTAGCATTTCATTTTCCGGATATCGCCACCGCGGAGCGCGGCCGCTCCCGCCTACTCTGGCGGGCCCGGCGGCACAGGACACGGCCGACGTGCCGTCATCACGGACACCACAGCACATCACGCACTACCCCCGGACATACCGCGAACCCGCTCCAGAGACAACAATCTACCGCTAGGGAGTAATGCCGACTTGTCACGCTTATGTGCTAAGCGCCGGCGAATGTGTCCGTCACTTGATAAGAATTAAGAGTACCATTGCGTCCGGCTCATGCCGCGATGAGAGCGCCCACTCGATGTGGAGAACCGTACAGAATTGGAACATCTGCGTACAGGTGCTGCGCTGTAGCACCCAGAGGGTCAGCCGAAATATTCGGCAGGGAGACTGTGGATAGTGCTTCCGGCCAGCTTCCCCGATCTTGACTGAGTACGGGCGTAGGGTCGGGAGCCTGGGTCCCGGCCCGACCTCCGATTCGGCTGACGCCGCTCGGGCTGTCCTGCGAGACGATCTGCCGGCCGGGTCCCAGGTTTTCAGGCACCCACCGGCGCTGCCGGTCTGATCTGCCTGGCCTGGGCAAGAGGCCAGGGTTCACAGGTCCGACGGCCAGCGGGTGCGTGCCATCCCTTAACCAGAGAAAGGGACGGCTATAACCATCGTAGAGACACGCGCCATCACCGGCGGAGTCGACACCCACGCTGACGTGCACGTCGCGGCGGCGCTCGACCCGGTCGGCGGGCTGCTCGGCGTCGAGGAGTTTCCCGCCACCGCGGCTGGATATGCCCGCCTGCTGGGCTGGCTGGGCGGGTTCGGGACCGTCTGCCTGGTCGGCATCGAAGGGACCGGCAGCTACGGCGCGGGCCTGGCCCGGCACATCACTGCTGCAGGCGTCCGGGTCGTGGAGGTGGATCGTTCCGACCGCCAGGACCGTCGGCGGCAGGGCAAGTCCGACCTGCTGGATGCCGTCAGCGCGGCCCGGGCCGCCCAGTCCGGCCGGGCCCGCGGCGCGCCGAAGGGCCGGGACGGCGCGGTCGAGGCGATCCGCGCGCTGATGGTCGCCAAGCGCAGCGCCATGGGAGAACGCACCCAGACGATCAACCAGGCCAGGGCCCTGATCCTGACCGGGCCCGATGACCTGCGGGCCCGGTTCGCCAAGCACCGCGGCGGCCCTGGTGGCCGCGATCGCGTCACTGCGGCCCCGCCCCGGCGACGTCCCCGGTTATGCCACCCGGGTCGCGCTGCACGAGCTGGGACGGCGCGCCGTGTTCCTGGACGGCCAGCTCGAGCGCCTCGACGAGCTCATCGTCCCTCTCGTCAGCGCCCGCGCCCCCGGGCTCCTGGCCCTCTACGGGATCGGGCCCAACACCGCGCCGCTGCTGCTCATCGCGGCGGGGGATCACCCTGAGCGGCTGCGCAGCGAGGCCGCCTGGGCGCACCTGTGCGCGGCTGCCCCTATCGCGGCATCGTCGGGGAAAGTCACCCGCCACCGGCTCAACCCCGGCGGTGATCGGCAGGCTAACCA
>Ga0209040_10003162_pt1 | contig 12690 bp, 9 predicted proteins | sample BogFormECP12_OM3_FD_188240 | JGI IMG/M metagenome (GOLD analysis project Ga0209040, IMG submission 188240) | Bog forest soil microbial communities from Calvert Island, British Columbia, Canada - ECP12_OM3 (SPAdes) (version 2) | ecosystem: Environmental > Aquatic > Freshwater > Wetlands > Bog ... | reverse complement strand
AGGAGCTACTAAAACACATTGCAAATGGAGACGAGTCTGCGCTGAGCGAGCTGTACGACCAGACAAAGAATCTGGTCTACGGTATCATCCTCAGGATTGTGTCGATGCCAGCGGTGGCAGAAGAAGTAGCGATGGACGTCTACTTTCAAGTATGGCGCCAGGCATCGCGCTATGAACAGAGCCGCGGTACGGCCTTTACCTGGCTGATGCTGCTGGCACGCAGCCGCGCATTGGACCGCCTGCGTAGTGAGAAGATCAGCGCCGGATATGAGTGGGAGAGTTTCACTGGAGGCTTCGACATTGTAGACTCGGGCCGTTCCCCTGAAAGTTTGGCCCAGGCAAAGCAGACGAGGTTGAGGATGTCCGGAATTCTGCGCGAACTCCCAGATGAGCAACGGCAGGTGATCGAGTTATCCTTTTAAGAAGGAATGAGTCATGGTGAAATTGCGGAGCGTTTACAATTACCTTTAGGTACCGTAAAGTCGCGCATCCGCTCAGGCATTAGTCGATTTCGACAGGCTGTCATCTAAGAGGGGCCCATGAGAGATACCCACATTCAGGACTGCGAAGCCTTTCAGGCTGTGCTGCCCGAGGTCATCCTCGGATCCCTTGGCGCCGACGAGGCACATGTCGTCCTGGAGCATGTTGTGACGTGCGCAGAATGCCACGACGCCCTGCGGCAGAATGCCGGGCTGGTCTCCCAGGCTCTCCTGTCGGATATCAACCTGCAAGTTGATGTTCCGGCCACCATCAAGCAGGGGCTGATGGATCAGATAAAAGGCGCTCCGCAACTGAAGCCAGGCTTTCTCATGGATCAGAGCGGAACTGTGATCGTGCGTCCGTCCGAAGTGCCTTGGCAGGAGACAGGTATTCCGGGCATGCAATGGAGGCCGCTCTCTTGCTCACGCTACGATGCCCGAACCATGTCCATGTTCCGGATGGAGGCTGGATGTACCTTCCCTGAACATCGTCACGAAGGGGTGGAGGAGCTTTACATGCTACGCGGGATGCTGCTTGTCGAGGGCGTGACTATGCATCCCGGCGACTATTGTCACGCGGAGTTTGGTTCGATGCATTCGCCGGTTGTGGCTGTTACGAACGCCGAGTTTCTCGTTTCAATGGGTACCAACACATTCGTGTCCCATTGATATCGGCCTGCCCGCATTGCTGAAATTGCTTAAGAAGATTCTTCGGAATCTACGCGAATGCGTGGGTTGTCCGAATGCCGACGGCGTTCACTTCCCCGCAGGCAGTTTCACGATGAACTCGGTGTTGCCCGGTTCGGAGGTGAACGTGATGGTACCTCCGAATTGACCTACGACGATGCGGTGAGCTATATCGAGGCCGAGCCCCGTGCCGATACCGACCGGCTTGGTCGTAAAGAAAGGCTCGAAAATCTGGTCGCGATATTCGGGCGCAATCCCGCTTCCCTGATCCGCGATGCCAATGCAAGCCTGCTGATCTTCCGTCCAGGTTCGAATAACGATCCTGCTCTGCTCCGGCGAGGCGTCAATCGCGTTATCCAGAATATTCGTCCATACCTGGCTCAATCCCGTGCCGGTGGTTTTGACTGTCGGCATTTCCGGCGCGAAGCGCTTCTCAATGACGATCTGCTTATAGCGGAACTTGTGGGCGAGGATGGTTAGCGTGCTCTGGATGCTGTCGTGCACATCGATTTCGCGCTCGCGATTCTTGTCGTCGTAGGCATATTTCTTCACGGCGATCACCAGGTCGGTGACGCGCGTGATGCTCTCTTCGATGGTTCCCACGAGTTGCATGCTCGAAATCAGCGACATCAGCCAATTGAGCGCATCGGAAAGAAACTCCGCCGGGAAAGCCGCATAGGCGCATTCGATATCTTCGCGCCTCCAGCCCACGGCCACGAGAGTGGGAGCCATTTGCCAGGCGTTCTCCACACCAATGCTCTCCAGCCAGCTGAGGAGTTCGTCTTCGGCGTCGGCCTGGTCCAGCGTGCTCATGGCAGCCGGTTTCTCGAACTTCAGAACCTGCTCCTGCAAATCACGCAGGCAATCCTGTTGTTCGGGCGTAAGCGGCGTGTGCGTTAAGCGCAGGCTGATTTGTTGTAGGCGGGTAAGATTTTCGCGCAACTGCGAGGCAGCGCGGCGGGCGGCCGCGCCCGGGTTGTTGAGCTCGTGCATGAGCCCGGCGGCGAGGGTTCCAAGCGAAATGAGCTTTTCGCGATGCAGCGTGAGCGCCTGATAGGTCTCCAGCCGGCGGCCCATATTGGACAGCACCCCGGCCCGGACTACCGGGCAGGTACTCATGAGGCTCCAGAAGGACGGGGCGTCGACGCGCACAAGCCGGCTGTGCGTGGTCACTTCGGCGCGAGCCGGGGTAGCTGGAGTGCCGGTCAGGAGGGGTACTTCGCCAAATGTGTCTCCTGACTTGAGGGCCCCGAGGAGCGTAACTCCGCTGTCCAGTTCGGGCTTAATAATCCGCACCTCACCCTGCAGCACGACCCAGAAGGAAAGGTGAGTATCACCCTTGTCGAAGAGAATCGAGCCAGGAGGCGCGTCGATGAGTTCGACCTCGCCAAGGCATTCCAAGTCTTGCTCTTTAGTCTGTTGAAAGATGGGGATTTGCCGTATTTCTGCGAGCAGCTCTCGCGCGGAAATCGTTTTCGTGCTTAGACTGGTTTGCTTCTCTTCCATTGATTCGCTTTTCTCGTCACCCTTAAAAACGTGCCAGATACTGGTGCATGAACTGTACAGCGATGGAGCCCTCGCCCACGGCCGACGCAACGCGCTTCACTGAGCCGTGCCGGATATCACCTGCTACGAAAACCCCGGGCAGGCTGGTTTCGAGCAGATACGGCTCACGGTCTTCCTTCCAGCCGCGCGGCAGCTTATTCTCCACCTTCAGGTCAGGACCAGAAAGTACGAAGCCGTTCGGATCGCGCATGACCTCTTCCGGAAGCCAGTCGGTCACCGGCGCCGCTCCTATGAACACGAATAATGCCGAGGCCTGACGGACCTGCTCCCCGCTGCCGTTCCGGATTTTCAGGCACTCCAGCCGGCTTTCTCCCATGGCCTCAATCACCTGCGCGCGCGTCTCCACAGTTATATTGGATGTTTGAGCGATCTGATCGATCAAATATTTCGACATCGTCTTTTCGAGCGACTCGGCGCGCACCAGCATCGTTACCCGGCCGGCGTACTTTGAAAAGTGCATGGCGGCCTGACCCGCCGAGTTTGCGCCTCCGATGATGTACACATGCTCGTCTTTGCAGGAGCGAGCTTCCACCAGGGCGGCGCCGTAGTAAACCCCCAATCCGGTGAGGCGGTCGATGCCGGGCGCATCCAGACGCCGGTAATTGACGCCAATGGCGATCAGGCACACATGGCACGAGACCTCGCGGCCGTCGCCAAGGCGGACCAGCCGGTATTGATTTTCCGAGCGGATCCCGGTCACGCACTGGGTCAGGAACTCGGCGCTGAAGCGCGATGCCTGGACATAGGCGCGGCGCGCAAGATCGGCCCCGCTCAGTCCCGATGGGAAGCCCAGATAGTTCTCAATGCGCGAACTCGATCCGGCCTGCCCTCCGGGTGCCTCAGGCTCGACGACCAGCGTACGCAGGCCTTCCGACGCCGCGTAAACAGCAGCCGCCAGACCGGCCGGACCTGCGCCGATCACCACCAGGTCGTAGAAATCGCTCGCCGCGTGGGTGCTTAGCCCGACCCGCTCCGCCAGCGCCTGCTGAGTTGGCCGAACCAGCGACGATCCGTCGGGGAAAAGAACCGCCGGCAACTGGCGGTCATTCAGATTGTAGCGCGCTAGGAGATCGAAGGCCTGGCTGTCCGTTTCCGGATCAAGCCATACATATGGAACCTGATTGCGCGACAAAAAATCGCGTACCTGGTGATCCTGCAGCGACCAGCGGGGGCCGACCACCCGAAGTCCCTCGAAGGGCGGGCGATAGCCTTCCTTCCAGGCCTCAAGCAGGTCATCCAATACAGGGTAGAGCTGCTCTTCGGGCGGATCCCACGGCTTGGTCAGGTAGTAGTGGATTTTGGCGGTATTGATGGCCTTGATCGCGGCCTCGGTGTCGGCGTACGCGGTGAGCAAGGCGCGTTTGGCCTCGGGATAAATCTTCTGCGCTTTCTCGAGAAAATCCACCCCCGACATGCCCGGCATACGCTGATCGGAGAGGAAGAGCGCGACGGCGTCGCCCCGCTGCTCGAGCTGAATACAGGTGTCGAGGGCTGCTTGTCCCGAACCGGCCCGCAGGATGCGATACCCGGCGCCATACTTGCGGCGCAGGTCCTGGATCACAGCCTCAAGAACACTGACGTCATCGTCGACGGCGAGAATGACTGGTTTCCCCATAATCTCCAGTGTATTACCAGTCTGATGAGGCACGCTGTAACACGATTCCGGACGCCCGGCAATCAAAAAAGTTACTCCCGTAAACCCAAAGTGTTATTCTCGTAAATCGTAGATACGAATTCGAATTTCGGAACACTGTAACTTTTTCCTTTGCAACTTCCGAAATCGTCGGATAGTCTATTGGGAACATTACCGAAGCTCCACAATTTCTTAGTCATAACTTCGGAGAATTGAAGTAATGATCTGGTACTCATAGTGTCTGAGTAAGAGGCAGCGAGTACTTAACATTTGCCTTGTGTCGATAAGTCATGTACGCGTGTCATATTGCGCCTGCCTGCAATCGATCATTCCGGCGAGTCCCGCGCATCCGTGCGCCGGGCCTCAGCATTTACAGCAAGGACGGCTGTACGCATGAATAAAATAATCCTGGCAGACAATCAGGCTATATTCCGTGCAGGAACGGCAAAAGTCCTGACCATGGAAGATGACTTCCGCATTATTGCGCAGTGCGGCGATGCGGAGCGCCTTTATCAGGTACTCGAAGCATTCAGGGGAGCGACACTCTTATTCGCTTCCGCGCTCAAACTGAACATCAATCAACTTGTCGAGCGCATTCGCGCGCAAGGCAGCTTTTGTATCGTGATTGCCGAGAACAGCGAGTCCACGAGCTCCTACCTCGCCGCAGGCGTACACGGCGCGGTGCACCGCTCAGTAACCGGGCCGGCGCTGATCGACTGCACCCGCCGTATCGTGCGCGGCGAGCGCGGCGTAAAAGTGGCCGGGCATGGAACAGGCTCACAGGACGAAGATCATGTGGGCGCGCGGGTCCGCGACCGTCTCACTCCCAAGGAGATGAAGATTGTCGCGCTCATTGTTCAAGGCTGCAAGAATAAGGAAATCGCCATGCGCCTGACGACGTCCGAGCAGGTGATCAAGAACTACCTGCGCAGCATCTACGACAAGACCGGGGTATCTGACCGTTTGGAGCTTGCCCTGTTCACCATTCACCATCGCATGCTCGCCGAAGCGGCGGCAGCGGCTGGAGATCTGATCCTGCAAACCCAGTAGGGCTGTTTGCAACAACAGATGAGCCAGCGGCAAGCGGGGCGTGGTCTTCCTTGACCTGCCCCCGCTTGCCTTTCCCACTCGACTTTATAGAAGCCCAGTCCTGCTAAGCGGAAAGATTGCGGCTGCGAACCGCCTTCGCCTGCAGTAGTATGTGTAATATTTGCACGAGCTCGCGAGGGTCCGCAGGCTTTCGAGATAAATGTCTGCCAGCGGCTCTGCAGCCTGGAACGCTTCGGCCACATACCCCGAGACAACCACCACAGGCACCGTGTGATGGGCCTTTGCTGCTTCGACAATGGCGCGGCCGCGCTCGCGGCCCAACCGCCAATCCGTCACCACACCATCAAAAGCGACCCGTTCTATCAGTCGAATCGCACCCTCAGCAGAAGTGCAGGTTGTAACTTCATAACCCGCCTTCTCCAGGATTATTTTTTTAAGCGAGATGACGCCTGGATCATCGTCTACGCAGAGGATCTTTGCCACGACTTTCTCCGCGCATTCAACTTGTTATGCGCATGTTATTAAGTTATATCAATTGCATGAATTTATCGATTGCCAGGGTAAGCAATTTGTAATATCTGAAGTTACCGTAGTTTCTCAGCAACTGACTTAGCCTGGGTGAATAAGTAGAGATAGTCCGGACCGCCTGCCTTTGAATCCGTCCCTGACATATTGAAGCCGCCAAAGGGATGCGCGCCAACCATGGCGCCCGTGCATTTGCGGTTGAGGTAGAGATTCCCTACATGAAATTTCCGGCGCGCGTGATCGAGCTTTTCCTGGTCGTTCGAATAGATGGCGCCGGTCAAACCAAATTCAGTATTGTTGGCGATCGCCAGCGCGTCGTCGTAGTCCCGAGCCTTCAGAATCGCCAGAACCGGACCAAAGATCTCTTCCTGGGAAATGCGCGCGTCGGGCGCGACGTCCGCAATCACGGTCGGTTCGACGAAGTAACCCTTATCAGGATTATCGACCGCCTGGCCGCCCGCAATCAGCCGTCCTTCCTTCTTTCCAATCGCAATGTAATCCACGATAGTCTTGAGCGCGCTTTCGTTCACAACCGGGCCCATATTTGGATTGGTCACCGGATCGCCAACCGTCAACGTTGCTACGCGCTCACGAACGCGCTCGATGAACACGTCGTACAGCGGCTCTTCTACGATCGCACGGGAGCACGCCGAGCATTTCTGGCCGCTGAATCCGAAGGCCGCCGCGACCACACCCTCTACGGCCTGGTCCAGGTCGGCATCGGCGGAAACAATGATCGAGTCCTTGCCGCCCATCTCCAGCACCGTGCGCTTGATCCAGATCTGGCCGGGCTTGGTCTTCGCCGCCCGCTCGTGGATATCGAGTCCCACTTCCTTCGAACCGGTGAAGGCGATGAATCGCGTCTTGGGATGCTCGACAACCGCATTCCCAAACGTGGCGCCCGAGCCCGGGCAAAAGTTCACCACCCCTGGCGGCATCCCGGCCTCTTCCAGCACATCGACAAACCTTGCTGCAATGGTCGGCGAATCACTCGACGGCTTGAGGACTACGGTGTTGCCAGTCACGATGGCGGCGGCTGTCATGCCCGCCATGATGGCAAAGGGGAAATTCCAGGGCGGAATCACCGCGCCCACTCCCAGCGGAATGTAGATGAGCTGGTTGCGCTCGCCAGGATATTGAATCGGCGTAGTTGCTTTAGCAAGGCGCAATGCTTCGCGGGAATAAAACTCAAGGAAATCAATGGTCTCGGCCACATCGGCGTCGGATTCCACCCAGTTCTTGCCGACTTCATAGGTAAGCAACGCACAGAATTCGAACTTGCGAGAGCGAATGATTTCCGCTGCATTCAAAAGCAGGGAGACGCGCTCTTCGACGGAAACATACCGCCAGGTAGCAAATGCGCGCAGGGCCGCCCGGACGGCCTGCTCTGCATGTTCGGCGCCGGCCTTCTGGTGGACGCCGACAACCTGCGCAGGCCGGGCCGGATTGCGGGACTCGATCTTGCCCGCGGTCTGCAAGCGCTCTCCGCCAATGATCAGCTCATACTCGTGGCCGAGCATGTCGCCCACGCGAGTGAGCGCCTCTTTCATGGCATGGGCATTTTCGTGCTTCGAGAAATCGATAAAGGGTTCGTTTTTGAACTCGCCCTGCGGCGAGCGCGGCAGGATAACGGTAGGGATCGTTACGGTAGCCATGACTAAGCAGTTTATCCCTTTTCAAGGCCGCCGTTCCAGAAACGGGTAATTTCTATGGATCGGGTTCTAATGGATCGGCCGAATCGAGAACTCCTCTCCGGGCCCAAAACAAAGGAGCGAGACAGCGAGAGCTATGACCTTGCCCTGATTTAAACCCACCCGGACAAAGCCATAGCCCTTCACTGCTTCAACACCGGCCTCCCCACGAAGAAGACGCTCAACAAATCACATAAACGTCTTGCTCCGAATCGGTGCTCTTCTGTGCCTCATGCTCTGGCGTCAGGAAGGAGAGCACAGGGCACAGCGCAGAAGTCACCACAGAATAGGCGGATTCGTCCTTTCTGAGTGCCCAGCGGGAAGTCGCAGGATGAACTCCCAGCACGATCAGGTCGGCATGAGTCTCTTCCGCGGCGCGCAGAATTTCCTTCTTAGCATCCCCAGGGACAACCCGCGTGTAGACCTTCATTTGCGCATTCTCAGAGCCCGACGGCAAAAGCGATGCCAGCTTCTCGAACGCGTAATGTGGATCAAGGTACGGCTCGATAGCGGTATCGGGGCTCACCACGTGCAACACCGTTAGCTCGGCATGGTGATACTCCGCCAGATCGAGCGCGAGCCGCGCACACACGGAGCAGTCGGCCCCGAGCGCGGTGGGATGCACAATCGTGCGAATGCCCTCCCCCGCCGGAGGCAGGCAATGCGGGCCAATTGTGCAGACCGGTACTTCGATCCTGGTAAGAATCTCGCGCGCCGTCGAGCCCAGGAACAGCCGCTTAACTCCGGTACGGCCGTGGGTGCGAACGATGACTCGCTGTGCGCCTGTTTCCTTCACCTTTTCAGCGACCACTTCCGCAGGCTCTCCGAGCCGTACATCAACTGTGCAACTGATACCCTGCGCGAACACCTGCTTTACCGTCTGTTCCAGCGCGATCCGCGCATCGCGGGCTCTTTCGGCCGGATCGATGTAGGAAACCTTGCCTGCTTCAGGCACATAAGTCTCGTAGGGTGGAATTGCATGGACGAAGCACAAAACTGCATTCGAGGCTTTCGCCTGGGCAATTGCATGTGGCAACAATTCCTCGGTGTCACTTAAGTCAGTCGCCACTACGATCATGTTCGGGGCGGCAAATCTTTTGGTTTCGAACGTTTCTTCGATGGGATTCATGGCTCGTTCTCCTTTCGAGGGCAGTCATTTGATATGGAAACTCAGTGCAATCTAAGCGTGTACGGCCCCTTCCAGGATTTCCAGTTGAGAATCCACGCTGAAAGAGCGCACGCAAAGTACCGGACAAGACACTTGCGAGATGACCTGCAGCACCGTGCTTGACTGAAACTCATCCGGGGTAAGCTCGTTGACCGGAGCGCCGAGCACTACAACATCCGCGTTCAGTTTGTTGGCGTATTCGGCGATCAAATCAGCGGCGTTTCCTGAGACGACAACATGATCGACCGGAACTGTATGCGATTCGTTGAAGGGTGCCAGAAAGCGTAGGTGTTCGACCAGCTTTGAGCACGCGCTTGCATCAGAGCAGAGTGGCGCATGCAGAGCTACCAGCTGGTCATGAGCAACCCGGTGCGCATAATTTAACGCCGCGAGAGAAGCCGGCGAGAAGTCCGTGGCTACCAGGACACGGCGCCAGCCTCCTCCGGCCCACGGGAAGTGCATCCCGGCCTCGGGCGACACGGTCAGAATCGGGCATGGCGTCCTGGCGAGCAACTGCCGCGCGACGGTCCCGAGCGCCACTTTGCCCAGCACACTCTTGGTCCCTGTACCCACGATCAGCAGGTCGGCATGGTGGTCGCGAACAGCCTGCAGGATTCGCTCACAGATCACACCAGTCTCCACTACAGAATGAGTTTGAATTCCCTCGCTGCGTAACTCTGACTCGATCCTGCGCAGCTCGTCGCGTGCGTTCATGTCGGCGATGGCGAATTCCGGCGCTCCGTCTGGGAACGCATAGCCGACCGGATCAATCACATGCACAATCACCAACGTAGAGCCGTGGAGACGCGCAATTGCCTGAGCGTAGCGAAGGGTGGTGGATTCCGCGGGGCTCAGGTCAGTCGCTACCAGGATGGTTCCGAATTTGAGGTTGTTGGTCTGCATCTCTTTTCTCCCATTTCATCTCTACTATGGGCTGAAAGAGACAGCACGGCTGTGATGCAACTCACGGCCGCATGTGATCTGCATCACATGGATCAATGCGGTCACCGATCGGGGATAGAAAGCTGCGTTGGACGCGGGGAGAAAGGAACTATTCCGCGAGTTGGCTCAGCCGATCCGGATTAAGAATTACGAGAGAGGAGCCGTGCCGCGCAACCACACTGTCGCGCTCAAACTGATTCAGCAGTCGCGTCACTGTTTCGCGGGAAGTCCCGGTCATACTCGCCAGTTCCTCATGAGTGAGGGCCATGGTGAAGCGAAGCTCGGGCTTGCCGCAAGCTGCGGTGGCCGACCACTCCAGCAATAGGCGTGCCAGCCGTCCGGCGGCAGAGCCGGAGAGGGCAAGGCGGCGCACATCTAAAAACACCTCGCGATATTCTTTTGCCATCGCTTGTGCTGTCTTCGTGCCAACTTCGCCGAAGTCCTGAAGGAACTCCAGAAAATCCGCGCGGCGAATACTCTTGAGCACCGTTGGTTCCAGGGTCTCCGCCGTGACTTCGTAGGGAAGATGATTCAGGATTGCGCTCAGCCCCAGCAGATCCCCGGGACCGGCGAGCCTGAGGATCATGGTCCGGCCACCGCTGGAGGAAGCGGAAAGCTTCAACTGCCCCTCGCAGACGATGAAAACGGCTTTTGAGTCCTGGCTTTCGGAAAAAACAACTGCCCGGCCGGGCAGCACGACATGCATCGCAATTTCGTCTAACCGCTTCAGCGAGTTGTCCGTCAGGCTGCAGAAGAGCCGCAGACCGCGATGCCTGCATTCGATGCAGCTTTCAGAGAAGTGGTGGCCTGTGGGTGGCATAACCTGTTCCCTGAAATGAGGCTACTTGATCCGAGGTAGGAAAGCTATTGAAATTGAAGAATATAGCGATAACAGCTCCTTAACTGCCCGCCGTGATTTCCTCGGTCTGGCGCGACATCGTCGCAGTGCGCTCGATCTTGTCCCAGGCGAATGGCCGTCCATCGATCGCGCGCTTTAGAGTCTTGAACAGCACCACGGAGAAAAGCTGCCGGTAAGCGAAGCGCTGCAGCCAGATATGGAAAAGCAGCCATCCGTCCCCCTTGTTGGCGGGATGGCGGCGTTCGAGTGAGAAGGCCAGAGTCGACGTAAGGAAGTCGATGATCAGGAAGGCGAGGAAGTATGTCAGCAGCTTCTCGAAGCTCGCGGCGCTGGCTGCCTCCGGATGGAAATGCCGGTCGATGAAGTAATGAACGACGCCCGCAACAAACATCAGGTCGATGAAAGGCGAGACCAGCGGCAGCAGAATCTGAAAAATGACGATATTGGGCAGAGCGAACAGCCCCATTGCCCTGTTTGTGCGGAAAGCCTGCTTATGTTTGAAAACTGCCTGCAGCGTTCCGAACGACCAGCGGAACCGCTGGCGCATCAGGCCTTTGGCGTTGATGGGCGCTTCAGTAAATGCCAGCGCCTGGTCTTCGTAAATCACCTTGTAGCCCTGTTCCAGAAGATTCATCGTGAGATCGGCGTCTTCGGCGACGGTATTGATCGGGTAGCTGCCGCCATGAAGGACCGCGGCGGTGCGCCATGCCCCGATGGCTCCGGGGACAACCGTGACCACGTTGAATAAATCCAGGGCCCGGCGTTCGAAGTTCTGGCTGGTGATGTATTCCAGCGCCTGCCAGCGTGTCCAAAGGTTGACGCGGTTGCCCACCTTGGCGTTGCCGGCCACGGCCCCCACTCGCTCGTCGGCGAAGTGACGCACAAGCTTTGAGACCGCGTCCGAAGCGATCACCGTGTCAGCGTCGATGCCGACATAGACCTCTTCGTCCAGATGCTGCAGTGCAAAATTCAGCGCCTCCGCTTTACCGGCATTTGGCTTGGTGAGCACCGTCAGCTTACCGGCCGCAAGCTCGGCGGGAAACGCCTCGCGCGCCGCCTCGAAGGTGTTGTCCGTCGATCCATCGTCGACTACGATGACCCGGATGTTCCGGTAATCGGAGTTGAGCACCGAGCGAATCGTGCGGACAATCACCGCCTCCTCGTTGTACGCCGGAATGACCACCGCAACTCGCGGTTCATACACACCGGGCGGAATACGGCGGTGCCGGATGCGAGCAATCAGCGCCAGTATTCCCACCAGGATCAGCCTCGCGCTCATCAACACGTCGCCTACGAAGAACACATCCACAACAAAGTGGCTGAAGAAGGACAGGAAGAAAAATGCAACCGAGTCAATGCGCGCCTGCCAGCGCATCTTCGGCGAGATGGGCGGCATCACCTCGGCGGTGGTTTTGCCCATCAACTCGGAGACCGGCACCAGCTCGTATCCCTTGGCGCGAAGTGTCGTAATCAGCAGAGGCAGCGCGGCGACCGTCGCCGAGCGGTTGCCGCCTCCGTCGTGCATGAGAATGATGCTGCCGCGAAACCACGGCTTGTCCTTCATGATCGCGAGCTGGGCGAGTACGTTGTCCGTGATCTCCTGCGGCGTCTTGCGAGGGTGCTCATTCCAATCGTCGGTATCGATCTTGTTGCCGATGATGGTGTAGCCCATCTGCTGAATGCGATCAGCGGGGGTGGCCTGGTCGTTCGTGTCAGGCTCCTGATCGATCGAGTAGGGAGGACGAAAATAAAGAGGCTGGATGCCGAGCTCGGCGGCAAAGAGCCGCTCGGTGAGATTCAACTCCAGCTGGATCTGGCGGTCGGATATTTCGCTGATATCCGGATGCGTAAACGTGTGATTGCCGATCTCATGGCCTTCGCGTACGTAACGCTTCAGGAGACCGGTATAGTCCTGCCCTTGCTCACCAATCACCAGGAACGCGGCCTTCACGTTGTACTGCTTCAGCACGTCGAGAATCTTTGGCGTCCAGGTGGGATCGGGGCCGTCGTCAAAGCTCAGCGCAAGCTTATTAGGGTGGTACCCGTACTGCTGGATCACATAGGACCGCGGCAGCGACTCCATGCGCTCG
>Ga0209040_10003161_pt1 | contig 12690 bp, 14 predicted proteins | sample BogFormECP12_OM3_FD_188240 | JGI IMG/M metagenome (GOLD analysis project Ga0209040, IMG submission 188240) | Bog forest soil microbial communities from Calvert Island, British Columbia, Canada - ECP12_OM3 (SPAdes) (version 2) | ecosystem: Environmental > Aquatic > Freshwater > Wetlands > Bog ... | reverse complement strand
TCGCCTCCGCAGATCGGGCAGCGATGGTCAGCGTCACGTACGCTAATTGTCTCTATCGGCATGTCCATCTGCCGCACGCTAAACCCTGGTGGATGTTGGAACGAGTGGCCGAAAGTCCTCCGGCGTGGAGTACATCTTCCCGACTTTGTTTCTGTCGCGCCGGAGTTGAATGGTCACGGTCTGGGATCGTCCGATCATCCAACATCGACTCTGCGAGGGCATCATGCCAGGAGGTACCGTCGCTCGCGTCACCGAGATCAGCGCGAGGTCCGACACCTAGGGCGGCTTGGAGGTGGCAGATGTCCACCGGAGATGATCGCTTCGGCGGCAACGCATGACTGACTACCTCGGGTCGCAGGCCTGGCACGACGAGCTGATCGACCTGCTGCGGACCAGCGCGACGCCGCCCAGCGTCGCCGTCATCGCCGGAAAAGACCAGGGGCTGACAGACGAGCAGATCGCCCAACGGTGGCGCGAGCTTGGAGGCCGCGGAGGCCGCGGTGAGCGGGGTGCATGCACCGCGACAAACGTAAAGTGCCGCTCGATCGACATCAACCGCGCGTTAAACGCCGAGGTGCCCACGTCGCGCCGCACCGCTCACGACGTCGCGTTCACACTCGTGCAGGCGCTGCACAGTCCGGACGCGAGGCCGCAGTTTCTGCGGGCTGGGGGCTTATCGACGATCTGCAGTTTTCGATCTCGTGGGGAAGCGACGGGTGGGTGGCAGTGGACAACATTCGTGAACATGAAGAGATCCTGCTGGGCGATGCCAGTGACCCACCGGGCTTCGTTCGGCCTCGTCGATCGCGCCCATGACGCTGAACATATCTGCTATTGCCCGGGACCAACTTCGGGGCACGGCCAGTCGCCCGACCAGTCGGCTGCAGGGGTGTCGGCGATGTTCGCGTGTTTGGTGAACCAAATGCGAGTACCGGTGCCGGCATCGAGCATCAGTACGTATCCGTGTTTTGGCTCCCAGGCCGCTGGCACTAGCACCCATCGGTCACCCTTAACCACCAAGGCTCGAAAGCAGAAATAGCGGAATCGGATACCGCGGCCAGGCTCCGCTGAGTCAATGGCTGCCTCGGCGACCAGTTGCGACGGCGCGTTAAGGCGCTCGGTCGTGTCGACTATCACCGTGGTTTCCTGAGACCACAGGCGGCTTTGTGTCGCTCGCGCTTGTTCTTCGCCGTAGCGGGTGGCGAGATTGCCGGTCACCCAGAACAATCCGAGAATCGTGAGTCCTACACCGGCGGCAAGCGCAGCTCGCCAAACCGGACTCAACGGCTCCGCTGTCGCCGCGGTACGCAACGTCGCCAACAGCCACGTACCCAAGAGAAGCACGACGCCGCCGACACCCAATCCGAGCGCCGTCCATGCCGACCCCCGTGGCCAGACGTACTGCGGCAACGTCATGCCGTCCAGTCCCCGAACGACCGCGATGCCGCCCACGGCTACCGCCGCCCATCCGACATACGCCAGCAGGCGCGTAGGACGTCCCGCTTGGGCCAGTCGCCGCAGATAGAAGCCGGCACACCAGACGGCCAACCAGGCCAGCAGGCACCCGATGATCGGTGCGTACAGAACCGTCACACTGCGCAGCACATAGTCGCTTGTGGAGAAACCGATAGCGTTGGCATCCACGCCGAAGTAGCCGAGGTTGCGCCGTGTGTAGATGGCTCCGAAGTAATAGCACAACGACGTGATGACGGTGGTCGGCGCTATGAACAAGCCAATAAGGCCGATCCACCGCTGCGTTGAGGGGTTCTGCACATCAGAGGTCTGGACGTCACCCACCGGGGAGGCCAATGCTCGGGGTCGTGGTCGGCGTCGCAGGCGTCGAGGCGATGGTCGTCGGTGGGGTTGTCGGAAGATCCGTAGTCGTCACCGTCGCCTGTGACTCCCGTGTCCACGATGTCTGCGTCCATCTCGTGATGGTCGTGCTGGTCGACGTCGTTCTGATCACCGATGTGGTCGTCGTGGAAGAGTGCACTGTGGTTGTCGGTGTCGTCGTCGGAGAAGACGATTGCTGCTCACAGGAGACCAGCCATATTGCCGACAGGAGTGCCGCTGAGGCAAGCGTGACCCTCAACCGGGCCGCGATGCGGCGAATAGGGATGCTGCCGACCATCTTGTGCGTCCTCCGGTAGTAGCTGAGCCAACACGGCACGCCTTCAGCTCACCCGACGCTGCGCCCGCCGAGTCCGCGCGGTCCAGCTTTATTGTTTCTCGGCGTTTGTCCCGCACACGCGTAATCGGCTACTCGATTTAGTGAGGTTGCCCCGTAGATAGGGTGTAATCACTCACAATGGAATACTCCGGTGCCGACTTCCGGGAGTGGTGCGGCGCTGCCGGATTTCGGTCGTTCGACGTGATCCCGCTTGCCGCCGGCTCGAGCGCAGCCGTCGCTTACAAGTAGCACCCTGTCGCACGGGGTTGGTGCGAGAATCGACGAATGCCGGACGGACGCACGCCACCCCGCCCCGAAGATGCACAGGCCGACGCGGAGGAATGGGCGCGCTTCTTCGGTTACTTCGGGCACGCCACGGTGCGTCGGGGAATACGAGTCCTCTCCAGGCTCCCGTCTGCCCCGCGTTGTGAGGCCTGTGGCAACCCGTTCGCGGGATTCGGCGGCTGGCTGATGCGACGCGTGGGCAAAAGCCCGTCGCGAAAGAACCCGCGCTGGTGTCAGGCCTGTTTCGAGAAGGCGCCCACGGGCGGCGTGACGCTGCCGATCGGGGTTCTTTTCGCCGACGTCCGCGACTCGACCGCTCTGGCTGAGACCTTGCCACCCGACGAAATGGTCGCGGCCCTCAATCGCTTCTACTCGAAACTGACGCAGGTGATCGTTCAGCACGGGATCGTCGACAAACTCATCGGCGATGCCGTCATGGGCCTCTACTTTGCGCCGCTCACGTCCAACGGGCGCTATGTCGATTCAATGGTGAGCGACGCTCACGCCATTCTGCGGGCACAGGGCTACGGCACCCCCGGGGGTCCGCAGCTGCAGGTGGGCATCGGCCTTGACGTCGGCCCCGCGTACGTCGGGATCGTCGGCGAAGGCGAGATCCGCGACTTCACCGCGATTGGCGATGTCGTGAACACTGCGTCGCGGCTGCAAGGCGTTGCGACGGGCGGAGAGATCGTTATGTCCGAGGCCGTAGCGCGCATCGCGTCCGTCGACAGTGGCGAGGTCGTCATGCTCGACCTAAAGGGCAAGGCCGAACCCGTGACAGCGCGCCGGATCACCGTCGCGAGCTGAACGGGCACCCACCTCCGAGTCCGCCGCGGTCACCTCGAGCACGAACAATAGTTGTAAAATTCTACGGTCGAATAAGCCACCGGAACCGACACGGACGGTGACCCACACGTCGACCGTCCCCCGACCCGGTGAACCACCATCCACCGTCCCCCCACCGCCTACCCCCACGCGGGTGCCGGGTGATCTGGGACTGTCGATGCCGATGAGTGATGCACCCTGCAACGACCTCTTGCCCCTGGGACAAGACAGGTCTCGAATAGTATGCAGCTGAGCAGATTTCAATGCTGCCCACGAGATTGAAGAGTTCGGGCACATGCTATCCGAGGGGTAGGCGACCGGCGTTCATCGGGTTAATGCCTCAGAGCTCCCGCCTGGGCAAGCGGCATGCCACGGTTCGGCGCCACTGCCGGTTCCCGGTCGGTGACTGTGACCAGCAACGCGGCCTTCCCACCCAGGATCGGCAGCTTCTGGGCCTCGGCCGGAAGCTGCAGCATAAAAAACCACCGACCGTCGGCGGGCGTGATCTTACTTTGGTCGGGGGTGATCGGATCTTGTTGGTCGTTCGCGCCGCCGACCTGGCTGTTCCACGCCGCCCAGGCCGCCAGGCCGTCATTGGTGGCGTTCGGCCCGACATCGAAAATCGCCGTGTCCGCCCAATCGGGGACCTGTTCGAGGTGTTCAGTGAAGTCGAAGGTGTTGTCTTGCTGGAGCAGTTTCGCTACGCGCAGGGTGAGGCTGTAGCGCACCCGTCCGTGATGTTTGGCCGCGTCCTTTTCGGCGGGGGCCGGCGTGGCGCCGGATGCGGTGGTCTGCTCGAAGAGAAACGTTGTCAGCAGCGGTACCGGATGGTCGGGGCTGTCGTCGTTGTGCTGCTGAAGTTCGGCGTTGAGCTGAATCGGGGTGAACTGATCGGCTTTCTGCTCACTGAGCACGACGGGTAATCCGCGCACCGACAGCCGCAGGTCGGCCTGCCAGACGGCCGCCGGTTCTGCCTTTTCGAACTCCGCATAGGACGGTAACCCGATGAAGTCGATGCGGACCTGCCAGCGGCCGAAGAGAAATCGCCGCAGGTTTTGGTAGCCCTCTTCGGAGTTGACTTCGCCGTAGCTGCCCGAATGCGATTTGAATACGAAGGCGCGGTGTGCCTTCCGCACGTAGGCGTGCTCAATGCGTACCAGCCCGTCGCTCTTCGGGCCCACGGCGACCTTAGATACGCCATAGTCCTTGGAGTCCGTGCCGATCAGGCAGAAGACGTCGTTGACGTCGAACACCTCCGCCGGGATCAACTGCGGATCCCAATCGTCGGGCGAGCGGTCACCGAACTTGCGGCCGGGAGTCAGATACCCATACATCTTTTCCGGCGAGAAGATATCCGAGCCCGCTGGCCCGATGACTTCCTCGAACAGGTTCATTAATCCAGTCTGGAAAACGATGCCCCCGTGAGGTGTTCCGTAGGTGAAGAGCTTTGCGACAAGATTCTTCGCCTCCTCCCCCTGGTCTTGGGCCACCTTCTGGATCATGCAGCGGGCGATCAATCCTCCCATTGAATGGGCGACCAGAAGGACGCGCTTGTCTGTCGCATCGGTCTTGCGCTGAACCAACTTGATCAGGTCATACAAGCCCTTCGCCGCCGACTCGATATTGAATCCGTCTGCGCTGAAGTGGTTCCCGAGGTCAGTGAAGATCCGCTCGTAAAACGGTCGACGAGGCGGCGCGGCAAACGTCGTTGCCGCTTGGTCATAAAACCGGTACACCCAGATTGAATCGGCCGGGACCGCGCCGTCCTCGCTGTTTGCCAAATAGGCCCGTTGATCACCATGCACGAGCAGCTTGTACTGGTGGTCGATCATCAACCGCAGCATTGGCCCCTCGAATTGATAAAAAGCCGGCTCGCCGGATCCGCCCACCCGCACGTGGGTCGCGCCCTTGTTGAAGCCGTAAAACGGATCGTCGACCTGTGCATCGATCCCCGTGGTGGGCCCGGCGTACCCGCGGATGTAAATAATCGGCAAACGCTCCACAACGCCTCACTTATCTCGTGATCGGAAGTTGGTGACGTGAGCGCCGGTCCGGTGGCCGGCGTCCCGTCGACATCATCGTCTCGCGTCGCCGTCCGGCGGTGGAGCGTAATTCACTACTCGAATTCTCAACTGATCTTGACGAATTGTGTGCGCATGGTGCGGCCTGACTCCAGGATTTGTGCGCCGAGCTGCGACCCAGTGCATTCGCCGATCAACCCGAGGTTTCACGGCATTCGACGGTGCGCCGATCTCAGCCCGTTGCAGTTTCAAGTCTCGCGGCTGACGCATCGGGTCGCGGACGATGACCCCTTCGAGGACAGCGGTGCGGGCGACATCAAAAGCCTTGAGGCTCCGAATGCGGGCAGTACGTAGTCGAGCACATCGGATGGAAAAAGCTGCGTAGGTGGGAGTTCCTGTCGCCTAAGAGTTGAGCGCGATTCGCGTCCTACTTGGCCGGCGCGGCGATGCGCGGCCCGGGGCACTCCCAGTTGCCGGCGATGTTCTTCGCCGCGGCGCTGTCAGCGATGTCGTTGATCCTTTTCAGCGGAATGATATGCGAGGGGTCAGCGGTGACGATCACAGCGAATCCAGCGTCGGGAGTCCATCGGGCGGGCACCAGCACCCAGCGGTCATTGCGGACGGCCAGTGCACGGAAACACTCGTAGCGAAGAAACGACGAGCGGATTACCAAACGTGATCGAAGATCTCAGTCGGCGCTCACAATGTCGTCTTGATCGGCGCGGGCGTTGACGCGATCTCGTCGAGCACCTGAATGTTCCTGACAACGTCGCGGCTTTCCTTTTCGGCGATCTCGCGAACCGTTGCTTGGATCACGCCGATGATGCCGGGTGGGTGGTAGATCAGATCTGCCTGGGTCGCGACCGTCCGATCGCGCGCCCAGATAGTGAAGGGCCGGGTGAATCCCGGTACCACTGCGAGCAAGATCGCGAACCGCCATGCGCTGTCACGCATAGCAGCGACCGCTTGGTTGATCATGAAAATCTCGTTGTCGGCCAGTATCTGGTAGAGGTCGGCCAGTTCCGGAGATAGTTGATTGATGTCATCGACCACACCGTTGACCTGGCTTGCCAAAACGGCGTTAAGAGTGTTGAAGTCGTCGTGCAGGTTCGGCAGTTTCGTTCCCGGAGCGATGTTCTGGGCCGTGATCCCAAGATCCAGCTCGATATGGGCATTTACGCCGCCCAGCATGTGCTGCAAGATGATCAGGTCAACACGATCGGCGGCATCGAATGTCTGTTGCCACGACCGTGTCGGCCGCGGGAATTGGTTCGGGTGAAAGTAACCGTTCAGCGCGTCGAAGTAACGGCATGCAAATGCGGCGTCGAACCGCTCCATCCTGGGTCCGTCCCGGAACGCACCGTTTTTGACCGCAGTACGAACGGCGATCGTTATCCGCTTATACAGCGCAGCGAAGTAGCCCAGCCGGCTGGACGCGGCGATAGACCACTCGATGACGGAGTCGAGCGCCGACACCACCGCATCGAGTGTCGACATGGGCGGTATCGGCGTCGGAGGTGGCGGCGTAGCAGGCATGGGCAAAGTATGACGCCAATGTCCAAGTGCCGTGGCGTAAGTAGCCATGCCAGCGTAAATCGCGGCACTCAAAGCCGTGTACGCCGAGACGATCGCGCGTCCGCCGAGGAAGCCCTGCGAAATCAAGAAGGCGGTTGGCGTTGCCCGCTCCGATCTGGTTGGGCGGTGCCGTCGAGGCAAACAACGATGTGTTTCGGCTGCGTCGGTTCGGGGTGCTCACTCATCCGCTCACGAGCTTGCTCTCGAAGACGGTGTCTGCCAGAAAGGAGCGCGTTCGGTACTCGGGTGCAAAAATTAACAGTCGAGTACTCGCACCGGACAAGCCCGACTTCAGCGCAGTCCGAGGAACAGATGAATTGGGGCCGGTCGCCGATCTCGGCGGTCTGCGCCAACCCGGTCAGCGCGGAGATACCTGAGCCTGGCCGTAGTGGTGACCGGCGGGCTCGGACCACCGCCATCGCGGAGCTGACCAAACCTCACTTGATGCGGTCTCGCTGCTGCCGGATGGACTCCACAACCTCATAGGAGATCTGGCGCACCGAAGGCAGCACGGGATTCGACATCGGTACCCCGGGGCCGTCACCTTCCCGGAAGGTCCAGCCCATCGAGTTGCTGTTGGCCAACTTCTCGTAAGAAGCCTTGATCTTGGGATCGACGTGCGCTCCGCCTTCTTCGTTGCACAGAGCGAGCACAAAATCCCTACGGCAGAACAGTGTCCCGTCGCCATCCTTCATCACCGGATTTGTCCACCAAGCGTCGAAGTAGATACGAGACCCTCGTGACAGAAGGCCGGTGTGAGGAGCTTTGTTGATATCAAGTGGTTGCGGGTTCAAATCCTGTCAGCCCGACACTGGCAGCCCGAGAAAAAGACTCGACGTCAAGTGATCGCACATTGCCTGCTGCAAAGGGCATTTCCGTCCGTGGCGGATGTGTTCGCGTCCGTGGCCAGCAGCCGATCAGCGGCCGCCGGAGCGGACCGATTTGCGATAGGCGGCAGGGCTGCTGCCGAACCAGCGCCGGCAGGAGCGTGTGAGCACGCTCTGTTCGGCGTAGCCAAGTTCGCGGGCTAGGTGGGACAACGTGATGTGCGTGTCGCTCAGGTAGTGCTCGGCGGTGTCACGACGAAGCTGATCGACCAATCCGCCGAACGTCATACCCTCGTAGGAGAGCTTGCGTTGCAATGCTTTTGGGTGCATGTTGAGCTGCGCGGCGATTAATTCTAGGGTGACGGCGCCGGTCGGCAGGAGTTGGCGGACCATTGTGCGGACCGACTGGGCGACGCTGGTGTCACGCTGAGTAATGGTGGTGAGGTAGTGCACGACGGCTTGGTGTGCTAGTTGATCGTCGTTGAGTGGTCGTGCAAGATCGGCGGTTCGGAGCATGAACCCGGCGGTCCTCTCCGCGAAGCGCGGTGAACAGGCGAAATAGCGGCGGTAGTCGTCTTCATGGGTCAGCGCTTCGTGCGGTAGGTGCACGCTGATCGGCGCATACTCGGGGCCGAGCATGAGGCGCAGCACCCGCAGCGTGACCCCGAGGGAAAGCTCGATCGATTGGGGATGAGGCGGCAATCCCCCGATCAGAAATCGGAACTCGAAAAAGGATCGTTCGGCGTCGGCGACCGGTGTGATCAGCGCCGAGATCGCCGGGCTGTAGGCGGCCATGAAGTTCTCGAAGATTGCGAACCCGCCTGCCACGGTGGCCGCGGTGCGGGCGGCGACCCCTACTGGCCCGAGGATTTCGATGCCCTGCCGCTCACCGAGCCGGCGCCCGAAGTCCGGCGTATCCGTCGCCGTCGCGGCCGATTCGACGGCCGTGATTACACCGCGTAACGGGATGAAGACGTCATGCTTGCCGATGTCTTGTGGCCGGATGCCGGCGTCGCGCAACAGCTCGTGTGGGTCGCCCCCCAGTTCGCGGACCAGACGCGGGTAGTTCGACAGTGACGTACCGCGCACCACCGACACGTCCTCAAATGTCAAAGAAATGTCCTCGGGTGTCAAGACTTCAGTGGGGCCGATCGCGCATCGTGATGTCAACGGCGAGAAGCCGAGCCAACAGATAACCAGGAAGGACATCCCATGATTTCGACTGTCGACCCCACACCGATGTCGACGACCTCCGGCGCGCTGCTGCCGATTGTCGCGCTACCCCAAGGCGAGCTGCTGACGGTGAACGAAGACAATGTCCCGCTCTTTCGCGACGCGCTCGGGGAAGGCGTGCATTTCAAGCCGCTTCGGCTGGACCTGGAAGCCGGCTGCTGGGTGGTGCTGGCGACGCTGAGTCCGGGGGCCCAGCTTCCGGTCCACTACCACACCGGTACCGCCGAGGCCTACACGATTTCAGGCCGGTGGTACTACCTGGAGTACCCCGACCAGCCCCAGACCGCGGGCTCTTACCTGTATGAGCCCGGTGGCTCGGTGCACACCTTTGTCTGCCCGGAGTCCAACACCGAGGACACCGTGATCTTCATCCGCGTCGAGGGTGCCAACATCAACTTCTCCGAGGACGGCCAGTTCCACTCGATCCTCGACGCGGTGATGATCCGCCACCTGACCGGCCAGCTCGCAAACGAACGCGGCCTGGGTCCGGTCGACTACATCGGGGGCGGAGCAGCCGGCTTCATGGCGGAGAAAGCGTGATGCACACCGTAGCCATCACCGGTGGTGCCCGCGGCATCGGCCGCGCCACTGCGGACGCCTGCCTGCGGGCGGGTATGTCCGTGGTGATCGGCGACCTCGACGGGGACGCGTCCGCGGCCGTGGCTGCCGAGCTCGGCGATCGGGCGATCGGTCTGGCTGTCGACGTCTGCGACGCGGACGGCTTCAAGGCCTTCCTGGCCGGCGCCGAGCAACAGGTCGGACCGCTCGACGTGTTGGTCAACAACGCCGGCATCGGGCCGATTGGGCTGTACGCGGACGAGGACCCTGACATCACACATCGGACGCTCGACATCAACATCGGCGGCGCGCTGACCGGCACCCGGTTAGCACTGCGGCGGTTCGTCCCTCGCGGCCACGGACACATCGTGAACCTGGCGTCGTCTGCCGGACAGATAGCCCCGGCCGGCGGTGCGACCTATGCAGCCACCAAGCACGCCGTAGTCGGTTTCACGCGGGCACTTCGTGCCGAGCTCCGGGGTACCGGCGTCCGGACCACGATCGTCATGCCTGGTCTTATCCGCACTGACATGATCCGGGGTTTCGTCAAACCGCGGGGCACCCGGATCGTCGGCCCAGAAGCGGTGGCCGCCGCCATCGTCGACGCGTTGCACACCGGCCGCGAAGAAGTGTTCGTGCCGCGTGAGCTCGAGCCCATCGCCCGACTCATCGCTGGCACGCCCCCTGGCATCGCCGACCGGGTCAAGCGCGCGCTCAACATCGACGCAGTCATGACGAAAGCCGACATGGACGCCCGCAGGAAATACGCGGAGCGAATTGACCACGCCGGCAGAGAGGTTCGGTCATGAGCAGCTCGCTGGTAGAACGTCGGCTGGTTGTCGACGGAGTGCGCTCACCAGTGCTGGTCGGCGGCGCTGGCGAGCCGGGCGAGGCGGTCGTGTTTGTGCACGGCAACCCCGGAGCCGGCAGCGACTGGAAACCCCTGATGACAAGGATCGCCGAGTTCGCCAAGGTGGTGGCACCGGACATGCCCGGATTCGGCGGTGCCGACAAGCACAGCGACCACGACTACACGGTGGCCGGCTACGCCGCCCACTTGGCCGACGTCATCGGTCAGCTCGGGATCACACGGGTCCACCTGGTCGCCCACGATTTCGGCGGCCCGTTCGCGCTCACCTGGGCCGCGACCAATCCCGGGCAGATCGCCAGCATCACGCTGATCAACACCGGCGTGCTCATCGACTACCGCTGGCATCGGCTGGCGCGCCTATGGCGGACACCGGTGATCGGCGAGCTGGTGCAGCGCGCGACCACCACCACTGTCGCCAAAAGGATACTGCGCCATGACAACCCGGGCCTGCCCGAGGAATGGGTGAACCGCATCGCCGGCCATCTCATGCCGCGCGGAACCAAGCGGGCGGTGCTGCGGCTCTACCGGTCAACCAAGACAAAGGATATTGAAGCGCTCAGCGCTCCGCTGCGCCAACGCGATCCCGACACGCTCGTGGTGTGGGGCACCCGTGACGTCTACCTCCCGGTCGCGCAGGCCGAGCGGCAGCTTAGCGTTTTCCCCCGCGCGCAGATCGAAATCTTGCCCGGCGTCGGCCACTGGGCCTGGCTCGAACAACCCGACCGGGTCGCCGAACTCGTCGTGCCGTTCCTGCGCGACCGGATCGGCAACTCAACCAATAGTCAACAACCAGCAATGACAAGGACATTCGTATGAGCGCCACACTGGACACCACACCAGCACAGTTCGCCGCTCTTGCGGCGCGACCTGCCGACGCCCCCGTGGTGATGGTCAACCTCTTGCAATTCCGCAAGCCCGGTGGTCTGGAAAGCTACCTGCGGTACGCGCAGGAGGTCGCTCCACATTTGGAACGTGTCGGCGCGACCATTCGCTACGGCGGAACGGTCCCGGAGGTCATAATCGGCGACGGGCAGCGTCCGTGGTGGGATGCCATTCTGATCGTCGAGTACCCGTCGCCTACCGCGTTCGTCGACATGGTGACCACCGAGGAATACGCGAAGGTGCACAAGCACCGCGCGGCCGCGTTGGAGCGGGGCGACCTGATCGCCACGTCGACATGGTCCATCGCCGAGTAGCCGCGCTCATCGTGACGGTGCTCGTGACCGCGCGGTTGCTGACGTCGGCCATCGCGGTGAGCGAGCCCGCCAAACTTCCGGCCGGCTCCGTTGCTCGTCTCTCCGCCGCCGCACTCAAACTCAGGAAAAGACAATGAAACTCACCCCCCTACAACGTCCGCTTGGTCGTCTCGACACCTCGCTGAAGGACTTGGAAGGAGCCGTCGGGCTGTGAGACTCGGCCGGTGTAGCGCGGAGATGGCCCGCGAATCTATTGAAAGCCCGTATCCGGCTCTGCGCAGGAGTAGCGTCACCGCTGCCGCGAGCGCGATGACGAAGGCGGTGACCAGGACGGTCACAGAAATCGAACAACCCCGCGCGGATGTCCGTTGCAAGAAGCGCACTGCAGATCGATCTCAGCGGTCAGCGCCGTGGATTTTTATCGGTCAGGCAAGCCTCGTTGAGCTTTCGCATCCGACGTACGCCTATCCCGTTTGGAGACCATGATGAATGAACAGCACGCACTCCCGATACGGGACCGCGAATTCGGGGGAGCGATCGGTCGCACGCTTGACCAGTCGACCCCCGACTGGTCGATCGTGGCCGGGCCGAAGCCACCCGACGACGCCCCGAACGTGTTGATCGTGCTGATCGATGACGCGGGGTTCGGCGGCCCGGAGACCTTCGGTGGCGCGATCCGTACCCCGAACCTGACCCGAGTTCAGCGGATGGGGTTGACCTACAACCGCTTTCACGTCACCGCGGTGTGTTCACCGACCCGGGCGGCGCTGCTGAGCGGGCGCAACCACCACCGGGTCGGGTTTGGTTCGGTCGCCGAGTATCCCGGCCCGTTCCCTGGGTACTCCTCGGTCAAGCCGCAGAGCTGCGCGGCGCTGCCCCGCATCCTGCGCGACAACGGCTACGTCACCGGCGGCTTCGGCAAGTGGCACCTGACGCCCGACAGCGTGCAGGGGGCCGCCGGCCCGTTCGACCACTGGCCCCAGGCGTGGGGATTCGACCACTGGTGGGGGTTCCTCAGCGGCGCGGCCGGTCAATACGACCCGATCATCACCCAGGACAACGCGGTTCTTGGAGTTCCCGAGGGCAAGGACGGAAAGGTCTACTACTTCCCCGATGACCTGACCGACAA
>Ga0209040_10003160_pt1 | contig 12691 bp, 10 predicted proteins | sample BogFormECP12_OM3_FD_188240 | JGI IMG/M metagenome (GOLD analysis project Ga0209040, IMG submission 188240) | Bog forest soil microbial communities from Calvert Island, British Columbia, Canada - ECP12_OM3 (SPAdes) (version 2) | ecosystem: Environmental > Aquatic > Freshwater > Wetlands > Bog ... | reverse complement strand
CTACGCCGGAAACCACCTTCGCTCTTCGAGCTACGGCGTGTCCGCGAACCGGGAAAGGTCGCGCCATAGCGAAGCGACGGCGGAATTCCGCTGCTTTTTTGAGAGAAGAGTTTATTCATACCAGACCTCGTAAGGGCGGCCGCACTTGCCGCAAGTGAACCATTGACCTTTAAAATCAAGAGGCACAATTCGGTGCGATTTACACGTTGGACAGTAAACACGGATCTCATAAAGCCAGCGGCCCTGCACTTCTCCCTCCGCTTCCGATGCAGCCATCTCGTTTCCCTTCCTCTGGGGGTCGAGTTCGCCCTCGGGCTTCTTTGCAATTGCCGTTTTCTTAGTTTGGTCCGTCATAAAATGAAATTGATTTAATATTTGTTCTCTAAATTCGAGAAAGCAGGTGCTAACCCTACAAGCAGATCTACTAATATGACGCAGAACAGGCAGTCTCTTGCATAGAATTTAATAATTTATCGCGAATTCGCGGGACTCGCATTCGGGACAGTTTCTGGGATGTTTTGTTGCCCCGAAGGGGCTGGAGGGTTCAGCCCGGGCTTTCAAGCCGGGAACCTACCCCCGGCGACGCGCCTTTAAGGGCGCAAGATCAAGCCCTGTAACAACATAAAGATATAGTGTCGGAACATTATGACCTAATCGCTCGTACTTGCCTTGTTGCGCATCATTTACTCCACCAACAAGCGAATGCCGTTTTTGCAGTCGGCCGAACTCCGATCGAACGCCTACGCATTGCGCCCTTTCAGCACCTCCGACCCGGAGGACCGGGTGTTTTTCACCAGAGGCGCAACGGCGTAGCGCCTTGTGAGGGCGAACCGTTTCGTTGGATGCTTCCCGGGGTTGAAACCCCGGGCTGAATCCTGCGACCCCTTTTCGGGGCAAAGAGCAATCCAAAACATACCCTTGTCTTCGCGCCATTCGGGACATGGCCCCTTCAGGTGAAATTGCGCCGGTCCGTGCATCGCCAGCCGGCCAATAAAAGAAATTTCGCAAACCGAATCGGTTCCAGCGTCTTATTAGTGAGCAGAGATTCAAGGGCGAGAATGCCGATTTCACAGCCCTTAGAAAGGAACAACAAGTAGATGAATATACTGAAACAGAACAGATTGTTAATTGTAGGCCTAATTGAGTAATAACCTCATTTCAAATGTACGCGCTTACTATTCTGTGATTCGGAAAAAAATCGTCGAGGTCTTTCCAAACGCGTTTCCGTCCAGAATGATAACAACCCTGCGAGATTCTGGTTTTTCGTCGATGCGGGAGAATTGACCGCCTTACCAACTTTTTATAAGCCCCGCTTCGATTGGATATTCCACTCATACCCAATTGATTGGCAGAAAACGCTCTCGCTGTTTCTGACCAGGTCCACAAGGCCACCGGAAGCAAGAAAAATATAGATACACTTGGACAACGGCTGAAAGGTCTGCAAGAAGCAGAGCTCAGCAGGGAGAGTTTCGCGATTCTGCATAGAGGTGTGCTAATTAAACAGGGGTGCGGTGTGTCTGCTGCAAAGAGGTTGATACAGGACGCACAGGACGATATACGGATCGCCCGCTTTCGAAAACAACTGAAAAATGATGATAATCCCTGGGTGGACGCAGTCATCACTTTTCTGGGACTGGGATTTGGATTCATTCTGGGAGCGGCAAGAAATTCCACCAGATGTCGAACCTCACCATGCTCGCTCGCATCCGATCGCAGGAAGAGATCATCCCCCAGAGTTTTTGCCATGTTGACCGGCAATCATCTGGTTGGTGAAGTCGTATCATCTTTGGAGTCTTTAAGCAGACGAGCAAGGCTGGCCAAGGCTTCGGGATAAAGAACGATTTTCTCGCAGATTTTCTGGATGTCCATTCACAATGTTAGCGATGCAGGCTAGTTGCTGCTTGTTCGTTTGCAAGCCATCGTCCCTCACACTCGATGCTTTTTTTCATCCGCCTCCTGTGTCGTTTAACTTCTCTCATCCGACCTGTCCCTTTTCCTGGTAAAAAAGCGTTCAACGCTTGAATAGCACATGGAGATTGGTCGGTGCGGCGGCAGCGTTGGCTGCCTCTTTATGCGCTATTTTGGCATGTGATTCACTAATACACTGCAGTTAAGCGGGTTGCACTAACGTAGCGAACTATTTATGGTCCCGGACTTCCACTTCTCGCGCTAAATCTTCTTTTCCCTGCTTGCGCAGGAATTCGGCCGCGCGTTGGCGGAGTTTCGCTTCGTTCGGTAGCAGATCAATCGAATACCGCCGCAAAAAATCCGCGCGGAACGGGTCTTTCTCGAAGCCGGCTAGCGCAAGATGGACCAGCGGGTGCCCCGGGTCGAGATCATAGGCGTGCTCGGCTTCGTACTCGTTCATGTCAGGTCGAATGATTAGATCAGCCGCATCCGCTTGCGTGGTTGTGCCATAAGGATCGACTGGCCGCTGTTCTGGCGCCAATAAACGCCACCGCAGCAGGCGGGCGCAATCGGTATCCTCGTTCATGTGCGGACGAAGTCGGATTTCAAGTTTGAGAAGCTCGTCTCCGGAAAGACTCTCGATCTGGCCGTCCGGGGCGATTCGCTTGCCTCCGATCGAGACAAGAAAGTCGCTGCACCAATACGGTGGAGGAACACCGGCTAGCAATACGGGCCAGAGCCGCGCGGTCTTGTCATCTGATGCGGTGAGCACGCGCCGTCCATCCGGGCTAAAGACCGCGCTCCAAACATTGTCGGTGTGGCCTTGGAAAGTGGCCAAGAGCTTGCCGTTATCAGCCTCCCAGAGCCGAGCGGTTTTGTCAACTGATGCGGTGAGCACACGCCGGCCGTCCGGGCTAAAGACCGCGCTATTAAGCCCGGCGGTGTGGCCTTGGAAAGTGGCCACAAGCTTGCCGCTCTCGGCCTCCCAGAGCCGAGCGGTGTTGTCCATGACGAGCACACGCCGGCCGTCCGGGCTAAAGACCGCCCTATAGCCTTGGAAAGTGGCCAGGAGCTTGCCGCTCTCAGCCTCCCAAAGCCGCGCCGCGGTACTGTCATTCGAAACGGTAAGCACACGCCGGCCGTCCGGGCTAAAGACCGCGCTGTTAACTGCCTCGGTGTGGCCTTTGAAAGTGGCCAGAAGCTTGCCGCTCTCAGCCTCCCAGAGCCGCGCAGTACCGTCCGACGGGGTGGTGACCACACGCCGGCCGTCCGGGCTAAAGACCGCGCTAAGGCCTTTGAAACTGGCCAGGAGCTTGCCGCTCTCAGCCTCCCAGAGCCGCGCAGTACCGTCCCCCGAGGCGGTGAGCACACGCCGGCCGTCCGGGCTAAAGACCGCGCTATAAACCGGGCCAGTGTGGCCTTGGAAAGTGGCTACGCCGCCGCTCTGAGCCTCCCAGAGCCGCGCGGTCTTGTCATCCGAGGCGGTGAGCACACGCAGGCCGTCCGGGCTAAAGACCGCGCTCCTAACCTCGGCGGTGTGGCCTTCGAAAGTCGCCAGGAGCTTACCGCTGTCAGCCTCCCAGACCCGCGCAGCCTTGTCCTCCGAGGCGGTAAGCACGCGCCGGCCGTCCGGGCTAAAGACCGCGCTCCAAACCTTGTCGGTGTGGCCTTGGAAAGTGGCCAGGAGCTCGCCGCTCTCAGCCCACCAGAGCCGCGCGGTCTTGTCATCCGAGGCGGTGAGCACACGCCGGCCGTCCGGGCTAAAGACCGCGCTATTTACCGGGTCGGTGTGCTGGCCTTGGAAAGTGGCCACAAGCTTGCCGCTCTCAGCCTCCCAGAGCCGCGCGGTTTTGTCATACGATGCGGTGAGCACACGCAGGCCGTCCGGACTAAAGACCGCGCTCGTAACCTTCTCGGTGTGGCCCTCGAAAGTGGCCAGGAGCTTGCCGCTCTCAGCCTCCCAGAGCCGCGCGGTGTCGTCATCTGAGGCGGTGAGCACACGCCGGCCGTCCGGGCTAAAAACCGCGCAATTTACCAGGTCGGTGTGGCCTTGGAAAGTGGCCAAGAGCTTGCCGCTTTGGGCCTCCCAGAGCCGCGCGGTATTGTCCCTTGAGGCGGTGAGCACACGCAAGCCGTCCGGGCTAAAAACTGCGCTAGTAACCGCGTCCGTGTGGCCTTGGAAAGTGGCCAGTGAGTGCGCGGGCGCAATCGGCGGCGAGAGCACGGCAGGTATTGCGGCTTCTACGGGGAGTGAGGATTTTGGTTCGTAGCGGCTCGCCCGGGCCAGGTAGGCGAGCGCGTCTGCATCGTTTCCTCCCTGGAACTTTTCCTCGGCTACGAGTCGATCCGACCGCGCCGCCTCCTCCAGCAAAGCCCCGAGTTCGCGGTTCTTTGCCTCAAGGTTGACGTTTGCCCTGACGGCACCCTGCTTTTGCCTTTCAGCTTCCACGTTGGCCGCTACGGCATCCTCCTTCTGCCTTTCGGCTTCTGTGCGTCCAGTGATTCCTAAATAAGCGCCCATTGACGCCGCGCATAACAAGACAAACAACACCCCGGCGGCGACCTGGAATTGGCGCGCTCTGGCCTGCTCGCGCCGTTTTCGCTCAGCCGTACTCGCTTTTATATAGTCGATCTCTTCCCGACTCAGCGACGTTGCGAATTCATTGACCAATCGCTCGCCTTCAGCAACAGGAAGTCCCGGTCCAAGCAAGTCATCTTTCTGTTTTCCGCGGCTGAGCCAGAGTCGCAAGCTCGAATCAAGCCGGTCCCGCATCCGCAGAAACTCCCGATTCTCAGCCAGCCAGCTTTTTACCCGCACCCATTCGCGCAGCAGCGCTTCGTGAGCAACACTCACGGTGATCTCCCCGTGCGGGTCAGTATCGGCGACCAACAGTCTTTTCTCGATGAACCGATCAACAAAGCCCTTTGCGCCGGCCCTCGGGTCGTGATCAGCCGCCCCCAATGCTAGAAAATCTTTGTAAGGAGCCGTTCTCCGATTCGGCACTTCTTCTTCACCATGTCCGAGCGTTACCAGGTATCGCATCACCAAAGGAAAAGCCCCTTGCTCGGTCGGACCCAGCGCGCTGAAAACCTCTTCGGCATGGTTCGCTAACGCGCCGTTCATCTCGCCGAGGATCCGATAGTCGGACCAGGAGAGGATTCGGTCGCCTCGCTTCTCTTGCAATTCGTAAAGTCGGGTTAAGACGTGTTCCAGCAGCGGCAATGCTTGGGGATCGGCTGCAGCGCTGTCGCGCAACGCTTCATCCAGGGTTTGACCGAGCGCTTCATCGCGCTCAAAGTCGAGACCCGCAGCCTGCGCCGGAAGCCGGATCATCCGACCCAACTCCTGCGGCGTGGGTGGCTGGAGATCGTATTTGCCACTCGGCTTCGCGAGTTCGACCAAATCGGTGAACTGTTGGTAACGGTCATAAAAATCGTTGCGAAGCGTGACCAGGAGAAACACCCGTCCGCTCCGGGCAAGCACGGATAGCGCGTTAATGAACTTTAACTGAAGCTCTTCGGAGAACCCGGACGTGAATAGTTCCTCGAGCTGATCGACGACCAAGGCCAAGCGCGCCCGGGGCGGCTCAAGTTTTTCCCGTTGCAGCCGGGCGTTCTCCGCGTCGGCTTCCCGCTTCTGGTCCCGGAAGCCTGACTCCAGCTCGCGCAGTCGCTGCTCCTGGCGCAGGCGATACTCTGAGGCAACCTGATTTAACTTATCTTTGACTCGATCGGCCACTCCCTGGGGGTTGGCCCGCAGTTCGTCAGCCAGATCTTTCACCGGCTCGCTCGACTCCAAGTCGGCCAACTCCGGCAGCCCTTCCTGAGCCAAAAGCCCAGCAGCCAAGGCATCAAACATGTCGCTCTGCGACCCGCCGGCCCCCGGCCGCATCACCGATCGCCGCCAGAGCCCGATTCCTTCAATGACACCGGGTTCGACCAACAGCGGAAGCACTCCGGCTCGGACCAACGAACTCTTGCCGGAACCGCTCGCTCCCAAAACAAGAACAAATGGCCGGCCGGCCTCTGCTTGCTGAGTCAGCGCGCTCAACACTCCGTCAATCGCCAGGGTCCGCCCGGCGAAGATCGGTGCATGTTCGAAATCGAAAATTTGCAGGCCGCGAAACGGATTCTCTTTCCAGCGCCGCACCTGGCTGCGTTGCGCTAGCCACTGACGATTGCGTTCACCGGAAATCTGGGTGGACAGAAAATCATGCAGATGCTCCCGAAATAACCGCTCAAACTCTTCCAGGTTATTATAGTTATTGAACGCACCAACAAACTGGCCCTCGCTGTCTTTTTCCCAGGACTCAAAAAAGCCTTTGAGCGAGTCCCACTGCCGAAAGAATTCTTCTCGTTTTTCCGGCGGATCAAGCGGCGGGTTTGGTTGACTTCGGTTCCGGTACACGTGCAACGCCGGCACACCGGGAGTCTTTGCGAGCTGCGCCTTTGCCCAGGCAAGCTCGAACTCCGTCCCGGATCGAGGCTCGCTCCCATCGGGCATCTGAAAACGCGAATGTAACTTCGTGCCGAGCCGTGACCACAGAATGCTGATTACCAAATCAAATTGAGCCGTATTCGGAATTTGGTCCTGGTAGCCGAATTCCGGGGAATAGCGTTGGTACTCCCAAAAGTAGGGACAAAGAATGAGTTCGCCCGATTCCGGTTCGCCCGAACTATTCAGCGGCTGAACGGGCTCGCCGGCGCGCAGGAGATTCGAATACTGAACACTGACTGGAATGGCCAGTTCTTCCGCGATCGTACGGATTAAGCGTTCGGCAATCGTGCGTTCGGCTTGGACATCTCCAGGAGAGGAAACAAATACCCTAATGGTCTTCATTGCGATACGGGATAGGTGCGCTTGACGGACACCAGGGTGATAAACCGAGGGTCATCGACCCGCTGTTGCATCGATGCGACGATTCTGCAGGATCGAGTAGCCGGTTTTGAGTTAAGGTCCAATTGTTATTATCGGAGCTTACTAGCACCAGCAGCCGTTTCCTTTCCCTTTCTCTGCGGATCCAGTTTGCCCTTGGGTTTCTTCGCGATCGCACTCTCCTTGGTTTGTTCTATCATGAAATTGATTTTCTCTCTCTACATTCGACGAAGACAGATGACCCTCAAAAGCGGATCTACTAATGTGACGCACAGCCGGCGGCTTCTTGCATAATATTTCGAAATTTGTCGCGACAGTAGGCGCGAAAATGATCGAAGCTTTGGTATCGCCAGGAGTTCGGGCAAAACGATTGGGATGAGAATTTATTGCAAAATCCGAACGCCTGAACGTCCTATCATTAAGAGCTATGCGTGCGGACGGTCGAGCGATATTCAAATTTCTTCAGCGCTTCGAAGCTGAGGTCGTTGGACACCAGGGCGAACCCCCGTCGGTCGAGATCCGCGAAAAACTACGGCGCTTGGCTCGAGGCAACGTTTCCGCCCGGGAACGGGCAGCACTCGTAGATCTGCTGCAAACACATCCAGAGTGGATTCGCTTCCTGGCCGACGAAGTAAAATCGCTCCGAACAAAGGGAGGTCATTATGGCTGAACGCCCTAACTTCTTGCCGAACGAAAAATTCTTGGCGCTCAGGAACACACTGGCCGAGCACTTGGATCAAACGGCTCAGAAGATTACTCCGGAGAATTTTTTGGGAATTTGCAACGATCAGATGTTGCAATTCGTGAAAGATGGCTTCCAACGAGTGGGCGCCAACGAAGGCAGTATATGGATTTTGGACAGCTCCAAAGAGCATCTGGTGATCGCCTACAATTCGGGCGATCGATCCAAGGAGGTAACAGGGTTTAAACAGCCCTTACGCGAGGGTATCGTCAGTCTGGTTGTCGCGAGCGAACAGAGCTTCGTGGAAAACGGGGTTTACAAGAACGCACGTCACAGCCGAAAACTCGACGATAAACTCAGCGTGACGACCTACGCTATGATCGTCGTTCCGTTCTACTTTTTGAACGAGTGCCGGGGTGTGATCTCCTGTGTCCAACTCATGAAGATTAGGACGGAAGCGGATCGTCCCGTCCCAGCGGGTCCGATTCCGCCCGGCTTTGACTTGTACCACTTATCTACCATCCAAAGCGTCGCACTGATCGTTCGGGATCTGATTGACTACCGCTTGCTCCGAATCTCTGTCGGATGGAATCAGCCTTGAAATTCCGAGGTTCTCTGCCCAGCCTGGATGAGGCGCGCGCGGCCTTTTCAGAAGGCACCGGACGCGGTGTTCGTATTGCGGTTCTCGATTCGGGAATTGAGGCGGGTCATCCGAGACTCCAGGGGCTCCGTTTAACCGACGATTGGCATATTGTCAGCGGCGACCTCCAGATCGAGGTCAAATCAGGTGATGGCACCGACGTCTTCGGTCACGGAACAGCCGTCACCGACATCATTCGGCAGATCGCACCGGAAGCCGAGATTGGCAGCTTCCGGGTCTTGGGCGAACGGCTGAATTCCCGTACCGTGGTGATTCGCGAAGGCGTTCGGCAAGCGATTGACCGCGGTTACCATATCCTGAACTGCAGTTTCGGCTGCGGAGTGAAGGAACATATCCTCCAATACAAGGATTGGATCGACGAAGCTTATCTAAAGGGCATTCATATTGTTGCCGCCTGCAATAACTTCGACTTCACCGTTCCCGAGTGGCCCGGTTATTTTCCTACGGTCATCACGGTAAATATGGCCAAGGGTGGCGCGGACGACCGATTCTACTACCGACCGGGCAACCTGGTCGAATTTGCGGCGCGGGGCGTCAACGTCTCAGCCGCATGGCGAAATCACGAGATGCGAGAAGTTACCGGCAGTAGTTTCGCCACACCGCGCGTGGCTGCCTTTTTGGCGAAAGTGCTTTCGGTGGTCGATCACCTGCATCCATTAGAAGCGAAGGCACTGATGCTGCAACTGGCAGAGGACTGGACGCAAGATATTCGAGCTTCGAACGTGGGTTACGCCGAGGAAATAAGGTAACCGCTTTGGGCGCTCTTTGGTTCGCGGGGAAAAAACGCACCCTCAACACACACAGGCTCAACGATTGTTAGTGGGCCAACAGTAGAAATAGTAGAAGTTCACATTGGCGCTGCTGTCATCGATCCAGCCCAAACTGAATGAAACGCTAAAGTTTTCGCCCAATTGGCCGACAAGTAGGGCAAAGGCAGACGCGGCCTGACCTAGATTGCTTCCCAGAATCGATGTACTTCAGACTAATAATTCATGGCGCCACTTGATATCAAAGATATTCAAGAATGGCTGTTGGCGCAAAAATGCATGGCCGGCGATTTGGAAAGCCACAAGGAATTAAGAAAGCGGATCCCACGGGTCCTTAGAGCGAAATTGTTCCAGTGGGGAGCGACCCAAACCGAGGCAGACGATATCGCTGCCGACCTCAGCTCCGACTGTGTCGCAACTCTGCGCGACGGCGCATCGCTCCTTCGCAAGTACGATGGCAAGGGAGCGCTGGACGGATGGTTACTTAAAACCGCGTTTCATCGTTTCCTGACGCTACGACGCACTCAAAAGTTCGAGATGAGGTTCAATTCCGACGGGACGCACCGAAGCGCTACGCTCGAAATCGTACCTTTGCCGGAGAGAAGGCCCCCGGAGGAGGTTTTGGTCAATATAATTCGAACCTCTCTTTCGAAGGCATTCAGCCTGTGTTCTGCGGAGGAACGACTGATGCTTCGCTTAGTCTATTGCGAGGGCGTAACGCAGCGCGAGCTTGGTCGCATGTGGGCTTGGCACGAGTGCAAAGTAAGTCGTCGGCTATCCAAAGCATTGGATCGAATCAAATCAGAAACGCTCCGCGACATAACATTGGCAGACCCATCAGTACGGATTACATGGGAAGACTTTCTCGAATTGGGCGATACGGTTCGCCTCCAGCTTGTATAGCGGTATTCAGACGAAGCGAAAATATCGACGACCTTGCGCGCAGGGAGCTGGAGTCGCTCCTTGGTGCGAACCGAGACGCCATCGCTTTTTGCCAAACACATTCAAGGCTCGGAGTCAGAGCGGGAGCGTCCTTCGGAAATCGGCTAAATAAGAGATTATCGAATTGGTTCTCCGGTACTGCACCGCTGCGGCGAAGCCGCCGCCATTTCGAAGCATCTGGCGTTCAACTTCAAGATGAGTTGCTCTGAGCATCATTCAGAGCTAGCGCGAGGTCCTGCGTACGCGGAAGATAGCCATTTCTCCAAATGATTTTGCCAATGGTCTTCGACCGAGAAACTCACATCCGAATTCGCGAACGCCGTCCACGAACGCCATCGCGGCGAAGCCCTCGGTGCAAAAAACTTCGCCGTGCGCGGTGATTGGCTCAAGCCTGGCCGCGAGATTGACATGACGTCCAATGAAGGATAACCCGCGTGTCACCGGATCAACGACCGAGTAAACCGGTCCGGCATGCAGCGCGATTCTGATACTAAGATCTTCGGGTAGCCCTTCCTTCTTCCAGTCCGCCCGTCCTACCGGTGGAGCAACCAACATTTCCTGCATTCGCAAAGCGAATAGCCCGGCTTCAGCCACCGCATCGAAAATCATGAAAAAGGCGTCGCCCCATGTGTTCACAGAAATCGGCGCCAGAACAGATTGAGTCCGGGGATCAACGGCACGCTCATCGATTAACGCGGAGACTCTGCCCATGTAACAACGAACGAACTGCGGCAACTCCTGCTCCGGGAGTTTGCTGAAACTGACGACATCGGCGAATAAAATCGCCTGTATAGCCTGCCGCATCGAGGAAACGCCCGAACCCATCCGCCGGAGTTGCGAAGAACGCTCTGGTTCACCCTCGGACCATTCCTCTTTCAGTTTCGGACGCAGACTCTGCGGAGAAATTAGGATCAATTGAACCTGCTCGCCAGGGCGAGCAGAGCGATTGTAGTCATTCCAGAACTGCGCAAAATCAGCGCTTCCTCCCCCGCCGTCTCCCGCTCTACCATCCCAAAGCGCGAGCGCAAAGAGATCCAGCCCGATCTGCGCGGCAAATTTCCCGGCCAATCCGCACATCACGAGCATGGCAAACTGGTAAGTTTTCGAATCGCTGGACCCAGCCGCTATCTTTTAGGTATTCAACGCTGCGCTCTCGGAAGCTCTCTTCCGGTCCGGAAAGAACAAGATGCAGTTCTCCACCGCGCTCAAGCAACTGTTCTGCGAACAAGATGTCAGCGCCGGCAGCAGCCGAACTAAAACCGATTTGAGCCCGGTTTTCGCGTAAGACTTTTGCGATTGCATCGACGACCATTGGCGCCAAGTCCGCGGGAAACCTTTGGCGATTTGCTGCGCGATCGGGTGCATCGATCATGTGACCTGCAAATACGACCGCAGACGGAATTGGAAAACAGTCGTCCAGAGTATTTCGATCAAGATTCTGTTGGGCCAGGACCAAGCGGATCTGACGGCGAGTAGTGCAAAGATCGCGCAGCCCCAGACCGGAACCCGCGCTCAGCTTCGCAACGTAATCGCGCAACGCGATACGCGCTTCCTCGATCCGGCCGAGGCAAACACAAGCCTCGCCAATGGTCGCATGCAACCACGAATCATCCTGACCCGACTCCTGCGCCTTTGCGCATAGAACGAGAGTTGCCTCCGCCAGTCTTGTCGCTTCTGAAGTGTTTTCGACGAACAACTCCAGACTCGCCACATTTATCAGAGGATAATAGTCTGCCGGATACAGTTCCGCCGCCTTGCGGTATGCTAGAATAGCTTTTTGCAAGGTTTCCGAGTTCCGGCTGACAGTCCAATCATCCTTATAGCTGCGGCCGATCAGAGAATAGGTATCGCAGTCGGCGTTCCCTTCCTGAATAATTTCCTGTAGTAGCGCGCGGGCGGTTTCGGTGCGGCCAGTCTGAGTCAAAGCCCGGGCCTTCAAAAACCGCAGAGCAGCGCTCTTTGAAACCAAAGGAGGCGAGACATCAACGACCTCCAGGCAGAGCAAAAAATCGCCAAACTTCAGTGCTGCCTTCGCAAACCCAACAAGTTCGTTCAAGGTCTTTTCTTTCGGCTCAGTTTGATACTCCCGCCAAAGCTGGCGTAGCGCTGGCAAAAACAGGTTCTTATCGGCTAGTTCGCCAAGCCAATTTCGGTTTATCATCGGTGGTATCCCTGCTTGATGCTCTTTCGGATCTTGCTGAGACGATAGATTGTGATTCGAAGCTGGTAGAGTTGGCCGCCTCTTAATGCGCTAATTTGGCGCATGCGGTTCACTTAATACACCGTAGTAAAGTGGTTTGCACTGTATGTAACACAAACTACTTATTGCCCCGGGCTTCCACTTCCCGCGCTAAATCCTCTTTTCCCTGCTTACGCAGGAATTCGGCCGCGCGTTGGCGGAGTTTCAGATCGTTCGGCAGCCGATCGAGGGAATACCGCCGCAGAAAACCCGCGCGTATCGGGTCTTCTTCGAAACCTGCTAGCGCCAGATGCACGAGCGGGTGCCAAGGATCAAGATCATACGCGTGCTCGGCTTCGTACTCGTTCATCTCGGGTCGAATGATCAGGTCAGCCGCCTGCTCCTGCGTGGTTGTGCCGTAAGGATCGACGGGCCGCTCTTCCGCTTTTAACAGCCTCCAACGCAGCGCGCGGGCGTAATCTGTATCCTGGTTCATGTGCGGACGAAGCCGGGCTTCGAGTTTGCCGAGCTCGTCTCCGGAAAGAGTCTCGATCTGGCCGTCCTGGGCGATTCGTTTGCCTCCGAGCCAAACGAGAAAGTCACCGCACCAGTCCGGTGGAGGGGCACCGAGCGGCAATAGGGGCCAGAGTCGCGCGGTTTCGTCACGCGAGGCGGT
>Ga0209040_10003159_pt1 | contig 12692 bp, 9 predicted proteins | sample BogFormECP12_OM3_FD_188240 | JGI IMG/M metagenome (GOLD analysis project Ga0209040, IMG submission 188240) | Bog forest soil microbial communities from Calvert Island, British Columbia, Canada - ECP12_OM3 (SPAdes) (version 2) | ecosystem: Environmental > Aquatic > Freshwater > Wetlands > Bog ... | reverse complement strand
GGTTCTGCCGTTCATGGCGCCGACTTTCGAACTGCTCGATCGCGAACGGCGCGCCGGCAAGCGCATTCTTTTCGAGGGCGCGCAGGGAGCGATGCTCGACGTCGATCATGGCACCTATCCGTTCGTCACATCCTCCAACACGGTCGCGGCCAATGCCGCGACCGGCTCGGGCCTCGGTCCGAAATCGATCGGCTACGTGCTCGGCATCGCCAAGGCCTATGTGACCCGAGTTGGCGCCGGTCCCTTCCCGACTGAACTCGACAATGACATCGGTCGGCGAATAGGACAGCGCGGCAATGAGTTTGGCACCAATACTGGCCGCCCTCGCCGATGCGGCTGGTTTGACGCGGTGCTTGCGCGCCAGGCCGTGCGGACCTGCGGCATCGATGGCCTTGCTCTGACCAAACTTGACATTCTCGATGGCTTCGAAGAAATCAAAGTCGCAACCGGTTACCGGCTGGACGGCAGGGACATCGACTATCTGCCGGCCGCCCAGTACGCGCAGGCTCGGATAGAACCGATTTACGAAACGGTCGAAGGATGGAGCGGCGCCACGAGCAAGGCGCGTTCCTGGGCCGAGCTCCCCGCGCAGGCCATAAAATACGTGCGGAGAATCGAAGAACTGGTTGGCGCTCCTGTCGCGCTCCTGTCAACCAGTCCGGAGCGCGCCGACACGATTCTTGTGCACGATCCGTTTCAGGACTAAGGGACCCTTCGCGCTTTTCGAGAGAGCGAGCGAGCGAATAGTGCATGGCTGATTATCAATCGCTGCTCACGCGCGCCGTGGCGAATCTGTCGAGCACGAATTCGACCGCCACGCGTCAGGCGATTTACGACCGGGCGCGCAAAGCGTTGCTGACGCAGCTCAGGACGTTGCGTCCGCCACTCCCGGAAAGCGACATCGCGCGTGAGGAAAACGCGCTCAATCAGGCGATCGCACTGGTCGAGGCCAAGTTCGGCGGGACGGACGCCGCTCACGCCGAACCGACGCCCGCCAAGACGGCTTCGTCCGCCCCGGCGCCTCCAGCCGCCGCCGAAAGGCCCACAGCAGCCGCGGCGCCGAGGCCCGCGCCGGTCAGCCAACCGACTGGTTCGGCTTCCGCCCCGACCATACAATCTCAAAGCGCGACTGCCGCGCCCTCCCCGCCGGCTGTGCCGGCCCGCACCGCGGCCGCGCCCGCCGCGTCCGGCGCAGCGGCCCGCGCCGCCGCGCCGGCTGTGTCGACTTCGCCCGCTCTCCAACGTCCGCCAACCGCAGGGCCGCCCGCCGGCGCAGCTCAGCCACGAACCGAGTCCGCGCGCGCTCCTGCCCCGGCCAGCGCGCAGCAAAACACGCCGGCGGGGCCAGTCAGACCGGCTCAGGCGCCCTCCCCGAGCGTGGTCAATCCGGCCGAGACTCGCGCCTTTCAGGGCGTCGCTGCGACAAAGGCGCCGCCTCTTCGCGCTGACCGTGCGTCGCAGCCTGGAGGGACCGCGAGCGTCGCTGCGCCCATGGTGGCGGCGAAAACCGAGGGGTCAAGCGCTGCATCGTCCAACCTTGCGAAGGTCGTTCCGTCCGCCGAGGCGCATGCCGGCGGATCCGCTGCTCCGCCTGTCGTCGCACGAATCGAGGACGGGGCGGAACTCGGCTCGGCTCCCGAAGTGCCGATCGACGACGATCGTTTGGCGCCCCGATTGGAGCCGGAAGGACAACGTCCGCAGGCGCCGACGGCGCCAGCGGAGAAGAGCAAGTCCTGGCTTTGGCTTGGGCTTGCTGTCGTGCTCGGCGCCGTCCTCTCCGTCGCGGGGGCGGCGATCGTGATGCGGCAGAAGCCACAGGATCTCGCGATCGCGCCGCCGGAGGCGCAGCAGGAGGCTTCGGCGCAGCCGCCGGCAAAAATCGCCCAGCGCGCGCAACCGTCGCCGGCCGAGGGCAATTCGACCGCCCCCGCCGCGAGTGAGCCGCAGGGAGGCCAATCGACGGCGCAGAGCGGGCAAGAGCCCGCCAACCCGGCGCCGGAAGCGGACAACGGGACATTGCCCGGCGCGGCCAGAGCGGCCATGCTGATCGCCTCTCCCGACAATCCGCAAAAGCCGGTGGTCAACCTCGGATCGACGGTTTGGTCGACCATCCCGCCGGCGCCGGGGCAGCCTGCGACGGTTGCGGTGAAGGCGGACGCCGACATTCCCGACCTCAAGATGCATGCGTCAATGACCTTGCGGAAGAACACAGATCCCACTCTGCAGGCTACCCATACGATCGATCTGAAATTTTCCTTCGCCGATGGCGCTCCGATCGCCGGTTTCAAAGATGTCGGGGCTCCTCAGATGCGCAAGCTCGACTCGACTGCGTCGGAGGCGTTGACCAGCGTCAAGGTCAAGGTCAGCGATGTCTACTTCCTCATCGCGCTCGCCAAGGGCGACCAGGACACCGCGCGCAATCTCGACTTGATGCAGACGCGGGCCTGGTTCGACTTTCCGCTCCTGCTCAACGACAATCGCATCGCGAAGCTCGTTTTCCAGAAATCCTCGGAGGGTGAGGCGATGCTGGCGAAGGCCTTCGACGCCTGGAAGTGACCGGCTATCCCTTCGTATTGAATACGCGCGCCGACACGAAATAGCCGTCCTGGATGACGCCGAATGCAATCGGCGTTCCGAAGCAGGCGGCCCAGGCGTGCCCTTCATGAGGAAGGGCGCCGCGCAGCAGCAGCGGCTGTCCACGTCGCAGGATCGCCGCGCCAGCGCGATCGACTGGCAGCAACGGGAGCTCGGCGAGGCCAGCCTGGAGCGGCAACATGGCCCGGGCCATGAGTTCGCCATCGTCCGGCAGCCTGTCGAGCGGAACGGCGGATTCGACGTCGAAGGGGCCGACGCGAGTGCGCCTCAGTTCGATCACATGGCCATAGCAACCGAGCGCGCGGCCGAGGTCCCGCGCAATCGCGCGCACATAGGCCCCTTTGCCGCATTCGGCCTCGAGCACCGCAGATTCGACTTCGGTGGAAATCAGCGCAAGCCGATAGACGGTGATGGTTCGCGACGCGATCTCGAAGCTTTCGCCGACGCGGGCAAGATCATAGGCGCGCGCGCCATCGATCTTGATCGCGGAATAGGTCGGCGGCGTCTGCTGCACAAGGCCGACGAAGCGCGGGAGCAGGGCTTCGATCTCGGCCGGGGCGGGACGATTGTCGGAGCGGGCCACAATTGCGCCCTCCGCATCATCGGTGGCGCTTTCTTCGCCCCAGCGCACGCGGAAGCGATAGGCCTTGGCGCCGTCCTGCACGATCGGAACGGTTTTCGTCGCCTCGCCGAACGCAACCGGCAAGACGCCGGAAGCGAGCGGATCGAGCGTGCCCGCGTGTCCAGCCTTCCGGGCGTTGAAGAGATACTTAAGCCGGCCGACCGCCTGGGTTGAAGTGACTCCGACCGGCTTGTCGAGGTTGACCCATCCGTTGACTTCAACTCGCGTCGAGCGTTGTTGCGGGCGCTTGCGGCGCGCTTCACGATTGAGCTCGGCATCGCCCGACGGCGCCCGGTCGGCGGCGTCGCCAGTCATGTGTCGTCCGTTTTCTCGGACTTGCGGCCTCCGAGATCGCGCGCGACTTCCGGCGATTTCAGAAGCGCGTCGATGCGAGCCTGCGCGTCGAACGAGACGTCGAACGCAAAACGCAGATCGGGGGCGAATTTGAGATTGATCCGGTGCGCAACGAGAGCGCGCAGCTCCTTCTTGTGCCGGTTCAGCGCCGCAACGGTCGCCTCGCTATTCTGGCCGCCAGGCGACGTCACGGAGACGGTCGCGAGCTTGAGGTCGGGCGACATCCTGACTGCCGGAATGGTCACGGGGCGCCGATCAAGCGCCGGGTCGAGAATGTCGCCGCGCGTCAGGATCTCCGCTATAGCCTGACGGATGAGCTCGCCGACCCGCTCGATGCGGTGCGTCGAACTGAGCCTTGAAGACATGCGGGGCATCGGACTCACCAGGCGCCAGCGCGCGAGAGCAATTCAAGAATGGGCAACGCGCCGTTCGGCTGCGGGCGGAACACCGTTCAGATCGACCCCAGCTGCATCAAAAAGCCCGGCAGCGCCACTGAGGTCAGGGCGTCGTTCGGACCAAGCTCGACCACCGATCGCCAACCCTGCGACCCGGGGCCGCTGTGGACGAACGTTAGTCGACGCTCCGCGTCAATCACCCAGAGCTCGTTGACGCCGTGACGCGCATAGAGGCGCGCCTTGAGACCGCGATCATAAGCAAGGCTCGTCACCGCGACTTCAATCGCAAGCAGGATGTCCGAACCTTTGACCTCTTCGAGCTTGATGCCTTTCGGATAAACAGCGAGATCGGGCTCCACGAAGGTATTGGCGCTGAGGTAGAGCGTGGTCTCCACCCCGAACCAGAGGCGATCGGGCAGCGCCCGTGTCACCCCGAGGGTGAGTGCCGACTTGATCAGTTCATGGACGTGGGTCTTCGCCTGCATCGGCACGATCTCGCCTTCGATCAGCTCGAAATTCTCGTCTTCCGAGATGATCCCGGCGTCCTGCATGCGCAGGATCTCGGCCACCGTGAAGGAACGGCGGTCGAAACCCTCCGCAGCGCGCGTAACGTTGGCCCTCATTTTCCGCCAGTCCCATCCGCCGCATCACAGCGTGCGGCGGATCTCCTCGACGCTATAGCATTCGATGACGTCGCCGACGCGCATGTCTTGATAGTTCTCGAAGGCCATGCCGCATTCCTGGCCGGCCTGTACCTGCGCGACCTCGTCCTTGAAGCGCTTGAGTGTCGAGAGCTTGCCCTCGTGCACCACGACATTGTCGCGTATGAGCCGCACATGCGCCCCGCGTTGCACGACGCCGTCGGTGACCCGGCAGCCAGCCACCGTCCCGACCTTCGAGATGTGGAACAGCTCGAGAATCTGGGCATTGCCCAGCATCGTTTCGCGCAGCGTCGGCGAGAGCAGCCCTGACAGGGCCGCCTTCACGTCATCCACGAGATTGTAGATGATGTTGTAATAGCGGATCTCGATGCCGGCCTGCTCGGCGAGATCGCGCGCCTCCTTGTGAGCGCGCACGTTGAAGCCGATGATGACCGCCTTCGAGGCCTCCGCCAGCGTCACGTCCGACTCGGTGACGCCGCCGACGCCCGCGTGGATGACGCGCGCCAGGACTTCCTCGTTGCCGAGCTTTTCCACCGCCGCGCTGATCGCCTCGACCGAACCTTGCACGTCTCCCTTCAGGACGATCGGCAATTCCTTGCGGCCCGTCGCCTTGAGGTTGCTCATCATGTCGGAAAGCGAGGTGCGGACGGCGGGGCCGCGCGCGGCCGCTTTCTCGCGCTTCTGGCGCTCGCGATACTCGGCGATCTCCCGCGCGCGCGCTTCCGTCTCGACGACCGCGACGCGATCTCCCGCTTCTGGCGCGCCGGAGAAGCCGAGCACCTCGACCGGCATCGAGGGGCCGGCCGACTCGACCGTCTCGCCCTTGTCGTTGATGAGCGCGCGGACGCGGCCCCAATGCGAGCCGGCGACGACGATCGCGCCGACCCTGAGGGTGCCGCGCTGGACGAGAACGGTGGCGACTGGGCCGCGGCCGCGATCGAGGCGCGCCTCGATCACCGTTCCCTCGGCGCTGCGCTCCGGATCGGCGACGAGGTCGAGCAATTCGGCCTGGAGCGCGATCGCCTCGAGCAGCTTGTCGAGGTTGATCTGCTTGGTCGCGGAGACTTCGACAGCCAAGGTATCGCCGCCGAAGGCCTCAACCTGAACGTCGTGCTGCAACAGTTCCTGCATCACGCGCTGCGAATTGGCCTCGGGCTTGTCGATCTTGTTGATCGCGACGATGATCGGCGCCTTGGCCGCCTTGGCGTGACGGATCGCCTCAATCGTCTGCGGCATGACGCCGTCGTCCGCCGCCACCACGAGAACCACGATGTCGGTGACCTTCGCGCCGCGCGCGCGCATGGCGGTGAACGCGGCATGGCCGGGGGTGTCAATGAAGGTGATCGTCTGCCCGCCCGGCGCCACGACCTGATAGGCGCCGATGTGCTGGGTGATGCCGCCGGCCTCGCCCGCGACCACATTGGCGTGGCGGATGGCGTCGAGCAACGACGTCTTGCCATGGTCGACATGGCCCATGATCGTGACGATCGGTGGGCGCGGTGCGGGCGCGCCTTCCTCGTCGGGGCGATCGAACAGGCCTTCCTCGACGTCGGACTCGGCGACGCGCTTGACCGTATGGCCCATTTCCTCGGCGATCAGTTCCGCAGTGTCAGCGTCGAGCACGTCGGTCAGCGTCACCATGCGGCCCTGGCGCATCAGGAGCTTGATCACGTCGACCGCGCGTTCGGACATGCGGTTCGCCAGCTCCTGGATTGTGATTGCTTCCGGAAGAACGATTTCCCGCGAAATCTTTTCCTTCTGGTCTTGCGTCCCATGGCCCTTCAGCCGCTGCGTGCGGCGGCGGAACGACGCGACCGAACGCGTGCGCTCCTCTTCGATCGACGTCGCGTTGGCGACTGTGAGCCTGCCGCGATTGCGTTGCTCGCCGCTGCGCGCCGGGCGCGGCGTCGGCACGAGGACCTTTTGTGGCACAAGAGGCGAGAGTGTCGGGCGACGCGCCACGCGGGTCTCCTCCTCGCCGGTCGTTCGGGCCAGCGGAGCCGCCGGCGCGACGCCGGCGGACTGAGGTTTCCGCGGAACGGAAGGTCCGGGCGCCGGCTCGCCGCCGGCGAGCCGCCGGCGGGCCTCCTCCTCGGACTGGCGCCTGAAATTGGCCTCCTGTGCGCGCCGAAGCTCTTCCTCGCGCTTGCGCGCCTCGGCGGCCTCACGTTCGGCGCGCTCGCGCGACTCGCGCTCTCGGCGCGCCTCGGCCTCGGCCTCCTGACGCCGCCGGTCCTCTTCCTCGCGCACCCGCGCATCGAGCAGCGCCCGCGCGCGCGCTTCGCGCTGTTCGGCGGTCAGCGTCGGCAGCACGACGCCGGTCTTGGGCGGGGCGGGCGAAGTGGGCTTCGCTGGCGCGCCGGGGGTGGGGGGGGCCGGCCTCGCTGGAACGACGGAAATCGTCGGCTTTGCCGGCGGCGCAGCGGACGCCCCCTCGCCGGGTCCCAAGACGCGACGCTTCACCTTCTCGACGACGACCGCCTTGCTGCGCCCATGCGAAAAGCTCTGTCGCACTGTGCCCTGCTCGATCGGACGCTTCAAATGCAACGTCGACTTCGGCGGCGCGACGCCCACCGGCTTGTCGGTATTGTTCGTTTCGTTCATGCCCATTCCTAATCGCTTGGCCTATCAGCCAATTCGTCCGGCCGGCCAAGCGCCGCGGCGCTATCGGCCGGCGCGCCGCCGCTTTCTGTCCTGGTTGCCGCGTCCGCTTCGCTCGCGCGATAACGGCGCAAACGTTCCGCCCTTGCGAGAAAGGCCGAACTCGCCGCTCCAGATTTGAGCGCAGCATGTATCACATTTGCCTTCCCCAATGCCAAACCCAATTGGCTCGAAGAGAAGACATTTATGCGCGCGATTGTTCCTGCCGCCGGGCCCAGCTTGACCCGCAGCGCCTGGCCCCGCTTGGCGGCCCCATCCGACGCGCCGTCGCTGGCCTGAAGCAGCGCCGTGACGCCGCCAGCCGCGATCGCCGCGTCGACTTTGAACGCCCCCGCGAAGACAAGTCCGGCCTTGTTGGCCATCGACAGGGATTGCAGCGCGTCGCGCTCCAGTAGCGCATCCACGGTCTCCGCGAGCGAGACAGGCGCCTCTGCCCGGGCGCGAAACGCGTGCGAGAACGCGCCTTTTGCCGCCGCGCGCCGCACGGCCTCGACGCTCAGGCGCGTCCACACGCCCCGGCCGGGCAATTTGCGGCGAATATCGGGAACGACCGAGCTGTCGGCGGCAAGCACGAAACGTAGCATCGCCTCGGGGTCGTCCTTGACCCCGGTCACGATGCAGGTTCGCTCCGACCCGCTCTCATCGGCGCTGGCGTTCGTCCGCAAGGGTCTACCTCGTCCCCGTTCAGGCGTCGCCCTCGCCCTCTTCCGCAGGCGCCTCGGGCCCGGGCTCCGGCGCCTCGATCCAGCCGGCGCGCACCCGCGCGCTTAGGATCATGGCGTCGGCCTGCGCCCGCGAAACGTCGAATCCGCTGAGATAGCCTGGTTTGGCGGTATCGCCGTCGATCCAACCGACGAGATCATCGCTGGCGCAGTCCGCCAGATCCTCGAGCGTCTTGACGCCGTTCTCGCCGAGCTTGACCAACATCTGCGAAGTGAGACCCTCGATCTCCTTCAAATCGTCGGAGACGCCGAGCGCCTTGCGCTGCTCGTCGAACTCCTCCTCGATCCGGGCGAGATGGGCTTGCGCGCGCGCCTGGATTTCGGCGGCGGTCTCGGCGTCGAAGCCTTCAATCATCGCGAATTCGCGCGGCTCGACATAGGCGATTTCTTCGACGGAGCGGAAACCCTCGGAGGCCAGCAGCTGGGCGACGGTCTCGTCGACGTCGAGAGCTTCCATGAATGCGCTCGTGCGCTCGGCGAATTCCTTCTGACGGCGTTCCGATTCCTCCGCTTCCGTCAGGATATCTATGTCCCAACCGGTGAGCTGCGAGGCCAGGCGCACGTTCTGCCCCCGCCGCCCGATCGCCAGCGAAAGCTGATCATCGGGCACCACAACTTCGATGCGCGTCGAATCTTCGTCGAGCACGACTTTCATCACCTCGGCCGGCTGCAGCGCATTGACGATGAAGGTCGCGGCGTCCGGCGACCAGGGGATGATGTCGATCTTCTCGCCCTGCAGCTCGTTGACCACGGCCTGCACGCGCGAGCCGCGCATGCCCACGCAGGCGCCGACCGGATCGATCGAGGAATCATTCGAGGTGACCGCGATTTTGGCCCGCGAACCGGGGTCGCGCGCGACCGACTTCACTTCGACAATGCCATCGTAGATTTCCGGCACCTCCTGGGCGAAGAGCCTGGCGGTGAACTGCGGATGGGTGCGCGAGAGAAAGATCTGCGGTCCGCGCGCCTCGCGGCGGACGTCATACACATAGGCGCGAATGCGGTCGCCTGGGCGGAACATCTCGCGGGGGATCAATTCGTCGCGGCGCACGACGGCTTCACCCGCGCCGGCGCCGCCGAGGTCGACGACCACATTGCCGTATTCGACCCGTTTCACCTGGCCGTTGATGATGTCGCCGATCCGGTCCTTGTAGACCTCGTACTGCTTGTCGCGCTCGGCTTCGCGGATCTTTTGCACGAGCACCTGCTTCGAGGCCTGCGCAGGAATACGGCCATAGTCGAACGGCGGCAGCGATTCGGCGATCCAGTCGCCGATCTGCGCCGAAGGGTTCTTTTTCTGGGCGTCGGCGAGCGTGATCTGGGTCGCGTCGTTTTCGAGCTGGTCAACGACCAGCAGCAGCCGCGAAAAGCGGATTTCGCCGGTCCGCGGATTGATCTCGGCGCGGACCTCGGTCTCCTGACCGTAGCGCGAGCGCGCCGCCTTCTGCATCGCGTCCTCCATCGAGGCGAGCACGATCGAACGGTCGATCGATTTCTCGCGCGCGACCGCGTCGACGATCTGCAAGAGTTCAAGTCTGTTGGCGCTAACGGCCATCGGAGTCTCCTTCGTGGGGCTCGAGCGGCTCTGGCGCCGCGCCGCGAGCCACGGCTTTCCGGTTCGAATTGGTTTTGAGTTTGGCGGGCTTCGCCGCGGTCCGGGGCGCGTGGGCGGCGGGCCGACGGACGTCCTTCAGCGCGGCCTTTTCGCGCCTGAGAGCAAGACGAATGAGATCGTCGGTCAGCACAAGCCGCGCCTCGCCCATGGCGCGGACCGGCAACTCGACGTGCGTCTGGCCTTTGTCGTCGGCCGTCAGCAGAACGCGCGCCGCCGGCCCGTCCGGCCCAGGCGCGACGGCCTGGATCAGTCCACGGAACCGTTTACGTCCGTTGACCGCCGCCGCCATCTCGATGCGCGCCTCGTGGCCGACTGCGCGCTCGAAATCCGACTGCCGAACAAGCGGCCGGTCGATGCCGGGGGAGGAAACCTCGAGCCGATAGGCTTGGGTCATGATGTCCTCGACGTCGAATACCGGCGAGAGCGCCGCGCTGGCCCGCTCGCAGTCGTCAATCGACATCGCGCCGTCTGGCCGCTCGGCCATGATCTGCACCGTCGCCCCGGCGGCCGCAGAGATCCTGACCCGCACGAGCCGCAATCCGAGGTCGCGCAGCACCGGCGCGGCGATGCGTCCGACGCGCAGAGCGAGCCCACCGTCCTCGATGAGGCGAGGCTCGTCCAGTCCTGGAAGGCTCGAATGTTCGGCTTCGACCATAGTCCTTGGCAACAAAAAAGAGCGGGTCCCCGCCGGGCCCACTCTCAAAAACTCCCTTCGTCGCCTCGACGAAGAGCTATGAGACTGTTTACCCGCCCCATATAGGGCACTCCGCCTTTCAGCGCAAGGAGAAAGCGCGCGCGAGGTTGCGCGCGAGGTCAACCGTCCTAGTCTCGCCTCATTGCCGGGATTGTCGTCTCCGGCGGAGCGGAGCCGTGGCGTCCCCGAGGAGCGGCAAGCTTTGCCAACCAAGGTGGATGTGGAGCGGTTCGCCGACGTTCGTCGCACAGGCGGAGAGCGCAGCGCTTGACCGCCCGCTTCCCCCTTTCGCCGACGCGGTCTTCGCCCGCATGCGCCTGTCGCCGGAGGCTAGCGGACCCTCACGAGCTCGGCAGCTTGTAGCCCTTGAACGTCTCGCGCAGCTTGAGCTTGTTGATCTTGCCAGTAGCGGTATGGGGGATTTCTTTCACCACCTGCATGTCGTCGGGCATCCACCATTTGGCGATTTTCGGCTTGAGAAATTCGAGGACGTCCTGAGTCATAGGCTGATGGCCTTCCTTGGGAACGACGACCAGGAGCGGGCGCTCGTCCCATTTCGGATGGGCGACGCCGATGACTGCGGCTTCGAGGACGTCAGGGTGGCCGATGGCGAGATTTTCGATGTCGATCGTAGAGATCCACTCTCCGCCCGACTTGATGACGTCCTTCGCCCGATCGGTGATCTGCATGACTCCGTGGGGATCGATGGTCGCCACGTCGCCGGTGTCAAAAAAGCCGTCGTCGTCGAGGATCTTTCCGCCCTCGTCGCGGAAATAGGTCTCGGCCACCGCGAAGCCCTTCACTTTCAGCCGGCCGAACCGCTTGCCGTCCCACGGCAAGTCCTTGTTCTCGTCGTCGACGATCTTCATCTCGACCCCGAATGGCGCCCAGCCCTGCTTCGACTGAAGGGCGATCTTTTCCTCGTGCGTCAGCGACGCCTGGGCCGGCTTGATCGAGCCCACCGTCCCGAGCGGGCTCATCTCGGTCATGCCCCAGGCGTGGCGCACCTCGACGCCGTACTCGTCCTCGAAGGCGCGAATCATGTCGGGCGGACACGCCGAGCCGCCAATGACGACGAGCTTCAGCGTCGAGAGCCGCTTGCCCTCCTTGCGCATGTAATTCAGCAGCCCGAGCCAGACCGTCGGCACAGCGGCGGTCATGGTCACCTTTTCGGTTTCGAGGAGGTCGTGGACGGAGGCGCCGTCGAGCCTCGCGCCGGGCATCACCATGCGCGCGCCGCGGACGGGGCAGGCGAGCGCAAGGCCCCAGGAATTGGCGTGGAACATCGGCACGACCGGCAGGACCGAGTCATAAGCGTTCAGCGTCAGCGTTTCGGGGCCGGTCGCCATCATCGAATGCAGGATGTTCGACCGGTGCGAATAGAGCACGCCCTTCGGGTTGCCGGTCGTGCCCGAGGTGTAGCAGAGGCCCGCCGCGGTGCGCTCGTCGAACTCCTTCCAGGAGAAATCCGTGTCGACCTCGCTCAGCCACTCCTCGTAGGCCACGGCGTTCTTGAGCTTCGTCGCCGGCATATGGGCGGCGTCGGTCAGGACGACATAGCGCTCGACGGTCGGCAGGTGGCCCGCGACCGCCTCAAGCAGCGGCACGAAGGTGAGGTCGGTCATCACGATCCGATCCTCGGCGTGGTTGACGATCCAGGCGATCTGCTCGGGAAAGAGGCGGGGATTGACGGTGTGATAGATCGCCCCGATCCCGGTGATCCCATACCAGGCTTCGAGATGGCGGAAGCCGTTCCAGGCGAGCGTCGCGACCCGGTCGCCGAGGCGGATCCCGTCGCGTTCGAGGCGCTTTGCCACCTTGAGGGCGCGATCGTGGATCTCGCGGTAGTTGGTGAGGTGCATCGGGCCTTCGACCATCCGCGAGACCACTTCCCGCTCGGGGAACTGGATGGCCGCAAAGTCGATGATCTTGTGCATGAGCAGGGGCCATTCCTGCATCCGTCCGAACATTCTATCCTCCCCGAGGCGCGCGCTCGCGCTTGATCGCGCAGAGCGGATTTGATGATGTCTCTATCTGGCGCCGGATGCGCCGCTTGGCAATCGCGCAGCCTGGATTTCTCCCGCGCCGCAAGGGACCTGCTCCGTCATGAGGCCTTCACAGGGACAACTGGTGCCGAGCCGGAACAATCCCGAGCGCTCGGTCCGCGTCTGGTTTCGGCTGATTCGCCTCGAGGCGCGGATGCAGGCCGCCGTCGGCGAGCGCCTGCGCCTGATCGGAATCTCGATCCCCCAGTGCGACGTGCTGACGACGCTGAGCGAGGAGGAGGGGGTCAGTCAGCAGGAGCTCGCCAAGCGCCTCTACGTGACCAAGGGCAACATTTCGGGCCTGCTCGACCGGCTGGAGAGCGCGGG